>ENA-OUVC01000123-OUVC01000123.1-marine-metagenome-genome-assembly--contig:-NODE-123-length-54191-cov-3.808700_pt1 | contig 54191 bp, 52 predicted proteins | sample MGYA00248622_ERZ508571 | MGnify/ENA primary metagenome ERZ508571 (study PRJEB26236, sample SAMN06267175) | marine metagenome | isolation source: Columbia River Estuary | place: USA:Columbia River Estuary... | reverse complement strand
TCACGGGTTATTGCATTTGGCCGGGTACGGTGACAGGTCTCCAGAAGACGAGCAACTCATGCGACGCAAAGAGGATGAAAAATTAAAAATGTTCCACGTGGAACAATAGCTATGTTTTTAGACACCTACGATGTAATTGTTGTTGGCGGAGGACACGCAGGAGCTGAAGCTGCTGCCGCGGCCGCTCAGATGGGTTCTTCTACCCTATTGATCACCATGCAGCTACAGGCCATTGGACAGATGTCGTGTAATCCAGCTATGGGTGGTATTGCCAAAGGACAAATTGTTCGAGAAATCGACGCTTTGGGCGGATACAGCGGAATAGTTTCTGACCATTCTGCCATACAATTCAAGATGTTAAACCTGTCTAAGGGTCCTGCGATGTGGAGTCCAAGAACCCAAAATGACAGAATGCGTTTTGCGGAGACTTGGCGCCTGATGTTGGAGAAAACCCCCAATGTTGATTTTTACCAGGACATGGTCTCTGGTCTATTGATCGAAAAAGATCGCGTGGTTGGTGTTAAGACCTCTTTAGGGATCGACATTAAAGCCAGGTCTGTTGTGTTAACCAACGGTACTTTTTTGAACGGAATGATACACATAGGTCTGCGCCAGTTGGGCGGAGGTCGTGCAGGAGAAAAAGCAGCAACAGGAATTACCGAACAATTAGTCGATCTGGGGTTTGAATCTGGCAGAATGAAAACGGGTACCCCTCCACGTGTTGATGGTCGGTCTTTGGATTATTCTGTGATGATACCTCAACCAGGGGATGCTTTGCCAGGGAAATTTTCCTATACCAACACGCCGATCCTAACCCGACAACTTGATTGTCACATGACGCATACCAGTGCGTTGGTTCATGAATTGTTACAAGAAGGTTTCGATCGATCACCCATGTTTAATGGAAGAATTCAAGGGTTAGGACCCAGGTATTGTCCTTCCATAGAGGATAAAATTAATCGATTTGCCGACAAACAAAGCCATCAGTTGTTTGTTGAGCCTGAGGGCTGGGATACGGTTGAAGTATACGTTAACGGATTTTCTACTTCCTTACCCGAGGACGTTCAATTTAAGGCGTTAAGACAGGTTAAAGGGTTTGAAAAGGTAAAGTTTTTCCGACCAGGTTACGCCATCGAATACGATTATTTTCCTCCAACACAGCTTAAAACCACCCTAGAGACTAAGCTCGTTAACGGGCTGTTTTTTGCGGGACAGATTAATGGAACGACTGGTTATGAAGAAGCCGCGGCTCAAGGACTTATGGCGGGAATAAACGCTCATTTATACGTAGCTGAACGACCAGGATTTGTATTGAAAAGAGACGAGGCCTACATTGGGGTCCTTATCGATGATTTAATCACTAAAGGCACAGAAGAACCCTACCGGATGTTTACTTCCCGCGCTGAGTACAGAACCCTACTTCGTCAAGATAACGCAGACTTTAGATTAACCCCTATGGGTTACGCGTTGGGCCTTGCTAGCGAAGATCGTCTAAGGGCTATGGAAAATAAAAAACAACAGTCGGATGATTTGGTTCGCTTTTTTGAAACCACCAGCGTTTCTCCCGAGGTGATTAATCCCCTATTGGAAGAGGTAGATTCTGCTCCGGTAAAACAGTCCGGAAAGTTATTTAAGGTTTTTTCAAGACCTGACGTTACAATGGAACACATGCTCCGAGTGCCCGAGGTTGAGGCTTATATCCACGAACTAAATCCAGACAAGGAGGTATTAGAGCAAGCGGAGATTCAAGTCAAGTACCAGGGGTATATTGAAAAAGAAAAAAACAACGCGGACAAACTTCACCGGTTAGAATATGTCAAGATTCCACAAGGATTTGACTACAGCTCTCTTAAGTCGTTGTCTATAGAAGCCCGCCAAAAACTACACAAAATTGCGCCGGAGACCATTGCGCAAGCATCGCGCATCAGTGGGGTTTCTCCCTCAGATGTATCGGTGTTATTAGTCCATTTAGGCAGATAATGTTCCACGTGGAACAACGTTATGAAAGAAGCTCAACCACATTATATCGCCTGCAGGGACCACCTAGTTTCCCAAGAAGTCTTTGATTTGTTCGAAGAGGTACCAGGCCAACTATTGCGCACACACAACGCGCCCATAGACCCGTCTACCTACTACCCAGAAAACACCTATCGATCTCATCAAAACAACGCCAAGTCGTTTATGGATCGAATTTATCAGTGGGCTAAAGCGGTGAATACAAAAACTAAGCTGGATTGGGTGCTTAATGCAGCAGAATCCGACCGCCCTACTCACCTTGATTTTGGCGCAGGAAACGGATACTTTGTGCAATCGGTCAGCAATCACGGCTGGACTAGTTATGGCGTGGAACCAAGCCCATCAGCTCGGGCATCAGCCCAGCAACAAGGGGTGAATTTGTTTTCATCCATCAGCGAGTTACCTGAGGTACAGTTTGACGTAATTACCCTTTGGCATGTATTGGAACACGTGCCTAACTATTTGGAGACGCTTGATCAGCTCATTCAAAAATTAAAACCAGGGGGGCAGATTATATTGGCACTTCCCAACTACAAAAGTTATGATGCACACATTTATGGCACCCATTGGGCCGCCTATGATGTGCCCAGACACCTTTGGCATTTTTCATCCGACTATATGGATCATTTGCCCTCAACATGGGGCTTGGACAACTTAGGGCACAAACACCTTTGGATGGACGCATTTTACATTGCAGTACTTTCGGAGCAATACGCCCAAAACAAGTGGTCTTGGATCAAAGGGTTTATGGGAGGACTGCACAGCCATATTTACGGGCGAAGAACAGGCCAATATTCAACGATGGTATACACCTGGAAGCACAAAACACCCAACTAACCAATTAGGAGCGTTTTAAGGAGCTTTTTTAAGCGCCAACCGCCTAGCCCATCAAAAATTTTAGAAGACACCAAAAAAGGCCCTTTCTGGGCCTCTTTTTTTATTGAGTTTTTCTATGAATATCCGATTGCTCTATTGATTTTGTCGATCAACTACGCGCTCGCCTTCGTGTGCAGTAAACGGGTTAGTTGAAGGGCCAAATCAGCCAGAATCATTTTACCGTTACCGTTGCGTTCAACGTGATAAATGGCTTCGTCAAGCGCTTTGGTTATGGGCTCTATATTGTTTTCGTGGATAAAGGGCACAAACTTTTCAAACTCAAATCCTGGAACGGAAACGGACAGGTGGCATAGTTCGCTCATTCCGTAGTGGGCCAGCATAGCTTCTCTAAAGAATGAAATGGCGTACATCAAAAAGTTCTTCTGAGTTTCTCTGCCTACTTTAGCTACTTCCTGGCTCCACAGCATCAGCTCTTGAACTGCGGACTTTTGTGTTTTTGCTTTAAAAGCGGACCTAACCCATTGAACCATCCATTGACTAAACACCTCTTCCTCTGAGTCTTGGGCCAGTAAATCTAGGGCTTTGTTCATGTTTCCCTGACTTTGTTGTGCTAATCGAACAGCGGTGCTGTTAGGCACCCCTTGTTTGATGAGGTAATCCACCATTTCTTGATGGCTAATCCCTTGCAAGGTGGTTAGTTGACATCGGGACTTTAATGTATCTAACATGGACCCTTGGTCAGAGGCCGTTAGAATAAATACGGTTTTTGCAGGTGGTTCTTCCAGAAGCTTTAACAGCTTATTGGCCGCTTGAGTATTGAGTTTATCGGCATGCCAAATCAACATGATCTTATACCCGCCTTCAAAGGCTTTCAAATTGAGCTTTCTCCATATTTCTTGCGCCTCGTACACCCCAATATTTCCCTGTTTTTGAGCGAGACCTAGGTGTCTGTACCAGTCAAATAGGTTGCCGAAAAGTTGACTTGAAATAAACTCCCTCCAAGCGGGCAAAAAGTCGTCACACACACTGTGTTTACTGGAAGATTCGCCAGAGACGATGGGAAAAGCATAGTGAATGTCTGGGTGGTTGTGGTGGGCACATTGACGTCTACAGGCGGCTAAAGCATCTCCGGACTTGCCATGGCACACGAGTTCATGGGCCATAGCGAGCGCAAAGGAAAGCACACCACTGCCTTCGGGTCCCAATAATAGGTGGGCGTGAGCCATACGCCCTTGGGTGATATTGGCTTTGACGGAAGCCGCTTCTTTTTTGTGTCCGACCAGGTCTTCGAAACGCATGTGTGTGGGGTGTTGTTGAAGGGTGTTAAAGATATTAAAAAATGAGACGGCGCGCGTTCTGAGACTTGGCTCATCTGATTATTTGTTTACTTTTGTTTTCTAACCTTTTTAGTATTCATGAAAACCCTCCAAGATTTTAATTTAGCCGGACAAGCCGTCTTGATCCGCGTCGATTTTAATGTACCGCTCAATGACCAAAAACAGGTCACAGACCCCAATAGAATCATTGCTGCAAAACCCACCATCGACGCCGTGATTGCCGCCAAAGGTAAAGTGATCTTGATGAGTCACTTGGGTCGACCAGACGGAGCAATTGATCCAGACTTTTCTTTAGGCCATATCAAAGATGCAGTAGCCGATGTTTTGGGCGTACCTGTAGCCTTTGCCTCAGATTGTGTTGGGCCTTTAGCCCAAGCGGCGGTAGAGGCACTTCCAGAAGGAGGGGTGTTGTTGCTCGAAAACCTGAGGTTTCACGCAGGCGAAACCAAAGGAGACGTTTCTTTTGCGCAACAACTCGCGGAATTAGGAGATTTCTATATCAATGACGCTTTTGGCACCGCGCACAGGGCGCACGCCTCTACCACAATTATCGCTCAGTTTTTCCCAGGAAAATGCGCTTTCGGGACCTTGCTGGCCAAAGAAATAGAGGCCATCGAGAAAGTGATGCGCACAGGTGAAAAGCCTGTTACTGCGATCTTAGGCGGATCAAAGGTGTCCTCAAAAATCACCATTATTGAAAACATTTTGGACAAAGTGGATCACCTGATTATAGGTGGCGGAATGACGTACACGTTTGTACAGGCCTTAGGGGGACAAGTAGGTAACTCTATTTGCGAACCGGACAAATTAGATATGGCACTGGATATATTGGCCAAAGCAAAGGCCAAAGGCGTTCAGGTGCATTTGCCTGTCGATGTAGTGGCTGCGGACGGATTTAGCAACGACGCCAACACGCAAGTTGTGGATACGTATCAGATTCCTGCCGGATGGGAAGGCCTTGATGCTGGACCGAAAACGCTGGAGTTATTTGCCCAAGTGATTACCGGATCCAAAACTATTTTGTGGAATGGACCAGTTGGGGTGTTTGAATTGCCCAGCTTCAGCAAAGGAACTATTTCGATCGGCGAAGCGGTGGCTGAGGCCACTCGACAAGGAGCCTTTTCACTGGTTGGTGGAGGAGACTCCGTGGCGGCTGTGAAGCAATTTGGGTTTGAACACCAAGTGAGTTATGTCTCAACAGGCGGAGGAGCTATGTTGGAGAGTTTAGAAGGAAGAGTGCTTCCAGGAATTGCGGCCATCCAACAATATTCCCAGGCATGATCAAAACCAGATTAATCAGCACAGGATTAATATGCGCCGCTTTTCTATTAGGCGCCCCGGAGATGTATGGCCAAAAAACACCTGGAAAGGATCAAGCCAAAACACCGGTAAATCTAAAGGACCCACAGAACTTAGGACCGGCACTTTCGGCAAAGCAACAAGACTCGCTGGCCAAAACATCCAAATACCGAGACTTGGCTTGGACCGCCCAAGCGGATAAAAAGTGGCAAGCTTCTTTTAATCAGGAGCAAGGGTTGGCCTATCTCGCGGAGTCCCGCTTGGACGACACCACCCAAACAGCTCAGCGACAAAACCTCCAGGAGCGTCTTAAGGTATTGGACAAAAAAACCATATTTGATGTGGCCTACCACCCATCCTTGGAGTCAGTCATTCACCTGTTTTTGACTGAAAAACGAGACTTGATGGAGCGCATGCTTTTTAGGTCTCAATACTATTTCCCTCTTTTTGAGCAAGAGCTAGACGCACAGGGATTGCCTCTGGAAATCAAGTACTTGGCCATGGTAGAGTCTGCCCTAAACCCTACGGCCAAGTCCAGGGTGGGCGCAACGGGCCTGTGGCAGTTTATGTACGATACCGGAAAAATGTACGGACTCGAGGTGACCAATTATGTCGACGAACGTCAAGACCCTGTCAAGTCTACTCAAGCAGCAGTGCGTTACCTCAAGAAACTTCATCAAGTTTTTGGGGATTGGAATTTAGCGCTTGCCGCCTATAATTCTGGACCAGGAAATGTGAATAAAGCCATCCGAAGAGCGGGAGGAAATAGAAACTTTTGGGCCATCAGACCGTATTTGCCTAAGGAAACTTCGGGATATGTCCCCGCCTTTTTGGCCTCGATGTACATATTTGAACACGCGGGACCTTTGGGCCTCAAAGCAGCCCCATTGGCCGTTCCCAGACATGCGACAGACACGATTCAAGTGAAGCAGTGGATGGAGTTTGGGGCTCTAGCCAAAGAGCTATCTGTGGACTCGGCACTGATCGCCCAGCTCAACCCTCAGTACAAGAAACAAGTGATTCCCTATGTAGAGGGAGAGCGATACGGCCTGAGACTACCCGTTGAAGCTGTAGGAAGATTTGTGGCCAATGAGAAGCAGATTTACGCCCAACTCAAACCAGCCGAACAGGCGCGTCGAGCACAAGTAGAAGCCATGGTTCAGGCAGCCCCAGCGGTCACCAGATACAAGGTGCGTACAGGAGATTTTTTGGGTAAAATTGCCGATAAGCATCAGGTTACTGTCAAGCAAATCATGCAGTGGAACAAGCTGAAAAGCACTAATATTTCTGTAGGCCAAAGCCTGATTATTCACGGCAAAAATACCGGTTCTTCTCCAGCACAAAACGCTGTGGCCGCCTCGGAAAAATCCAGTACATCGACGACCAACCAGTCAGATACTGAATGGTATGAGGTACGCCCAGGAGACACCCTGTGGAGTATTGCGCAAAAGTTTAAGGATGTGAGTTTGGACCAAATCAAACAGTGGAACCCACAATTGGGCAACAACATCCAACCAGGAATGAAAGTAAAAGTATGCTCATGTACTCCCTAAATACATCTTTTGAACGTTTGGCTCTGTGGCTGGTTTTGCCTTGGGTGCTGCTGTCTTGTGCCGACAAAAAGGAAGATCAAGCCGCCTACTTACCCAGCTCTATTGGTGCTATGCACGCCGTTTTGGTGGTAGCAGAATCCGAGCTTTGGGAAGGAGAAGTAGGGGATAGCATACGGTCGATTTTGTACGCCCCCATTCCAGGGCTTTCCATGATTGAATCTCAATGGGATATTCAGCACGTGACACCTGGACTTTTCAAAGGCACGGTGCAACAGAGCAGATCGGTGATTTTGGTTCAGAAAGACAGCACTACGAGTGCATACATGAAGGAAGATGTCTTCAGCCGACCACAGCAAGTAGGGGTGGTTAAGGGCCCAGATGCCGTATCTATTGCGGCCGCATTTTCACAAAAGGCGCCTGATTTTATCACGGCCTTTGAGGCCTTGGAAATGAAGGAACAGCAGACCCGGTTTAGTCGTTCTTTGCTCAAAACAGAAAACCTTAATGAGCGTTGGGGAATTGCCCTGAAAATGCCCTCTGCCTATGTATTGGGCAAAGAAACAGAGGATTTCTTATGGTTTGATCGTCCGATAAAAACAGGAACACTTAATGTGATTGTTTATGCTTTACCCAGAAACGGCAGAGCCCTTGAAGAACGAACTACTACAGAATTGGTAGCTAGTCGCGACTCCGTAGTTGGCATCCATATTCCAGGACCTGATGTCCCCGGCAAAAGAACGTTTATGGCTACGGACAGCATACTGACGCCCTATGTTTATCCAGCTCAAGCGGGAGTATGGAAAGGACTTGAGCTGCGCGGCATGTGGGATATGCGCCATTACCCCATGGCGGGGCCTTTCGTCGCTTACTACCTTGACCAACCAGAGTTAGATCGAATCCTGGTACTTGAAGGGTTTGTATTTGCCCCAGACACCCTAAAACGAGACTTGCTTTTTGAGCTCGAGGGGATTTTGAGCTCTGCGCAATAAAAAAAAAGAGCCTTACGGCTCTTTTTTGTTTCACAGGCCCGAGGGCTCTATGTTAATTTTTGTTTTCGATCTTGGGATCTACGGTGTCTTTATCTTCCTTAGAGGCATCTTTAAATTCTTTGATACCGCTGCCTAAGCCGCGCATTAATTCAGGAATTTTTTTGCCGCCAAAAAGAAGCAATACGAGGGCCACCACAACAACAACTTGCCAAGGGCCAACAGCTAAATAGGGGAATAGTGCGATCATAGCTTGTGTTTAATAGGAACAAATGTAATAAAATTCCCCCTGCTACAGCAGCATCCAAATCCTTATCTTTGTCCTACATGGCACAAAAGACATCAAACAGGCTCAAGCCAGGCGCCAAGAAGTGGCTAGACAAGTACCGATTGTTGGTTCAAAATGAGGACACACACGAAGAAAAGTTTTCGTTGACCCTCAATAGACTCAACGTTTTGCTGCTTGTTTCCCTAGGTTCTTTTTTGTTGATTTTGATCACCACAGTGGTCATTGCGTTTACCCCATTACGGGAATATATTCCAGGGTATGCGTCCACTAGTCTGAGAAAAAAGGCGGTGGAACTCTCTGAGCAAACGGATTCGCTTCAACAGGCATTGGCCCAGAATAATTTGTATCTGACCCGAGTTATTGAAGCCCTTAGGGGCGATCTTCCGTTGGAGCAGGTAGCCGACACTTTGTTTTTACCTATCCCCAGCGATAGTATCGATGTCGATTTCTCTACCATTGCAGAAGACTCTTTGCTGCGGGTGGCTGTGGCTTTTGAGGACCGCGTCAATGTTTTTCCCGCACCCAACGCAGGACTCCAAGTGTTTTATCCCCCAGCGTCAGGGCCTTTTTCCAGTGCATTTGAACCGGAACACAACCATTGGGCGCTCGATATTACTGCTGATCCAGGAACCCCTGTTAAATCAGTGGCTCAAGGCACGGTGGTGTTTGCAGATTGGACCTCCAATCAGGGGTACGTTTTGGTGGTGGAGCATCAAGATCGATTTATCTCTGTGTACAAACACTGCGGAACGTTGCTAAAAAGCCAGTCTGACCGCGTAAAAGCCGGCGAAGCGATCGCTACGGTAGGCAGCACTGGTTCTTTGAGCACAGGGCCCCACCTCCATTTCGAACTCTGGAAAGACGGCGCACCAGTTAATCCAAACCTGTATATCGATTTTGCCCCATGAGTATCAAGTCAATCGCCGCTAAAATCTACGCGTCCTGGGCGCATCAAAAAACCCAGCGATGGGCAAGCGCTCCACACGAAACCCAACAAAGAGTGTTTAATTCGCTGATTAAGGCGGCTAGAACTACGGAATTTGGCCGAGACCATGATTTTGGCTCGATCAACTCCCACGCAGATTTTGTTTCCCGGGTGCCCGTTCGGGATTATGAAGGATTAAAGCCCTATGTGGAACGCATCAAAGAAGGAGCTTCCGATGTATTGTGGCCTGGCAAACCCCTTTATTTTGCCAAAACATCAGGAACTACCTCGGGGGTTAAGTACATCCCGATCACCGGTCCAGGCATGAAGGCACAAGTGGAAGCCTCTAAAAACGCGATTTTGTCCTACATTCACGAAACGGGTCAAGCGGGTTTTGTCGACCGCAAAATGATTTTTCTGCAAGGGAGTCCCGAACTCACGGAAGTAGGGGGGATAAAAACAGGGAGACTTTCAGGTATTTCCGCGCATTTTGTTCCTGCTTATTTGCAAAAAAACCGACTGCCTTCTTGGAAAACCAATTGCATCGAAGATTGGGAATCCAAAGTAGAGGCCATCGTTGCAGAGACCAAGGAGCAAGATATGGGGGTAATAGCTGGCATACCCTCCTGGGTTCAAATGTACTTTGAGCGCCTTCAGGCCCATACAGGGATGTCTACAAAAGCCTTGTTTCCCAATTTTCAGTTGTTTATCTACGGAGGAGTGAATTACGAACCTTACCGGGCCAAATTTGAAGCCTTGATGGGCGGAAGGGTGGACAGCATTGAACTTTTCCCCGCCAGCGAAGGGTTTTTTGCCTACCAAGACAAACAACAAGAGCGCGGGATGTTGCTGTTGCTCAACAGCGGAATTTTCTATGAGTTTATCGAGGCGGCAAGTTTCCACGAGCCTACGGCGAAAAGGCTCACCTTAGACCAAGTGCGCATTGGGGTAGATTATGTCTTGATTATCAGTACCCAGAGCGGTTTATGGGGGTATAATATGGGAGATACGGTACAATTTACCTCAACCACGCCGTATCGGGTAATTGTTTCAGGGCGCATCAAACACTTTATTTCGGCTTTTGGGGAGCATGTGATCGCCAAAGAGGTTGAGTACGCGATGCAGCAGGCCTTGGCACAGAGCGATGCGCAGATCAACGAATTTACGGTAGCGCCACAGATTACTCCGGAAAGCGGGTTGCCCTATCACGAGTGGTTGATCGATTTTGAGAAAATGCCGAGTGACCTGGAGGCATTTGCCCAGGCCCTAGATCTCGCGATGAGGGGCCAAAACACCTATTACGACGACCTGATTGCCGGTTCTGTGTTGCGCAGTCTGGTAATCACCCCCCTAGGACATCACTGTTTTTCGGATTATATGAGGTCATTGGGCCGTCTGGGCGGGCAAAATAAAGTCCAGCGACTGTCTAATGACCGCCAAATGGCCGATGCTTTGCACAGCTTTAATACCTTAGCAAAATGATGAATCAATCAAGGGCGAGAGAGTCCACTAATGCGATCAAAAGAATTTATGTGGCCATGCAGCATTTGCTGAACCGTGGACACTACAAACCTATGGGAGAGTCAGGTAATGCGCTCCGCTCCGCCCTACTGGAATTAAGGCCAGAAATCTACGGGTCGATTGCCGAAGACAAAACAGAACTCAACGGGCTGATTTATGTATTAGAGCGCCTACCCGAAGGCATTGAGGAGTGCGTCCACATCAATTTGACTTCTGATGAGGGCTACGCCCAAACGCATCTTAAACCCATTGTCCCCCCTAAACGCCGCAGAAATTGTTACCGCATCGACCCTGACCAGATGAATATCGAAATCACCCGGGGTCGATCCGACGTATACGATATTTTGACCCATTTGACCTTTTTGTATTGGGAAGCCGACAAACTTCAGGAACGAGCCTGGCAGACAGACACACAAACCTTTAGCCACGATTGGGTTAAGTTTTCCTCGGTGATGGGCATGGAAGAACGCACGGAGGCAGATCGTGAGCGCGCCTTGATACATCTGGCCAGTATGATGGGCAGAACGTATACAGAGGCTCGGGCTTTGTACACTAATTTTGCTACCCCCCAGGCTCCTGACCGAATGCTCTCATTGTTCTTCTGGCTGATCAAACGCTCCATGGACGAACACACCCAAGGCATCAAGCGAAGCATTTCGTTTAGCCCCCTATTGCGCGAGCGCATAGGCCACCACATCTACGGAGAGAAATGGGCCAATAACATCAAGAAAGTGCTTTCTGACCACCAATTGTTTAATCGCCCAATACACTTGATCAGCGCCAACATGCACTCGGTCATGAACGCCCTCTATGCGGGTCACGCCTTGGAAGAGGACACCAAAGGGCTTACCGCTCTAGCTAGGTATGAACTGCTCAGCGCGTCAGAGAACGATCATTTGCGCAGTCAAGTAAAGGCCTATGCCCACGCCCACGGCATGATTTCGATTGACGACACCTCGGGCACCAACATCGATGTACAGGTGTTTGATATGGCTCAGTGTGTGTCGGGTGCATGCGCGTTTAAAAGCGGAAAAAATCAAGACGACCAACCCGTTTTGGTGGTGATGGACTACGCATTTGGCGAACAAGCCTTTGAAACCGTTGACGAGTTTTTAAAACCGTTTGACACCCCAATCGGCGCTCAATACCTGAATATCGCTTCCGTTTCTATTATGGGAAAAGCGGGAATATTGGCCGGAGACAAAGGAGACTTGATGATTCCGACAGCCCATATTTTTGAGGGTACTGCGGATAATTATCCATTTGAAAACGCTTTGTCTGTAGCTGATTTCACCGGCCATGGACTACAGGTGTTTGGCGGCCCGATGATCTCTGTGTTGGGGACTTCACTGCAAAACAAAGACATCCTTTCCTATTTTCAAGCTTCCTCATGGGGGGTCATCGGACTGGAGATGGAGGGCGTTCACTACCAAAAAGCCATACAAGCCGCAGCGAAAATCCGGAAAAACATTCGGGAAGACGTGGTGGTTCGCTATGCGTATTACGCTTCGGACAATCCCTTGGAGACAGGGAGTACACTGGCCTCTGGAGGCTTAGGAACTACAGGCGTTAAACCTACCTACCTGATTACCGAGAAGATTTTGGAACAAATATTTAACGGATAAGTCGGGGAAATGGACACAGGGGCGCATCAACGCATTTTGGTCACCGGAGGAGCGGGCTTTATTGGGTCTCATCTGATACTTCGTTTGGTGCAGGAGTTCCCTCAATGGACGATCCACAACCTAGACGCCTTGACCTATGCGGCAGATTTGACTCCCTTAATACCCGTCAGTCAAGCGCCAAACTATCATTTTCACCACCTGGACATCACTGATGTTGACGCCCTGACCGAGCTTTGGTCGACCTACCCCTTTGATGCGGTGATTCATTTGGCCGCAGAAAGCCACGTAGACCGCTCCATCCATGGCCCTGAGGTGTTTTTGACCACGAATGTACAGGGAACACTCAATTTGTTGACACTGGCGATAAAACACTGGAAAGACCAACCCGAAAAAAGATTTCACCACATCAGCACCGACGAGGTGTATGGTTCACTTGGGTCAACGGGCTATTTCACCGAGCAGACCCCTTACGCCCCAAACTCCCCTTATGCCGCTTCAAAGGCTAGTGCAGATCATTGGGTAAGGGCATATGCACATACCTTTGGGTTAAATGCCGTGATCACCAATTGTTCCAATAATTATGGACCCCACCAACATCCTGAAAAACTAATTCCGCTGAGCGTGGACCGCATGTGGCGCTCAGAGCCCGTGCCTCTGTACGGCGACGGTCTTCAAGTGAGGGATTGGTTACATGTTTCGGACCATGTGGAGGGAATTATTCAGGTTTTTCTCCGCGCAGAGCCTGGATCTCAATATGTAATGGGCGGTAGAAACGAGTGGAAAAACAAGGACTTGTTGGTCCAAATTGCCGCAGTTGTGGATCGACAGCTAGGAAGATCTGAAGGCACTTCTGCTGCCCTGATCACCCCTGTTCAAGACCGACCAGGACATGACCGCAGGTACGCGATTGACCCTCAAAAAATAGAAAATGAATTGGGGTGGTTTGCCCAAAAAGACATGTCTTCTGGACTAGAAGAAACTGTTGCTTGGTGTCTAAAACGATCACAATTAAGCTCAAACACCAGCAGATCATGACTCATCACGCAAAACCCATGAAAGGAATCGTATTGGCTGGAGGCACCGGAACCCGGCTACACCCGCTCACCTTGGGCGTCAGTAAACAGTTGATGCCTATTTACAACAAGCCGATGATCTATTATCCCATCGCGACCCTGGTTTCTTCTGGGATACAGGAAATTCTGCTGATCACCACGCCACAAGACGCTTCTTTGTTTAAGACGTTACTGGGGGACGGCTCTGCTTGGGGAATCAGTTTTACTTATTTGACCCAGTCAAAACCGGAGGGCATAGCCCAAGCGCTGGTTTTGGCAGAAGCTTTTTTAGACGGCGCTCCAGCGGCGCTGATTTTAGGGGACAATCTGTTCCACGGGAAAGGCCTGTCCGATTTGTTGCGCCAACAGACGAATCCATCAGGCGCTACGATTTTTGGTTATGCAGTCAACGATCCTGAGCGTTATGGAGTGATTGCATTTGACGCTCAGATGAACCCGGTAGATTTGATCGAAAAACCGAGCAATCCGCCTTCAACCTATGCCGTTCCAGGCATCTATTTTTACAACCACGAGGCACCAGCCAGGGCCAAAGCAGTGACCAAAAGCGGACGCGGCGAATACGAGATCACCGAGGTAAATAAATCATATCTCAAGGACGGGGCCCTGAGTGTCGTGCTGTTAGATCCCGGATTTACTTGGTTGGATACGGGAACATTTGCCGCATTGAGTGAGGCCAGTCAGTTTGTTGAGGTGCTGGAAAACAGGCAAGGTCAATTGATTGGCGCTCCTGAATGGGCCGCTTTTCAAGCGGGATTTATTGATGCAGATCAGTTAAGCGCTTTGGCGACTCCGCTGATGCGCAGTGGTTATGGACAACAATTGCTTAAAGCACTAAACAGTTATGGAGCGCGTTGATACCCATTTATCGGGCTGTGCCCTGTTGAAGCCTTTGGTGCGCGAAGACGTGCGGGGCTATTTTTTTGAGTCCTTTCGCACAGATTTGTTTGAACAACTGATGGGTCATTCTTTTACTGTGGTGCAGCAAAATGAGTCCAGCTCAAAATACGGCGTGGTGCGCGGCTTGCACTGGCAAATTCCTCCACGCGCTCAAGCCAAGTTGATTCGCGTATTGAGCGGTGAAATCCGCGATGTGGTGGTGGACCTCCGTCCAGAATCATGTACTTTTGGCCAGCATTACAGTTGTGTGCTCAGCGCGGAAAACAAACACCAGCTGTTCGTCCCCCAAGGGTTTGCCCATGGGTTTTCCGTATTGAGTACCCAGGCCATAGTTGCTTACAGCAGTGATGCGCTATATGCCCCAGCCCATGAACGCGGGCTGCATCCATTGGATCCTGATTTAGGAATTGATTGGGGCCTAAAACCCGAGGATTGCGTGTTGTCTGCAAAAGACGCTCAGCAGCCTCTTTGGAAAGACTACCAACCATGAAACACGTTTTAGTTACCGGTGCCCTCGGACAATTAGGCAGTACATTTCAAAGATTGGCCCACCGATTTCCCGGCTTGGAGTTTGTTTGGATGGATCGAAATTCGTTGGACATCACAGACCCTGAAGCGGTGTCTCAGGCACTGGCTCAACGCAGATACAGCTATTTGTTGAATTGCGCGGCATATACCGCAGTGGATCAAGCGGAAAGCGAACCCGAGGCGGCAGACCGGATCAACCATTTAGGAGCCTGTGTGTTGGCCCAAGGGTGCGCAGATGTTGGGGTACACTTGGTTCATATTTCGACGGACTACGTGTTTGACGGAACCTCTTCCATTGCTTACACCCCAGAGGACACCCCCAACCCACAAGGGGTTTATGGGGTCACCAAGTGGAAGGGGGAACAGTGCGTTAGTCGTTATGCCCAGCGATACACGACCGTTCGTACATCTTGGTTGTACGACCGCACCGGCAAGAACTTTGTGCAGACGATGTTGCGGTTGTCCCAGACCCAAAAGGAACTCAGAGTGGTCAACGATCAAATAGGTTCGCCGACGTTTACAGAAGATTTAGCCTGGGCTTTAGGCACCCATATGGAGCAAGGCACATTGCCCAAAGGCATCACCCATTTCAGCAATACGGGCTCGTGCAGTTGGTTTGAGTTTGCCCAAGCCATTTTTGAAGAGCGAGGGATAGACATCCATGTGGCTCCTGTCAGCTCAGCGGCTTATCAAGCCGCAGCACCCCGCCCCGCCTATTCTCTGTTGGCATTAACGCCCCAATACTCATCTAGGCCCTGGAGAGCGGCCCTTAAAGACGCATTAACCACCCATAACCAAACCCCATGAATGTACTGATTTTAGGTTCCGGAGCAAGAGAACACACAATGGCTTGGAAGTTGTCCCAAAGTCCAGAAAACCCCCACATTTATGTGGCACCAGGAAATGCTGGAACGGCCGATGTAGCCACTAGTTTACCGTTATCGGTCACTGATTTTAACGGAATTGCCCAGGCGGTTCATCAGTTCGGGATTGACCTCGTGTTGGTCGGGCCTGAGGACCCCTTAGTGCTAGGAATTAGCGATTTTTTTGCTGCGGACCCAACACTGGCTCATGTACCGGTTATTGGGCCTAACAAAACAGCCGCTCAGCTTGAGGGAAGCAAGCAGTACGCCAAGGAGTTTTTAATCAGACACAGCATCCCCACAGCGGCCTATGCCGCATTTACGGCGGATACACTCGCCGAGGGACAAGCGTTTTTAACCACTTTAAAAGCGCCTTATGTGTTGAAAGCCGATGGATTGGCCGCTGGTAAAGGCGTTTTAATTCTATCAGATTTACAGGAAGCACAATCGGCCTTGGCCGAAATGTTGGTGGACCAGAAATTTGGCGCAGCGAGCCAGACGGTCGTTATTGAGGAGTTTTTGAGCGGGATTGAGCTGAGCTGTTTTGTGCTCACGGATGGCACGAGTTATAAAGTTTTGCCCACCGCTAAAGACTACAAACGCATTGGCGAGGGAGATACGGGTCTCAACACGGGAGGCATGGGCGCTATTTCCCCTGTGCCTTTTGCGGACCAGGTGTTTTTGGACAAGGTACATGAGCGCATAGTCGTTCCAACCATTGAAGGATTGAAAAAAGACAACATAACGTATGTAGGTTTCATTTTCATAGGACTGATCAAGGTCGGGGACGATCCATTTGTGATCGAATACAACGTGCGCATGGGCGATCCGGAAACCGAAGTGGTTTTGCCGCGCATCAAGACAGATTTATTGACTTTGCTTCGCGCAACGGGCCAAGGAAAATTGCACGAGGTAGCCTTAGAGACGGACACCAGAACCGCGACTACCGTAATGGCCGTTGCGGGGGGGTATCCAGAAGCCTACGAAAAAGGACATCCAATATCAGGGATAGATCAGGTGAAGAACGCCTTGGTATTTCAAGCAGGAACAGCCCAAAATGGGGATCAAGTATGTACTAACGGAGGAAGGGTTCTAGCGGTAACCGCTTTTGGAACAGACTACAAACAGGCTTTGGCCCAGTCGTATTTAGGGTTGAGCCAGATCACTTTCCAAGACATGTATTACCGGAAAGATTTGGGATTTGACTTGGGGTAAAAAATAAGGGCGGCCACAGGCCGCCCTTAGTATATTCATGTGGCGTTAGCTATTAAAGGAAAGAGTGCGCCGAGTTGTCTTTGTTTTCCTCTTTGCGCTCGTTGAAGCCTTTGAGTTGTTTCATCCAATAACCGAAGGCGGTCATGCCGATAAGCACAAAAATCCAATTCACTGTGTTGGCCAGCCACCAGTTGTCCATAAAACGCAACACGTCATAGGGAATGAACAATCCGTCAACAAATAGGCTTTCAATGAATTTCCAAAACGCTTTCATGTGTGGTATTTTTGAGGTCAACGCGCCTTGCGGGCGACTTTGAATTATATTTACTGAGCAAAAATAGAAAAAGCTGCGATGATTTCAAGTGTTTTTGGCAAAAGCCGCCTGTTTAATTTTTTGCTGGTCTGGGTGTGGATCATGACGCTCGTCTTTTTAGATCAAAGGTTGGCCGTAGTTGCTCTTTCTTGGAAACCCGCTCTTGTTGGCGCTGTTCTTCTGGCGCTGACTTTAGGTTTGTTACAATTTGTAATCGCCAAGAACAATCTAACAGCTCAACACCATGTCGCATTGTTTTTCTTTGGCATGTTTGTTTCTGCCCATCCTACTGCGGTGTTGGATGTATCGATGATGGGGACTCTAGCCGCTTTGCTTTTAGCGTTTAGACGGATTTTATCTATGCGTTCATTAAACGAGGTGCGCACCAAAGTATTTGACGCTACTCTTTGGATTCTCTTGGCCAGCTGGTTTTTCCCCTCCGCCCTACTGGCGCTGCTTTTACTCTATCTAGCGTTGTATTTTTATCAACGGGATCGCCCAAAAAACTGGTTGGTTTCCCTTTTGGCCCTAGCCGCTTTCTTGGTTTTGCTCTGGGGTTTTGGATCAGAGACCGCGGCCTTAGGGTATTTTAATCGACTGCAAGGCGAGTTTATGCGCCCTGACACTACCCAACATCCCTGGTTTCCCGTCTTGTTTTGGAGTGTATTTGGAGTGTCTGCTTGGACATTGTTTCGCACAGTACAGAGCTTAAAGTCTGGACTTTCTGGTCGATTGTTGTCGTTGAGGTTGGTTTTTGTTTTCTGGGGCATTGGATTTTTGTGGGTGGGCCTCCATGTGCACGCTCATTCTTCGGTATGGTTATTGGTTTTTGTGCCGGCGTCCGTGTTGGCCGCAGCAGCCTGGGAAACCCTGCCCAAGTTTTGGATGAAGGAAGCTATGCTTTGGGCGGGTATGGCGGCTGCTATAGGCGCTTGGATTTCCGGGGTGATGCAAGCGGTGTAGGCCGAGAGAATTGGGTATATTTGCCTTAAAATTATCCGTATGTTTTGCGCCAAAGCCTTCCGTATTTTCGAAGAAAGTATACAGCAGTACCACGTGGAGGATCGAGTCGATCAACCGTTAAACAATCCCTATCCTTCACATTCGATCGAAAATCTTCTGTATAAAAAGAACTGGATTGACACGGTGCAATGGCATTATGAAGACCTGATTCGCGATCCAGAAATTGACCCACAGGCAGCATTGGTGCTCAAGCGCAAGATCGACGCCAGCAACCAGGAGCGCACAGATTTAGTCGAATTCATCGACGCTTATTTTCTTGACCAATACGCCCAGGTAGTTGTCAGTCCCGAGGCGACCATTAACACAGAAAGCCCCGCATGGGCGGTGGATCGACTGTCTATTTTGGCCTTGAAAATCTATCACATGCAGCAAGAGGTAGACCGTACAGATGCTGCGGCAGAGCACATAGCTCAATGCCAAACAAAACTATCGGTGCTGCTGACCCAAAAGCAAGACCTGACCACCGCCATTGATCAGTTGTTGACGGACATCGCTCAAGGCCGCAAGTATATGAAAGTGTACAAGCAGATGAAGATGTACAACGACGATGAGCTCAACCCCGTGCTGCGTGTCAGAAAATAACCAGATAGCTTCTCAGCCAAAGCTGTTATTTATCCGCTCATCGGCCATGGGGGACGTAGCACTGTCTGTTCCTGTGGTGCACGCACTGAGCGAGCAACACCCTGAAATCGAGGTGTATGTCCTGACCCAACCCAAATTCTTCCCCATTTTCTCGGGGATTCCCCGAGTGAAATTACTGGCCCTGGAGACTCGAGGGGCACATCGAGGATTTTGGGGCATACGCTCCTTGGCCCAAACGCTGAAACAACACCGATGGACCGCGGTATTAGACGCCCACAACGTATTGCGCACCCGGGTGTTGCACCTATGGATGGGCGCTGGAATTCCCTGGCATGTCTTGGATAAAGGCCGCGCAGATAAACGGGCCCTGATCACCCGGCATAAAAAGGTATTTCGACCACTCTCCCACGCAACAGACCGATATGCAGACCTTTGTTTTCAAGCGGGTTTTCCCATTTCGTTGGGCCCACAGGCTTGCCTGCCTAAGCCATCAAGACCTTTGGACTGGGACGATCAGCACCAGGGGTATTGGCTGGGCGTAGCGCCATTTGCCGCCCACAAAAGCAAACAGTATCCGTGGAGTGCGTTGATCGACGCTTTGACAGCCATTCAAGAGCAGAGCCCAGATCGACACATCCGCTTTGTGTTTTTTGGGGGTGGCGCCAAAGAACGGATGATGATCGAGGAACTTTTGGAGGGATTTCCCTCCAGCATACACACCTTAGACCTGCCCTTGGAAACCCAGCTCGCCTGGGCTGCACACCTGGACGTGATGTTGGCTATGGACAGCGCCAACGGACATTTGGCGGCCATGTATGGGGTACCCGTAGTCACTTTGTGGGGTCAGACACATCCCTACGCTGGATTTGCCCCTTTTCTCCAGCCGATGGAACGACAGATCGTTCCCGATAGAGCACAATACCCACTGCTTCCCACCACGATTTTCGGCAAAAAAGGGTATAAGCCCTATGCCCGAGTCATGGAAAGTATCTCCCCCGAGCGCGTGGCTGAGGTGGTGAGGAACACGTTAAACAGTCTCGGTTAAACGTCGTCGAAGTCGATGGTAATCTCTGAGGTCGTGGGGTGGGCTTGACACGTCAAAATCAGCCCTTCAGCGATCTCGTTGTTGGTCAGGATTTCGTTTTTGATCATCACCGCACTTCCTTTGGTCACCCGCGCGATACAGCTGCTGCACACGCCCCCTTGACAGGAGTATGGAGCGTCGATTTTGTTTTTCAGCAAAGCGTCGAGCAGTCGGTCTGTCTGCTTCATCTCCAGGGTGGCGGACACTTCGTCGAGCAACACCTGCACCTGGGTCATGCCGTTGGGAAGGCTGTTGGGCGCTTCTTCTTTTTTGGAAGAGGTAAAAAGCTCGTAGTGGATTAAGTCCTGTTGTACGCCCAGCACCTGTAAAGCTTCACTGCTTTCTTGGATCATCTCTTCGGGACCACATAGATAAAACGCATCAAAGGCGCGATCGGCAAATTTATTTTTAAAGGCAAAATTGATGATACTTCGGTCGATACGGCCAAAATGCGCCCTAGGTATGCTGGCCCGGCTGTAGACATATTCAATTTTCAAGCGCTCCCCATAGGTGTTTTTTAGGGCGTCTATCGCCTTGGTGTACATTTGGTCGTCTTTGGTTTTGTTGCCATAGATCAACATAAAAAAACTCTCTGGATGGCTTTCCAAAACAGTTTTGGCGATGCTTAAAATGGGTGTAATACCACTTCCTGCGGCAATACCCGCGATGTGTTGGGCGGAACCATTGGGCTCAAAGACAAATCGGCCTTGTGGCGGCATGACCTCAAGCACATCTCCAGGGCGAAGCGCTTCATTGGCGTAGGTGGAGAACAAACCTCCTTGTACTTGTTTGATGCCCACCCCCAAAAGAGGCTCTGAAGGGGCTGTGGCTATAGAGTACGCTCGGCGTACTTCTTGTTGGCGAATGTTTTGTTTTAGGGTGATGTATTGGCCTGCTTTGTAGGCAAATGCGGCCTTAAGTGACTCCGGTATTTCAAAAGACACATGAACGGATTGGTCCGTTAATTGCTCGATTTGGGACACTTTTAAGGAAAAAAATTCAGACATTGCGGGAGTTTTGCGTAAAATTACACAATATCACCCAATCCTCATGAGCCCGATAAAACTACTCGCACAATTTTTTCACCTGGAGCGAAAAGACTTTTTACGCTCCCCCTCTTTTGACACCTCTTTGGTGATTTTAATCCTGATGGGGTTGGGGGCCTTGTATTTTGCGGTAGTATTTGTCGGTTTAGGGATCGGGATATATTTTATCGCAGAGGAAGTCGCTCCCCAAAATCCATTTGGTTGGATCAATCAAGGCCTCTGGGTTTTTTGGCTGGCCGACCTTATTTTTAGGTATATGGGCCAAAAGATGCCGATTACCAAGATTAAGCCCCTGCTGAGCATGCCGATCAGCAAGTCGAACATCGTGGTCTTTTCCATGCTGAAGTCGGTGGTTTCCCCATTCAATTGGTTGTATCTTTTTTTGTGGATACCGCTGTACATTGTTTTGTTGCAACAGAACCTAGATCCATTGGGGGTGACCACTTGGATTCTCGGGGTATCGGTTTTGTTTTTGGCCAATAACTTTCTGAACCTTTGGGCCAACAACAGTCCCTGGGTCTTTGGCATAGCTTTCGGAGCGCTGGTCATTGCCGGAGCGGGCAAATATTTTGAGCTTTTCGACCTCAAAGCCTTTTCAGGCGGGCTTTTTGAGGCCTTGTATCAGACGCCGGCGACCTTGCTGGCCGCCATGGCCTGGTTGGCCTTTTTGGTCTGGGGGAGTTATCGATTTTTCTTGGCCGGAATGTTTTTGGACGACCGCTTTAGCGTGAAGGCCGAGGTGGCCCGCACCACTAAAATGGCCTGGTTGGATTCTATGGGGCGCATGGGCATCTTTCTCAAAAACGATTTGAGGTTGATCACGCGCAATAAAAGAGCCAAGATGGCCGTTTTATCTGGGATCTTTTTTCTGTTTTATGGGTTGTTGTTTTTTACCAATGCCCTTGAAGTTTATGAAGGCGCTTACTGGAAAGTGTTTGCGGGAATTTTTGTCACTGGAGGTTTTTTGTTCTCCTTTGGTGGATTCGTGCCGAGCTGGGATTCTTCTTATTACCCCTTGATGATGACCCAAAAAATCACGTATGCGGATTACCTCAAGGCCAAATGGTGGCTGATTGTTTGGGCTACCTTGGCCTCAACATTACTGGCCTCTTTTTATGCCTTGATGGGCTGGGAGGTATACTTGGCGGTATTGGCCGGAGCAGCCTACAACGTGGGGATCAATGCCCACTTGGTTCTTTTGGGCGGAGCTTTTGTCAAAACACCCATCGACCTGACCTCCGCTAAAAAAGCTTTTGGGGACAAACAGGCGGTTAACCTGAAGACCATGCTGATCGCGCTGCCTAAAATCGCGCTGCCTATGGGGATATACGCCCTGGGCCAATGGATCTGGGACGCTCAAGGCGGCTATTTGCTGTTGATCGGCCTGAGTTTGCTCGGGTTTGGATTGAGAAATCCCGTACTGCGTTGGATTGAGCGCATCTACAAAAAAGAAAAATACGACACTATTCAAGCCTACAAGCCAAAATCATAGCCATGATACACATCGAACAACTCAGCAAAAGCTATTCAGGAACGACCGTACTCGACATCGAGCGCTTACAGATTCCATCGGGGACTGCCTTGGGCTTGGTGGGCAACAATGGCGCAGGAAAAACAACCCTGTTCAGTTGTTTGTTGGACCTGATCAAGCCTACTCAAGGACACATCACCAATCAGGACCTCAGGGTGGACCAGAGCGAGGCCTGGAAGGATTTTACTTCAGCCTTTATCGATGAATCTTTTTTGATCGGATACCTCACCCCGGAGGAATATTTTTCCTTTATCGCCTCGTTGCGCGCTGTGCCACAAAGCGAGGTTGATGCGCTGATGCTCGAACTCGCCCCGTTTTTTAATGGGGAGGTCCTCGGTCAAAAGAAGTACCTCAGAGATTTTTCTAAAGGGAATCAAAAAAAGGTGGGGATTGCGGCTACTTTGATCGGGAAACCCAGCGTGGTGGTGCTCGACGAGCCATTTGCCAATTTAGACCCCACCACCCAGTTCAGGCTTAAGGATCTGCTTAAAAAAATTGCGAGTCAGGGCGACACTACCCTTTTGGTGTCCAGCCACGACCTCAACCACGTCACCGAGGTGTGCAAGCGCATCGTGGTGCTCTCCAAAGGCCAGGTCGTTCAAGACCTCGAAACAAACCCCTCCACATTGGCGGAGTTAGAAAATTATTTTGCCCAACAAGCACCGGATGCCTCCATTGGTTAAATCTCCGAGATACTTTTTTGGCATAGCTGTTTTTGCGCTGTCCCTGGCTGGGTGCTCTACCCAGCAAAATCGCTTGCTCAATCGCGAGTGGCATGCCCTGAACACCAAATACAACGTGGTCTACCACGGGAATTTGTCCTTTGAAGAGCAGTGGACTTTGCTCCAGTCAGGTTATCGAGAAAATTTCTGGGAGCGCTTACCTGTCGAACGCATACAGGTCGATGGTCCGGCAGGAATTAAATACGCCGCCACGGAAGATGGTCCGTTTAGCCAAGCCGAGGCCAAGGCGGTTAAGGCCATCCGCAAACACGGGATGTTGGTTGAGGGACAAGAGCGCAACCGTCAAATGATTGAGTCTTATTTGCTCTTGGGAAAATCCAGGTACTACGACCAGCGATTTGTTCCCGCTTTGGAAGCGTTCCGATTTATTATTCAATACCACAAGGCGACCAATGCCCTCAACGAAACCAGGATCTGGAAAGAAAAAACAAACGTTCGTCTAGGCAATCCCGAGGTTGCTTTGGAGAACCTTAGACGGTTACTAGCCAACCGAAAACTCAAGCCCCAAGAAAAGGCGGATGCTTTTGGGGTCATGGCCCAAGCCTATATGGATTTAAACCAGCCAGCAGCAGCCGTTGACGCGCTGGCGGCGGCGCTCAAAACCACTCGAAAAAAGGTAGAGCGCGGTCGATATGGTTACCTGCGGGGACAGTTGTTTGAAGAGTTGGGCCAGCGGGACAGTGCCTTGGCCGCTTACCGACATGTGGCGGCCAAAAAGCAAGCGGTGTCCTATGATTTTTGGATCAACGCTCAGTTGAGGAGCTTGGCCCTGCAGCGACCTGAGGACCTCGGGGATGCCGCTGTAGAACAATTATCGCTCTGGGCCAAACGCTGGGAGAACCAAGACTACAGAGACAAAATTTTCTTTTACCAAGCCCAAATACAAAAGGGCTTAGGGCGCGATTCCCTGTATGTCTTTGGATTAAATCAGTCATTGAAATGGGCCCAAAACGACCAGGTCCTTCAAGGAATCGTACAGGAGCAACTCGCAGAACATTATTTTGACCGAAAGCAATATCTGCTGGCCGCGGCACATTTAGACACACTACTCCCATTGTTGCCGAACCCCTCGGATCGTTGGCGAGCCGCCAACAGCAAAAAAGAGAAACTACAGAGCTTGGTGGAGTACCTCCAACGCGCGACGGAAATAGACTCCGTGCTCACGCTTTCAGCCCTTTCCGCAGAGGATCAGAGAGCTAGGTTAACCGCTGCTCTGGAGCGCAAAAAAGCGCTTGAAGAAGAAAAAGCGGCTCGCCTGCAAGCTCAGAAAACCGAGGAGGCCCCACGGAGCGTTAAAGCTAGTTCAGGCACCTCAGGGAAAAACACCCCAGTCTTTTACTTTTATGACCCCAAACAGTTGGCTTTGGGCGCGGAAGCATTTGCCCAAAAGTGGGGAAAGAGAGTCTGGCAAGACAACTGGCGCGACCAGGCCAATGGGTCCATATCGCTCCCCCCTACAACCGGAATGACCTGGAACAACAACACCCCTAAAACCAATAGCAACCGAAGCAGGATGTCTGCCGACGCCCCGGACCAACCAGGGAACCAACCACCCGGGGTTGATTCAACAGAGTCCCAGGAACCCATGGATGAAATCGATCAGCAGATCGCTCAACTGCCCAAGAATCAGCAGGATATCGACGCCTTACGCTACGAGCGCGTTGGGGTGTATTTTCAAATAGGTCAGCTTTATGTGTCCCGTTTGGCCGAGCCTGCTTTGGCCATTCCTGCCCTGGAAAAGTCGGTTGATTACCCACAAGAACACCCCAGCAAACTACCCGCCCTGTATGCCTTATACCAGGCACACATGTCTTTAAAAAGTCAAGCCGCCGAGCGGTACAAAGACCAGATTCAAGCGGAGTATCCGCAAAGTGTATACGCCCAGTATTTGGCCCAGCCCGACCGCGCATTGACCCCGGCCACATCGCTTTTGGACAGTCAGTATGCGGAGGTATACAGGCTATTTACAGAACAACAATACGGTGCAGTTATCGAGAAAATTGACGAGGTGCTCGAGCAATCTTGGTCCCCTGAACAGGTCAGCCCCTGGGTCCTCTTACGCGCTCAATCCACAGGAAGAACGCTGGGCAAGGAAGCGTTTTTAAAAGAACTGGAACGCATTGTACGCGATTACCCCAACACCCCTGCCGCATTGTCCGCCTCTGCTTGGTCTGCCACTGAAGCCGGCGAAATCACCTTTGGAGACGCGGAACCCTATGACCATTACAAAGCAGCGGTGCTTTTGCCTAAACTTTCTCAGGTTCAGGACAGCTTGTTGATGGGTAGTTTAGCCAAGTGGTTGCTAAGCCAAGATCCTGAGAGTAGACTGCGGATTTCTCGAGATGCCTACGACGAAAGCCGTGATTTCTATGTGGTGCACGGATATCTAGACCCTAAAAAAGCCAACGCGTTGACCCAGGAGAAGATTTGGGCACAAAAGCCGTTGTCTCAGGGGCGATTTTTTGTATTTTTAGCTTCCCATTACCGAAAAATACAGTTGTATAAAGCGCTTGACACCTACCTGGAGCAGCGCCCACCCAAAAACCCATAACCCGATGTCCCTATTCAAGACTAAAGTTCCCGTATCTCTGGAAAACAGCGCTCAACCTACTCGAATCGAGAAAAGCACCAGTATGGAAGGCAGTATCGAGGCGCAGGCTGATGTGCGCATTGATGGCTACCTCAAAGGAGATGTGACTACCACCAAAAAGGTGGTGATCGGTAAAACTGGGCGAGTGATCGGGCAAGTGCGTTGTCAAAACGCGGAAATAGAGGGGTATTTAGAGGGGGAGTTAACAGTAGATGAACTCCTTAGCCTTCAGTCCAGTGCCCAACTATACGCCCAGATAGCTACAGCCAAGTTGTCTGTGGTTGAAGGCGCCATCATTCAAGGGAAAATCCTGATGAAGTCCCCCAACACCCTGAAACAAGTATCTGATGAGTCAGCCGCAGAAGCCAGCTAAAAAGTCCCTCAGTGGACTGAAACAATTCGGGCGGTTCTCTGCCGTAGGCATACAGATGGGCGCGACCATTTACTTTATGGTTCAGATCGGGAAATGGGCCGATGACTATTGGTCTCTGCCGGGTCGAATCGGAGTCATTGTCGGGACGCTTTTTGGACTAGTCACATCCATTTGGCTGGTCATTAAAGAAACTAAAAAGATGAATTCTTGAGGGCATCGACACATTTTAAGTGGTTGTTGCGCTGGTTGCTTTTGATTTTTATCCCTGTTTTTGGGCTACATGGAGCCCTGTTAACAGCGATGGACAAGACCGAATTTTGGACGCCCCTGTCGTGGTGCTATGGAGCACACACTGTTTTGACTGCCGCTATCGGTTGGGGCATTTTGTGGGGACATAAAAAAGCTCCTGATTTGATTGGATTCATGTTTATGGGGGGTAGTTTGTTCAAGTTTGCCGCCTATTTTGCCCTCTTTAAGCCGTTTATTTTAACCGGTCTTGGCGACCGAGGAGATTCGTTTTTTCTTTTTGGAATTCCGTACGCCGTGGCCTTGACTCTAGAAACGATCTTTGTGGCGCGGATTCTGGGAATCAACAAAAGCTAATCCTTTGTGAGTCAATTCGTTTAATCGACGCCAGCGGCACCAAACAACCACGGGAAAATAATTTTGTGTTCTTTTTTTGGTTTTCATTAAATAGCCTACCTTTGCAGCGATTTTTGAAGACTGAACTGAACCGATGAAGTACCAACGGATTATTTTCAAAGTGGCCCTAGCCTTAACCCTCGTGGGTTCATGGGGGGTTGCTGCGGCTGAAAGCCCAAAGGAAGCCCACGCTGAAGGGACTGACCTAAAGACTGAAATCAAGGAGTATATCCAACACCACCTTCAGGATTCTTACGACTTTTCTCTATACTCGTATACAGACGAACAAGGAAACCATGTTTATGTGGGCGCTCCCCTACCGGTGATTTTGTGGGACAATGGAGTACAGCTTTTTTCTTCAGCTGCTTTGCACCACGGAGAATCAGTAGCCGAGTCAAACGGTAATTATTACGCTCTTGCCCTCGGCAAAATCTACAAAACAGATGCTCAAGGGACACTGAACTACGACGAAAACCACCACATAACCAACGCCAAGCCACTCGATTTTTCGATCACCAAGAGCGTAGTCGCTATGCTTTTTGTAGGCGCATTGATGTTCTTCTTGTTCCGCAGCCTAGCTAAATCATACGCCGCTAACGGAGGTGTTCCCACTGGATTTGCCCGTTTGTTTGAGCCTATTGTATTGTACATACGCGACGACATCGCGATTCCCAACATCGGACACAAACACTATAAAAAGTACATGAGCTACCTGCTCACCATATTCTTCTTTGTCTGGTTTTTGAATCTATTGGGGTTAACACCTCTTGGGGTGAACGTGACAGGCAACATCGCAGTGACCTTTGGTTTGGCAGTACTCACCTTTTTAGTGACCAACCTCACGGCCAACAAAAACTACTGGGGCCACATCTTCTGGATGCCCGGTGTACCCAAAGCGATGAAAGTTATCTTGGCGCCAATCGAATTGCTCGGTGTTATGATCAAGCCATTTTCGTTGATGATTCGTCTTTGGGCCAATATGTCCGCCGGCCACATCGTATTGGGTAGCTTGATAGGATTGATGTTTATCTTTCACAATTGGATTGGGAGCTCTTTGAGTTTTGTACTCTCCTTTGTGTTGTCTATATTGGAATTGCTCGTAGCTGCGCTTCAGGCATATATTTTTACCATGTTGTCTTCTCTGTATTTCGGCTTTGCCAATGAGGAGGCACACCACTAATGAATTGTTTAACTTTTAATTAATATTTATGGAAATCCCAACAATTGTAGGTGCAGGTTTGATCGTTATCGGAGCTGGTCTTGGTATTGGTCGCATCGGAGGACAAGCTATGGACGCCATCGCTCGTCAACCAGAAGCCTCAGGAAAAATTCAAACAGCGATGTTGATTGCAGCAGCGCTTATTGAAGGTATCGGTTTCGCTGCGTTATTCGCTGCTTAATCACCCTGTGAATCAGCAGTGGAGGACGGTTGGTCCTCCCCTGTTGTTTCTTATGTTTTAAACCTAAACGATCCATGGAAAAATTAATTGAAGAATTCTCATTTGGGCTGTTCTTTTGGCAAATCCTCATCTTTGTAGGACTGGTTTTGCTTTTGGGCAAATTTGCCTGGAAACCCATCTTGAATGCGGTCAACGAACGCGAACAAGGAATTAAAGACGCCCTAGACGCTGCTGCCAAGGCTCAAGAAGATATGGCTCAGCTCAATGCATCAAACGAAAAGCTTTTGCAACAAGCGCGTCAAGAGCGCGAGCAAATGCTTTTGGAAGCCCGTCAATTCAAAGATAAGTTGATGGCTGAAGCTAAAGAGCAAGCGCAAGCAGAGGGAGAAAAACTACTCGCTCAAGCACAAGCGGTGATTGAAGGTGAAAAGAAAGCGGCTGTGGAAGATTTGAAAAAACAAGTAGCTTCTTACGCGATTGAAATCGCAGAAAAGTTGCTTAAATCAGAATTGTCCGCCCAAGCGAAACAAGATCAGTTGGTAGAAAACTTGGTCAAAGAAATTAAAATCAACTAAGCGATGAAGCATTCCCAAGCGGCCGAACGCTACGCAAAAGCAGCCCTATCGCTTGCCTACGAGCAAGGATCAGGAGCTGTATTTGCTCAGCAAGTCAATGACCTCTTGGCTACCCTAAACGGGAGCGAAGCGCTTGTAGCGTATTTGCACAACCCGACTGTGGAGCAAGCCACCAAGCAACAAGCCGTAGCGGCTGTTGCCCCACAAAGTCATCAAATCATGCATGGCTTGTGGAGCGCATTGGCCCAGAACAAGCGCATGGACTTACTCGCTGAGGTGTTGACGGCTTACGAGCGATTGGATGCTGAAAAAAATAAGATCGCTCAAGCTACCGTGGTTTCTGCAGCACCCCTGACGGATGCGGTGGTCAACACGCTAAAAGACAAACTGGCCCAGGCGGTTCAAAAGACCATAGCTCTGGACGCCCAAGTAGACACTAGCTTGATCGGAGGTTTTATCGTAAAGGTCGACGACCTGGCGTACGACGCCTCTGTGGCCCATCAATTGAGCCAACTCAAAGAACAACTAACCCAAGTCAATAATCGATAACGAGGCGTTGCCTCAAGGACACCAAACAATGGCAGGAGTAAAAGCAGCTGAAGTTTCAGCAATTTTAAAACAGCAAATCGAAGGATTTACAGGCGCCGCATCCATGGATGAGGTGGGAACAGTACTTCAGGTCGGAGACGGGATTGCCCGTGTTTACGGCCTTTCCAACGTGCAATACGGCGAATTGGTCAGCTTCGAAGGAGGCGTACAAGGGATTGTGTTGAACCTGGAAGCAGATCACGTAGGGGTGGTTCTTTTGAGCCCTTCACGCGATATCGTGGAAGGATCAAGCGTAAAACGCACTGAGCGCATTGCCTCTATCAAAGTAGGTGAAGGCATTGTCGGTCGTGTGGTGGACACTTTGGGTCAGCCCATCGACGGTAAAGGTCCTTTGACCGGCCAGTTATATGAAATGCCGTTGGAGCGCAAAGCCCCTGGGGTTATTTTCCGTCAACCGGTTAACGAGCCCTTGCAGACAGGTATCAAGGCGATTGACGCGATGATCCCTGTAGGTCGCGGACAACGTGAATTGGTGATCGGTGACCGTCAAACCGGTAAAACTACCGTGTGTATCGACACCATCTTAAACCAAAAAGAATTTTTTGACGCAGGTCAACCTGTGTATTGCATCTATGTGGCTATCGGACAGAAAGCTTCAACGGTAGCGGCTATTGCCAAAACCCTAGAAGATCGCGGAGCTATGGCCTACACCACTATTGTGGCCGCCAACGCCTCTGACCCAGCCCCGATGCAGGTATACGCCCCATTTGCTGGAGCAGCTATCGGCGAGTACTTCCGTGATTCAGGCCGTCCAGCATTGATTATTTACGATGATTTGTCCAAACAAGCAGTGGCCTATCGCGAGGTGTCTCTATTGCTGAGAAGACCACCAGGACGCGAGGCGTACCCAGGAGACGTATTCTACCTGCACTCTCGTTTGTTAGAGCGTTCTGCTAAAGTAATCGCAGATGATGCGATTGCTGCCCGCATGAATGATTTGCCCGAATCTTTGAAGCCCATCGTAAAAGGTGGTGGATCATTGACCGCGCTTCCGATTATCGAAACCCAAGCGGGTGACGTTTCTGCCTACATCCCCACCAACGTGATTTCGATCACCGACGGACAGATCTTCTTGGAGCAAGACTTATTTAACCAAGGGGTTCGTCCAGCGATCAACGTAGGTATTTCTGTATCTCGTGTTGGGGGATCTGCACAGATCAAATCCATGAAGAAAGTAGCGGGTACCTTGAAATTGGATCAGGCTCAGTTCCGTGAATTGGAAGCATTTGCCAAGTTTGGATCTGACCTAGACGCCGCTACCTTGAACGTGATTGAGAAAGGTCGCCGCAATGTGGAGATCTTAAAGCAAGCACAAAACGATCCATTTACCGTGGAAGAACAAGTGGCGATCATCTACTTGGGATCTAAAAACTTGTTGCGCCAAGTACCTGTAGAAAAGGTAAAAGAATTTGAGCGCAATTTCTTGGATTTAATGCGCGCCAAACACCAACCTACGTTGGCTGCATTGAAAGCAGGACAATTGACTGATGAAGTGACCGATACGTTGGCACAAGTGTGCGCTGAGGTAGCGGCTGCCTATAAAAACTAAGTGACAGTGGGCCGGCACAGCCGGCCCACTAAAACCCCTCTGTATGGCCAACTTAAAAGAAATACGCAACAGAATCGCCTCCGTATCTTCGACGATGCAGATCACCAGCGCCATGAAAATGGTGTCTGCTGCCAAGCTCAAGAAGGCTCAAGACGCGATTACTGCCATGCGTCCTTACTCGGAGAAACTCACGGCATTGCTCGCCGCTCTTAACGAGAGCATTGAAACCAGCGACGTGCGTCAATACGCTGAAGAACGCCCTGTAGAAAAAGTGCTTTTGGTCGCCATCACCTCAAATAGAGGTTTGTGTGGCGCGTTCAACACCAACGTGGTGAAACAGACCTTGGCCCTGGCGGAACAAACCTATGCGGGCAAACAAGTCCACGTAGCTGCCATCGGCAAAAAAGCACAAGATGTGCTTTCTAAACGACTTCCCGTGGTCGCCAACCACAGCAAGATTTTTGATCAATTGGATTTTGAAGGAGTTTCTGTCATCGCTCAAGATTTGATGGACCTTTATGCCGACGGTGCTTATGACCGCATTGTATTGATCTACAACCAGTTTAAAAACGCGGCTACCCAGATCGTTCAAACTGAGCAATTCTTGCCCTTGGCTCCTGTGGCCCAAAGCGTATCCGGATCTGCGGATTATATTTTTGAGCCCAACAAAGAAGAGATTGTTAACTTTTTGGTACCCAAAGCATTGAAGACCCAGCTCTACAAGGGGATTAGGGATTCATTTGCCAGCGAGCATGGAGCGCGTATGACCGCCATGCACAAAGCTACCGACAACGCAACAGCTTTGAGAAATCAATTGAAACTCACCTACAACAAGGCGCGTCAAGCGGCGATTACCAATGAGATTTTGGAGATCGTCGGTGGGGCAGAGGCCTTGAACGGCTAGTTTTGCTGCAAAAACTGTTTAAACAGACCTTCATCTACGGACTAGCCACTGTGCTGCCCCGGATGTTGTCGTTTTTGCTGCTTCCACTCTACACCTTATTGCTCAAAACGGCTGATTTTGGTTCAGTGACCGTTTTGTTTTCCCTGTTTGCGGTATTCAATGTGGTACTCGCCTACGGGATGGAAACCTCTTTTTTCCGTTTTTTTCAAGAGAAAGAACACCAACAAGCCGTTGTTTCTACAGCACTGATTTCTTTGGGGGGCTCCACCCTGTTGTTTTTAGGCTTGGGACTATGGACAGCACCTTTGATCGGCAACTTGCTTTTAGTGAGCACCCGACTGGTGCATTATTCCTTGGGTATATTGGCCCTAGATGCCTTAGTAGTTATCCCTTTTGCTTGGATGCGCGCGCGTCAAATGCCCGGAAGATACGCTCTCGTTAAAATGATCAACGTAGCGGTTAATTTCGCGGCCAATGTCCTCTTGTTGTATTTCGTGCCCCTTTGGGCAGCTGAATCACCGGAGTCGGTATCCGCTTTTTGGCACCAACCCGGACATGAGGTGGAGTACGTGTTTCTGGCCAACCTTTGGGCCAGCACCGTAACACTGCTTTTGCTTTTTGGCTCGTACACCAAGATCCGTTGGCAGTTTGATTGGACTATTTGGAAAAGAATGATGCGCTACAGCACCCCAGTGATGATTGCTGGGCTTGCCTTTGTGATCAATGAGGTGTTTGACAAGATCTTGCTTTCTTGGTTGTTGCCCGCTGACGTGGCGGCTAGCGAGTTGGGACAATACGCAGCCTGTTACAAGCTTTCTGTGTTTATGACCCTTTATGCGACAGCTTTTAGGCTGGGCATTGAGCCCTTCTTTTTCAGTCAAATCAAAGCCAAAAACCCACAAAACGCGTACGCTGTGGTGACCTATTATTTTGTGTTAGTCGGTTCTGTATTGCTGTTGGGGGTCATGGCCTGGGCACATCCGCTCAAAGAGTTGTTGATTAGAAACAGCGATTACTGGCCGGCGATGAAGGTGGTGCCCTTGATTCTGATCGGCAGCTTTTGTTTGGGCATATACCACAATTTGTCTGTTTGGTACAAGGTGACCGACCGCACGGGGGTTGGGGCGTTAATTTCGGTGATCGCCGCAGTCATCACCGTAGCGCTTAACTTTATGTTGATCCCCTCTTTGGGCTATATGGCTTCGGCGATCGCCACCCTGGCAGCCTATGCCACGATGATGCTTTTGTCTTATTTCTGGGGTAGAAAAGCCTACTTTATTCCCTATGATCTGCGCGGCATATCGGCCTATTTTTTTGGATCCATCACCCTATCGCTCTTGATTTTTTATGTGTTGGACGGGATCCCGTACTTGGGGTATGTAGTGTTTTTCGCGTATCTTGCTGCTGTTTTTTTGATCGAATACCGCAAAGCAAAAACCACACCCCTCCATGGAGATCAAACTGGTCAATAAGTCTCACCACCCCTTGCCACAATACGAAACCCAGGCTTCGGCCGGGGTAGATTTACGGGCTTTTGTGCCTAACTCTATCGTGCTTAAACCTATGGAGCGCGCTTTGATCCCTACGGGGCTCTATCTGGAGTTGCCCATAGGTGTTGAAGCCCAAGTGCGCTCCCGTTCTGGTCTAGCCCTCAAAAAGGGGATTTCGGTCTTAAACGCTCCAGGAACCGTAGACGCGGATTATCGCGGAGAAGTAGGGGTTATTTTGATCAATCTATCTCAGGAAGACTTTACCATCAACGACGGTGACCGCATCGCCCAACTTGTGCTCGCTCGCCATGAGCGCGCCACTTTTGAGTTGGTGGAAACGCTTTCCGAAACCCAGAGAGGTGCAGGAGGATTTGGCAGCACAGGAATTCAATAGATATAGATGCGTATAGTCAGGCTGTTTTTGGGCGTTTTCATCTTGTGGACCATCACCGGTTGTGGGTCTGCCCGTAAAGCAGTGGCGCCCAATTCGGCAGATAACGAAAGCCTAGAGGCCGCACAGAGCTCCATAAATGGCGGTTTAAGCGCGGTAAGCGCCAAAGACATCATCAAGGCCATCAAAGACAAAAACACAGGCGCCATCAGCGCCCTGAACGGCAAAATCAAAGCCACACTTACCCAAAAAGATCAAGAGCAAAGCGTGCCCTTGACTTTTCGTATGGTGCGGGGCAAAGGCATTTGGCTCAGCGCCTTGTTCGGTGTTGCCAAAGCGATGATTACCCCCAAGGAAGTTTCCTTTTACAGCAGCGTAAACAATCTTTATTTTGTCGGAACATTTGCAGAACTGAGCGACTACATAGGGGTACAGGTTGATTACGATATGTTAGAGCGCCTGTTTTTGGGCGAATCCCTATTGCCCCTCAAACCCGGTAAAACGTCCGCCACCTATATCGACGATCAGTACCGATTGGTGCCTGAGCGCATGAGCACTCTTTTTTCTTGGTGGCTTGACATAAACCCCACAGTGTATACATTGACCAGGGCTTCGCTCTCGGATAATCAAGGTCGAGGCTCTGTTTCTATGGTATATGCGGATTACGCATCCATTGCCGGAGTTTGGTTGCCCGGCACCTTGTCGTTGACCGCCCAAAGCCAGAACACCTCTCTGGCCTTAGACCTAGAATTTAAACAATGGGAACCCAACAAGCCATTATCCTTCCCGTATAAAATCCCTTCAGGGTTAAACCGCATCCAACTGGCCAAAAAAGCTCCACTGTCTCATGAATAAGCCTTTTTATTTGATCTTGATTTTTGCTTTGGCCACCGGATTGGCCTGGGGACAGAGCGACCAGAAGAAGTTGGAAGCCCAACGTACAGCCCTCCAAAAAGAGATCAAACAAATAGATCAGTTGTTGTTCAAGCAAAAGAAGATGCGCTTGGATGTGGCGGATGATATTCAAGACCTCAATAAAAAAGTAAAGGTGCGCGAGGAATTGATCTCCGTAACCAGCCGGCAAGTTCGGGCGCTTGAACAAGCCATCAAAGACCGCAAATACAGAATTACCCTTTTGGAACAGGAGTTGAACTCCCTAAAAAAAGACTATGCAGCCTTAATCCAACAGTCCTACAAACAGGGCCTTCAAAAGTCAAGGTTGTTGTTTTTGTTATCGGCATCAGACTTTAATCAAGCGATTAAGCGGTATCAATACCTGAAGCAATACGCTCAATTCCGCAAAAAACAGGGAGAGGAAATCATCGCCCGCACGGAGGAAATTGCCCGTGAAACTTCCGAGCTTGAAAAGGAGCAGGCCGCCAAAGTGATTTTGGTCGACGAAAACACCCAGGCCCGCAAAACCCTGCTGACCGAAAAAGAACAGCTCCAAACTTCTTTGGCGGAAATCAAACGCAACGAGCGCAGTTATCAAGCGACTATGGCGGCTAAAAAAAGACAGGCCGACGCATTAGAGGACAAAATCGAGGAATTGATCCGGGCCTCCATTGCCGCCAACAATGCAAAAAACAGTTCGGACAAGGGGACATCCAGCAATGCTCCAGCTACAAAAAAAGCAGCAGGGGCCTCTTTTGTGCTCACGCCAGAAGCCAAAAGAGTAGCCGATGGATTTAGTGCCAATAAAGGCAAATTGATTTGGCCCGTGGAACGAGGTGTACGCAAACAGGGCTTCGGAGTGTATTCAGATCCGGTTTATCCAGGGATCAAACACCAGAGCAACGGAGTGATCATCGCCACCCCTCCAGGTTCCAAAGCGCGTTCGATCTACGAGGGCGAAGTGATCGCCATTCTCCAAGTACCTGGCGGAAAGTTGGGCGTCCAAGTCAAGCATGGTAACTACATCAGCACCTACTACAACCTCTCAGAAGTCTATGTAAAAAAAGGGGACAGGGTGCGCGAAAAGCAGGATTTGGGTCTGATCCACACCTCCTCTCTCGATGGCCAATCCATCCTCAAGTTTTACCTCTATCAAAACGCTACCCGCTTAAATCCACAGCTCTGGGTATATCAATTATAATACTCTCATTATAATAAGACCTTTTTTTATCCCCTAAACTAGGTGTAGATTTGCTCTATCTATTGGAAAAAAAGTGTCTTCTGATTCCATCTGACTTACCTACTAGATGCTTTTTATGCCCCGCCCCCAAAGCGGGGTTTTTTTATGCAAAAAAAAATCCCAGCGCATGGCTGGGAGATCAATACAAGAGCAAAGCGTTTTAGGGCGCCATAAAAAGGGCTTTGAGTTCTGTAGCATCTTGAGGATTCATCCGACCGGCCAACACCAAACTCAACTGCTTGCGCCTTAGGGCGGCATCATAACGACTTTTTTCCAAATCTGTTTCTGGCAAGAGTTCGGGTACCACGGTGGGTGCACCAGATTCATCCACGGCGACAAAGGTGTAGATGGCCTCATTGGCCTTGAGGCGGGCACCGCTGACTCGATCTTCCATCCACACATCGATATAGACCTCCATGGAAGTATTAAAGGCTCTTGAAACAGCAGCTTCAACCGTAACGACGCTACCTAAAGGCACGGGACGGTTAAAGGCCACGTGATTTACTGAGGCGGTTACCGTGATCCGACGGCTGTGTCTTCGCGCAGCAATGCTGGCCGCTCGGTCCATGCGGGCGAGCAATTCACCACCAAATAGGTTGTTGAGCGGATTGGTCTCAGATGGGAGGACCATATCAGTCATCGTGGTTCTGGACTCCGAGGGGGTCTTGGGGGGTAAGGACATCTTATGGGGTTTGTACAAGCAACCAAGCGTCTTTGGCTCCAAGCTTTTTCACTTGGTCCAGCAAGGCACGCGCCGTATTTTCTTGTGGATAGGCACCAAACACTACCTGGTGCAAACCAAAACTGTTTTGGCCTATGATCGCTGCATCCCCGTAGCCTTGTGCACGCAATTGATTTAGTTTCTTGGCTGCGTTTTGTTCCATTTTAAATGCGCCAGCCACGACTGAGTAAACAGGGGCAGATGATTCTGCTGCCTCGGAGACTTCAGCTTTCAGAGATAGGGCAGGAAGGGTCGTTGGGTTTTGGTAGAAAAAGGTCGCTTCATGGATTTCACGCTCCAGGGCGATACCTGCTTCTTTTTGTGCCCAAGCTAGGTTTTGGCGGTAGGTATTGTTTTGATACACACCCAGGGAAGTAGCTATGGCGATCATCCCTACAGCCGCGTATTGCATCCAAGGACGCATAGAAACCACTGGTTTTTCTGGCGCCTCGATCGATTGAGCCACCACCGGTAAATCGGCTGCTTTAGCGGCCAATGGATCCGACTGAACCGCAGATAGACCAAAAGCAGCACTGAGGTAGTTGGTGGTTTTGTAGGACTCAAACTGAAGCTTACCATTTTTCGAGACACTGATGTGCCCTAGTTCGGCCAAATCCAGGCTACTGCCTTGGGCTAAGGCGGTTTCCCACTCACTGACCGATTGCGCGACAAATTTCATGGCGTCGTCATAAGAAACCCCTTGGCAACTGGCGACATAAGCCACCAATAACCCGTCACCGATCTTTATCTGCTCATTAAAGGATATGGCTTTGCTGGGCGGATAAAAGGTGTGAGTTTTGGGAGAAAATACCGCAGAAATATTATGGGTTAAGAACGCCCCGAAACCTGGTACAACTACACATTGGTGTCTGTAGAGCAAGGGCGTGATGTAGGTGGTTAACGACATAAAGCAAAGATGTAAAATTTTTATGGGCACACAAACCCCTTTGAGCGAAAATTATAAACAATATCCCGTTGATTTGCCCTGTGATGAAAACGAAGCCCTAGCCTTGTTGCGCATGCAAACGGCTCGAGGACTCGGCATCCAAAGCGCCCACCTTTTGTTGGCTCTATGCGGCACCGCTCAAGCCTTATGGAACCCTCAAAACGAGGATCAGCAACAGGCGCGCGATTTAGCGCAGACAAAATTTCCAGACCTGTTTTCAACCTGGACGGAGCAGCGAGCCCTCAGGGAATGGGCGCGCGTCCAGTCCCTAGGCCTGTGGACTTGGTCCCTCACCTTGGGCCCTTACCCACACAACCTAAAACAGTGCCCCGACGCACCCTTGATACTCTTCGGTCAGGGGCCCTTGAATGCGCTTGGGCTTCACCACCCACATCGGCACAGGAAATTGATTTCCGTGGTGGGAACCCGGAGCATGACCCCATACGGGCAGGATTTTTTGATTGATTTTATGGCTGATTTAGCCACCACGGGGGTAATTGTAGTCAGTGGACTAGCCCAAGGAGTGGATATATGCGCTCAATTGCAGGCCCATAAAAACGGATTGCCAACCATCTCCTGTTTGGCCCACGGAATGCATCAAATTTATCCAGCTCACCACAAAAAACACCTCCCGCTGCTATTGGAACAGGGTGGGTTGATTACGGAATATTGGTATGGGGAACGCGCTCAGCCCGCTCAATTTGTGCGCAGAAACAGGATTATTGCGGGCCTGTCCGAAGTGACTTTGGTGGTTGAATCTCCCCGAAAAGGAGGCAGTATGATTACGGCTCACCTGGCCAAATCCTATGAAAGAACGCTTTGTGCCGTTCCAGGAAGAACGGGAGACCTCAACAGTGCCGGGTGTTTGGATGTGCTGGCCAAACCAGATTACGCCCATCTAGTCAGGCACGCCGCTGACTTATTTCGCCATATGGGGTGGGATGATTTTGTTCCTCAGACCAGAAAACAGGTGGTTCCAGAACTGAATTTGGCGCAACAAGATGTGTTGCGCGCCCTGCGCCAGCGAGGGCGCGCAACGGCAGACCACCTGTCTGTGGACACCCACAGGCCGGTGTCCGAAGTGATGGGGATATTGTTGGGGTTGGAAATAGCTGAGGTGCTATACCGAGTAGAGGGCGGGTGGTTTGTACCCAAAACAGCTCGTAACTAGTACCCTAGTTTTTCGCGTACGCGATCCAGCACCCCTTGGGCGACCAATCGAGCTTTGGCCGCACCCACCGATAGGGCCTCATCGATCTCATTTGGGTGTTCCATATAGTGAGCAAATCGGGCTCTAGGCGCGGCAAACCGCTCAAGAACTGCGTCGAGCAGGGCTTTTTTTGCATGGCCAAATCCATACCCTCCTGCCAAGTATTGGGCCCTCATTTCCGCGACCTGATCCTGATCAGCGATGTGTTGGTACAGGGCAAATACCGCACAGGTATCCGGATTCTTGGGCTCTTCCAAGGGCGTGCTGTCGGTTAAGATTCCCATAATCTGCTTTTTTAGGTCTTTCTCCGGCAGGAAAATATCGATCGTGTTTCCTTTGCTTTTGCTCATCTTACCCCCATCAGTTCCGGGAATGTACATGGTATCCTCTTGAACCTTGGCCTCAGGAAGCACAAATGTTTCGCCGAACTGGGCGTGAAAACGCATGGCGACGTCACGGGTCATTTCTAGGTGTTGCAACTGGTCTTTACCTACGGGCACATAGGCAGCGTCGTAGATCAAAATGTCTGCAGCCATCAACATCGGGTAGCTAAACAAACCCGCATTGACGTCTTCAAGCCTATCGGCTTTGTCTTTAAACGAATGGGCCAGGGTCAGTCTTTGATAGGGAAAAAAGCAGCTGAGGTACCAGGCTAGTTCAGTAACAATCGGCACATCACTCTGTTTGTAAAACACTGTTTTGTCCACATCTAAACCAAAAGCCAGCCAGGTAGCCGCCGTGGCTCGGGTATTAAAGCGCAACTGTTCCGCGTCTTTGATCTGGGTGAGCGAATGCAGGTCAGCAATAAACAAAAACGAGTCGTTTTCCGGTTTTTGTGCCCAGGTCAATGCAGGTATAATCGCTCCCAAAATATTGCCTAAATGCGGGGTTCCAGTGCTTTGAATGCCAGTGAGAATGCGCGCCATAACGTGTAAATGAATGGCCCAAATATAGGGATAAATTCCGATGACCGATTCCGACTTCATTTCACCGGGGGCGTTTTAGATGCCAATAAAAAATACTACCTTAGCTGACCTAAAAACAACGCCATGAGCAACGAAAAAGAAGCCAAGCTTAAAGCCCTGAAACTCACCTTAGACAAACTGGATAAGACCTACGGAAAAGGTGCGGTGATGATGTTGGGAGACACGGTCGCCCAAGAAGTTGAAGTGATTCCATCGGGATCGATCGGTTTGGATTTGGCCTTGGGAGTGGGTGGATACCCCAAAGGGCGCGTTGTTGAAATTTATGGCCCTGAATCATCAGGTAAAACCACCTTGACGCTTCACGCGATGGCCGAAGCCCAAAAACAAGGAGGAATTGCTGCATTTATCGACGCAGAGCACGCCTTTGATCGTTTTTATGCCCAAAAGTTAGGGGTAGACGTAGATAATTTAATTATTTCTCAACCGGACAATGGGGAACAAGCCCTAGAAATCGCGGACAACTTGATTCGTTCAGGAGCTGTAGATATCGTGGTGATCGACTCTGTGGCGGCTTTGACTCCTAAGAGTGAAATTGAAGGGGAAATGGGAGATTCAAAAATGGGATTACACGCTCGTTTGATGTCTCAAGCCTTGAGAAAATTGACGGCCAGTATTTCTAAAACCAATTGTACAGTTATATTCATCAACCAGTTGCGCGAAAAGATCGGAGTGATGTTTGGCAACCCAGAAACCACTACGGGGGGTAATGCGCTTAAATTCTACGCCTCAGTGCGTTTGGATATTCGCAAATCTACTCAGATCAAAGACAATGACGGCAACGTAATCGGAAACAAAACTCGGGTGAAAGTGGTGAAAAACAAAGTAGCCCCTCCATTCCAAACCGCTGAATTTGATATTTTATACGGGGAAGGAGTTTCGTTGATGGGCGAGGTAATCGACTTAGGTGTCGAGTATGAAATCATTAAAAAGAGCGGTTCTTGGTTCAGTTATGGAGACACCAAAATAGGACAAGGACGCGACGCGGTGAGAGCGATGTTGATCGACAATCCAGAATTGTTGGAAGAACTTCAAGCCAAGATTGTTGAAGTAATCAAAGCGTTGCGCAAATAATCCAATGACGGTCGGACCTGGCGACCGGAAATAAACAGAACAGCAGATTATGGCGTGTGGTAATTGTGGAACTTCCTCAGACGGAACCCCAAGGGGCTGTCAAAACAACGGAACTTGTGGTACCGATGGGTGCAACAAGCTCACGGTATTTGATTGGCTAGCCAATATGTCACTGCCTGCTGAAGAAGCGGCTTTCGACTGTGTTGAGGTGCGCTTTAAAAACGCTCGAAAGGAGTTTTACCGCAACGAAGATCGTTTGCCTTTGGCGGTAGGTGATGTTGTAGCTACTCAAGCCAAAGCCGGGCACGATATCGGCATCGTGACCTTGACAGGTCCTTTGGTGCGCATACAGATGGACAAAAAGAAGGTGGATTACAAGGACTCTGGTCTGTTTAAAATTTACCGAAAAGCCAACCAAAAAGACATCGAGATCTGGCAGAATGCCCGAAATCGAGAAGAAGAGATTAAGAAGGGGGCCAGAGAGTTGGCGATCGCCCTCAAACTGGAGATGAAGCTCTCCGATGTTGAGTTTCAAGGCGATGCCTCGAAGGCTACTTTTTATTACACCTCAGAAGAGCGCGTCGATTTCAGGCAGTTGATCAAGGACATGGCCAAGGCCTTTAACATCCGAATCGAGATGCGCCAGATCGGATTGCGCCAAGAAGCCCAACGCTTAGGGGGCATCGGTTCCTGTGGGCGAGAGTTATGCTGTTCTACTTGGCTGACCGATTTCAGATCGGTAGGGACTGCTGCAGCCCGCTACCAACAGCTGTCGCTCAATCCCCAAAAGCTAGCCGGTCAATGCGGGAAGCTGAAGTGCTGCCTCAACTACGAATTGGATGTTTACGTGGACGCGCTTAAGGATTTTCCCGCGGCGGACACTAAGCTCAGGACGGAGAAGGGAATCGCCTATTGCCAAAAGGTGGATATATTCAAAGAAAAACTCTGGTTTACCTATCGGGATGATCCGGCCAACTGGCATATGTTGACTAAGGAGCAGGTCTTGGAGATTTTGGATAAAAACAAAAACCAAGAGACCATTGCTTCTGTGGAAGAATACGCTGCGGATAATGTAGTCAAGGTGGAAAAAGTGTTTGAAAATGTAGTAGGTCAAGACTCGTTGACCCGATTTGACGCCCCTAAGCGCGGAAAATCAAACAACAAACGCCGAAATAAATCTGGAAACGCCCCTCAGGGAGGCGCCCCAAACGCTTCCAAATCGGTTTCTGGAAACAGAAACAATCCGAAGCCAGAAGGGGGTGCACGCCCGCCGAGGCCAGAGGGGGAGCGCACTGCTCAGGCAGGTAAACCAAACCAAAAAGGCAGAAATAATGGCAGGAAAAGAGGGCCACAGCCGCCAAAACAAGCTTAAATATATAGCTGGTTTTTTGATGCTAGCGCTTACTAGCGCTTGCAGTGAAGGCGTTGTTTCTGCCGACATGACTGTCTTACCTGCGGAAGGATGGCCCATCAAACGGGTGGTTCAACACGCTTTTGATATTCAAGACACGACCCAAACCTATGATTTGGAGTTAATCGTGCGTCATCGTCAAGATTATCCCTACAGCAATTTGCTTCTAGTCACCCAATGGGTAACCCCGGATGGCGGCACCCAAACGGATAGTTTAGCCTTAGATGTCGCAGATGCTCAAGGCCGATGGCTGGGTACGGGCAAAGGCGCTTCGATAACCACTAAATGGTTGATTAAGGAAAATCAGCCGCTTGAAGCGGGCAAGCACGTTTTGCGCATCCGTCACGTGATGAGACAACTAGGTGCTCTTGAAGGCCTAGACCCACTCCCTGCCGTAGACGCAGTAGGATATACCTTGTATAACAACACCGATGAAAAAGAAGCAAATCATTGATTTTATGGCCTCTTTAAAAGAGGCATTTACCCCGAGAAAGACGCCCCCTGCGGCGGTTCAACGCTGGTTGTGGCGCTTCTTTTTTGGCGGACTAGTACTCTTGGCTGTATTGTTTACTCTGGCGGCTTATGGATTGCTGGGGCCTATGCCTGGTTTTGAGCGATTGGAGAATCCGAACAGCAATTTGGCCACAGAGATCATCAGTGCCGACGGAAAGACACTGGGAACTTTTTACTTAGATGAAAACCGAAGCCCGGTGCGCTATGAGGATTTGCCCCAAGAAATGGTTGATGCCCTGATTGCCACCGAGGACAGCAGGTTCTTTGATCATTCCGGGGTGGATGCGATCGGCACCTTGCGCGCCGTCGTTTTTTTAGGGACTCGCGGGGGCGCGAGCACCATCACCCAACAGCTGTCAAAACTGTTGTTTACCGAGAAGGTCGCGCGTTCAAAACCGGGGCGTATCCTGCAAAAGTTTAAGGAATGGGTGATTGCCGTGCGCTTGGAGCGTCAGTATACCAAAGAAGAGATCATCGCGATGTACCTCAACACCTATGACTTTGGCAATAATGCCGACGGGATCAGATCTGCCGCATTGACCTATTTTGGCAAAGAGCCTAAAGATTTGTTGGTGCAAGAGTCTGCTATGTTGATCGGAATGCTCAAAAACTCCTCGCTTTATAACCCAAGACCAAACCGCAATCCAGAAGGGACACTGCGCAGAAGAAACGTGGTGTTGGATCAGATGGAAAAATATGGATTTATTGAGGATGACGCCTTGGACTCCCTGCAACAAATCCCTTTAAATTTGAATTACAACCCTCAGTCTCATCAATCGGGATTGGCTACTTATTTCAGGATGCACCTCAGGGATTTCCTCAAGGATTGGATCGAGAAGAACCCCAAGGAGGACGGATCTAAATACAACCTCTACCTGGATGGACTAAGGGTGTACACCACGATTGATTCACGCATGCAAGAACACGCAGAGGAGTCAGTTACAGAGCATTTAAAAAATGTTCAAGCCACGTTTAACAAACAAAACACCCCAGAGAAAAACAAGACGGCTCCTTTTTCAGGCGTGAGCGCTGAGGAGATTAACCGCATCGTGCAGACAGCGATTAGAAGGTCTGAACGTTGGTTTGCGATGAAGGCAGAGGGTAAGTCTGAATCGGATATATTGGCCAGTTTTGACCAGCCCAAGGCGATGCGCGTTTTTGACTGGAAGTCTCCTGAATACGAGCGAGACACGGTGATGACTCCGAAGGATTCCATTATTTACTACAAGTATTTTATGCGGGCGGCCATGATGTCGATGGAGCCCCAAACCGGTCACATCAAAGCGTGGGTGGGCGGCATCAACTACCGTCATTTTCAGTACGACAACGTGTTCCAAGGATCGCGTCAAGCGGGTTCCGTATTTAAACCTTTTGTCTATGCGGCGGCCATCGATCAGTTAAGGCTTTCGCCTTGTGATGTTCGTCCAGACACCCAATACTGTATTGCACCGGGGAAACACAACAATATTGAAGCGTGGTGTCCTCGAAATTCCGGAGAGGAATTCACCGGGGAGATGATGACTTTGCGCACCGCTTTGGCTAGATCGGTCAATTCGATTACCGCTCAAGTAATCGATCAAGTAGGGCCAGAGCCCGTGGTTCAGTTGGTGAAAAACCTCGGGATACGCAATACTATTCCTCCTGTTCCTTCTATTGCTTTGGGTACGGCCGACATCAACGTGATGGAGATGGTTGGGGCCTACAGCGCGTTTGCCAACAAAGGGGTTTATGTAAAACCCGTGGCCATTACCCACATCACGGATAAAAACGGCCGTGTTCTCTATCAGTACACTCCAGAGACCAGAGATGTGCTCAGTGAAGACGTAGCTTATGCGGTGGTCAATCTTTTGGAAGGGGTGACCCAAGGCGGTTCTGGAGCGCGTCTGCGCACAGAGGGGGCAGAAGCCTACCGCGTGGATTATCAGGAAATGGCCACTGGTTATCCTTGGAAATTTACCAATCCCATCGCTGGAAAAACGGGAACTACTCAGAACCAAAGCGACGGTTGGTTTATGGGGATGGTGCCTAACCTAGTAACAGGCGTTTGGGTAGGAGCGGAAGACCGGGCCACCCATTTCCGGTCGATTACTTATGGACAAGGGGCCGCACTGGCCTTGCCGATTTGGGCCAACTATATGCGCCGCAATTACAACGTACCTGAACTAGGGGTTTCCAGCGGAGCATTTCAACGTCCGGCAGTCATGTCCATCGAGGTGGATTGTCGCAAGCAGGCTGCCGCAGAAGCCGTTCTAGTCGATGAAGACGACGACTTAGAAGAGTTTTGATCAACGCATAAAAAAACCCGCTTTAAGCGGGTTTTTTTAGGACTTAAGGCGATTAACCTTGTAGCGATGCGCTGAGGTATTCTCGGTTCATGCGGGCAATGTTCTCCAACGAAATTCCTTTGGGGCATTCGATCTCGCAAGCTCCTGTATTGGTGCAGTTTCCGAATCCTTCTAAATCCATTTGTTTGACCATATTCAGCACGCGTGTAGTCGCTTCAACCTTACCTTGTGGCAGTAGGGCGTATTGAGATACTTTGGCCGAGGTAAAGAGCATGGCTGAGGCGTTTTTGCACGCAGCGACACAAGCCCCACAACCGATGCAGGCGGCAGCGCTAAACGCATCGTCTGCGTCGTGTTTAGGCACTAAAATAGCATTGGCATCCGTAGTGTTTCCTGAGGTATTTACCGAAACATAACCACCGGCTTGTTGAACGCGGTCAAAGGCCGAGCGATCGACGATCAAATCTTTGATCACTGGGAACGCTTTAGCGCGGAACGGCTCAATGTCGATGGTGTCGCCGTCTTTAAACATGCGCATATGCAGTTGGCATGTAGTGACTAGACGATCTGGTCCATGTGGCTCTCCATTGATCTGCAAAGAACAAGAACCGCATATACCTTCACGGCAATCGTGGTCAAATTCCACAGGCTCTTGTCCCTGGAGGATGAGTTTGTTGTTGAGCACGTCCAGCATTTCTAAGAAGGACATATCTGGTGAGATGTCATCAATCGAGTAGGTCACAAACTGACCTTTAGACGATGCGTCTTGTTGACGCCAAATGTTGAGTGTAAGCTTCATGTCCTTATCTTATTTATAGCTTCTGGCCTTAACTTTAATGTTTTCGTAGATGAGTTCCTCTTTGTGAAGTACAGCGTCTTTAGGAGCTCCTTTGTATTCCCAAGCAGATACAAAACGGAAATTTTCGTCGTCGCGCAATGCTTCGCCTTCTTCTGTTTGGAACTCTTCACGGAAGTGACCGCCACACGATTCGTTGCGGCTAAGCGCGTCCTTGGCAAATAACTCACCAAGCTCCAAGAAGTCAGCTACGCGTAGTGCTTTTTCCAACTCTTGGTTTTTTCCGTTGGTGGTACCTGGAATTTTGACGTTTTTATAGAAATCCTCACGCAGGGCGGCAATCTCTTCGATCGCTTCCTTCAAGCCCTGTTCGTTTCTCGCCATACCGCATTTATTCCACATGATTTTACCCAGTTTTTTGTGGTAGTAGTCGACAGGGTGAGTTCCATTGGCGTTGACCAAGGCCTCCATTTGTGCGCGAACGGCTTGTTCAGCAGCCTCAAACTCTGGAAGATCGGTAGATATTTTTCCGGTGCGGATGTCTTTGGATAAGTAGTCACCAATGGTGTAGGGCAACACAAAATATCCATCGGCCAATCCCTGCATCAGCGCCGAAGCCCCTAATCGGTTGGCTCCGTGCTCAGAGAAGTTGGCTTCTCCAGCGGCATAACATCCAGGAATGGTGGTTTGTAAGTTGTAGTCCACCCAAAGTCCGCCCATGGTATAGTGCACCGCAGGATAGATCATCATTGGGGTTTTATACGGGTTCTGATCTACGATTTTTTCGTACATCTGGAACAGGTTTCCGTATTTGGCCTCGACCACTTCCTCACCCAAACGGCGAATAGTCGCCTGGTCGGCCTCCTTAATCCCCATCACCAAAGATTTCTCTTTGCCGTAGCGCATGATCGCTGAACTGAAGTCCAAATAAACGGCTTCACCAGTTTTGTTAATTCCAAAACCTTCATCGCAGCGCTCCTTGGCAGCGCGTGAAGCCACATCTCTAGGAACAAGGTTTCCAAAGGCTGGATAACGGCGCTCCAAGAAATAATCTCTGTCCTCCTCCGCTAAGTCGGTCGGTTTTAATCTGCCTTCGCGAATAGCTTGAGCGTCTTCCAATTTAGCAGGCACCCAAATACGTCCGTCGTTTCTCAACGACTCAGACATCAAGGTCAATTTAGATTGGTGATCCCCAGATACCGGGATACAGGTAGGGTGAATTTGTGTAAAGCAAGGATTGGCAAAATAGGCCCCTCTTTTGTGGGTTTTCCAGGCAGCGGTTACGTTGGAACCCATCGCATTTGTCGACAAGAAAAACACGTTTCCGTAACCACCAGAGGCGATAACCACCGCGTGTGCACTGTGTCTTTCCAAAGCGCCAGTCACTAGGTCGCGAGCGATGATGCCTCGGGCTTTGCCGTCCACCAATACCAAGTCAAGCATTTCATGTCGGTTGTACGACTTGATTTTTCCACGGTTGATCTGACGGTTCATGGCCGAGTAGGCACCCAGTAAGAGCTGTTGCCCGGTTTGGCCTTTAGCGTAAAATGTTCTGGAGACCAACACCCCTCCAAACGAGCGGTTGTCTAGTTGTCCGCCGTAATCACGGGCAAATGGGACTCCTTGAGCCACACACTGGTCAATGATGTTGGCAGATACTTCAGCTAGGCGGTACACGTTGGCTTCACGAGCGCGGTAATCCCCTCCTTTAACGGTGTCGTAAAACAGGCGGTAGGTGCTGTCTCCGTCTCCTTGGTAGTTTTTAGCGGCGTTAATCCCCCCTTGAGCGGCAATAGAGTGCGCTCTTCTGGGAGAATCTTGGAAGCAAAAAGTCTTCACGTTATAGCCCAACTCAGCTAAACTCGCTGCGGCAGAGGCCCCCGCTAGACCAGTCCCCACCACGATGATGTCGATATTGCGCTTATTGGCCGGGCTGACTAGCTCAATTTCATTCTTATACTTCGTCCACTTATCGGCCAATGGCCCTTCAGGGATTTTCGAATCGAGTACGCTCATAGTCATTAAGAATTAAAGTGGTGGAATAAGGCGATAAAGATGAATCCGAGCGGAATCACGATCGCATAGGCTTTGGCAAAACCGGTAAGGGCTTTGCTGTATTTGTTGTTCCAGCCCATCGACTGGAAGGAAGAGGCAAATCCGTGGTATAAGTGCAACCCTAGGAGCACAAACGAGATGACGTAAAGACCTACTCGCACTGGGTGGTGGAACTTTTCAACGGTTTCGTGGTAGTAACGCGTTGGATCTTCAGGATGAGCAGCTACATATTTGTACACCATTTCAGGAAGCCAAAAGTCGCTCATGTGCAACACCAAAAACGCGAGAATTACAGCACCGCTGAGGATCATATTTCTGGAAGCCCAAGCTGCATTCGCGCCGCCGTTGTAGTTTTTGTAGGCTACAGGCCGCGCTTTTTTGTTCTTCAATTCCAAAACAATACCCATCACAAAGTGCACGATGACCCCAGCGATCAACACCGGCTGCATCAACAGCTGTACCAGCGGGTTGTACCCCATGAAATGGGAAATTTGGTTAAACACGTCTTCAGAGAACACCGAAGTCAGGTTCATCGAAAAGTGCATGGCCAAAAACAGGACCAAAAAAAGGCCGGATAAAGCCATCACAACTTTTCGGGCAATTGAGGAAGTTCTTCCGCTCATTTTGTTTCAAATTTTGATGCAAATTTAGAACAGAACGACTTCATCGCCAAGCGTTCTGGACAATAATTCTGGGCTTAAAACAGGCCTCTTATCCCAAGGATTGAAGGTACTTTTTTGGGGTGGTTCCGTACTTCTTTTTAAAGGCAGAAATAAAGTGACTCGCAGTGCTGTAGCCGATTTTCAACCCTACCTCATTGACGTTGTGCACCCCTGAGTTCAGCATCTTTCTGGCGACATCCATCTTGTAGTCAAACAAAAAACCGTACACCGTGTCCCCGTAAATCTGCTTAAACCCTTCTTTGAGCTTCTTGAGGCTTAGCCCAATTTCATCGGCCAATTCCTGCAGTCCAGGGGGTTCTGCCATACGGCTGAGCACTATTTCTTTGGCTTTTCTGATTTTGCGCACATTGTCTTCGTCGGCCAAAAACGGGCATTGGGCGCTGTCCGGGTCTTCGGAAGGGTTAAAATACAGGGCCATCAACTCATACACCTTGGCCTTGAGGTAGAGGGACTTCATGGGTCCGGTAATCGACGAGCTCATCATTTGGCTCAACAAAACGGCAATCGACGGAGGTATAGGCTCTTGGGCGTAGTGTTTCTGATCCTTGTTTTCCGGCCTAAGGAATGGAATTTGTTGGGCTTCACTGCTGAACAAGGCGTGGAACTGTCGGAGCTGTAAAAGTACGCTCAACAGCCAGGTGCCCGGAGGTACCACGATGTGCAGCGGCAAATCCTGCTGGGTGTTGTACAGCAATATGGATTGCTCTTCTTGGGCATTTAAGGTGTAATTACCTTGGTTAAACACCCATTGTGCCTGTCCTTTTAAACAGAAGTGAAACTGCACATACGTCTTGTCAACATGACGCAGAACTGTCTGATTTTCAGTGGATTCATTGCTGATTTTTAAGAGGATAAAACCGGGTTCTAACACGATTTCTTCCCAGGGTCCTAGAGCGGTATTTTTATCTTCCATAACTGTTTTTTTCTTGAATTTATTTAGAACATGTCTAAATAGCTGCTCGAGCAGTATGTTGTTTTACCCAATAAAATTAAGGATTTTACCCCTTTTATATCGCAAAAAGGGCAAATATCACCTCTGTCGACACAAAAAGTACTTCTAGCGTTATTTTTATCTGTTTTACCCCTGTATTTTTGTGTCCGAATTCAGCGCCCCTTAAACGCGCCCTATGAAACAATACCACCTCTCCAAGCACCAGACATTTTACTGTGTGGGTACGAATTACCAGAAGGCCGATGCGGCTGTGCGCGGACAGTTTAGCTTAAACACTCCTCAGATCGAGCAGTTGCTCAGCGCTGCTAAGGCTCAAGGCATCGATGGTTTGTTGGTGATTTCTACCTGCAACAGAACTGAACTGTTTGGTTTTGCCCCTCAAAGTCAGGTGTTGGTGGAGTTGCTGTGCGCCCATTCGGGCGGATCGGTGGACGAATTCTTAAAAGCTTCGTACTGCTACAAAAACCGATCCGCCATCGACCATCTTTTTCAGGTAGGCACCGGATTGGACAGTCAGATCTTGGGCGACTTTGAGATTATTGCCCAAGTAAAAAGCGCCTTTAAGCAGGCGAGACAAGCCGGTCTGGCCAATCCTTTTATCGAGCGTTTGTGCAATGCGGTGATCCAAGCCTCGAAACGCATCAAAAATGAAACGGAGATATCCAGCGGAGCCGCTTCAGTTTCATTTGCCTCTGTGCAGTACATTTTAAACCACGTTCCAGACATCGATCAAAAGAAAATTTTGTTGTTTGGCACGGGCAAGATCGGCAGGAACACCTGCGAAAATTTGATCAAACACACCCCGAACACACAAATCACCCTGATCAACCGCACCAAAGACAAAGCGGAACAGTTGGGGGCAAAACTTCATGTGGCCGTCAAGGATCACGGACAGTTGCCTGCGGAAATCCGCAACGCAGATGTGTTGGTGGTGGCTACAGGGGCTGTGCGCCCGACGATTTCCAAGGAGATTGTTTTTAACAAGAAACCCCTCTTGATTTTGGATTTGTCGGTGCCCAAGAATGTGGACGCCAATGTGTTGGAATGTGCCGATGTGCGTTTGGTTCACCTCGATGAACTCTCGCAGATCACCGATGAAACCCTAGAGCGCCGCAAAGCACATGTACCTCAAGCTCAAGAAATAATTGCCCAGGTGCAACAGGAATTTAACCAGTGGTTGGAGACCAGAAGATTTGCCCCGGTGATTCAGGCGTTAAAGGCCAAGCTCAAGACCATGCAGGAAGAGGAGCTGGATTTTGTGCACAAGAAAAACGGGGGGGATGCCCAAACCGCCGTGGTGGTCAGCGATCGATTGATACAGAAGATCACCAAACAGTTTGCCGAGCATTTAAAACACAACGACACGGACCCTCAGCAAAGTTTGGCGGTGATTCAACAAGTGTTCAAAATAGAAGAGATCCATGGCTGAACCGATTCGCATCGGAACGCGCGATAGCGCACTGGCCTTATGGCAAGCTGAGGCCGTACAACAAGCCTTGGAAGCCTTGGGGCACCGAACCGAATTGGTGCCCGTAAAGTCTGAGGGCGACCTTAAACTGGACAAGCCGCTTTACGCCTTAGGAATTACCGGGGTATTTACCAAGGTGTTGGACATCGCCCTACTCGAAGGCAAAATCGATATTGCCGTACACTCCATGAAGGATGTACCGACCCAACTAGCCGTTGGACTGGAGGCCTTGGCGGTCTTACCCAGAGCGAGTACCTTAGATGTTTTGGTGCACAAGGGGGACAGACTCAATAAACCTCAAAGAACCATTGCCACGAGCAGTTTGCGCCGCAAGGCTCAATGGCTCGCCAAATACCCCAACGACATCGTGGTCGATATCCGCGGTAATGTGCCTACTCGTTTGCAAAAGCTGCAAGACAGCGATTGGGACGGGGCGATCTTTGCCCAAGCGGGCTTAGAGCGCCTGGGGTTGGCGCCTGAGTTTGTGGAACCGCTTACCTGGATGTTGCCGGCGCCAGCCCAAGGGGCTGTGGTGGTGGTGGGCCGTCAGGACCAGCGCCAGATCGCCCAGACCCTGAGACAGATCAGCGATGCGGATACCGAACGCTGTACCTGGGTGGAACGACAATTTTTGCGCACCCTGGAAGGGGGATGTACGGCACCGATTGGCGCATTGGCCCAGATAGAAGGAGATCAACTCCTGTTTAAAGGATGTGTGCATGCCTTGGACGGAAGCCAGTTATACGAAGTTACTGAGGCATTTAGCCAAACAGATCGCTACGATATGGGGTGTAAAGCAGCCACAGAGTTACTCGCTCAAGGGGCCGATGATTTGATCGCCCAAATAAAAAGGCAGATGCGCCAAACCACCCAGGAATAAACACAGAGATGAGCTCCCCAATAAAGACACAAAACCCTCCGCTGCTGCTTTCGACCCGCGCTTTGCGCAAAGGGGAGAGGCAAGCCCTAGAAGACCTGGGTTTTGACGTTTTGGTGCAGCCCAGTGTTGCTGTTAAACACCTGGCTTTTGATATGCCCCAAGGGTGGAATCAGGCGGTGTTTACCTCCCAACACGCCGTGGCTTCATTTGTCAAACATCCACAGGCAGAAAAGCAAATCGCCTTAGGTCGAGTGGCCCATTGTGTGGGTGCGCTCACCCAAGAAGCTGCTGTCAAGGCAGGTTTTCGTCCGGGACACCGGGCGGACAAAGCCAGTGACTTGGCCACCCTTTTGATTGAACAGCCCCAAATGGGTTCGCTGTACTTTTTTTGTGGCGACAAACGACTGGCCGTTTTGCCTACCCGTTTGGCTGAGGCCCAAGTAGATTGTCCAGAACTCGTGGTTTACCGATCCAGACCAAAGTCTACCCCCCTAAACCGCTCTGTCGATTACCTGTTGTTCTACAGCCCCAGCGCGGTGCAATCCTTTACCGCCGTCAATACCATTGGGGCGGCTAAATGCGTTTGCATCGGTCCCACAACCGCTGCGGCACTCACCGGAAAAACCCAAAAGGTTTGGATCGCCCAAACCCCAGATTTTAACGCCCTCAGCGCTGCGCTGCAAGAAGCCCTTCGCGCTGAGTAAACCAAGAATTATGGCCCTTAAAAACGATTTATTCTTACGCGCCCTTCAAGGCCAATCCGTTGATAGACCCCCCGTGTGGATGATGCGTCAAGCAGGCAGGTATTTGCCAGAGTTTCGCGCCCTAAGGGACCAATACGATTTTTTCACCCGTTGCCAAACCCCTGAGATTGCCGCGGAGATTACGGTACAACCCATCAGGCGTTTTCATATGGACGCTGCGATCTTGTTTTCCGATATTTTGGTCATCCCTCAAGCGATGAATATTCCGGTGGAGATGCGCCCAGGTCTAGGCCCTTACCTGCCTCAGCCGGTAAGAACCGCTAGCGATGTGGAGCGCGCTGAGGTGCCCGATGTGCACCAGGCCTTGGGTTATGTCTTTGAAGCGATTAAAATCACCAAACAAAAGTTGGACGATGAGGTGCCGTTGATCGGATTTGCTGGAGCCCCTTGGACTATTCTGTGCTATTGTGTACAAGGTCAGGGCAGCAAGACCTTCGATATGGCCAAAGAGTTTTGTTTCACCCAACCAGAGGCCGCCCACGCCCTGTTGCAAAAAATAACGGACACGACTATTGCCTACTTAAAGGCCAAGGTGGCCGCAGGTGTGGACGCGGTGCAAATTTTTGATTCTTGGGGCGGAATGCTTTCACCAGTGGATTACCAAGAGTTCTCCTGGCAGTACATTCAGCAGATCATCGACGCGTTGAAACCCCATGCCCCAGTGATCGCCTTTGGCAAAGGGTGTTGGTTTGCCCTGAAAGAAATGTCCCAATCCGGAGCTTCAGCTTTGGGTATCGACTGGACGCTTTCAGCGATGAACGCCCGCTATTTGAGCGGCGGACGCATCACCCTTCAAGGTAATTTTGACCCAGCCCGCTTGCTCTCTCCGCCGGCGACCATCACCAAGATGGTACACGAGATGATCGACGCCTTTGGCAAAGACCGCTATATTGTCAATCTAGGACATGGCATTTTGCCCAATATCCCCTTGGAAAACGCCCAGGCATTTATCGAGGCGGTGAAAAGCTACCCGGATAGAAATTTGTAATTCCATGGCGCAAATCCCGATGAAAGATCAGTTTTTTGCCTACATCCAAGGCCTTCAAGACCGCATTTGTGCGGGTCTAGAGGCGGCAGACGGACAGGCCCGCTTTCGGGAAGACCTCTGGGACCGCCCCGAAGGTGGAGGCGGTAGAACTCGTGTGCTGGAAGGTGGAAAAGTGTTGGAAAAAGCCGGGGTAAATATTTCCGGAGTACACGGAGACCTTCCCCCAGCTATGCAGCAGTATTTCGGGGTAGGGGAAAGTCAGTTTTACGCCTGCGGCCTGAGTTTGGTGCTCCACCCAAGAAACCCCATGGCCCCCACAGTGCACGCCAACTGGCGCTATTTTGAACTCTACGACCTTTCTGGCCACCTCATCGATTCCTGGTTTGGCGGAGGACAAGATTTGACGCCGTATTACCTATTTGAAGAGGACGCCCAGCACTTTCACCAGGTGTGCAAAAAGGCCTGTGATGCCCATGACCCTGCTTTTTATCCGGAATACAAGCAGCGCTGTGACCAGTA
>ENA-OUVC01000122-OUVC01000122.1-marine-metagenome-genome-assembly--contig:-NODE-122-length-54236-cov-4.986521_pt1 | contig 54236 bp, 40 predicted proteins | sample MGYA00248622_ERZ508571 | MGnify/ENA primary metagenome ERZ508571 (study PRJEB26236, sample SAMN06267175) | marine metagenome | isolation source: Columbia River Estuary | place: USA:Columbia River Estuary... | reverse complement strand
GGGTTCAGTGGTAGCTTACTGTTTGTGGATTACGAATATTGATCCGTTGTTGTACAACCTGCTTTTTGAGCGTTTTTTAAATCCAGACCGTGTGTCGATGCCAGATATTGATATTGATTTTGACGATGAAGGAAGAGGTCGAGTAATGGATTACGTAATAAAAAAATATGGTTCCAATCAAGTGGCACAAATTATCACGTATGGTAAAATGGCTACGAAATCGGCTATTCGTGATACAGCACGTGTATTGGATTTACCCTTATTTGAGGCCGATAAAATTGCGAAGTTGATTCCAGGTATGATGCCGTCGAAATGGAATTTGGCTCGTTTTCTAAACGAAGACGATGCGTTAATTAAGAAAACGGTTCGTCCAGAAGAATACGATAAAATCAAAGCTGAGTTGACGCCGTTTATTAAGTAGAGTGAATTTTCTTGAAGTTGAAATAACTCCTTTCAAACAACGCATCTTACCGTGAATTTACGTATATTTGAATCTATTTTCACGGTAAGTTTAGGTAAGGAAAGATGATCAATCAAACGACAAAAGACAAAATTGAGGCTTTGCACCAGCAATATCAACTGTTGGCGAAGAATCATGGAGCTGTCTTGAAGGAAATAACCCTGGCTGAAATTCCTGAGTTGGTGTACAACTCAAACGCGATTGAAAACTCAACACTTTCCTTGGAGGACACTGAAAGAATACTTTCTGGAGGTCAATTGGCGGGAAAGGTCAATGTACGAGAAGTGTACGAAGCAAAAAATTTAGCAGGCCTGACCGAAAGCATGCTTGAGAATCCCGCTTCTACTGTGAACATCAAACTCATGTTGAATGTACATAAAAGCTTACTGAGCAACATTGATGATTCTATAGCTGGTCGTTTTAGGACCGGAAAAGAATGGGTGCGGGTCGGTAATCACCTGGGAGCAAATCCGCAGTTTGTCCCTACACTCACACAAGAGTTGGTAGATGCCTACAACTCACCAAAAATCAGCTACTTTCTCGAGAATATCGCCCATTTTCACGCGGAGTTTGAAACGATCCACCCCTTCGTCGACGGCAATGGACGGATGGGTCGCGTATTGATCAACCTTCAATTAATGAATTTAGGCTATCCACCCATCATCATTCAAAACAAAAGCAAACATACCGACTACTATCCCTTGTTCACAAAGTATCAATCCACCATGAAACCTGGAGGTTTTACCGCTTTATTTGCCCTGCTTTTAATTGAATCTCTACATAAACGCATCACGATCCTCACAGCAAAAAAAATCATTCCGCTGTCGCAATGGGCAGCTCAACGATCAATCAAAGCCAATGTGGCAGCCAACAAAGCCAAAAGACAAACCATTCCCGCCTTTCGTTTGCGTGAAAAATGGATGATTGCGGAGGAGTTTGGGGGGTAAGAGGTGATTTGAGTAGGAAAAACGACACGATCTTTTTATGTAAACAATTTTCAAGGTTTTTAGCACATTGGATTCGTGTATTTCTGTTACCAATCCTCACTTTTTCATTCTACTAAAAAAGACGCCTATGAAAGTCCTAATCCTCCTCCTGCTCATTGCGCCTAGCCTGGTCAATGCAGCACAAAGTCAAACAGTACGCTCCCCTTTCAATGTGATTGATGCCTATATGCGTAATTGTCCGGCGGCCTCGGAGCGTAGCATCGCTGATATCGCTTATTACATCAATCGCTCCGCACGCACGGACCTCGAAAAAGCACGCGCAGTGTATGTTTGGATGACGGACAACATTTCCTACAACGACGCTGGTTACAATTCAGGAAATTATGGAGACAATTCAGCGGAAAACGTACTTAAAACGCGCGTAGCCGTCTGCGCTGGATTCGCGGACTTGTTTACTGCAATCGCTGTCAAAACCGGAATTGAAGCAGTAACCATCACCGGATACGCCAAAGGTTATAGCTATTCAGAAGGCGATTCATTTGATGATTCGAATCATGCCTGGAATGCCGTTAAAATTGATGGTGCTTGGAAAATCTACGATGCCACTTGGGGACAAGGAGGCGGATCAGAGGACAGTCGAGGACGGATGAAGTCCACCAAAAAGTTCGACGAACAGTGGTTCAATGTCGACCCGAAACATTCCGTTTTCACGCACTTGGCGGAGATTCCATACGAAAACTTCCTTCCACAAAACATCAGCCTGGCCGAATTTGAACGCCTTCCAGATCTCCAACCGAAAGTCTTTCAATATGGACTCGTCACTGCGGAAGAACTGTTAGCGCAGGTGAAAACGAAAAAGGTATTTAACTTGCCGAAAATACATGCGGTTTCACCAATATTTCAAATTGTCAACGCACCTAAAACGCGTATATTAAAACAAAAAGCACGCATAACCTTTGAAATTAAATCCAATGAAGACTTACACTTTCACCTAGTCAATGAACTCGACGAATGGATTCCCTTCGAGAAAAAAGAAAACGCGTATGTCCTGAATTTCATTCCCTACAATTTCGGCGAAATTCACATCAACGTCGAAACCCTTGAAGGACATTATGCGGTGTTGGTGTATGAGGTGCGGTGAGGACGATTGTGTAGTAAGTACATTATCAGACTGACAAGGAAAAGTACACTTTAATTTGACGACGTACACAAATAGATAACGAACTTCGTACGGACATTGAACCCTGGAACATTATTTATGATGTTACAGTTCAGGGGAAGCTTACCCGACTATCAGTATAAACGCTATAAACCCCGAAAATCACGTTTGTTTTTTTTATATGCATCACATTCAACTCCCCCCATTTACCCAAAATTAAACTTTTGTAAACACTGAATTTCTCGTCTTTATTTTGTTTATTTTTAGGGGATAAAAATTGAGCTATGAAAACCACACTTTCGGATGGGACTCCCATTCATTGTTTACGCAAGCCTGAAGCAAGAATGTTAGACCATCATGTAGATGGTTATTTGCAACATGGAATTGCCATTGCGGACGATGCAGTGGTTTTTGATGTGGGAGCAAATATTGGTGTCTTTGGAGTTCGTATGCTGCAAAAGGCCAAGAATGTTCAGGTATATTGCTTTGAGCCGATACCAGAAATTTTTGCTGTCCTCGAAGAAAATAGCCAATTACATGGCAAAGGAAACCTACATGTGCTTCCGTATGGTGTTTCATCCACTGATACAACGGCAACTTTTACCTATTTCCCGAACACGCCTGCTTTGTCTACAGCACATCCTGAACAGTGGGATACAGATCCGAAAGCATTTGGTCGAGCCGTCAAAAGCACAATGAAAAATCCACCTAAAAACATGTGGTATTTGCGTTTGATTCCAACGGTGTTTTCTGGCATCATTGCAACGCAATTGGTCAAGGGACGCAAAACGGTTGACTGTCAATTGCGTACCTTATCAAGTCTGATACGCGAGAAAAACATCCCGAAAATAGATCTGCTTAAAATTGACTGTGAAGGAGCCGAATGGGACGTGCTTCAAGGCATTGAAAACGAACATTGGCCCATCATTTCTTCCATGGTGATTGAAGTCCATGACCAAGATGGACGCGTCAAACAAATGCAGTCCCTGTTGACGGAAAAAGGATTTACACAGCAACACATCGAACAAGAGCAAGGACTAGAAGAATCGCTTATGTTTAACATTTTTGCCCTAAGATCATGACACGTGAGGAACTAGCGATCAAGACCATCTTGCTGTTAATTGGAACCAATGCAATCGGATTGGTATATAGCTTAATTGTCCTGAAAACGAATTGGTTTTCATCCTTTCAAATTCAAAAAAAACCATACGAAAAAGGTGTGTTTTCGAAGCGAATGCCGCGCTATCTAGTGAACTTTAGCATTTTATTAATCCTTTCCGGAGTGGGCGCGTACATTGGCTATCCCCTCTTTCAACAAACGGAAATGGCTTGGTGGATGATTGTCCTACAAGTTTTCGTCGCCTTCGTATTTGACGATGTCTTTTTTTATTTCATGCACCGCTGGCTGCACGAAAATAAATACATGTTAAAAAAGGTGCATGCTATTCACCATCGCGCTCACAAACCTTTCCCTTTGGAATATTTGTATGCCCATCCCTTTGAATGGATGCTCGGAATGGTGGGCGCTTTCCTTGGATTCGGCATCATTCTGTTGTTTATGCCGGTACATATTTACTCTTTTTGGATTTTCGGAGCGCTTCGAAATTTGCATGAAATTCACATTCATTCGGACTTAAAAATTCCTGGTATTAGCCACATTCCTGGTATTAGCACGAGTAAAAACCACGACGATCACCACGCCAAATTAACGGGGAATTACGCTTCTACATTTTCTTGGATGGATCGCTTATTCAAAACCAATTTTTAAGGCATGATGAGAAGTTTACTTTTGGTCTTTCTATTTTTTATGAGTCTTTCGCTTGTTGCGCAAACAAACACCTACGATTTAACGGTAAAAGTGAACGGCATAAAGAACAAAAAAGGCATGGTGGAATTCGGACTCTTTAGAGACCCTGAATATTTTGCACAAGTAGGGAAAACCTATCGCATGATGCGCGTAAAAGTCGATGCATCAGAGGAATCAGTTACCTTCCACAATTTACCCAAGGGAAAATATGCGGTTTGCATCTACCTCGATGAGAACAACAACGACCAATGCGATAAGAATTTCTTTGGCATTCCAACGGAGAAATTTGCCTTCTCAAATAATGTTCGTCCCATGCTTTCCATACCATCGTTTGAATCTTGTTCCATTTATTTAAACGAGAATAAGTCCATTGTGATTCGTGCGGATTATTAAATTTGACGGATGAAATCAATCTTTATTGTTCTTTTAATACTTTTTGAAACACGCATTTCATTTGCTCAAGATTACCGCGTTCATTTTCTTCAAGATGGAAAAGAGATTCCTGTCCTCGATGAAAAAGTTCTGTTAGCGAAAAAACCGTTTCAAATCCAAGTCGAACTATTAAAGGTGGAAGGTGTTTATGGTTCCTGCTCCCTAAGCGATTCGCTGTTCCGCATTCCACTGAATCAATCCTTACCGGAAACGGACCTCATCCAATGGAAAATTGCTATTGAACCGGAATTCAATAAGGATCAGGATATCCTCGTTTCTAAAGATGGATACTTCTACTGGTTTTACAAACCAAAGGACTATGCGTGGCATCGCTTTGACCCGAATCCGAAAGTTGAAAAAGGACGCGTGACCGGATCGAAAACGATTTCAAGCATCTTCATTTCGGAGGATTTAAATAGAAAGAAGAAAACCATATCTGTTTCTGAAGTCACCGAGCCACTCTACCTGCTTTTCTTTTTGATGGATAACAAAAGAGAAAAGGAATCGAAGCGGATGCGCGTTCAAATTGAGTGGACCCCGTAAATTCCACTCATTTTCTTTCTCGATTTACGAAAACGTTTGGATAACAAAAAAGTAAATGGGCATGCCAATGATGATGTTCATCGGAAAGGTCACGCCTAATGCCATCGGGACATAAAGTCCAGGATCTGCTTGAGGTGCTGCTAACTTCATGGCTGCCGGAACCGCAATATACGATGCGCTACTCGCCAAAACAGAGAAGATAAAACGATCTCCAAGATCAGGCGTGACGAAGCCACTGATTATTGCCACCAAAATTCCATTGAACAAGGGCATCAGCAAGGCGAAGAGAAAGGAAAATCGTCCATGACTCAAGAAAGCATTGAAGCGACTCGCAGTAGTCATTCCCATTTTCAGCAAGAAAATCGCTAGGAATCCTTTGAAAATATCCGTCGTAAAGTGCTGAATGTCGACTGCTTGTTTGCCGTCGGACAAAAATCCAATCAGTAAACTACCCACCAACATTAAGACACTTCCGTTTGTCAAGGAGTGCTTGATGATTCCGGATAAACTGGAGGATTCTTTTGTTTTCGTTTCGAACCTCATCATCAGTAAGACTCCAACAATGATCGCTGGGACTTCCATAATCGCCATGACCGCCACCATGTGACCGCTGAAGGACAATTTAACGGTTTCTAAAAAGCTAGAAGCAGCAACGAAGGTAACCGCACTCACCGATCCGTAAGAGGCCGCAATCGCACCGGCATTCGCGACACTTAACTTGCGTTTCAGGATGAAAAATGAATAAATTGGAATCACCGCAGCGATAGCTATGCCGAATAAGATGGCGTACAAAACACCCGCGTTGAAATCGTGATGCGCCAACTCTTGTCCACCCTTAAATCCAATGGAAAAAAGCAGGTACAGTGAAATAAACTTAAAGGACGACTCTGGAATATCCAAGTCGCTTTTCACCATGACCGCAATAATGCCCAGAATGAAAAAAAGCAAGGTTGGATTCGTGAAATTTGTCAGAAGTAAATCTATGTTCATATTATCTGTTTTTTTCAAATGTTAATCGACTTCCAGCGCTAAATTCTTGCGCTTTGTCCTGTGAATACACTAAATTTCCATTGACAAACGTATGCTCGATGCGAGACCGAAAGGTTCTTCCTTCAAATGGCGACCATCCACATGTATAATTCAGGTTCGCTGCAGTGACCGTCGTTTCTTGCTGTAAATCCACCAAAACCAAATCCGCAAAATATCCTTCTCGGATGTATCCCCGATCTGGAATTCGGTAAATTTCTGCTACGTGATGACTGGTTTTTTGAACGATTTTCTCCAACGTCAGTTGTCCGCGGTGATAAAACTCGAATAGCGCCAGCAATGCTTCTTGCACCAAAGGTCCACCTGATTTGGCTTGATCGTAAGTTCCGGTCTTTTCTTCCCATGCATGTGGCGCATGATCGGTTGCGATGATGTCCAAGATGTCTTCATTCAGCGCTTTCAACAATCCGTGATTATCTGCTGCGGATTTAATCGATGGATTCCACTTGATGCGGTTTCCGAGCTGCGCATAGTCTTCCTCGTTGAAAAACAAGTGATGGACGCAAGCCTCTGCGGTTATGCGTTTGGAACGGATGTCACCAGCATACTTCGCTAATAAGTCCGCCTCTTCTTTCGTGGAAATATGGAAAAGATGCAACCTGTTTTGATGCTTTTCCGCCAATTCCAAGACGCGTTTGGTAGCTTGGACACACGCTTCCGTTGGACGGATTTTGGAATGGTATTCGCAGGGAATATCCGCGCCGAATTTTTGCGTGTAAAACTTTTTGTTGGCATGAATGATGGCATCATCTTCCGAATGCAAGGCAATGAGGGACTCTGACCGCGAAAATAAGGTTTCGAGGAACTCCGGATAGTTTGCGAGAATTCCTTCATCGTTGTGAAAATAGAGTCCATCGTCGGTAATGCCACACACGCGTTCATTGTCGATGCGCAACGCTACTTCTAAATTGTCCTTGGAAATCCCCATGAAGAAGGAGTAATTCGCCCAAGAAGTCTGACTCGCCCGTTGGTATTTCTCCTCGAGCAACTCATTCGTTAACACATTCGGTAAGGTATTAGGCATTTCCATGAACGAGGTGATTCCACCAGCGACGGCAGCCTTTGATTCGCTTTGAATGGTTCCTTTATGTGTTAATCCCGGTTCTCTGAAGTGGACTTGATCATCGATCATTCCCGGAATCAACAACAGTCCGTCTGCGTGAATTTCACGTACCTTTTCGTGTTCTGACAAGGTGATGTGTGGAGCAATTTTCTCTATTCGTTGGCGATGGATGAGCACATCGGCCACCGTTTGTGTGTTTTCGTTGATGATGCGTGCTTGACGTATGATTGTTTTCAAGTTCTGATAAGTTTAAGGATTACAGGCTGGACAAAACGTTGGTTCTTCCGTTTGTCGTCCGTTTGGAAAATACACTTCCTCTTGATGCTGACAAGCGGTGCAGGTCAACACGTGTTTTAAGACCGAGGACGTAGGCGTTTCACAAATCCAACAAGGTAGTCCAGGTAAAACGGAAGTCACTCCGTAACCAGGCATTTCACACGATGGACAAAGAACCTTTAATTGGGCCATTAATTTGAGGGTAAGTTGTTCGATCTGTTTCATTCGAAGTGGATTGTGCATGGCGCGCATGTCCGTTTCGACGAAAACGTTGTCATGTCGACGCATGCACACACGGAAGGCAGTTAACAGTTCATCCCAATCGTTGATTCCCTTTTTCAGGTAAAGCATAGACTGTTCTTCATTGCGAAGAATAATCGCTTGATTCGGGAAGTCGATGGATTCACCAAAGGCGATGAGCTCCTCTTCACTCCTTATTTTTTTCCCTTGGAAATTTGTTTCCGTCGTCAGGATTCGGGCGGAAAAAGAAACGTTGTTCTTAAAGTCCATGAGTAGGATGAGCTCATCATGCGCTGCGCAAAAAGGCAAGTCCGGATGTGCACCAAAGGATCCTTCCGTCGCGATCACCAAATCACAAGCTGTGACGTCAAATCCGAGCTGACACTTTGCTTTTAAGGTATCCACAGGACTTTGATTCCGTTCGATTTCACCAGAGAATGTTCCAAACTGATCCGAATTGAACATGGGAATGGAAAAGCAGTTCACGTTCAGTTCGCGTTCCAAAATGGGCTGAATAACCGCTTCCTTGTGGTGATTTGTCGCAATAAATAAAGATCTTCCTTCAAACATATTCTAGTCTAACACTTCGATTTCGATGGTAGAGTGAATTTTGATTTTTTGAGTGTTTCCCGAATGAACCGTTAAGAGTTCCAGAATTTCTTCTCGTGCCATTTTCAACTCCTCGAGTCGTGTTTTAGATGCGGAATCCACAACAGTATTTTTCTCCCAAAGACTATGTGAATCCACCGAGTGAAATTGTATTTTTTTGGAGATGACATTGAGTAATAACTCCTTTGCATCCTCCGGAGAAAATTCACCCGTTATAAACTTTATTTCTACTTTTTTTCCGTTTTCCATGTGTCCTGTTTTTTTCTTTTTTTAGTTGGTTTTCCTTGTAAAAAGGAACGAGCATGCAAAATTCCCTTTTTTTATTCATAGTTTTTTATTTATATTTATCCATTATTCATTAATTATATTTATGAACTTTACCCTAAATCAACTACGCATCTTTTTAAAGGTTGTTGAAACCAGAAGCATCACCAAGGCTTCACAGGAACTAGCGCTTTCTCAACCCGCGGTATCGATACAATTGAAGAACTTTCAAGCGCAATTTGACGTTCCCCTGACCCAATTGATCAACCGTAGACTTTTTATTACGGCCTTTGGACATGAGATTGCCACTTTAGCCGAAAAGATCATCAGTGAGGTCAATGAAATCAATTATCAAACAGCATTATACAACGGACAACTCGCAGGAAAACTCCACATCTCGGTGGTGTCCACCGGAAAGTATGTTATCCCCTATTTCCTCAGTGATTTCCTTGCGGAAAACCCGAATATTGATTTAAAACTTGATGTAAGTAACAAGGCACAAGTCATTGCAGATTTAACGGAAAATTCCGTGGATTTCTCCTTGGTTTCCACCTTGCCAAACGACCTTAACTTAGACAAAATCACTTTAATGAAAAACGAGTTGTACCTTGTTTGTAGTTCGAAATTTGATGTTCAAGGGATTGAAAAAATAAACGATCTCCCAAAAAACATTCCGTTTATATACAGAGAAGTTGGATCAGCGACGCGTTCAGCGATGGAGCGTTACATCGAACAGCAAGGAATTTCCATTCACAAGAAATTAGAACTAACGTCCAATGAAGCTGTGAAGCAGGCGGTAATCGCCAACATGGGACTATCGATTATGCCCATCATTGGGATTCGACAAGAACTTCAAACGAAGCAACTGAAAATCATTCAAATTAAGGGGTTGCCGCTCGAAACGAATTGGCACATTGTATGGAATCGCGGCACACGTCTGACGCCAAGTGCCAAAGCATTTGTAGAACACTTGGAACGCAACAAAAGCAGCATCATCCAAACATATTTTTCCTGAGTGAACTACATGAAGCTCGCAAGCGCAAAACGCAAGGACAACAGCGCTTGCTGGTATTTGCAGAGGACTTCGATGTATTTTAAGTTCGCTTGAATGTACGTGAGCTCTCGGGCATTCACTAGAAACAAAGAACTTTCGCCTTGTTCAAACATGGTCTTCTCCGCTTCAAATAATTGCCGTGAGTCCTTCACCGTTTGACGGTAAATATCCAATTGATTCTGAGCGTTGAGCAAATCATTTTGAGCCTGTTTGATTTTCGCTTTTAGGTACATTTTGTTGTTCACGTAGGACAACTGTTCATCTTGCACCTTCAACTTGGCTAATTCCAAATCTCCGCGTTCTTTTCTGAAGAGCAAAGGCATTTCGAATTGGACACCGATTTTATTGTTGTTGGGACTTAAGTTGGTCAGCGGATTATAGTTGATCGGTTCATTGATGAAGTTATAACTCAAATTTACCGTTGGCTTCACTTGTTCTCTTTTCAGTTTCTGATCTATCTCCAAGGTCTTAATTTTCAAGCCATTCATCGTTAAATACGGATGATTTTCCGCAAGCGAATCGATGTCTATTTCAGACAACAAAGGAACAACACTGAACGAAACAGAATCCATGTATACGGGTAACGTTGTTTCGTCCAATTCCAATGGCTCTTGGAGTTCTGTCCATAAATATGTCGAAAGTTTCACTTTTGAGTTCAATAAATCTGTTTGATAATTGTTCAAGAGCGACTGTCGGTACTGAACCTGAATCCGAGCTTCCACCGTGTCGATGATGGGACGATCACCTAATTCCGCCGTTAATTTCACTCCTTGCAAGCGAATCTGTGCCAACTCATAAGAGTTCTGCAGGACATCTTTTGAATAGTGAGCTAAAAACCAATTCCAATAGGCATAGCCAGATTCGTAGATGAGTTCGTTCAAAAGAAGTCGTTGTTCCTGCAAGGTACTTTCCTGGTAAATACGTGCCTTGAACAATTCAGCTCGACGTTGGTCAATCATCATTCCTTGTCCCAAATTCACCGAAACTCCTCCATACCAAAGTCCACCAGCGGGCGTTTTATCCTCCGACGACAAATATGGACCACTATTCGATTCAAAGCCAGATTTCACCTGAATTCCGTACCAAGTTGGAATCGATAATCCGGCATTTACTTTTTGGTAATTAGTTACTCCATCATAGTTTTTACGGTCAAATTGAGAAAACATCTTTGGATCAAATCCACCCTTCGCTTTCAATAATTGACTTTCCCCCATTTGCGGTTTGATTCCAGCCTGCTTTACCAATGGATGATTTAACAAGATGAGTTCGTAATACTCTTTTTCGCTGAGAACCGCTTGCGACCAGCTAAAAGAGAGCGAGGAACAGAGCGAGAAACAGAATGAAATTACTAGAAGGAACTGTTTCATTTCTTAGGTTTTTCTGATTTTTTCATTTGATAAAAATTGGGTGGGAATCCATTGATTTTTCGCCACAATTCATAACCAACGAGTACATCATTCAATAAAATCATTGACTTCGCGCCACCGCCAACACGCAGTGCATCAGGCCATTCTTTTTCCTTACGATTCGGAGAAACCAACACACGAAACATCCCCTCTTCATTGGCGAAATTATCTATCGCAAAAATCTCACCACCGAAAGTCCCGAAACTTGTAGTAGGCCATCCTGAAAAAACTATTGCTGGCCATCCATCGAATTGAATACGTACTTTTTGACCTTTTTTCAACAAAGGTAAATCTACAGGCTGTACAAACATTTCAATCGCTAAATCATAATTTTTAGGCATGATTGTCGCGAGGGATTCACCCTGTTTGATGGTTTCACCAATGCCGCTTGAAAGCACCTTCGTGACAATTCCATCTTGAGGTGCAAGGACATAATACATTCCATTACGAATCGAATAGTTCGCCGCTTGATTTTGTAATTTAATGACATCTACTTCCGTATCATACAAGCTAGAAAGTGTCGAAAACTTGTCCGACTCTGCTTTCGCAATTTCATCGCGAAACTTAGCCTCAATGGACTGGTATTCTACTCTTGCATCGATGATGTCGTTTGCACTTTGCAGGTACTTTTGCTGTGCGGAAACCTGGGATGCTTGCGCTCGTTGATAGGTGAGTTTTCGTGCTTCCAACTCAGTCAAGGACTTTAGATTATCCTTGTACAATTTCTCAAAGCGTTCTACTTGCTGTTCGGCAATGCGTGCATTTATTTGCGCTGTATGGAATTCAATACTATCCGTTTTCAACTTCAAATAGGATTGACTTAACTTAATTTTAGCCTGTTGCAACTTCAACTTACCCGTTTCAATTAATGCATCAATTCGGTTATCTAGCGCGCTGATTTTATCACCATACGAAACAACTGACAACTCTTTGTTTTTCAACTGCTTGTTTGTTCTACCTACGAGATCAGGATCTAGGTAGCTATCTTTAATCTCAGAAAGAAATAGGATCGTATCTCCTTTTTTCACTTGGTCACCGTCTTTCACATACCATTTTTCAATTCTTCCGGCGATAATTGATTGAATCATTTGTGGTCGTTGTTCTGGACGAAGCGTAACAACCTTTCCTTTTCCTCGGATATTTTGCGTCCATGGTAAAATTAAAACAAGCAATAGTATTCCTACTAAGACCCAAATAACTTTCATTAATCGTTGAGAGGATTGCTTATTTTCCACTCTATTAATTGAATTTAAACTCGTTACATTCAATCTACTTTTGTTTTGCGGAGATAAATTTAGCATGGTTATTTCGTCTTAAATGTTTCATAACTTCCATCAAAGACCACAGAGCCTTCGATGATTTCAATAACTCTTGGGAATCGTTTCATAACCTCAGGATCTGTACTAGCAACAATAGCGGTTACATGATCCCCTTTTAAAATTCGATTGAGAATCACATTTTTTTGAATAGCTGTTAATCCTGCAGTTGGCTCCTCGAGAAGAACCAATTTCGGATCACCAATCATGGCTCTAGCAATTAATATTTTTCTGACGATATCTCGAGGGATAAATTGAATATCAGCGTTCAAAACCGAATGATACTTTTCCGGCAATGCTTGCACAAATGTTTTTAATTCCAAGTCAACCACTTCCTCTTCTATTCTTTTCAGGTCGATATGATTTCTCCCAAAAGAAATATTGTCGATAAGGCTCCCGAAAATCAATAAATCTTGATCCACGACAGCACCTATTTGCTCCCTCAGAAATTCTTTATTTAAATTCTCTAATGGCAATCCGTTAATGGAAACATGACCGTGATCTGTTTCACATAAGCCAACAATTAAGTGAAATAAAAGATTACTTGAAACGGATGAATCCGTTACGATGCACACTTTTTCATTCGGATGTATTTGAAATGAAATATTCGATAAAATTTCCATTTCAAGATCTTGAATTTGACATGTAACATGATCCAAGTGAACAGAAAATCCTTCAGTTGATTCTAATTTATACCCATCGATTAACTCTTTCTCAAGTTCCAAATCGGTTACTTGAGCTATTTTTTCAATTGCGGTGAGTACATCGTAAACAACTTCTACACTAAGAATCAATTTTTCTACTGCACTTAACACAAGTAAAATGATAATTTCAGATGCTACGAATTGACCGATGTTCATCTGTTGATTGATGACCAATAATCCACCGATAATGAGAAAAACGAGTGCAATAAGTACCTTAAAAACAATCAAGTATACATATTGCTTAACGAGCACCTTAAAATGTTCATCGCGCGCGGTCAAATATCCCTGCAAATGACTATCAGTTCGGCTAATGTGCAATTTGTGGTTTCCTGACAAGCTAAAGCTAAAACGTGCTTGGGAAACTTCCTTTAGCCAATGGGCAATTTTGTATTTATAGCTGGATTCCTCCATACTTGTTTGCATACCTCTATGAACGGTAAATCGCACAATGAGAATCAAGGCAAAAACCAGAACAATTCCTAGAAAAATAAAGAAACTATGGTAGAAAGATAATAAAACCAAACAAAAAATTAATTGCAATATCGATGCGGTAAAGTCTATCAATAATTTTGACAATCCTTTTTGAATGGTCATGGTATCAAAAAAACGATGCGTTAAATCTGTCGCATATTTCTTTAAAAGCTCGGATAATTTTATGTGAGGAATACGTTCAGCGAATTCAAAAGCAGAACGGGTGAAAATACGTTGTTGCAGATTTTCCGTGATCCTCAGTTGAAAAATGTTTAGAACACCAGAAAAACCTAAGGACATCACAACCAACAATACCAGCACAAACCAGGAAGTACTCATTTGGCCTAGCTCAATGAAATTGATGATCATTTGAATTCCAAGAGGTAATCCAAGGGATAGAATTCCACTCAAGATGGAAAAAAGATAAATATTTCTAATTTCCATACTGTCTGGTCGCAGCATGGACCAAAACCTTGCAAACAATTTAGGTGCACTATTTTTCATTTTGTATTGCTTTTAATAAGGTATCCGTAAAGAAGGATTCTACTAAATCATCCTTCTGATTTATATTTGTCAAACGAGGTAAATGTTCCGCGAAAAAACGCTGCTGATTACTCCCTTCAATCATCGTTGAAATGAGCATATTCGGGAATTCATACGTTGGATTGATTTCCAAAATGATAGACGAAACAAATTCTACCACTTTTTTGTACTCTGCAAATGTCCCATTTTTATTCTCATCGTCCACATTCTTTGTCAAAAGAACTTTGGAAGATTCATTGATTACAATTTGTTTTAATGCCAATTCATTATCAAGCACAAGCTCATTCATTGGATTTGGAATGGCCGTCAGGATATGAATGCAATTTTTCAACCGAACTTCTGCATCCATAATGTTTTGTGTGCCCATATGTATACGAAACCACATGCACGACCAATACCAATTAATAAGGTAAAGTAGAATTTTATGTTTGCTTTCGAAATAACGGTAAATGGATGCTTCCGTTGTATCAATTTCTTGTGCAAGCTTTTTAAATGTGAATTTCTCAAATCCAAGGGATGAAATCAACGAAATACTTCCACTGAGGATTTTGTGTCCTAAGTCCGAAGAAGTTGGATCTTTCAGGTACAAATGCTCATTCATTGGAATGGACATTTTTGAAAATAATTGATTCATTTAAATTAATTTGAGTACAAATATAATAGTATTACTATTAATAAAATAATGTTTGCTATTTTATTTGTTACACATACTTAACATATTTCATCAAAAAATGTTTGACGATGAAAAAAAATGACAAGAAACTAATTGCTTATTGGTAATCCTCCCGCACACAACGCTCCACAATCTTCGCACTGTTCAAGGCCAATGGAATTCCTCCACCTGGATGAACGGTCACTCCAGCGAAGTACAATCCTTTTAAGGTTTTGGAGAAATTTGGATGTCGGTAAAAAGCAGAGAACGCACTATTGGACGAATTTCCATAAATGGATCCTTGCTTACCAAAATACACGGCTTCAATTTTTCTAGGTTCGTTTTGTTCCTCCACTTCGATGAGCGCTTCGATGTCCCTGTTTAAGGCCTTCGATAATTTCTCGATACACGTTCGACGCGTTTCCGCAACGAAGACATCCCAATCTTGTCCAACGTTAATGGGCGCATTCACCATCACAAACCAATTTTCTGATCCTTCTGGCGCATCGCCTTTTTCCACCTTCGAAGTAATATGTATGTAAATCGTTGGATCGTCAAAGCGTGTTTTTGTGGAGAATATGGCTTCGAACTCTGCTCGGTAATCCGCTGCAAAGAAAATATTGTGTACACCCAACTCTTGAAAGGACCCCTTCATTCCCCAATAAAACACAATGGCACTGCTTGACTTCTCTTGACGCAAAATCTTTTTCGGTTCGTGCAATCCTTTTAATAGGCGTTCATACGTAAAATGGACATCCATGTTTGACACGACGATGTCACAGTCAACGGATTTTAGGTTTGTGCGAATTCCTGTTACTTGATCTTGCGTGTGCAGAATTTCTTCCACCTTTTCATTCAGGTGAAATTGAACACCCAATTCTAAACACAATTGATGCAAGGTTTTCGATATTTGCACCATTCCACCGATGGGCATCGCTGGTCCTTCGTTGAATTCTAGGTGACTGATGATGTTTAACAATCCTGGGGTGCGGTACGGACTACTTCCATTATACGTTGCCATGCGGTTGAGCACTTGAGCCGTTTTCGGATTTTTAAAGCGGGATTGATTGACCGCATTCATGGTTCGAACCATTCCATAATAAGGAATGCGGAGGACGGCACGAAAAATTCCTTTGTTACACCACTGATTCAATCGATGTAAGGAAGCCTGAATGAAAACAGGTGACAACGATTGATAGTTCAACGAAAGTCGTTTTAAGAAGCGTGCTGTCCGTTGAGGGTTTTCACCGAAGGCAGCTTCAAAGGTTTGCGCTGTTTGATTCAGTCCGGCTGGAATGTTTACTTGTTGTCCATCCGAAAAGAAATAACGACAGGACTCCTCCAATTGACGGTAAGAAAAGTCCGATGGATTTTTTCCGCACAAGGTCATCAATTCTTCGATGAGTGCAGGTTCCGTAAAAACAGACGGACCCATATCGAAGCGGTAGGAACCGATCCATCTTTCGTTTACTTTTCCACCGACGAATTCGTTCGCCTCAAATACAGAAACATCATATCCAAGTTTAGCCAAGCGGATTGCGCTCGCCATTCCACCTGTTCCGGCACCGATAATTGCAACTTTCATCATATCGATAACAAAGATGCCACTAAATTGTTAGTTACTTCGCAAATAATTACTAGAAAGTAAGGGGCTCAAAAGAGGCAAAGACCAAGTAAAACCAACGTTTTTAGCCCGCTTTATTAACAAAATGACCGTTTTTTCAACATTTTATGCATTTTTTTTGACTGAAACCGTGACTCGCATTGATATTCCGATATATTTGTTTCAATAAATTTATTACTAACTAATTAAAACCAAGTTATTATGAACAAGGCGGAATTAATCGACGCAATGGCTGCAGCAGCAGGATTGTCAAAAGCAGATGCTAAAAAAGCATTAGACGGATTTGTAGGAGCTACTACAGATGCATTGAAAAAAGGTGAAAGAATTTCTTTAGTTGGATTCGGTTCTTTCGACATTTCTAAAAGAAATGCTCGTAACGGACGTAACCCTAAAACTGGAGCAGTTATCCAAATTGCAGCGAAAAACACAATTCGTTTCAAAGCAGGTTCTGAACTTTCTTCAAGCGTTAACTAAGAAGATATTTCTACTTAACTAAATAGGCTTCCAATTGGAAGCCTATTTTTTTTTTGTTATAGTTCCGCAGGAGTGCAAATCCAGGATCATTCAAAAAGTTGGGAACATAGGAGATTATTTTTTGATGCTTTTACTTTTTGGCATTGCCCCAAAAAGTAACAAAAAGGTCTAGCGCTTAAAAGATCTAACGACCCTCATCTTTCTTGTTGCTAAAATTTCTGAAACTCGCTCTCGTTCCTCGGCTCAAACAGCCAGAAATTTTAACGCAACTTCGTCGTGAGGGTTCGCGTTACATCTTTTCATGCGCGATATAAAATTCTTGTAAATGACTTTTGTTTACACGTTGAGGATAAAAATTCGAAATAGAATTAGGACCGTCATAAAGCAAGAACAAAAAAGAAATTTCTTTATAACCACATTTTGTCCGATTGTCGGACTTAATCCTTACTAAGTCGGTGATTGTTTTGGTATGATTTTCCAAAATAACCGTGGGAAAAATCGTTTCAATTGCACCGCAATAAGTTCTTTATTACCAATCAATACTTCGTGTTTGTTCTTCACTAAAGCATGTAATAATTGTTTTACGCAATCCTCCACGGACATTCCTGTCGCTTGATTGTGGTCCATTTTTCCGTGCGCCTTTCCTTCCGCCGTTACCGCATTCGTGGAAATGGGCGTGTTGATTTTACCCGGACAAGCAACCGTCACTTTTAAGTTGTAGTCACTTTCCTCCATCACTAAACTTTCGTAATAACCGAAAAGCGCATGCTTCGATGCACTATAGGCTGAACGTAAATAAAAACCAAATTTCCCAGCAATGCTACTAATCACGAGGATTTGTCCGGATTTCTGCTGACGAAAAACAGGCAGTACCGCTTTCGTCATCGCGATGTTACCAAAGAAATTGACTTCCATGATTTGACGGTTGACGTCCATCGTGGTGTCATAGGCGGTTGCGCGCTGACTGATGCCACCGTTATTGATCAACACGTCGATTCTTCCATAGTGCGCCACGATTTGCTGCGCCAAAAGTCCAACGTTGGACGTATCCGCGAGATCCACTTGAACGACTAAATGTTGTTCCTTGTGCTGTAGACTTTCCTTTAGTTCGTTGAGTTTATCCACGTTGCGAGCGGACAAAATCAATTGTGCTCCAGCACGGTCTAATTGTCGGGCCAACTCCTCGCCGATTCCCGAAGATGCTCCGGTAATCCACACGACTTTTTGATGAAAATAGCTTGAATTCATGATGTATCAAAGATACGAAACTCCCGCTTCATGTCGCGCTCTATGGGAATTTAGTTTAAATTTGAGGACAAATAACAGACATGGAACTACGCAACTTGATTCAACAGCAATTCGAAGAAGCCCAACAAACATTGGTGAATTTTCAAACGGAGGCGAACTTTTCACTGATTTTACAAGCAGTTGAAGCGATGAGTCAAGCCATTCAAAATGGTGGAAAAATCATCAGTTGTGGAAATGGTGGTTCTATGTGCGACGCCATGCACTTCGCCGAAGAACTCAGCGGACGTTTTCGCGATAACCGTCGTGCACTTGCAGCCATCAGTATTTCCGATCCTTCTCATTTGTCCTGCGTCAGCAACGATTACGGCTACGACTTAGTTTTTTCGCGCTTCATTGAAGGACTCGGACAAGAAAACGATGTGTTATTAGGGATTTCGACTTCCGGAAATTCAAAAAATGTCATTCTGGCGGTGGAAGCTGCGAAAGTGAAAGGAATGAAAACAATTGTCTTGACAGGAAAGGACGGCGGAAAATTAGCTGGACTAGCCGATATCGAAATACGTGCGCCACATTCCAACTTCGCCGACCGCGCTCAAGAAATTCACATCAAAGTCATTCATTCCTTGATATTAGGAATCGAACAATCCCTAGGACTATAATTAATTAGCAAATTAATCCAATTAGTACATTCAATTGGCACATTGGCACATTAGCACATTGGCACATTGGCACATTAGCACATTAGCACATTAGCACATTAACCTCCAGCCAACTTCGAGTGTTTACGTCCATATAAGAAGTAAATCACCAAGCCTAACAACAACCAAATGGTGAAGTAAATCCAGTTCGCAAGTGCTAGCTGACTCATCATATACAAACAGCTCAACAAGCCTAGGATTGGAATGAGCGATAATTTGTTTCGTACGGCCATGATTGTAATAAAAATGGTAAAAAGGATGAAAATCCAACTTGGAATTTTATTCGCAAAATGCGACCATCCTTCGTTTTGCGTTTCAATGTTTTTCCAATTGTTATAAATTATTTGACCTTGAAGAATTTCAGCTCCTTTTTCTACCGCAAAAAACTCATCCAAATTCACTTCCTTTTGATGAGCTATTCCCAACTTTCCTTCTGGTAATTTACTGACTAATCGATACTCTTCAAGTTTTGCAAATTCTTTTAAGGTCTTGATTTGACTTTCGTTCAATTGCAACATCATCTCTTCGGATGTTTTCAAAGTCGGTTCGTTTTGAACAAAAGCCATCGTTTCCGTGCGATACGTTGTAAACAAAAGCACCAGTGTTCCGGCTAACAGAATCGGCATCACAATTCCACCATTGATAAACGGCGTTTTGAACTTTCCACGTGGAATGTCCGTTTTGTTTTGAAGCACCAAGACTCCACCGCACACGAGCACGAAAGCAAACAAAGTTCCAATGGAACACAAATCAGTGACCATGGTTAAGTTCATGAATAAAGCCGGAACTGCAACAACGAATCCAACGACAATTGTCGCAAACGAAGGCGTTTTGTATTTCGGATGGACTCTCGAGAAACGTTTTGGCAACAAACCATCGCGACTCATGCTCATCCAAATGCGTGGTTGTCCCATTTGGAACACCAACAATACGGAAGCCATCGCCACAACAGCACTAATCGAAATAATTCCAGCCATTTTCGGTAAGTGAATTTCATCAAAGACAAAAGCCAATGGATCTCCTACCGCCAATTTATCATAGGAAACGATTCCCGTTAAAATAAGTGCAATAATGATGTACAATATGGTACAGATGATAATCGCCCACATCATTCCGCGTGGCAAGTCCCGTTGTGGATTTTCACATTCTTCTGCAGTCGTCGAAATCGCATCGAATCCAATGTAAGCAAAGAACACAGCGGAAACTCCTTTCAAGATTCCAGTGACACCATTTGGCGCGAAAGGACTCCAGTTGTTGGTGTCCACGTAAAACATTCCCACGCCAATCACCAAAAGAATGACCGCTAGTTTGATCACCACCATGATGTTCGACGCATTGCGGCTTTCCTTCATTCCGCGGTATACCAACCACGTGATCAATACAATAATAAACAATGCCGGCAAATCAAAAATAAGGTGAAAGCCAAAAATTTGCGGAGCACTCATCCACGCTTCTCGTGCCAGAATCAAAGATCCATCCAAATCCACTAGTTCTTTTCCTGCCGCTAACAAGGTTTTGGCTTCGTGAAATCCATTCGATGCAGACAAGTAATCCATCTGTATCCAACTAGGAAGATGAATGCCATTTGGAATCCCAAGTGCTTTAATATGAATACCTTCGATCATGTTAGTGAAATAATCACTCCAAGAGATGGCGACCGTAATGTTTCCGATAGCGTACTCCATAATCAATGCCCAACCGATGATCCACGCAATGATTTCACCGAAGGCTACGTACGAATACGTGTAGGCAGATCCGGACACCGGCACCATGGATGCGAACTCCGCGTAAGCAAAAGCAGCGAATCCACAAGCAATGGCTGTAAACAAGAATAAAAAGATTACTGCTGGACCACCCTGCGAACTGGCTTCACCGATCGTACTGAAAATACCAGCCCCAATAATCGCCGCAATACCAAAAGCAGCTAAATCTCTCACTTTCAAATGCTTTCCTAATGAATGCGTATCACTGTTTTGATCAGCCACTCGGACTTGCTCCAAAATATCGTGAACAGATTTTTTGCGAAAAAGAGAATTCCAGGTCATATATACATTGTTTAGCGGTACTAAAAGTAGGAAATTATTTAAGATTTCGGCCGAATGCGAACAGCTTTCCTTTTCATCTGTTACTTTTGTATGGTGGAAAAATGCATAGAAATAAAAGGAGCAAGGGTTCATAATCTGAAATCCATTGACGTGAAAATCCCACATGGGAAATTAACGGTCATCACGGGTGTATCCGGCTCGGGAAAGTCCAGCTTGGCATTTGATACGATCTTTGCAGAAGGACAACGTCGTTTCATCGAAAGCATGTCTTCCTACGCACGACAGTTTTTGGGTAAACTGAACAAACCAGAAACGGAATACATCAAAGGAATTGCCCCTTCGATTGCGATTCAGCAAAAAGTCATTTCGAGCAATCCACGATCCACCGTCGGAACGACTACCGAGATTTACGATTACCTCAAATTGTTTTACGCCCGAGTGGGAAAAACCTATTCACCCGTTTCAGGAAAAGAAGTACAAAAACACCAGATTAAGGATGTGATCAATTTCCTCAGTAAGCACTGGCAGAACGAAGCAATTGCGATACTTTGTCCGGTTACACTTTTTGAAACAGAAACTTATTTAAATAAATTAGAATCACTTTATAGACAAGGATTTACAAGAGTATACTTAAATGATTCATTTAAATTAATTGAAGACTTATTGAGCTCTGAATTCGATGAAGAATTCCTTTTGGCGATCGATCGTTTTAACAATGATTTCTCGGACGAAAGCAACTTGAATCGCTGTACCGATTCACTCGGATTAGCCTTCATCGAAGGAAAAGGAATGTGCGCCATTTTGCATCATAAGGAACAGAAACTTCAATGGTTTAGCAATCGTTTTGAATTGGACGACATGAGCTTTCAGGAGCCGAGCGTCAACCTGTTCGCTTTCAACAATCCTTATGGAGCATGTAAAACATGTGAGGGATACGGAATGGTACTTGGAATCGATGAAGAATTGGTTTTTCCAAACCGAAATCTCAGCGTTTACGAAGGAGCAATCGCACCGTGGAAAGGTGACTCCATGGGTGAATACCTGAACCAATTAACCTACAACGCAAAGAAATTCGACTTCCCAATTCACCGTCCAGTGAAGGAACTTAGTCCAGAACAATACGACTTACTTTGGAAAGGAAATAATTATTTCGATGGTTTAAGTAAGTACTTTAAATTCATTGAAAGTCAAACATATAAGATACAATATCGCGTCATGCTTTCGCGTTACCGAGGAAAAACAAGTTGTCCGGAATGCAAGGGAACGAGACTCCGTGGAGACGCTGCTTACGTGAAGATCAATGGCTGTTCGATTCAAGATCTTGTACTCAAATCCATTGACGATGCTGCGACATTTTTTCAAGGACTTTCCCTAAACGATTACGACCGACAAGTATCGAAACACATTCTTCCCGAAATTCAACAGCGACTCGGATTCCTGCAAGACGTTGGACTCGGTTACTTAAGCTTAAACCGTGGAGCCAATACTTTGTCCGGTGGAGAATCTCAGCGCATTCACCTAGCAACTTCCTTGGGTAGTAGCCTCGTTGGATCCATTTACATTTTGGACGAACCTTCGATTGGCTTGCATCCAAAAGACACTGCACGACTGATTAAAGTCCTTAAAAACCTGAAAGCACTTGGCAATACTGTGATTGTCGTCGAGCACGAAGAGGAAATCATGATGGCAGCTGATGAGATTTTGGACATTGGTCCTTTAGCGGGATCGCACGGCGGAGAAGTCGTTTTTCAAGGAGATTACAAAGCGCTCATCAACGCAAAAGACAGTTTAACTGCCAAGTATTTGCTAGGAATAAAGGAAATTCCTGTCCCACAAAAGAGACGCAGCGGAAAGAACCGCATCACGCTTGCGGGCGCAAGACAAAACAATTTAAAAAACCTCACAATTGATTTTCCACTAAATAAACTCGTGTGCATCACCGGAGTTTCTGGATCAGGAAAATCGACTTTAATCAAGTCCTTACTTTATCCTTCGATACGTAAAGAGCTTGGATTAAGCGGTGATTTAATCGGAAAATGCGACGGGATTTCTGGAGATTTAAAATCCATCAAACACGTAGAATTCGTGGACCAGAATCCCATTGGAAAGTCCTCTAGAAGCAATCCAATTACTTACGTTAAAGCTTTCGATGACATACGTGAACTATTTGCTAGACAACAACTTGCAAAAATGCGCGGATACAAGCCCGGCTTCTTCAGCTTCAACGTAGAAGGTGGACGCTGTGAGATGTGTGAAGGCGAAGGAAGCATCACTGTAGCGATGCAATTTATGGCAGATGTCCACCTGAATTGTGAAGCTTGCAAAGGAACCCGCTACAAGTCCGAAACCTTGGAAATTGAGTACCGCGGCAAATCCATTTACGACATCCTTGAAATGACACTTGACGAATCATTGGCATTCTTTAAAGAAGGTCAAGACCGTCTGGACGCCAAAATCGTCGAGAAGATTCAGCCATTGGTCGATGTCGGCTTAGGTTATTTGAAAGTGGGACAGTCCTCCAGCACAATGAGTGGCGGAGAAGCACAGCGCATCAAACTCGGATCCTTCTTATCCAAAGGAACACAGGCGCCTCCTACCCTATTTATCTTCGACGAACCAACTACGGGCTTGCATTTTTACGACATTGACAAATTAGTTATTGCATTTAACGCATTAATTGACCGTGGACATTCCATTTTAGTCATTGAGCACAACATGGAAGTCATCAAATGTGCGGATCACATCATCGAATTAGGTCCAACAGGCGGTGAGCAAGGCGGACACTTGCTTTTCGAAGGAACACCAGAAGAGATGGTAACGGCAAAAAACACAGAAACCGCGCAGTTTTTAGCAGAAAAACTACATCCAACTCGCTAACAACCGGAGAATTGTGCATTTATCTGTTGATAAAATACACAGTGTCCGGAATACACAAAGCAAGAATCCTTTAACTTTGCATAAAAATACATTACATGTCAGCAGATATTTTCGAAAAAATTCAGGCAAATCGCGGACCTATTGGACAACACGCGAAAGAATCACATGGATATTTTACATTTCCTAAGTTAGAAGGTCCAATTGGCCCTCACATGATTTTCCGTGGTAAAACACGTTTGAACTGGTCATTGAACAACTATTTAGGATTGGCTGATCATCCAGAAGTGAGAAAAGTAGACGGAGAGGCAGCAGCTGAGTTCGGACTTGGATCACCGATGGGCGCACGTATGATGAGTGGAAACTCTGATTACCACGAACAATTAGAGCGTGAATTATCTGCATTTGTCAATAAAGAAAGTACGATCCTTTGTAACTTCGGTTATCAAGCGGTTGTTTCTGCGATTGACTGTTTAGTAGACCGTCACGATGTTATCGTTTACGACGCCGAATCTCACGCATGTATCCTTGACGGTGTGCGTTTGCACATGGGGAAACGTTTCGTTTTCAAACACAATGATTTAGAGGATTGTGAAAAACAATTGCAACGTGCAACGAAATTAGCCGCTGAAACAGGTGGAGCGATTTTGGTCATCACAGAAGGTGTTTTCGGAATGCGTGGAGACCAAGGAATCGTTAAAGAAATCGTTGATTTAAAACAAAAATATAACTTCCGTTTGTTCGTGGATGATGCGCATGGTATCGGTACACTTGGAGCAACTGGTGGTGGTACAGGTGAAGAGCAAGGATGTCAAGACGGAATAGATATTTACTTCGGTACTTTCGCAAAATCGTTTGCTTTGATCGGTGGATTCATTTCATCTGATGAGCAAGTTGTTGAATACTTACGTTACAACATGCGTTCACAAATCTTCGCGAAAGCAATGCCATTGCCATTAGTAGTTGGATTGTTGAAGCGTTTGGAGTTGATGAGAAACCATCCTGAATACAAAGCGAAATTGTGGGAAATCACCGAAGCTTTACAAAAAGGATTGACAGATGCTGGATTCGAGATTGGTCCAACAAACTCATGTGTAACGCCAGTTTACTTAAATGGATCCATTCCAGAATCAACGAACTTGATTTACGACTTACGTGAGAACTACAATGTATTTTGTTCCATGGTGGTTTACCCAGTTGTACCGAAAGGAATGATCATCCTACGTTTGATTCCAACCGCAACACATACCTTAGAAGATGTAAGATACACCATCGAGTGTTTCTCTAAAATCGTTGGTAAGTTGAAAGCTGGAGAATACGTTTCAGATAAAATTGCAGTGGTTTAATTCAAACCGAAAATCACAACATAAAAAAAAGGAGCTTTGAATAGCTCCTTTTTTATTTTCTATAAAGTTCTACTTAGCGACTCGCAAACGGATGATTACTCACCACTGGAATCTCCAAGGAAATCAATTTTTGAATGTCGCGAATGTACTTGCGTTCTTCTTTGTCACAGAATGATACTGCAATTCCCGATGCTCCTGCGCGTCCCGTACGACCAATGCGGTGTACATACGTTTCAGGAATGTTTGGAATGTCGTAGTTGATTACAAACGATAATTCATCGATGTCAATTCCACGTGCAGCAATGTCCGTAGCCACTAAAACGCGTGAAGTTTTATCCTTAAAGTTCGACAAAGCGCGCTGACGTGCATTTTGAGATTTGTTCCCGTGAATCGCTTCCGCTGATACTTTGTTTTTCAATAACAACTTAACGATTTTGTCCGCTCCGTGTTTCGTGCGTGAGAAAACCAATACGCTTGGCGCTTTCGTTTCTTTCAATACATGCACCAACAAATCTTTTTTCGCCGGGGCGTCTACGTAGTATAAAGCTTGATCAATCATTTCCGCTGTTGAGGAAACTGGATTCACTTCCACTTTCACTGGATCTGTTAAAATCGAATTCGCTAGAGAAGTAATCTCTTTTGGCATCGTTGCGGAGAAAAACAAGGTTTGACGTTTCGCTGGAATCATTTTGATGATTTTCTTCACGTCGTGAATGAATCCCATGTCTAACATACGATCGGCCTCATCCAAAACAAAAATCTCTAAATTTCCTAACTTGATGAATCCTTGTTGTTGCAAGTCCAATAAGCGTCCAGGTGTAGCAATCAATACGTCTACTCCATTTTTCAAACGGTTGACTTGTTGTGATTGATTCACTCCACCAAAAATAACGGTGTAACGCAATTTCAATTCGCTGCCGTAATTCTTGAAACTCTCTTCAATTTGAATCGCTAATTCGCGCGTTGGCGTCACAATTAAGGCTCTGATTTTATTCGAGTTATCCGCTTGTTTCGAAGCGTGAATGCGTTGAATGATTGGAATGGCAAAAGCCGCTGTTTTTCCGGTTCCAGTTTGCGCACAGCCCATGACATCTCTTCCTTCGAGAACGTATGGTATTGCTTGTTGTTGGATGGGAGTTGGTTCGGTATAACCTTGTTTGGTAAGAGCGTTTAAAATCGGCTCTAAAAGATTTAATTCATTAAATTTCATATAATTATTCAATCCTACGGTTGAACAAATAAAGTAATGATTGACCCAGGATTTGTACAAAGGTACAGCAAATAAACCGGATAATCTATTTGAGTACCCCGCGCACTGCATCCAAGATGCGTTGAACACGCTGTTCTTCTACTTTAAGGATGGTTTCTGAAAAGGCAGAATCTTCGTCCAACAGCACTTTGCTCGTCCCTGAAAAGTGAATCGCATCCGGCTGTGCTTCACGTGCAATTTTCGCAATGTTTCCCGCATTTACCCCGCCACCCGCCATGATATCGATGCGACCGTTTGCATACTGCCTCATTTCTTTTAAATTCGGTAAGCCGATGTCCACGTGACTTGCGAATCCGGAAGTTAAAATCCGGTGAAATCCCAATTTTATCAATTGATCCATCGAGCGTTTCCAGTCGATGCTTTCATCAAAAGCGCGGTGGAATGTCCAAACAAATTCAGGAAATTGCTGCTTCAAGTTCGCTAATGCTTCGATATCCAAATCGAAATTGGATTTCAAAATTCCTACCACCACTCCTTGTACACCTGCTTGCTGACAAAAAGCCAAGTCTCGTTGCATCACAGCGATTTCTTCCGGACTGTAACAAAACCCACCCGCTCTAGGACGTACCAACACATGCGTATCGATTCCATGATCCAAGGCATACGTGATCATCCCTGCAGAGGGCGTGAGTCCACCCTGCTCCAAATTCTCACACAATTCAATGCGGTCAAAATCAAGTGATTTCGCTAATGTTATTGCTTCAATCGAAGCGGCACACAATTCTAATTTCATAGGTACAAAATAGCTACACAAAAATGCTAAAAAATTCCATACAAAAACGCCATTGCTTTTCCTTATATTTGCATACGATTACAATCAACAATGGCAAAAGAAAAAGCACCTAACACGCAAGACCAAATGGATTTTGAAGCATTCAAAAAACAGGTACTTGCTGACTATCAATTGGCTTGTGAATCCCGCGAAGCATCCCTTCTTGGAAGAAAGGAAGTTCTTACTGGTAAAGCGAAATTTGGAATTTTCGGAGATGGAAAAGAGCTCGCGCAAATTGCCTTAGCGAAACAGTTTCAGAATGGTGATTTCCGTTCTGGATACTACCGCGATCAAACCATCATGATGGCTATTGGTGAATTAACGGTGGAACAATATTTTGCTGGATTGTATGCACACACGGATGTGGACATCGAGCCACAATCTGCTGGACGTCAAATGGGTGGACACTATTCCACACGCAATTTGGATGCTAACGGAGAATGGAAAAATTTGATGTTGCAGAAAAACAGTTCTGCGGATATTTCTCCAACTGCTGGACAAATGCCACGTTTGGTTGGATTGGCACAAGCATCGAAAGTATACCGTCAACAAGAAGCATTGAAATCAAATCCAGCTTTTGAGAAATTCACCAACGGTGGAAACGAAGTTGCATTTGGAACGATTGGTGATGCCTCTACGAGTGAAGGTCCTTTCTGGGAATCGATCAACGCAGCAGGTGTTTTGCAAGTACCGATGGTGATGTCCGTTTGGGACGATGGCTACGGAATTTCCGTTCCAAGAGAATTGCAAACAACGAAAGGAAGTATTTCCGATGCGCTTTCAGGAATGCAACGCACAGCGGACAAACCTGGATACGAGATATTCGTCACGAAAGGATGGGATTACGCCCATTTGTGCGAAACGTATGAGAAAGCCGTGAAATTGGCACGCGAGGAACACATTCCCGTGTTGGTTCACGTCAAAGAAGTCAATCAGCCGCAAGGACACTCCACTTCCGGATCGCATGAGCGTTACAAATCCGCGGAGCGTTTGGAATGGGAAACAACCTTTGATTGCATCCATAAATTCAAAGAATGGATTCTTTCTTTCGAAGCAAAAGGAATGGCGATTGCATCGGAAGAAGACTTAAATACAATACAAGCAGCTGCAAAAGAAATGGTTCGCAGCTCCAAAAATACAGCGTGGTCACGTTTCACGGATAGCATGAAACAAGACCAAGCGGATTTAGTTTCTGTGTTGAAAACGGTGGCTGCTGAAAGTTCGCAGTCCGTGTTTATTCAAAAGGACATTGAAACGCTTGAAAAAGAAAAAGAACCGATTCGTCGTGATTTATTGACCTTGGCGCGCAAAGTATTGCGTCAAGTTCGCGAGGAGCAAATTTCCTCAAAAAAGACATTAGGAAACTGGATTCAAAGCATGATTTCCGGAAACTTCGATCGATACAGCTCGCATTTGCATTCGCAATCTGCTCATTCTGCGATGAACGTTCCAGCAGTGGCACCGAAATATGCGGATGACGTTCAAATGGAAGATGGACGCATCATCTTGCGCGAAAACTACCGAACGATTTTAGAGAGCCGTCCAGAGGTCTTGGTTTTCGGTGAAGATGCTGGAAAAATTGGTGGTGTCAATCAATCATTGGAAGGATTACAAGATCAATTTGGCGAAATACGCGTTTCTGATACTGGAATCCGCGAATGTACCATCATTGGGCAAGGAATCGGTATGGCGATGCGCGGATTACGTCCCATTGCCGAGATTCAGTACTTGGATTACTTGTTATATGCGATTCAAATCATGTCCGACGATTTAGCTACTGTACAATACCGTACAAAAGGTGGACAAAAAGCACCGTTGATTGTTTCCACACGTGGACACCGTCTCGAAGGAATCTGGCACAGTGGTTCACCGATGGGAATGATTGTGAATTCGATTCGTGGTATTCACGTCTGTGTTCCTAGAAACATGACGAAAGCCGCTGGATTCTACAATACATTGTTACAAGCAGACGAACCAGCATTGGTGATTGAACCATTGAACGGTTACCGTACGAAAGAGCGCATGCCGATTAATTTCGGGACCTTCACCGAAGCATTAGGAATGCCGGAAATCGTCAAAGAAGGAAAAGATTTAACATTGGTTTCTTACGGATCAACCTTTAACCTTTGTGAGGTAGCTGCACAGCAATTGGAGCACATGGGAATATCCGTCGAATTAATTGACGTTCAAACCTTGTTGCCTTTCGACATCGAACACATGATCGCTGATTCCCTACAAAAAACAAATCGTTTACTAATTGTGGATGAAGACGTCAGCAGTGGAGCAACTGGCTTCATGTTGGATAAAATTCTCGTGGAGCAAAAAGGCTACTACCACCTCGACTCCGCACCGGAAACCTTAAGTTCGAAAGACCATCGTCCGGCCTACGGTTCCGACGGTGACTACTTCTCCAAACCAAGCATCGACGACATCATTGAAAAAGTGTACGCGATGATGCATGAATCAGACCCCGCAAAGTTTCCTAGTTTGTATTAACTAGTGAACAGTGCTCAGTGAACAGTGAACAGTGAACAGTGAACAGTGAACAGTGCTCGCTCCCCGCTCTCTTTCTCGCTCTCTCCGCCGCGGCGGACTCCGCTCCGTTACTCCATTACATACTCAAACGGCATGCGCATCTGAATTCCAGCCATGCTTTCAATTTTCTTGATGCGTGCATAAATGGCTTTTAACTCCGTTGGAATAGCGACATCCATTTTGACAGAGGCATCCTCTTCTTCCTGTTGTTGTTCGATCATTTCCGCAATTTCAGATAGCGTATTTTTCTTTACGATTGGATAGTAAATGACTTTTGGTGCTGATTGTCCTTTACATGCGTAAGCGATGGCTTTCGATAATCCACCGAGTTCGTCAACAAGTCCGATGCGCACTGCATCTTCCCCACTCCACACCCTTCCGCGCGCTAGAATAGCTACTTTCTCCATTTTCATTTGGCGTCCTTCCGATACGCGGGTTAAAAATAGTGTGTAGATTTTATCGACTTGTCCTTGAATGACCGATAATTCTTCTGGTGTCAATTTCGCATTCAAAGAAGTCAAGGAATGTTGATTGGTACGAACACGATCGAAGGTAATCCCCAGTTTGTTCTCCATGAATTTTCCTGTGTATGGAATCATCCCGAATACGCCGATGGAACCGGTGATCGTAGTTGGTTCTGCGAAAATGCGTTCTGCAGGTGTTGCAATGTAGTATCCTCCCGAAGCAGCCACATCTCCCATGGAAACAATGACTTTCTTCTTCTTTTGCGTCATGGAAACTTCGCGCCAAATTTCTTCACTCGCAAGAGCACTTCCACCTGGACTATTAATTCGAAATACAACTACATCAATATTTTGATCGTTTCTTACTTTTTGAAACAATTTACAAATGCTCGCGGATGAAAGTCCATCGCCACTTGTCACCACATCTCCTTCCGCTAAAATCACTGCGATATTCGGTTTTTGACGTTTGACTAATAATTGTCGATCAGAAAAGGCTTTCAAGGCATATTTTTCCATGGATTGAATTTCTAATTCTTCATCCTGATCCATGTTCATCTTTTTCTTCAAGAGTCCCATGAACTCATCGCGGTAACGCAAACCGGTAATTAATTTTGCATTGTATGCGGATTCACAATCCAAGATGTGTAAGGAATCTACATGGTTATCAATGATTAAGGTATCAATTCCTTTGTTCAGGGAAATGTCGTTTCTCATGGTTCTCCACATGGTGCGAAGCAAAGCTTGTGTTTGTATTCGACTGGAATCGCTCATGTTCGTACGAAAGAACGGTTCTACGGCACTTTTGAAGTCGTTGTTACTTCCACGAACGATGTCCACTTCAATGTTCAAATTATCCAATAAATTCTTGAAGAACATCAACTGAACACCGACTCCGGTGAATTCCATCGTTGTGGATGGAAATCCATACACTTCTTTGGCCGCTGAACTGATGTAGTACGCTGTTTGAGAAACGTATTCTCCGGACAAATAAGCTACCGCAAATTTTCCGCTCGTTTGAAAGTCTTTGATGGCATCGTGTAATTCTTTCGCACTTCCCATACCGCATGTCAATCCACCAAGATCCAAGTAAATCCCTTTTATTTTTGGATCCGTTTTCGCTTTTTCAATTCCATACAGTAAATCTGGGAGTCCGACTGTTCGATCCACCTGAAAACTTGCAATATCTAAAGATTGGTCACTTTTGTCTTTCAATTCACCCGTCAATTTCAATTGAAGTATGGTTGAATTGCGAATCGCCAATGGTTCTGGCCCAAAGTTCCCGAAGGAACCAATGACACCACCCAGGACCAAGAAAAAGAGCAAGAGCGAAACGAGTCCGGCAATCATTACCGCGACAAAACTCGGCCAAAATAATTTGCCGAAGGATACTTTTTGATCTGACATAAAATATTATTTAAATCGTGCGAAAAGGTTTGTTGAATTGACTAAATTAAGTTTTAAACTAAAGCGAATCTCGTTCGAGTAGTTTGTCCAAAGTGACCCCATGTTCGTGCTTCGAACGAGTGGAAAATACACACTCAATACATTGGTCAAACGAACACCTAACCCAGCATTGTAAGCTGTTTGAACCGAAGTGCCGTTCGAGAATGCACCATAATCCGCGAAAACACCAAAAAGATTTGGTTTAATCGGTAATTGAAAATAAAGGTTCACACTACCTAACCAACTCGATGTCACACCAAAATTGCTGGTACTTTTGAAGTTTCCGTAATTTTCCATGCGCTGTTGGGACCAAAATCCAGAGACGTCGTTGCGCGCAAAATTGTATTCTTCGTAGAACAAATCTTGGTTACCGCGTCCTCCACTCATGCTCAAGGAATAACGATCTGAATAAATTTGAATTGGCGACATGGTTTGTTTGTATAGAACATTACTTCCGAAAAACGCACGCAATTCTAGTTTTCGTTCCATTTTGTTTTTCAGGTAACGCCAGTCGTATTTTGCAGTAACGGAGATTCTTCCAACTTGCACTTGTTCACCGTTGAGATATTCCGCTCTCAACTTTACGCCAAATTGGTGATCAGGATTTGAATATTGAAATGCATATTGTGTCATCGCTCCGGTCTCCTTTTCTCCAAATTCAGACGTTTTTATTCCGTAAAGTCCTTTTAATAGTACATCTTGACTGATGTTACTACGATTCTTACGGTTTCCAATCGCTGCGGACCAATAAGGTGTTAATGCCACGAAATTCTCTCCTGAAAAACTGTTTCTCGAGAAAGATTTCACAGAAAGTCCAAGGTGTTCTACTTTCAATCCTTTTTTAGGGAGGATTGTGTACGAAAACTCTGCCATTCCAACTGGTTTTTTACTGTAGAAACCAAACATTGGCGTAAGCACATAACTAAACTTTTGGAATGGAAGTCCAAGGTTGTGGAACGTTGCTCCTAACATAAATCCATCGTACACATTTCCACCAAGCATTGGAGTCCAACGTACACTATTGTGATCCGCTTCGTTGTCGCTGAAAAGGAACTCTTGTTTGATTGGTTCGATTTTATGCAGCAATGTATTCGCTCTCCACGTATTGTTGTTACGGTTCAATTCTGGAATATCCTTCGACTCGTCGATGATGACTTTTTGAATGTCCTTGAACGGCGTTTTCAAGGTCGCAGCTGTTTGTCCAGGCTCCAACCAATGTGTTTCCACTAATTGATCTTTCGAATAAACATTCACCTCAATTGGACCGTTTACTTGTCCAACGTTTTTCACGCGAACCACAGCTCCCTGTTTGCCAATTCCAACATTTTTCAACTTGTAATCTACGTGATTCGTCGTTTGGATTAAATCATCGAACAACCAGGAAAGGTCTTTTCCGGATGTTGTTTCGAGTACTTTACGCATGTCCTCTGGCTGTGGATGTTTAAATTTCCACGCTTCGAAATACGCCGACATAGCTGCATTGAATTTCTCTTCTCCCAAGTAATCTTTTAAGTAGAAAAAAACAAGTCCCGTCTTCTGGTACATGATTCCACCGTAATTAATGCTCGTAAACTGATCTGAATGTGTTTCAATCGGTTGATCCAATCCTAGAGAAGCCACCGTTGAATATGTGATGTCGCCAGAATCATGATGATCCAAATCCTCCAAGTGGAAACGTCCGTTGAGGATCATGTCAGAGAAACGCGTATTGTTTGGATACTTCGTTTGCATGTAGCGCATTTCGTTCAAGGTGTTCATTCCTTCATCCATCCATCCGTGCACACGCTCGTTGGAACCGAGAATTCCATAAAACCAGTTGTGTCCGACTTCATGAACAATCACCACTTCTAATTCCTCTTTCGAACTCGAATTACCAATGACCGTTACGTTTGGATATTCCATTCCACCACCCGCACTGATTGTTCCATCTACCGCGGTAACTTGGTTGTATGGATAATCTCCATTCCACAGGGAATAATAATACGTTCCATCGTTGATGTATTCGATGGCATATTTCCAATATTTTGCATTTTGAGGCGTAAACAAAGCCCATGAAGTCACTTTTCGTTTAGAATGAGGTAATTCTACTTCTCCTTTCAAAACACCATAACGTTTGTCCGCAAACCATGCAAAATCATGCACTTGACTTTGTGTATATCGAATGGTTTTCATTTCCGAAGAAGATTCAGGGAAAGAACCTTTCTTTTCTTTTTCCATGTTACTTATCCATGATTCGATTTTCTCTCCCGTTAATTTCACCTGCTCATCCATAAACGCTACTTCACTTTTTGTTTGTAAGTCCCCCGTTGCACCGACGATGTAATTTTTAGGTAAGGTGATGCTCACATCGTAAGAACCATACTCAGAATAGAATTCCCCTTGGTTCAAATACGGAATCGCATTCCACCCATTTTTGTCATAAACTGCTGGCTTAGGATACCACTGCGTAATTTGGTAGGATTGTCCGATGTGTCCCATGCGTGAAATCTCACCCGAAGGAATTTTCACTTTGAACGGTGTGGTGATGCGCACGCGGTCTCCATTGCGTAAAGGGGTATTCAAGTAAATCACACAGATATCCGGATTCTCCGCGTCGTATTCCCATTTTAAAGGCGTTCCCTCGGACTTAAAATTCAAGGAATCGATGTATCCGCGGTCTTCTTCCTTTGCAAAGGTCAATTTACCATCACCTTGACGGTACAATTGTTTTGCAAGGGCTGAACTTCCATCTTTATAAGCATTCGGCCAAACATGCATGTAAATGCGGTCCAAGGTATTTGGGGAGTTATTTACGTATTCGAAAACCTCAAAACCACTTAAGGTATGATTGTTATCGTTCAGTCTTACTTGAATGGTGTAATTGACTTCTTGTTGCCAATAATCTTGAGCAAACACATTGCTGGAAATCACGAATATTAGCGCTGAGAAAATAGATTTAAACATAAATAAACGGTATAAATATTTGCGTAAAGTTAGACGAAAAACGGAACAACAAGTTACAAAAAAAGGCCTTTCGGCCTTTTTCTCTTTCAATAATCTTTAGATCGTATTTATTGAATCACCAAGCGAAGAATTTCACGTTGTTGGTTCAATTGAATATTCACTAAATACGTACCTGCTTTCAAGTGTGTTTGTGTCAATTCAAGAATGGAACCGCTCATGATGGAATGGAATAATACTTTTCCACTCATGTCGGTAATTTGAATGTTCACATCTGACATTTCAGTATCCAATTGGATCGCAAATGATCCGTTTGAAGGATTTGGCACAAGACTCACGTTTGTGAATGTTACATCCGTCAACCCAAGGTATCCATCTACTCCATCACAGTTTTCATCGATGTCATTCGCTAAAATTTCGGTTGCTCCTGGATAAACATTTGCATTTGCATCATCACAGTCACCATTCACCAAAACGTATCCTGGAAGTGGATTTACTTGACAAGAAACCAATCCAACTCCTGCTCCAAATTGATCGTTATCTGCATCGAAATAGTACGTATTGAAGATCAAACCTTCGTCGTTTGTACCATTACAGTTGTTATCGAATCCGTCACAGATTTCTGTTGCACCTGGATAAATGGTGTTGTTACTGTCATTACAGTCCCCACCAATTGTTACGGTGTTTGCTGGTTGAATACATGCCAAAGCTCCCGTTGCATCGTCTCCGAATCCATCGTTGTCTACATCAACATAGTACATTGTAGGAGCAGCTACTGCGGGATTCGCATCATCACAGTCACCAGAGTTCAATACGTATCCAGTTGGTGGCGTACAACCTGTGAAGGTACTCATCGCATCACCTTGTAAATCTCCATCCATGTCCATGTACCAAACTGTATTTGGATTAATCGCTGCATCCGAATCGTTACAATCTTGACTGTTTGTTACGAATCCAGCTGGCATCGTACAAACCAATGTATCATTTGCTAAATCACCAAATCCATCTTGATCAAGATCTGCATAGAACGTTGTTGGAGCAACCGTGAAAGAATTCCCCCAAAGAGAAACATTGTCCATTCTGAACGTTGATGTATTCGTCGCCATGGAAGTTACATAGAAACGGAAAGTCACCGCATGAACATTCGCAAACGATGCTGGTAAAGAAATCGTGTCATCTAACATCACATTTCCATTCCAAGCCGAAGCGATGGTATCGATATCTGTTGCGTAGTTATCCAAACTTGAACGAAGGTAAATTACCGGTGTTCCACCTGTTGAGGATGTTCTGTGATTGAAGGCAATTTTCGCTAAGTTTAAATTGTAACACTCATTCCCTGAAATAGAGAATTGATTGTATTGATTTAAATCAATTGCTGCAGCTGTATTCCAAGCCGTATTATTGAACACGTTTGCAGTCGACGCACAGTTTGACCCATTATTTGTAAACGGTCCAAAGGTTGCATTTGCTGGTTGAGCTGTTACGTTGTTTGCGACAACTGGACAGTTCGCGACATCTGTAAATTCATATAGACCCATGTTCACTGGGGACAATGGCGCATCCACACCATTACAATCTTCATCGATTCCATTTGCTTCGATTTCAGTTGCTCCTGGATAAATCGCATTGTTGTTGTCGTTACAATCCGTGCTATTTGTAACATACCCTGTAATTGGCGAACAACCAACTTGAGAAACAGCAAGATTACCGTATCCATCGCCATCTGCATCTTGGTAATACGTAATGTTAGAAACCACCGTTAAATTCACATGTAACATACTATCACAGCCAGCTGCGTTGGTCAACATTTGCATGTATGTTCCGGATGCTGCATAGGTTTGACCGTTAATCGTGTATGGACCACAATTCGTCACTGAAATCGTCGCGTTTGACGGTTGGTTAATCGTTAAGTTTAAGTTGATAACGCTATCGCATCCTGCTGCATTCGCATTGGCTAATGTTTGAATGTACGTTCCTGTTGACGAATACGTTTGAGTGTTTAAGGTGTACGAAGAACAAGCTGTTGTTGTAATGGTATTATATGTTGTACAAGAAGCAGCTGCAGCTGGAGTAACTGCTGCCCAAGTAGTTCCTGTGCGGAATTCATCTAATTCTAGGTTTCCTGTATTCCCATTCGCCGCAGCATAAGCTTGACGTAAAAACATGGATTGAATTCCTGCTGTCGGCCAAGTACTGGTTCCACCTGAATTCGTTATTGTTGCTGCTGGTTCAGCTGCTCCCGGAACCGGATTTACCCAAAGCGATGCATTTATCACACCACCAACTGCTGTTGAGGATACTTTTACCACAACGAATAATGTTGTTCCCGGTAAATACTCCGTTGAAGTGTATGTTGGTACAGCTCCCACACCTCCAGTGGTATTCATAATTCCCAATTGAAATGTTCCAGGAGTGGTTCCTGCTTTTGTGTAGACTCTTGGTAAAAATAAAGTAACACTTGCACCAGCTGATTGTCCAAACCCAGTAAAATAATTACCCGAAGTCAAACCTGTCGTATTCTGAACGTTCAACAAAAAGGACATATAAGCGGTCGTGCCACCCGGAACAAACGGTTTATTTATATCCTCTGTTCCCGTTGAAGTCAAATTAATGCGATTTCCTGCGGATGCTTGAAGTCCAGTGTAGGACAAACTATTCCCTGAATTGGAAGGCGTCGTTATTGCCACCAATTCACCAGCTGTTCCACTATGCGTAGCCCATCCATTTGCATTGGCCGAACCGGTAAAGTTGAAGGCTTCGAAAGCTTGACTAAATCCCTGGAAACCAATAAATACAATTAAAACAAGTAAAATTCTTTTCATAAAAATTATTTTTTGTAAATGTAAGAAATCAATGTGTATTTAAGATGTTCTTATCATTAAAAAAGGCGACCGAGGCCGCCTTTTTAACTAATTTGTCATCTTTATTGATTACGCTTGAGGCGCATCAGCAGGACGTTCTGGTTTTGGTAAAAGAACTTTGCGAGACAATTTCCATTTTTTCGTTTTTGGATCGCGACCCATTACTTTAAATGTCAATACATCGCCTTCTTTCACTACATCTTCCATTTTAGCTACTTTTTCCCAGCTAAATTCAGAGATGTGAATTAATCCGTCTGTACCAGTAAGGATCTCAACGAAACAACCGAAGTCCTTCACTGATTTCACTTTACCTTCGTAAGTCGCTCCGTCTTCCACTTGTGGAGGGAAAGCGATTAAACGAATCAAGCGAATCGCTTCATTCATGTCGTCACCGTTTGTAGAAAGGATTTGAACACGACCTTCACCCGTTGCTAATTCTTCAATAGTGATGGTAGTTTTCGTTTCTTTCTGTAAACCTTGGATGATTTTTCCTCCAGGTCCGATAATCGCTCCAATCATTTCGTTTGGCACGTTGAATGCTTCGATACGCGGAGTTTGTGGTTTCAATGTCGTACGTGGCGCTGCCATTGTCTCAGTGATTTTACCTAAGATGTGCATACGTCCTGCTTTCGCTTGTTCTAACGCTTCGATCAATACTTCGTATGGAAGTCCGTCTACTTTGATGTCCATTTGACAAGCAGTGATTCCTTTTGATGTACCTGTAATTTTAAAGTCCATGTCACCCAAGTGATCTTCGTCACCTAAGATGTCAGACAATACAGCGAATTTTCCTTCGTCAGCTACAAGTCCCATTGCGATTCCAGATACTGGTGCTTTGATTTGCACACCACTATCCATCAATGCCAAGGTTCCAGCACAAACAGTTGCCATGGAAGACGAACCGTTTGACTCAAGGATATCAGAAACAATACGAATGGTGTAAGGATTATCTTCAGGTAAAACTGGTTTCAAGGCACGAAGCGCCAAGTTACCATGTCCGATTTCACGTCGAGAAGTTCCACGTAATGGTTTCGCTTCACCTGTTGAGAATGGAGGGAAATTATAGTGTAATAAGAATTTCTCTGTTCCTTTGAATGTCGCACCGTCGATTAACTGCTCATCCATTTTACCACCAAGGGTAACGGTTGTCAATGATTGCGTTTCTCCACGTGTAAATACTGCTGATCCGTGAACCATCGGTAAGTAATCAACTTCCGCCCAGATTGGACGAATTTCGTCGAAATTACGACCATCCAAACGTTTGCGCTCATTTAACATCACCCAACGAACTGCTTTTTTCTTCACTTCAGAGAAGTAAGTTGAAATAAATTTCGAAGCTTCTGCGATTTCTTCTTCTGAGAAAGAAGCTTTCACTTCGTCTTTAATGGCGTCGAATAACTCCGTACGCTTTGACTTATTAGCCAAGCCCATACGAGCAACATCTTTACATTTTTCCATTGCCACTTCAAACACTCTTGCACGAACTTCTTCGCTGTGTGACTCATGACTATATTCTCTTTTTGGATTTGCAGTAGGAATTTCTGCTGCAAGGTCCAATTGGAATTGACATTGTTCTTTAATCGCAACGTGTGCAATTTTGAAAACCTCCACTAATTCCGCTTCCGAAATCTCTTGCATTTCACCTTCTAACATGTTGATGTCTTTCATCGTACCAGCGATCACGATATCGATATCCGACAACTCCATTTGAGCCATTGTTGGATTCAATACGTATTCACCATCGATGCGACCAACGCGTACTTCAGACATTGGTCCGTTGAAAGGAATGTTTGATACAGCGATTGCTGCTGATGCTGCAAATCCACACAATGCATCTGGATTGTTCACACCATCGTAAGAGATCAATTGAATCATCAACTGAACTTCTGCGTGATAATCGTCTGGGAAAAGTGGACGAAGTGCACGATCCACCAAACGCATTACTAAGATTTCTGTTTCAGAAGGACGCGCTTCACGACGGAAGAATCCACCTGGAAAACGTCCAGCAGCAGAATACTTCTCACGGTAATCTACCGTTAATGGAAGGAAATCTACGCCATCTTTTGCTTCTTGTGCTGCAACAACTGTTGCTAACAACATAGTGTCGCCCATGCGCACTACAACGGAACCATCCGCTTGCTTTGCCAACTTACCTGTCTCGACGCTTATCTCCTTGCCGCCGGTAACAATTGACCTTTTTAAACCTATATTCATCTTTATTTATTTACTAATTAATGTACAAAAAAGGGACTTGCGGCATAAAGCCGAAGTCCCCTCTTCCAATAAAATGTGATCGATGATCGGATTAACGACGAAGTCCTAATTCCTTAATCAACGCTCTGTATTTCTCGATATCTTTTCTTTTCAAATAATCCAAAAGACTACGACGTTTACCAACTAATAGTTGAAGAGAACGTTGTGTTCCGAAGTCTTTACGGTTCTTTTTCAAATGCTCTGTTAAGTGACTGATACGGTAAGTAAACAATGCTACTTGTCCTTCTGTAGAACCAGTGTTTACTTCAGATCCACCATGTTGAGCGAAGATCTCTTTTTTCTTTTCTGAATTTAAATACATGCTAATATTTATGTAAATGATTATTATGTAGACTGACTCCCTTGGTCAATACGGGTGCAAAGATAGCTATAGTTTTCAAAAGTGCCAAATTTAATTTTTGGACAAAAAAAACCTCCCGAGGGAGGTTTTTTGTATTAGTTTTCGTCTTCGCAACTGCTGCAATCGCAGCCGCCATCATTGTAAAAGGCTAATGGAATCGATTCGCCATCGTTGCAATAATAATATTCTTCAGGGGCCTCAGAAATGGGAGCATCCTGAGCCAGGTTATCATCAATTACCACATCGTTCTGAACCTCATCTGCTACATTTTCGTTTTCCTCCGTATTGCCTTGAATAGACTCCTCTTTATTATCCTTCGGGTTGGCCGTTGTCATTTCATCGACAAAAGAATCGACCCATTTCAATGGCTCATCCATTACTTTATTTGGATTCATTACTCCTACTGCTAAAGCACCTAAAAGGATAAAAGCCAACCATGGTTGATTGGAATTTTTAGATTTTTCATCTTCAAATGCTGCAACTAAGCCAGAACCATTATAAGAATCGTAGGTCGGTTGAACGGTTAAAGCAAATAATGCAAAAAAGAACGCAACGATTAGTGAGAACAAGGCATATTTTGAAATTAGGTAAAACAGGTAAGAAGTCGCATAACTAGACCAATTCCCTTTCAAGCTTTCCGAATTCGCCTTTGCTGCAGCAATGAGTACATCGTCATACTTAATCGTTCGCTCTCTTATCACTTGAATTTTATCCAACTCAATTGTCATTGAAGTGATTAATTCCGTGTAATAATTGGAAGCCAGCGGATTCACAAGGATTTCAGTTAAAGCTCTTTTTGCTTCGTCTATTTGAACGTTATACGTTTTTATCGATTCATCTAGGTTTTTGATCTCTTCCTTTTTTGAATCTTCTAATTCCTTTGAGAATTTTTCTGAAGCTTCAACTCGGCCATCAAATTCCTTGCGCGTATTCACGGGTTTCAAATCCGTTCCAAATGAACCAGCTTCAGAAATAAATGAGGTATACAACTTGTTTTCACCTACTTTATAGTACAATTCACATTCTTGTTTTAATGAATCTAGTTCATTTGAAAAGGCATTTTCTTTCGTTGAATCAGCATTCATCAAAAGGTCTTTTTCATCTGAAGTTGTATACACTTTTAGGTCTTTATTCAATTGATCGAGTTTATCATCTAAATGAACTTGCACAATCGATTTTCCTGCTTGATCTGAGACCATTTTAAGTACAGCAATTGGCAACAAAGTAATGATTGTGCCAATAATTGCCACAAATAAATATTGATAACAGAATGATAAAGAGCGCTTGAATGATTCGACAAAGAAAACTCGAATTTTTTCCACCCAATTTTTCTCATTTGTTGTATTGGAATAAATAACACCAATGGAACTAGAGAATAAAAGGGATAAAGCTATCAACCCTGTAATCAAGAATCCTACGATTGTTGGAACATGTAATATTCCCGCAAATGTACCTCCCCATTTAATAGAAGCATCTCCTTTGTTTAAGAAGTATAAGATACCGACTATAGCAATAGCAAAGCCACACAATGCTAAGGTAAACAGGACGGATTTCATCGCTGCTGCCCTTGTTCCATAAATATGCTCCGATACAATCCATGTTAATGTTAACGCAGCTATAACCAATGTTCCATATTCACTAATTGCATTGTTATTTGCCATAAATGCAATAAACATTAAAATTGCTGCAAGCACAGACCCAATCAATGATGGCCATAAAACACGGTGATAAAACGCTCTATTTAAAACAGATGGCACGCTTCTAATGACTCCTAAAAGGGCGTGAAATGGCATTTTTATCAGATAATGATAGGCTAGTTTTAACAACATCCAAACGGAAGGTGAAACAACATTTTCCCAAATCCAAAAGAATAAAAACTTGATCCATTTAAATAAGAAATCGGAAATAAAACGTGTCACTTCTAACACAAAGAAAACGGAATAGATAAATACATTGTATAAAAAGGATAAAGCGATTCCTAGAATGGCAAATGGCATAAACCAATTTGATTTTTCTGAGATTTTAGCCGCCAAACTATTCCGGTCGATTATACCGTCGGGTTTTTTACTCATCCAATTGGAGAGAATAAACCCTCCCAAGGAAATTACAAGCCAATTTGCAATAAAAAAGGTCACCCAATTTGCAAACATTGATTGGGGTCCAAAAAGCATAGACATCGCTTGCTCTGGTAATTTTAATAATTCCATAGTAGTAAAATTTAGTAGGTTAGTTCTTGAAAGGTAGGCATAATAATGACCATTTATCATTTAACTTATTGATTTATCAACACTTATGTTGTTTTCGTATTGATAAGTACCTGAAATAACAAGAAAAAAGCATTTGCAGGAATTTTCAATTATCTTTGCCACGTACATTGGTTCTCATTTTTGAGATTAATAAGGAATCCGGTTAGAATCCGGAGCTGTATCTGCAGCTGTAAATGTCTAAAATGCAATTCACTGAGTCACTGAGCAATTGGGAAGACGAATTGAAAAGGACATGAGCCAGAAGACTTGCCCATGAACAGAGAGAAGACTTCAGATAAAGGTCGGACTCGCCAAGGGTGTTTTGCATCCTAGCTTTTCCTACTTTTTTCTTCTTCTAGTTTTTTATTGTTTCACATTCAAAAAAACAGAACGAATGAAAAAGGCATTGATTACTTTAAGTTTATTTGCAAGCACATGGAGCTTTGCGCAAAATCAATTACACCAAGTTTTGGTGGTAAACGAGGGATTTTTTGATTACCAAACAGGCGCCATTTTGGAACCGGTGACCATCGGTAGCTACAATCCAGTTTCACAACAATACCAGGTTGTCGATACATTAGAGAATATGCGCTTTGCTTCCGACCTAGTGATTGACGGAAACTTCTACTACGTTGCTGCAGATTCAAAAATCTTTAAAATGGACCTCAACACGCACCAAGAAATTGCGAGCGTTTCTTGTCCAGGTGTACGAAACCTTGCTGTTTACCAAAATAAGTTAATCGCAACGCGTGGAGAATACTTGACGACTTTCGATTCCTATTTACATGTATACAACACCGCTGATTTGCAATTGATTCAAGCATTTGATACGGTTACTGGTCCACAATGGGCAACTCAAAACATCGTGATCGATGGAACAACAGCTTACCTTGTGGTAAACAACGCTTACGAGTGGGGAAATGAAAAAGGAATCATTGGACAATTGAATTTATCCAACTTGAGCTACGGAAACGAAGTGGATTTAGGTCCAGACGGAAAAAATCCAGACAACCTCATCAAATTTGGTTCAGCACTTTACACGGTAAATAACAAAGATTGGGCAGGAACGTCGATTTCTAAATTTGAATTAGCGACCTCCACACCATCAACAGTGAACATCGCAAATGCCATCGCTGGTTGTGGAACTTCCGCTTTGAGAGACGATAAAATCACCTACCAAATCTCTTCTGAAATCACCTTAAATAACTTTGACCTCATCAGCATGAACAATGTTGGTCCAGTAAATGGCGCAAATTTAAACTTCTACGAATTGGCACAAGAACCACTAAGTGGACAATTGTACGCATCCACAACGGATTTCTTCTCAACAGGAACAGTGTACATTTACGATGCTACAAATACTGAGCTTCATCAGTTTTCTGTTGGAATCTCTCCCGGGACCATCGTTTTTGATATCCGCTCATCCGCAGGAGTAACAACACAAAACACAACTGACTTTACGGTTTCGCCAAATCCAAGCAACGGAATGATTAACATTCACGGTAAAACGGCGAATGCGATCGTTACCTTGACGGACTTGAACGGAATGACCCTTCAATCTACAAGCAACGATAGCTTGAACATCGAAACACTTCCGGCAGGAATCTATTTTGTTAACTTGAATGGAACAAGTCAAAAAGTGATCAAACTGTAATCACTTTTCAAACCTTCTTAAAATCCCGGCTCTGTCGGGATTTTTTTTTGCCTGAAACTTCGAACAAGTCGTTTGTTTATTAACTTTGATTTATAATTCAACTTCACTATGCAAATCATCCTGAACCACCAGCAAATCGAACAAAAAATCATCCGAATCGGACACCAGCTCATGGAGAATTGTTTCGAGGAAGAACGTATTTTCATTGGTGGAATTGCTGGAAACGGAAGCATCATCGCCCATAAATTAGCACAGATCATTCGTGAAAATAGCTCGATTGAAGTTGTTTGTTTCGAAATTACCGTGAACAAAGATGAACCGTGGAGCGAAGCGATTCAATTGTCAATCGATGAAAAGGAATTGAAGAAAGGATTCATTATTCTGGTAGATGATGTCATCAACTCCGGAAAAACGATGCAGTACGCATTGATGAAGTTTTTAGAACAAGCTACTAAAGCGATTAAAACAGTTGCCCTCGTGGACCGTCAACACCGACGTTATCCCATTAAAACAGATTTCGCCGGACTCGGACTTTCAACGACTTTGAAGAATCACGTCGAAGTTGACTTAAACGAAAGTGATTCAAAAGCTTATTTGCATTAAGATGAAGAAAGTTACCGAATCGAGCTCGCATTACCAGGATTTAGATAAAATGTCCACCTTGGACTTATTGCAAAATATCAATCGGGAGGATCAAACCGTTGCACTTTCCGTTGAAAAAGAAATTCCAGCCATTGAAGCCTTTGTGAATGCATGTAGCGAACGAATGGCTCAAGGTGGAAGGTTATTCTACATTGGCGCTGGCACTAGCGGTCGCTTGGGAATCGTTGACGCAAGTGAATGTCCACCAACCTTTGGCATCGATCATGGCATCGTCGTTGGACTCATTGCCGGAGGAGATGCCGCGATTCGCAAGGCAGTCGAATTTGCCGAAGATGACCGAGATCAAGCGTGGATCGATATGGAACAATATACCATGACAGAACTTGACACGGTTGTTGGAATCGCCGCAAGCGGAAGTACTCCGTATGTCCTTGGTGGAATCGAAAAAGCGAAAGAACACGGACTATTAACCGCAGGGATTTCCTGTAATCCGGATTCTCCACTTGCTGCGGCAGTGGAATTCCCAATTGCACCCGTTGTTGGACCAGAATTCGTCACGGGAAGTACACGCATGAAATCAGGAACCGCACAGAAATTGGTCTTGAATATGATTTCCACTAGTTTAATGATCAAACTAGGAAGAGTCAAAGGAAATAAAATGGTGGACATGCAATTAAGCAACCACAAATTGGTCGATCGAGGCGCACGCATGGTCGCAGAAGAAACTGGAGTTTCCATGCCGGAAGCACAAGCTCTTTTATTGGAGCACGGCTCCGTTCGAAAAGCAGTAGATTATTTTAAGCAGATAAAATGAGTGAATTTGATCCAAATGGCGTAGGAATCGCTAACGGTAATATTTTTGGCTTTCCTTACACGGAATCCGAAGCAACAATTGTCATTGTTCCCATTCCCTGGGACGCCACCGCTTCCTATGGAAAAGGAACGAGTGATGGTCCAGAAGCGATTTTAGAAGCATCGACACAACTCGATTTTTTCCACCCAGATTTGGACCGTGCGTCCGATACAAAAGTGTACATGTCGCCCATTTCGCAAGAATGGAAAGAAATCAACGCGCATTGTTGCGAGCAAGGACTCGAATACATTCAGTACTTGGAATCCAACGGCGAAGAGAAAGCCTTATTGAAATATCAGTCCGTTTTAGATGAAATCAATAGTGCACATCAGGCATTAAGAAGCAATTTGAAAGAACGTTGTTTGGAGATCTTGGCTCAAGGTAAAATTCCAGCAGTGTTAGGTGGAGAACACTCCACTCCACTTGGATTAATGGAAGCCTTAAACGAAACGTATGAAGACTTCGGGATTCTACAAATCGACGCACATGCGGACCTTCGCGATGCGTATGAAGGATTTTCGCAATCCCATGCAAGCATCATGTTTAATGTCCTTCAACACGCAGAACACATGTCCAAACTGGTACAAGTTGGCATTCGCGATGTTTCCGAACGAGAAGTATTTTTAAGCCGTGATTCTGATCGCGTTCAAACCTACTACGATTGGAACATTAAGAACGAACAATACGCAGGGAAAACATGGGCGAATCAAGTGGAAGAAATGATACAGCACCTTCCGATGAACGTATATGTTTCTTTTGACATTGACGGATTAAAACCAGAATTATGTCCACACACAGGAACACCAGTTGCGGGTGGATTTGAATTACAAGAAGTCAGCTATTTGATCTTTGCATTGGTCAATTCAGGAAGAAAAATTATTGGCTTTGACTTAAACGAAGTCGCTCCAGGATCAGAAGGAGATTGGGATGCAAATGTAGGAGCCAGAGCACTATGGCAATTGGTTTGTGCGTGCGAAAAATCAAGAAGAAATCAGTTAGCATAATGGATCAATTCAAGCAATACGGGATCATCACGTTGATAGGCATTGCCTTATTTGGAGGAATGTACAGCAGTATTCAATTGATGGAATGGCAATTTTTTCCTTATTTGCAAATCGCCATTTTGAGTGCACTGACCTTATTGATTGGACTCATTCACTACGTTCACGGGGATAAATCTTCCACCATATTTCTTGTTGCTACCTGGGCATTTGTTGGCTTTGAATGGTTGGTTTGTTTGATTCTTTTCAATCAACCAGCACTATTAATGGACTATGTTCAAATGATTTTTTTACCCCTTCTTTATTTTATTTACCTGGCGCTATGGCAATTAACCTTGTCTCGAAGTCAACAGGTTCAAAAAAGAGCAAGAATTCTTTTTTACTTATTAATTCCAAGTACTTTAACCTTCTTCCTTTCCCCAAATACATGGAGCGCAGGAGGAATGGAACTGTTGTTTTTACTGTTTATTGGGCAAATACTTTTTAGCAAAACTATTTCTTCGGAGCAATAAAGGTTCCGTATCCCACAATTCGGGGTTTCCAATAGGCAGAAGTTTCGATTTCGACGATGGAAATGCCTTTGGAACTACTGGCATGAATCATCGTTTTCGCTTGTCCTTTTTCGTTAATGAGGATTCCCACATGATTCACCTCTCCCCCGTTCGAAAAGAATACCATGTCACCAATTTGTGCTTCATCCTCGCTTAATTTCACACAGGCCTCAAATTGATCTGCCGCTCTTCTCGGAATGTTTTCGCCATATTGTTGCAGTACAAAACTCGTGAATCCACTGCAATCGAATCCACTTGGATCAATTCCCGCCGATAGATATGGAACACCTAATTGTTTTTTAGCGATGTCAATGAGTTCGTTTCGTTCTTTCAATTCCGGTCGATTCGAAACAAAAACATTGCCTTTGTTGCCATCGATTTCAATCAAGGGTAAATCCGCAAAAAACAGATTGACAAACTTTTGCCATTTCGCTTTGTCAAACGATGAACTTTGTTTTCCGATGGCCATCCATGAATCCAAGTCCTTTTTCAAAAAACTTAATTCCGAAATATGTGCTTTAATAATGATCTGTCCTTTCGCCGATGTTCTCAACTCCGCTAACAGGCTTAAGGCATCCTCAATGTTTGACTGATGTCGCTTGTACCAATGTTCATCCTGCGCAAGTTGTAGCGTGGAAATCGCTCGGTAATAACCAGGGAGTTTTGAAAAGTCATATTCAGGTTTATCTAGTAAACGTGCAGCTTTTCGATAGACCAATTTGTAATATCCTTGGTCGTACAGCATTTCCAAATGATCAATTGCCGGATTTTGAGCAAGAACATGCGTGCTCAAAAAGAGGAAAACAAGGCCAAAAATGCGATTCATGACTAGTTCGTGTAGATTTTCCCTTCAGAGAAAACAATGGATGTTTTGTTGAATAATTTCACTAGAACCTTATTGCCATAAATTTCAAATTCCGCATCACGCATATTCGTGATTTCCTGAACTTTACCGTTAACCAGTGCACTCACACCACCTAGGATATTGCGAAAAACAAAGGTGTTGTTCTTCAAAAGGTATTCCCCTGGGAAATAGGTCGCCACCTCTATTTTTTCATTGTTTGAATAAGCAAAAAGGTAACTGTTTTCACTCCAAACAGTCATGTCATCTTTCACATCCCAGAACGTTGTAGAGAAATTTGACAAGGCAATCTTCTCCCCGTTTTTATACATCCACAAATTTCCATTCAAATCCTCATACACAATAAATCCTCTTCCCGATTTATACTTTTTAATTGGAGAAGATTCTATTTCCATAAACTCACCTTTATCGAACATCATAAAAGACTGGGTATATGGATCTTTAAAACAAAAGACATCCGTTCCGATGTTAAACTCTACAGGTTCTTCGTTGTACGTTGCAATTTCATAGGTTTTTCCTTGCCAAAAACAAAAATACGTATCGCTGTTATCCTTGTAAACGGCAATATTTTCTCCCACCGCAGCAGGCATGCTCAGTCCATTTGTCATGGTGACCAACGGCAGCATTTGTTTGTTCCAATAAACATTCAAGGATTGGTAACGCGTATCCTCATAAACGATGATGCTGTCTTTCACGATGAAACCTCGTCCGAAATTCGTTAACGGCGTGTATTTACCAGCATCCCACATGCGAAGTCCATTTGCGATTTTGTATCCCACCAAGTGATCTGAAACTTGGTATTCTACGTTCAACGCCGTTACATCTTTGCGTTCGATTCCGTCATAAATACGCATGTTTCCACGTGTATCGATATACGCAACAACATCATCACCAGCTTTGTAACTGACAATCGGTTGAATTTCAATTGGACGAAAAAATCCCTCTTGGAAATTCACGAAGAAATTATTGAAGTCCATCGTTGGTGTGATCAGTTGTCCATGAACAAATGATGAAATGAGAAAAGTAAATCCCAAGAAAATTTTTGTAGGTAAAAATCGCATGAGTCAAATTTAACCAATTTTTAGGCCAAATCGACTCCTTTTTTCAAAAGAGGAAAATTCCAAGCGGATTTTTTAGCAAACATCAAATTTCTGAACTACATTCGTATTCCAAATTTTGAAAATGAAAAAGTTAGTATTAATCGGATGTTTTTCTGCGTTCAGCTTCCTAAGTGTTGGACAAAAGAAAATTGACTACATCTCCTATGATTTGCCGAATGGTTTACATGTAATCATTCACGAAGAGCACGCCACACCAATCATTGCGGTTTCCGTATTGTATCACGTTGGCTCCAAAAACGAAAACAACGATCGAACTGGATTTGCCCATTTCTTTGAACATTTATTGTTTGAAGGATCCGCAAACATTGGACGAGGTGAGTACAGTGAATTGGTTGAGAAAAATGGTGGGACATTGAACGCCAATACTTCTCAGGACCGCACGTATTACTACGAGATTCTTCCTTCCAACCAATTAGAACTTGGATTATGGTTAGAAAGTGAGCGCATGCTTCACGCGAAAGTGGACATCAAAGGAATCGAAACACAAAGAAGCGTTGTGAAAGAAGAAAAAAGACAACGTGTGGACAATCAACCATACGGATCTTTCTTCACAGAAATGTTTAAACGTGTTTTCACCACACACCCATACAACTGGGCACCGATTGGTAGCATGGATCACCTAGATGCTGCGCAGGAAGAAGATTACGTGAATTTTTACAAAAATTACTACGTTCCTTCCAATGCTACGTTATCCATTGCTGGTGACTTAGATGTTGCTCAAACAAAAGCATGGATTGACAAGTACTTTGCCTCGATTCCAAAAGGACAAGCGATTAACTTGTACCGCGACTTCATCAATCAAACGGATGCTGATTTCGAAAAACGCTATGGCATTTCAAAAAGCAAATTCGATTCAAAAAACTTCATGACTTCTACAAGTCCAGAGGCAAAGAAGATGATTGCTTCGTACTTGGCAAAACCAATTGTCATCAACCGTACAACGAAAGATAAAACAGTCTTGACAGGCGTGACCAAAGAAGTGATTTACGATAACATTCAACTTCCAGCGATTTTTATGGGATATAAATTCCCTGAACAAACCAATCCAGATTCATACGCATTGGAAATGATGAATGAGGTTCTTTCTGGTGGAAGTTCTTCTCGTATCAACAAAATCATCGTGGAGAAAAAAGAAATGGCTCAATTCGCATTTTCTTTCAACTACGGATTAGAAGATGCAGGAATTGGAATCATGGCTGCCATCGCAGCGAAAGATGTCAACTTGGACGATATTCAAAAAGAATTCGATGAGCAAATTCGTTTAATGCAAACGGAATTAATCTCCGAGGAAGAATTCCAAAAAGCACGAAACAAATTCGAGAACGATTTAGTTTCTGCGAATTCGTCCATTGCTGGAATTGCAGAAAACCTAGCTGATAATTTTGTTTACTATGGTGATGCAAATCGTGTGAATACACTCCTAGACAATTACATGAAAGTAACCCGCGAAGACATTCAACGTGTTGCTTTGAAATACTTAACGCAAGATGCACGTGTCATCTTACATTACTTACCAAAAGAAAAATAATCGACTGAATCATGAAAAAGATATTCACACTTTGCTTTCTAGCGTTAGGTACTTGGACAACAGCTCAAGTAGATCGCTCGGTTATGCCTGCTCCAACGCAAGCAAAAAAAATCAACATTAACGACTCCGAAGTTTTCACGACAGCAAATGGCATTACAGTCATTCTATCTGAAAACCATAAATTACCAAGAGTTTCATTTGACTTAAACATGGGTTCTGATCCACGTTTGGAAGGAACGAAGGCTGGACTTGCTGACATGGCAGGTTCTTTAATTATGTCCGGAACGAAAAACAGAACAAAGGATCAATTAGATCAAGAAATTGATTTTATCGGTGCTTCTCTTGGTGCGGACAAATCATCTATTTCCATGTCTTGTTTAACGAAGCACATGGACAAAGGATTAAGTTTAATGTCCGATGTACTGTTCAATGCGAATTTCCCACAATCCGAATTCGATCGCATCAAAAAACAGAACGTTTTAAGTTTAATGTCTGCGAAATCTGATGCAGGTACCATGGCTCAAAACGCTACAGTTAAAATCAACTTCCCAAATCATCCATTTAGCGATGTGATGTCCGAGGAAACATTGAACAACATCACTAGAGAAGATGTGGTTTCTTTTTACTCCGCAAACTTCACACCGACGGGAAGTTACTTGGTTGTTGTTGGTGACATTACACGTCAACAAACCGAAACAATGGTGAACGCTTATTTTGGTAAATGGACAGGTGGACCCGTATTTACAGAGCAACCGAATGCAGGGAGTTATACCAAAGGTAATCGCGTTGTATTTGTGAAAAAACCAGGCGCTGTTCAATCAGTTGTGTATGTGACCTTTCCAATTGACATGAAAACAGGTGACAAAAATCAACTGCCTTTAACCGTACTAAACGGAATTCTTGGTGGTGGTGGATTTGGAACGCGTTTGATGCAAAATCTACGTGAGGACAAAGCTTACACATACGGATGTTACTCTAGCTTAAACATTACAGAAGATGGTTCGTGGATGTCCGCAGGAGGAAATTTCCAAAATGCGGTAACGGATTCTGCAATCGAGCAAATTTTGTTGGAATTCCAAAAAATCACGAATGAATACGTGAAAGACGAGGAATTGAACCTGACAAAAACAAACATGGCAGGTGGTTTTGCCCGTTCATTGGAGCGTCCACAAACCATCGCGCGTTTTGCCTTGAACATCATCAAAAACAACCTTCCGAAGGATTACTACCAAACGTACTTACAACGCTTGGAAAGTGTTTCTAAAGAGGATGTCCTTCAAATGGCGCAACAATACTTCACCGCAAAAAACTGCAACATTATTGTGGTTGGAAACGAAGAGGTATTTGAGAAATTGAAACGATTCGATTCAGATGGTAAAATTGAAGTGCTCGATCCTTTTGGAAATGTCATGAAGGATACAAAACCGGCTGACATCACTGCTGCTCAATTAATCGATAATTATGTTTTCGCCTTGACAGGAACAACCTCTCAAAAAGCTGCTGCGAAAAAGTTAAAAGCGATTAAAAACTTCGAGCGTGTGTATGAATTGAAAGGAGATCAAATTCCATTTGCTTTGAAATCAACAGAGATTTTTGTTGCTCCAACTACAGAGGGACAAAAACTAGAAGGACAAGGAATGGTTTTCCAAAAATCATTCTACGATGGAAAAGCAGGATTTACTTTCAACATGCAAACTGGAAAAACGGAATTGACGGCAGAGGAATTAACTTCTAAAGCGAAATCAAACGGAATCATCCCAGAAATGAACTATGTGAAAAACGGTTTAGCTCACGAGTTGGTAGGCATCGAGAATATGAATGGTGTTGACTACTACGTATTGAAAACCGTTGATGGTAAAAACGAATCGTACGATTACTTCAATAAAACGACGTTCATGAAAGAAAAGACCATCAACGTAATGACACGCGATGGAGAAACGATGGAATCTACCATTACATTTGGTGATTTCAAAGAAGTGAACGGAATGAAATTTGCGCATTCCATTACCCAAGCTGTTGGACCAATGGTCTTATCGGGAACGGTAACATCTATCACGGTGAACGGAAAAATCGATATGAAAGTGTTCGAATAACACGAAACCATCACACGAAATTAAACGCCATTCTTCACAAGGATGGCGTTTTTTTTTACCTTCGTAGTATGAAGAAAATCCTATTCATCTGCCTACTATTCAACTACATTGGATTTCAAAGCATGGCACAGAACCAGCTCGTTTCAGAAGGAAACTACTTTGAAGGTGAGCCATACCTCGTGATGCATCCAACGAATTCGCAGCATTTGGTTGCGGCGTGGATGGGATTTCAGTTCAACAATAAAGTCGTCATTAAAACTTCTGTATCGAACAACGGCGGAACTACGTGGTCAACACCCATCTGGCAAACGCACCTATCTCCAAATTTCTCAAGCGCGGATGTATCCTTGGCCTATGATCACTTGGGAAACTTGTTCATGTGTTACATCGATTACGACAATACCAACTTTAGCGATGGAAAAGTCCTCGTGCGCAAGTCTGTCAACGGAGGGATTTCCTGGGGAAATCCGAGCATTGCTCTGGATATCAGCATGTGTCCAAATCAATTGTGCATCGATCGTCCGTGGATGGTCATCGACCAAACCTCAGGTCCAAATGCCGGGACCATTTACGTCACGAACATGAACGCAAATCAGCCAACGATGATTACGCCGCCTTACCATCCGTATATTTCCATTAGCACAGATGGCGGACAATCTTTTCAATCAGAACAATTAGATGCTGTTGGATTCCTTTCTGGGTCGCTCATTCCGCAACCCATGCCTTCACCGGTTGTCACAGCGGACGGAAGATTCACCGCACTTTATCCAAGTTATCTAGCAAGTCAAAGTTTATTGCCACGCTTGATTCGAGCACAATCGAATAATCAAGGTCAAACGTACACGTACGATGTTGCCTATCAAGGACAAGGATTCGGGACCAACAATACATTGGTGAAATCCGGACCCTTATTAAAAGCACATCCGAACAATGCCAATCAAATGAGTTATTTCTTTCTTAGTGACGACTTTGGAGAAACCGACATTGTATTCATCGAAACGACCAACGATGGACTTTCGTGGAGTGCTCCAGCACGCATTAATCAAGATCCAATCGGAAACGGAAAGATTCAAGATTTAATTTGGGCAGATTACGGAACAAACGGTGATTTAGCCGTTTGTTGGAGAGACCGAAGAAATGCGAATGGAACGGGATATGCTGTTTCAAGCGAAATCTTCTGTACCGTTCGAAATGCCACTTCCTCCGTTTGGATGAACGATTTCTCTGTCAGTGATCAGGCTGTGGACCACCTTCCCGTTTTAGAAGATTCAGGAAACGATTTTATGAACGTAATCCTTGAAAACGACACCTTAAACGTGATTTGGGGTGATGTCCGATCGGGAAGTTTGAAAATCTATTTTACTAAACGGGGGATTTATGACACGACCAATCAGGTCTTCAGTTTGCCAGCACCAGAGCGAATGGTCTTTCCGAATCCCGTAAGCGCTGACCTTTCCATTCCCAACGAGTTCATCGGTTCCGATTTTTATTTAATGACAGCGGAAGGTAAGTCCATGCGAAAT
>ENA-OUVC01000121-OUVC01000121.1-marine-metagenome-genome-assembly--contig:-NODE-121-length-54744-cov-5.396638_pt1 | contig 54744 bp, 43 predicted proteins | sample MGYA00248622_ERZ508571 | MGnify/ENA primary metagenome ERZ508571 (study PRJEB26236, sample SAMN06267175) | marine metagenome | isolation source: Columbia River Estuary | place: USA:Columbia River Estuary... | reverse complement strand
TCCAAACGTGTAATCAATGGCGATGAACCGTAAGCAATCATTTGTGCTGTTCCGTCTGCCTCTGGCATTGGGTTGTGAGGGACAGCTTCCATCACTTTTACTTCTCCGACGGCTGCTTTTCGACTCATGATGTATTTTTTCTTTTGTCCATCAAGCGCAAGTGGATCTGTAGGAATGTAGTCCTTGTAATTGTTATAAGCGTATGAAACGGCCATGAAATAATAGCGTTTGAAGTTTACCAAACGCGATTCACCTTGAGCAAATAAGTCATTTTTCACACTAAAACTATGACGAATGCCTTTGTCTTCTCCATTTACACGCAGTACTGGAATCGAGGCATTTAGATCTTCGTTGAACTCGAAATTGATGATTTTTCCTACTCCATCTTTGATGTCACATTGCGCAGTTAATCGAGCTTTTTCCGGATTGGTTAAGTCTGAAAGCGACACTTTCGCATCTTTTAACTGGTAGATTTGGTATCCTTGAAAATTGTAGGTTTTGTCCGCATTTGGTTCACTAGAAACGATAAATGGATCAAATTCCTCATATTGTTCACGGTAATTATTGGAATTTACAGGATTACTTAGGAGTAAAATCACTTCGTTTTCTAATTCTTGCAGCGTTAAATCTGGCGCGTTAGGTCCATCTAAAACTTTAAAGCAGTTCTCGAAAAGCGATTGAGCTTTGTCATCTGCGCGTTGCAAAGAGCTCACAGATGCGAAAGGATCACCGGCTGATGTCCGTGCCCAAACCACGCCAACAGTAATGTTATTTACTGCACCTGGCTTCAAAACAAAGGGTCCAGCTGACTGAACAAAACGACGGTCATTCGGTGTGTTGTTGGCTGTTTGTTCGGTCCAAACGGGCTGTGGAACACCATTTGTTCCCCAACCAAGCGGGTCTGTGTTTCCTGGGAACATGAATTCACAAGGAGTATTTGGGTCGGCTTCCGGATCGGAAATGTGACCACTTCCACCGTAGACAAACTTGGAACCATCCTTCCAGAATCCACGCAGGTAATTGTAGTAATCCGATGCGTTGGTTGGATCCGTTTGATTTGGATTTGCGCCGTTCGTGGTATTCGAATAATACAAAAAGCGACGCATACCGAATCGTTCATTATCAATGACACCATCACCGTAACCAATTCCGTTGAGCGCTTCATTGTCGCCAATTCCAAAGGCATTATCAATTCCATCATTGTCTTGATACGGACCTTCAAAAAAGTCAACACCGACAGCAGGTGGAGAATAACCGTATCCTTTGTATCCAGAATTATCACCATCGTAGTTGTCACCGTTGTAGTAATATCCGAGTCCACGGTTGACATCACATCCTACATAATCATCGTATGGATCTCCAAGTGCTCCATCGGTAAAAAATCCAAAGTAGGTATTGTATAACGTTTGGGTCCCACGATTGATTAATTCGTAGTTGTAAAAAGTCATGTTATTGATTTCGTCGTTGGAAGCGAAAGCAAAAGCTTGTGCACGGATTTCCATACCAATCGGATCCGCCCCTGTTTCCGTGTGAATGTTTCCTTTGTCGTTCATGACCCACCAGAAGTTCTGGTCTCCATAAAGTGCGACGCTGCGGTCGATGCTGCAGGACTTTGTTTTTTTGATGTCGTACCAAGGAAAATCACCATCCTCCCAGCGGTAATGTCCGTCGCCATTGAAGTCAAAAAATGGAGCGAGGTAGTAATCTTGTCCGAGGGAAACATCGCCATGAGCTGGCCAATTTTTGATGCTTTTAGGCACCTTGTAACCTGGGAAAAGATCATCTTGAGTCGTTGTTCCGTTTTGTTGATCGGCAATTCCGGCTTCGTACCAGGCGTTGAACTCTCTGACTTCATCTTGGGTTGTGACAAAATGTTGATCGTATTTGTTGCAATTATCGTAAGTCGTTTCCGCATAAACCTTGGACAGTGGACCTGTCCAGTAATCTTGTCCATTTCGGTAGCGTAAAGCAGCCAATTTTAATTGATTGTTTACATCTGTTCCGCCCAACCATAGCGCAGCAGTAAAAAGCGCATTGATTCCTGAGTTTTTTGGAATTTCGTATTGTGAATAATTCTGATTCGGTATTTGCCAAAGATTTCCAGCAGTATGAACCATTGCTCGCACGTTATTGAGCTCCATGTACGTTGTGGACGTTGGCGGCGCGCAGTTCGCGGATTTGGCTTGTGATTTTTTAACCGTGTAGGTGCTCGTGTAGGACTGAGCTGATAGTGTCAGGACATGAAAGCACGTCAAAAAGCAAAAAATATACCTTATCATCTTGGAATTTGGCATGAAGATACGAAGAAAAAATAGTTCCGTAACTTTGAGGCATGAGGGAAATTAAAAATGAAGCGGATGTTCATGAGTTAGTTCAAACTTTTTATCTAAAAGTTTTGGCGGATGATGTATTAGCTCCGTTTTTTAAGAACCTAAATTTCGAGGAACACCTGCCGAAAATGGAATTTTTTTGGCGTTTTGTCCTGCTGGATGAATCCGGATATACCACAAGCGTAACGGATAAACACATGCACATGCGCTTAAAGGAAGAACATTTCAAGCGTTGGCTACTCTTATTTTATCAAACATTAGACGAGTTATTTATTGGTGAAAAAGTCGAATTAGCGAAGCAACGTGCAGCGGTAATTGGCTGGACCATCCAAAGTAAAATGTAAGCGAGACCCGAAATACACAATGCGCGTTTCAAAACTTGTTTTTCTTGATGGAATTACTTTCTAAATAGTTTCTATTTTCGTTCCATGTCAAAAAAGGCCGAAGATTACAGTAAAAAAGGATTGCGCACGAGTTACATTTCAACAGTGATTGGAATTTCACTCGTATTGTTCATGATTGGATTAGTTTTGGGAGGTATTTTCGGATTGAAAAGTGTCCAAAAGCAAGCGAAAGAAAGTTTGCAAGGAGATATTTTCTTCAAATCTGAATTAAATGATGCCGACATCAAGCAAATTGAAGAGCAATTGAATACGTGGAAGGAGTTTTCTGATGTTTATTTCGTTTCTCCAGAGCGAGCGATCCAAGAATTTAGTGGTGATAGTCAAGTTGAACAAGAAGTTCAAGCGATGTTTTTGGATGAAAACCCTTTGCCGCCAACCATTGGCTTCAAACCAAAAGAGTCCTATGCTACAAGTAAAGGAATGGCGCAAATAAAGGCAAAGTTGATGAAGCGTTTTCCAGAAGAAATCGACGAAGTAAATTACGATAAAGCGAGTGTTGCGAATGTCAATCTAGGATTTAAGCAGTTTGTTATTCTCTTTTTATCCGTTGCTTTATTGTTGATCATTATTGCTGTTGCCATGATTAACAATACCATTCGTTTGGCTTTGTATTCGAAGAGATTTACCATTAAAACGATGCAACTGGTTGGCGCAACAAGTGCTTACATTCGACGGCCCTTTATTTTACAAGCGATCTTTCAAGGATTTATATCAGCGCTAATTGGGTTAGCCTTTTTATTGACCGTATTCTATGGATTAAATAACATTCTTGAAACGATTGAAATAAGTTACACCATCGAAAGTTTTGTCCTATTGGTGGGAATTTTATTGTTGATTGGAGTAATTATGACCGTAATTTCAACGTGGTTTGCCTTAAACAAGTATCTTCGTATGAAATTAGATGATTTGTATTAAGCATGAAAGAGCCAATTAAACACTTCGGATTTGATGTACAGAACTATAAATGGTTGTACATTGGATTAGCCATTAACATTCTGGGATATTTACTAATGATTGGCGGTGGAGCAGAAGACCCAAGTCAATTTGATGGGGATGCGTTGTTTAGTTCAACAAGAATCACCCTTTCTCCGGTGCTGATTGTTGTTGGATACATCATTATTTTTTACGCGATTATGAAACGTCCAAAAAAGGACAATTCTCCTGAAAAAGAAGCGTAATCATTTCTTAAAACAATAGCTATGAATTTCTTGGAAGCCATTATTTTGGCCATCATCGAAGGATTGACGGAGTTTCTTCCTATTTCCTCAACTGGACACATGATTATCGCATCGACCATCATGGGAAATGCTTCGGATGAATTCACGAAACTCTTTACGGTTGCCATTCAATTCGGGGCTATTTTATCCGTTGTGATCGTTTATTTCAAACGTTTTTTACAAAGCTTCCAATTTTACACCCTGTTGTTTGTTGCGTTTATTCCAACTGGAATCTTGGGATTGTTATTGAAAAAACACATTGATGGACTTTTAGAAAATGTGATGGTCGTAGGCATTTCCCTTTTTGTAGGAGGAATCGTTCTGTTATTCATCGACCGTATTTTTGAGAAAAATGAACACCAGAAGGAAGTGCCTTTAACGTTCAAATCTGCGTTTATCATTGGAACCATTCAAAGTATCGCGATGATTCCGGGTGTTTCTCGCTCTGCGGCGACCATTATTGGTGGACTTTCCCAAAAGTTGAGTCGCAAAGCAGCTGCGGAATTCTCCTTTTTTCTTGCTGTTCCAACCATGTTTGCAGCGACGATTAAAAGCATGTACGACGAAAAAGACATGTTGCTTCAATCCGAAGGCAAAGAATGGGGCTTATTACTGGTCGGTAATTTAGTAGCATTTGTCGTGGCATTTATCGCGATTAAATCGTTTATCTCTTATTTAAACCGAAATGGCTTCAAGGTGTTTGGTTATTACCGAATCGTCTTAGGAGCAATCTTGATCATCCTGTTGTTAGCCGGGATTCCACTTGAAATGGCAGGCTAATGTTAGAAGTAGGAGAAGGATTAACGATTTTAGTAGACAAGCCGTACACATGGACATCGTTCGACGCAGTGAACAAACTGCGTTGGAACTTGAAGCGACAGTTAAAAGTTAAAAAGATCAAGGTTGGACATGCGGGCACCTTGGATCCATTGGCAACAGGATTGTTGGTGATTTGCATAGGCAAACACACCAAACTCATCGAAGGACTCACTAACGACCACAAAACGTACACTGGAACATTTCTTTTGGGGAAAACGACTCCTTCCTACGATTTGGAAACAGAATACGACCAAGAATTTCCGACGGATCACATCACCGAAGAGATCCTTCAGGAAGTAGTCAGTTCATTTATTGGTACCCAAATGCAAACACCACCGATCTTTTCAGCAAAGATGATTGACGGCAAACGCGCCTACGATTATGCACGTGCTGGAAAAGAGGTGGAAATGAAGCAAAATGAAGTGACCATTCATTCTTTCACGTTTGATTCCACCCGTTTTCCAGAGATTGATGTAGAGATTTCTTGTTCGAAGGGAACCTATATCCGAAGCATAGCATCAGATTTCGGCAAAAAACTTCATTCAGGCGCAACAATGATTGGATTGCGTCGAACAGTTTCCGGTGAATTTCGCATTGAAGACGCGAAGAGTGTCGAAGAGTGGATTCAGATCATTGAATCCGAAGAGGTGTTTATTCCTTAACGTGTTTTAATTTCTCCTGCACATCCTTGATAAGACGCTTGTAATTCGCGATTTTATCATCATACCCATTGCTTTCAGCTCGAACTAGACGCTTTTGTAAGTAGTGAAGTCGACGTCCTAATTTGTATTTATCCCATTTATACAACAACTTTTTCATAGAAATTTGAATTTGGTGAGAACTGAAAAGGCGACACGCTCTGTCTAGATTAAAAGTAGTGAAATTTTTAATAAAAGTCAAGAAAGAAAGAGAGCGAGAAAGAGAGCGAGAAAGAGAGCGAGAAAGAGAGCGGAGAGTTAGAAAGAGAGCGGAGGGAGAGGTAATTTTTAAAAGAACGAAGAATAAAATAGAAAGTGAAGCGTTATAAGGTTTGTTCTCAATCAAATCTACATTCATGTTCGAATTCAGAAAATTAACGGTGTATTCAAAAGCCAAAGTGTTTCACCATGAATGTAGATCGTTGATTCTTGGAAAGAACTTTGATCGATATATGATTGATCAATTAGGCCGAGCTTCGTTTAGTGTACCACTCAATATTGCTGAAGGTTCAGGAAAATTTTCGAAAGCAGACCGAAGAAATTTCTTTGTTATTTCTCGCGCATCACTTTTTGAGTGTGTAGCTATTTTGGATATCCAAAATGATTATGGAAAGATTACGCAAGACGAATTCGATTTTTTATGTTTGAAAGCAGATGAATTGTCCCGGATGCTTTATTCCATGATAAAGAACCTGAGCACTTAGACCGCGCTCTCACTCTCTTTCTCGCTCTGCTTTAAACTCGGATAAACGAAAAAAAGCAGAGTTCCAAACTTCGCTCTCGCTCTGTTTCTCACTCTGCTTTTATGTACCCCGGGCCGGAATCGAACCGGCACTCCCGAAAGAACAGGATTTTGAATCCAGCGCGTCTACCAGTTCCGCCACCGGGGCATTCAGGGTGCAAAGATAACAATAAAATCATTTAGATTCCAAAACTTGCAACCATATTGTTGTCGGAAGTTAGTTGATACGACTTGTCTAGCCCTGTGATTTCAGGTACATGTCGTAGATCATTCCATCAGACAAGCCGATTTTGGGAACATCGATTTGTTGGATGCCTAATTTTGCCATGACAAATAAATAGATCTCAAGTGCTGGAACAATAACATCTGCACGGTCTGGTTTCAATTGAAATTGATCGATGCGCTCTTCGACTGTTAACTTGGAAAGTTTATTTAACAAAGGATTCATTTTTGCTACACTCAAAGAATCCTTGTCCTTTAAGCCAACCATTTTGTGGACTTTATTGATGTTTCCTCCAGTACCGAATAAACGGTGTGGAATGGATGGATCCACTTCGGTTTCAATCCAGGAGCTCATGTCTGTCCAGATTTTTTTGGACACTTTTCCACGGAGCATGCGGATGGTTCCCAGTTCGAAGGAACGAGAAGCACGTTTTTGTCCGTTTTCGAAGACACTGATTTCAGTGCTTCCTCCACCAACGTCGATGACCATAAATGGCTGAGATTGGTCGAAGTCAATTAGAAAGAATGTGCCAAAGATGAGTTCAGCTTCGGTTTGACCAGAAATAATCTCGATGTTCACACCGGTTTTCTCTTTGATTTTCTCTTGGACTTTTATTCCATTCTTTGCTTCACGCATCGCGGACGTTGCGACAGCGCGCAGTTGCTCGACTTCGAAAATGTGTGCAATTAATTTAAAGGCTTGAATGCAATCAACAAATTGATCGATTTTCTTTTTGGATAATCTTCCTTGGTCGAAAACTTCTTCACCGAGGCGCAATGGAATGCGTGAATAGGAATGTTTCTTCACGTACGCATGGTCTCCGTCATAACAGACTTCTCCCACGAGTAAACGTGCTGCGTTTGTTCCTATGTCGATCGCTCCAAATTTCATTTCCTAAACTTCAAGCAAAGATAATTGAAATGTCAGCGGTCAAGTAACTTGAGTAAGAATGTTTCAACTTTTTTAATCAACAATAAAAACTCCTCTATCGTAATAGTAAACGAGTAGGCATTAATTTTTGATAAAACGGTAGGACTCATTTCCTACTTTTGTTTTCACATTTAACAGGTACATTCCTGAACTTAATCCAGCTACAGAAACTCGTGCGGAAGTTTCATTCGGCATTTGTGAATAAATGACGGAACCATTTAATTGTTGAATTTCAAGCACTTCTATCGAACTTGAAGCCTCTATCTGTAATTCTTCTTGAACAGGATTTGGATACAGTTTCACCGAAATTTCCGTGGCTTCGATACTCGCTGTTGCAGGATTCAAACGTGTTGCTTCTGCTTCGTAACAATCGCTTTGAATTCGGTACATATCAAAGTAATTTCCATTCGCTGAAATAACGGGCTGAGAAACAACGGATCCGTCAATGAGGGACAATCCCACCAATTTGATTCCGGTGCTATCCATTGTTTGAAAATAGTACACCAAGTTTGCTGGATCGATGGCTCCTCCGGAGTTCATAATGTAGTTATCGAAATTGAGCAGTGTAGGTAATTGCGTCACAACACCAGTGCTCACATTGATTTTTCCAAGAGCTTTCACTCCATTATCCATGATGAGTCCATACATGGTGGTGTCCGCACAACTGTAAGCGAAATTATCAAACGTTATTCCATTTCCCATTAAGGTAATCATTGGCTCACTGTAAACTTGACCGTTATATAGGTCGAGTCCGACAAATTTTCCTTCAGATTCAAAATAGTAAACCATTAAATAAGGATCAATGGCACTTCCGGTCATCGTATAACTTTGCGCGATGGAAGTCGGAGAAATAATCGAAACGGCACCACTTGTTAAATCACAGGTCGCAAGACGCATATCTCCCGTTATTATCCCAGTAAGCGGATCATAAATGACTTGGCTATATAATCCATACATATTGGTGTCAGCGGTATTGAAACGGAAATTATTGAAATCTCCAATTGTATTCGGTAGTGTGACCGTAACATCATTCAATACCGTGCCATTTTGCAAATCCACCGATAGCCACGAATCTTCATCTTGATACGTATAGCTCATGTTGTATGGATTCAAGGCTGCTCCGGTCGCATTAATCGAAGTACTCAAGGTGTTCACTGCACCAATCGGTGTAATCATCCCGTTAATTGGGTCGATGCTTGCTAACTGCACACTAGTTGGATTTAAAATGCGGTACAAACCGTACATCGTATTATCAATTTGCGCATGGAGTTCAGTGCCAAGTAACGCAAGGACAATTAAGAATGTTTTTTTCATTTGTATCGATTAAAGTAGAACGAATTTACGCTAAAACACTCAACTGCAACACTTGTTCTCAAGGTGCTTAATTGATTCGTTCCTTTAAATCGATAATACAAGATTAAGCCAAACTATTTTTTATTTAAAAAAAATACATAAAACAAGAAATTACCCTTAGTTCTTAATCTGTTTTTCATTTAAAGTTAACCTGATTTTAATCCAGAAAAAACATAGTCGTCGTAAACTTGCAACATGAAAAAAACCGTTTTCTTTGTTCTTCTTATAATGTCATTTGTGAACATTCAGGCGCAAAATGCTTTAGAAGGAATCATCGTAGAGAAATACTATGTTTCTAGTAAAAAAGATAACGCCAAAAAACACTTGAGTGGAGAACTTCCCGTTGGAAGCACGACGTACCGTATTTATGTTGACATGGCTCCAGGTTGTCACTTTATGGCTGCTTACGGAGCACCTGGACATCCTTTGGAAATCAAATCCACTGAATCTATCTACAACCATTTAGATAATGGAGCAGAACATCCGCTGAGAATTCCAGAACGTTCCTACAAAAAAAACATTGCCGCCCTGGACTCATGGATTACGATCGGTCCTGCAGGAGAAGCCTTCATGGGTGTATTAAAAGAAGCAGACACTTTAAAAGATTTCGGAACAATACTTCCATTTGAAAAAGGTTTTTTAATGTCCGACAAAAAGAAAATGGGTTTTGCTTTACAACAACGCAATGGATTCTTGCGAACTGAGAACCTACCGAAAATAACTTTGTACCATATAGACTCTAATGTCCGTGTTTTAGGATCAGAAACAATAGGAAATTCGTTTCGCATCGAAAATGGCGCATGGGCTTGCATGGGCAAAGGAGTTGCTGGGGTAGATTCATTAAACTCAAACACCCTTCTTATCGCTCAAATCACAACCAAAGGACAATTAAGTTATGAATTAAACCTGATGCTTCGAAATGCAGACGGAAGTATCGTTAATTACGTTGCCAAAGATCCAATTGAAAAAGAGGTCTTGCACAAATCTTTAATATCGAATAAATAAAAACCACTTTATCTAAATCCTATGAAAAAAATTGTACTTTCTATTAGTTTTCTTGCTCTATCCGGATTCTTAACTAAAACAACTGCTCAAGTAGGTTTAGAAGGAGTTGTGGTAGAAAAATTTTACATTTCCAATGCGGCAGATTCAATTGATGCATTAAATAACGGGGCTGTTTATCCATTGTATGTTGGTTCAACAACTTACCGTGTTTACGCAAATTTGTTGCCTGGATACAAGTTGGTGAATTTATTCGGAAATGTGCAACATCCATTGATGATAGAAACATCGACTGCTTTTTACAACGATCCAAATTTTGGTTTTAAGGTATACCAAGGAACGAGCGTGAACAACACAAAGAAAAACACAACATTAATTGATTCATATTTGTCAATGGGTGGTGTTGCAAATGGTCTAATGGGCGTTTTGAAATCAGAAGACACAGATGGATCTATCGGAAACTTACAAGGAATTCTTGCAAATACCGATCCATTAATGGGATTGCCAATTACGGGAGCAAATTCAGCAGATGGATTAATGCCGGGCACTCCAAATACGCCAAGCATTTTAGGAATCTCTAATGAACTAGATATTTTCGATCAAACTGCAGGCGCATCATTTACAACAACAAATGGAGCCGTATCGACTCTTGGTGGGGTGGAAGGAGTAACTGCTTCGAACCACGTTTTAATCGGACAATTTACCACAAACGGTGATTTCAGTTTTAAATTAAACTTACAAATCTTGACACCTGTCCCAGGTGAAAGTCAAATATTTGTAGCTGATACACCAACTGGAACAGAATTAACGGATACAAGCTTAACCTACAATTCAAATCCAAGTGGAGTTGGATTCGAAGAGACAATTGCTGCAACAGCACTATCAATTGACTACCAACTATACCCGAATCCAACAAGCGAATCATTTGCTATTCGTCAAAAGGGAAATATGACGCAATCAAATTACGACTATACGGTAACAGATTTAAGTGGAAAAACAGTAATTTCTGGTCACTCCAACAGTCAAGTAACCAATGTTGACGCAAAAGATTTACAAACAGGTGTTTACTTAGTGACAATGTCTCAAGACGGGATTCTTAGTACAAGTAAATTGATCAAAAACTAAAACAATGCGCGGTCCAATTCTTCTTTTCTTATTGTTATTAGGTGTAACGACGAGTTACGCACAAGGTACCTTCCGTGGCAAGGTGACCGATCCAAACGGGGAATCCGTGATGGAGGTGAAAATTCTCTTATTGGAGAACAAAGCGGTTATCACAAAAACGGACCTAGATGGAAATTTCACCTTGAATATTCCAGACAATGCCATGTATAAAGTGCGCTTTACGCATTACGCCCACGATACATTGATTGAAAGTATTCAACTCAAGGACAAAGAAGTATTGGTCAAAAACATCACGATTAATCCGCGCAATACAACAAAAAACGAAAAGCAAGTTGTTGTTGCTATCAAACAAGTGAAGGCCAACGATTATTACATGGAGAAAATCAAATTAAATTCGGCAACGACGATTGATTACATTTCCTCCGAAACCATGAAGAAAACGGGAGACGCCAATGTAACTGCTGCGGTAGCTAGAGTTTCAGGAGTTTCAACCAATGGTGGATTGATTACGGTACGCGGTATTGGTGACCGTTATGTCAAAACGACCTTGAATGGTTCGCGTATACCGACTTTGGATCCTTTGACGAACAACATTAAGTTGGACATTTTCCCAGCAAGTCTTGTTGATAACATCATCATTTCCAAAACCGCAACTCCGGATTTACCCGGTGATTGGGCAGGTGCTTACATTTCTGTGGAAACGAAAGATTATCCAGATAAATTAACGGTGAATGTAGAAACATCTTTAGGTTACAACGCGCAGACTAGTTTTAAAAATGTCATTACGTCTGACCGAAGTGGAACCGATTGGTTGGGTTTTGATGGAGGACTTCGCCAACGTGAGGATCGAAATGAACAAATTACACAACCCATTCTTGCTCCAAGTAATTACCAAGAAATGGTGGCTTTAGGTTTAGGTGATTATTTTAAGTCGCTTGGAATAACTGGTTGGAAAGACGGTAGTGCAGAAGAAAGTACGTACATGCGATTGGGATTGGTACAATTAGGATTGCTTGGTGCAGGTCAAATCAACGACAACGTCGCGTATCAAAACGCCTTAAATACCTACAATCAACAATATGCGCCGCAAGCATTTGACTTGATTAATCCGGAAGGAACAAATTACACCAATGGTTTTGCCAATAACTGGAATACGATTCTTCGCAAAGCACCCTTAAATTTCACCCAGAATTTTAGCGTAGGAGACCAGGTGAAACTATTTGGAAAGCAATTGGGTTACTTTTTTGGATTGCGTTATGGGAATACCGTACGTTTTGATCCAAATGGTATTTCGCAGCGAATTTTACCCGAAGAATTGAATTATGCCTTAGATTTTGTGGATGAAGCCAAAATTAGCCGTGAAACAAATTCATGGAGCATGCTCTTGAATTTAGCATATAAGCTGAACGACTACAATAAATTGTCCTTTCTCATCATGCCAAATATTACCGCAACAAATGATGTGGCAAATTTCTCTACTCAGTGGAATTTGTTAATTGATGCGGAAGATATACGTGTGCGTAAAAACATTTTTTATGAGCAGCGTCAGCAAAAAATTTATCAATTTGCGAGTCAGCATGTGCTACCAAAATCAAAAATTAAATTGGATGTGAATGCATCTTTTACTGGCGGAAAAAGTACGGCTCCCGATTTTAAATTGACTCAGTATGTGGCCTTCAGACAGGGAAACGAAATCACTCCTGGTTTTCAGTTTTCACCGAATGCGGACGATGGAATTAGACGTTACTACCGTTATTTAGATGAAAATTTGTTAGATACACGTTTTCAGATTGAAGTACCACTTGCGAAAGAAACGGTAAAATTGGTTAGAAAGGTAAAAGTTGGTGGAGCATATCAGTTAACGACAAGAAACTCGAGCATGGAGGAATATTTCTTAACAGCTGGTAATGCAAGCTTACCTTCCCTACAAACGGATGACATCAATGCATACTTGACAGAGGATAAGTTCACGATGACGAACGGTCAACTCGGCTTTTTCTACGAACAACGCAAATGGGATTGGAATTATACCTTTGGTCAAACAGAAATAAAATCAACCTTTGCTTTGCTTGATTTTGAATTCACTAAAAACCTCCGTTTTAATGGTGGACTTAGGGTGGAGAAAGTTGATTTGTTATCGGATGTTTATAGATATGACCTATTAGGATATGAACGAAATGATGCAAGAAGGTATAATTCAGCTGGATTTCCATTAATTAACCCAGGTGTGATTGACCAGGCTAACTTCCTTCCTTCCGGAAGTTTAATTTATAAACTCATCAATAAGAAAAACACTGCAAACTTTCGCTTGAATTTTAGTCAAACGGTTGCTCGTCCGAATTTACGAGAAATGAGTGATGCTGCTGTATATGACAATGAGTTTAGAACCTTGATTTATGGGAATTCAAACCTTAAAATGGTGGAAATAATGAATTACGATTTCCGATTTGAGAATTATTTCAAAGGAGGGGATAATATTTCTGTAAGTGCCTTTTACAAAGATTTCACGAACCACATTGAAATGGGATTTGGTGCATCGGGTATTACATGGGATAACAACGAAAATTCGTATGTCGCAGGTCTTGAATTTGAAGGAAAAAAACAACTTGGAAAAAACTTTGAGTTCCGCGGTAACGTTACAGTAGTTAAGTCCTATTCACAATTCATTCGTAAAGACTTAATTATTTTACCAAACAATCAAAGTTTATACATTCCTATTGATACGGTAGAGCGCACCATGTTTGGACAAGCACCTTACATTTTAAATGGAATTTTGAGTTATACGTCTGATACGCTTGGTTTAACGGCAACAGTTAGTTACAATGTGCAAGGTCCACGATTGGTATTGACAGGGATTTTAAAAGGACGCCCAGATGTGTATGAGATGCCTAGAAATACAGTGGATATTAAAATCACCAAGTCACTTGGGACGCATTTCTCTACAAGTTTAACAATTCGCGATCTTTTAAATGCGCCTGTTTTGAGAGCCTACAAAACACCTAACGGATACATTGATTTCGATCGTTTCCGTTATGGATCAACGTTTCAACTTGGACTATCTTACAAATTATAAAAAATGAAAATAACGCAACTTAGTTTAGTTTTTTGTTTGACTCTGCTTTTTCATTTGAATGGAAATGCACAGCTGCAAAAGGTAATTGTCGAGAAATATTATATTTCAGATGCAAATGACGCTACCGACACTTTGGGTGGTGGAATCAATATAGGATCAACTACTTACCGCATTTATGTCGATTTAGCACCTGGGTCCTTATTAAAGAAAATTTACGGGGATGCAAACCATCCTTTTTCCATTCAAAGTACGGCGCCATTTTTCAACCACGAAAGTGATGGTCAAACCTTTGCGAAAGACTATGTGAAAAACCGCTATTTAGAAGGAACTGTAGCATTGGACTCATGGATAACTTTAGGTCAAACTACTAAAACGCAAGCAGGTAAAACGTATTTTGGTATATCAAAAAACCAAGACGTAGACGGCTCTTTTATTGGAGGCACCAACAATGACGGCGGATCCGAATTGATTTCAAATGGATTATTATCCAACAACGATCCATTAGCAGGAATTCCCTTAACGCAGTCAGATGGAATGGATACAATGGTAACTATCCCTACAACTTGGACTCATTTTGGTGTCTTGGATTTTACAACAGGAAATGATTCCACCATTTTCGGATCTCTTCAAAGTTCAAACGAGTTTACCTCAAATAACTTTTTTTTAGCGAATTCGGGTGTTTCAGGGGTTATCCCGGATAGCAACCAAGTACTTGTCGCTCAATTGACCACGTCCGGCGACTTGACTTTCCAACTGAACATAGAAGTGGATGTTTGGAATGGTTCTAGTATGGAAACAATAAGCTATGTTTCTTCCAATGACACGATATTATCGGGTGAAGTGTTCAATCCGTATTTGATTTATCCATCCACATGTGGATGTAATAATTCAAATTACTTAGAATTCGACCCGAATGTAGCTTGCCTTGAACCGGGAGCATGCATTACTCCGATAGTGATTGGTTGCATGGATTCCATGGCCTGTAATTTCGACCCAACGGTGAACGTAAATGTTTCGAATTTGTGTTGTTATCCAGGGAAATGCAATAACCGTGACATTGCGATTGTTTGTCCGGCATTGCGTGGTGAAAACTTTGAGTTTTTAGTATATCCAAATCCAAGTAGTGAAGATTTCTTTCTTGACGTCTACAGTGGAATGGCAAATGAAGCGATTCAAGTGGCAGTGTTTAATACATTTGGAGTAAAAGTATACGAAAATGCATTTGAACCAAGCTCGATTTTGACTGGTGAATTATTGGAATTATCTACTGTTGAAAAAGGACTGTACCACATTCAAGTACAAATTGGAGAGCAAGTACAAACACAATTGTTATTTAAAAATTAAACCATGAAGCAGGTACTTTTTATAGTTGTTTTTCTCATGCTAGGTTTGCAAGCGTGTGAAAAAGATACAAACACCCCGATGGTCCTTGAATATGGAACGGTAAACGATGTAGATGGAAACACCTACAAAACCGTGAAAATTGGCGACCAATGGTGGATGTGTGAGAATTTACGCGTGAAGCATTTTCAAGATGGCTCAGAGATTTCTTACATTGGAAATGTAAACCAAGATTCAGTTTGGGCGAACGCAACTGAGTCTGCTTACAGCCTTTTAAATGATACGCTTAACGTTAGTTATTACAATAGCTTTGCGGTGCAAGATTCCCGTAAGCTAGCTCCTGCAGGCTGGCACATTCCTACGGATGAAGAATGGAAAACCATGGAGAAAACCATCGGAATGTCCGAAAGTCAGGCGAATCAATTAGCTTGGCGCGGAACAAATGAAGCAGAACTTTTATTGAATAAGAATGGAGAAGGATGGCAAACAGGAACGGTTCCGTTTGGAATAGACACCTATGATTTTTCCGTCCTCCCGGAAGGATGTCGTTTATTTTCAGGAGAAATAACTTCTGGTTTTACTGCATTTTTCTGGACGGCAACTTCTACTGCAAACGGCCATGCCTATTACCGCTATTTTGACTCCCAAAAGAAAAATATTTTCAGACAAACGACTTACCCACAGTATGGGATGAGCATTCGTTGTGTAAAAGACTAAAAAAGAAAAGATGATCCGATTATTCTGTTTATACGTCCTATTAAATACCACATTATTTGCGCAAAGTACGGAAACAACAAGTCCATGGACCCTTGGTGTACTTGGAGGTAGTGCGGCTACCTACCGTTTTACGAGTACAGATGCATCTTTGCGTTGGTTGAAAGATGAGATAGATTCATCTGAATCTAGGTCCTTTGGTTATTCTTACGGATTAAGTGCGGATTATAGTTTCTCGGAAAAATTAAGCCTTCGAAGTGGTTTGGTTTTTACTCAATGCGGTCATGAACTCAAAAATTTAGTCGCATATCAATCGTTCAGAATTAACTATCAATTCCTTGACCTTCCCTTAACGATGCGTTATGCGATTCCTACAGAGAATGCCAATGTGATTTTTGGTGCTGGCCCACAGTTGTCCTACTTAATACGTTCAAGAGCGCTTTACCAAGGTATCGACGATATCGCACTAAACAAAACCACAATCAACGATGCTTCTTTGCGCAAACTAGTTCTTGCCTTTGGAGCACAAGTGTCGTATGACCGCTATTTAGGAAACAAGTGTTCCCTCGAACTCGGCCTGAACTACCGCCAACATGTACTCAGTATCGCACAAGGATCCGTAAACAGACTTCCTTTCTCATTAGGACTCTTCGTAGGCTTCCGCAAAGGACTTTAAAATTCATCCGCCGAAGTAGCGCGCTCTTCCGCTGTGTTTCTCGCTCTGTTTTTCGCTCTCTTTCTCCGCTCTCGCTCTTCCGCCGCGGCGGATTTCGCTCTCGTTCTGTTTCTCTTCGTCGTGGCGGACTGAAAATCTTGCATTTCAACACCAAAACTTTCAATCTTTAACGAAAACTACCATCGTTAAAACGATTAACACTCCCTTTACATTCCCTTCATCCGTAGTTTGCAAAAAGCCAACAATTAGCCAACTTAAATTTAGCAAACCTTTCATTTTGGCTTAATCAAGGATTGAAGATACCCCTCTAAATTTGTAATGTAAAATCTAAAAAATCTAAAAAATGAAAACAAAAAAACCTTTATTTAGACTCGCTGCTCTCGCTGCGCTGTCATTTTTCACGGGGAATGAGATCGTTGCCCAAACAAACATTGGGGCGGCATGTGGTTGTCCTTCTTATGCAACCAGACCAGTTGCTTCTATTACAACAGCTGGTACTTGGACAAACCTTCCTGCGGCAGCGTATGGGAAGGAACTTTTAGGAAACCAAAACGTAACCTTGACATGTGACAAAACGTGGACTCTTGATGAAAAGTTATATGTTGGACCAGGATCAACATTAACCATTCAGCCTGGTACAGTTATAAAAGGAAACGTTGCTCAATCCACTGCTGCTGCTACAGCATTAATTATTGAGCGTGGTGGTAAAATCATCGCGCCAGGTGTAGAAGAGTGTCCAATTATTTTTACAGCATTGGCTGATGCCTTAACTGGTGCGTATCCAGTGAATAACAAAGGTATGTGGGGTGGAATACTAATTTGTGGTACTGCTACCAATAATTTAACTTTAGCATTGAATGGTCCATTTATACCAGGTCAACAAGGTAAGTTGGCTGCTGCTGATGGATTAGGAGTATTAGAAGGTTTTGCCTCTTCTTACCCACAAGATCAGTATGGAGCAAATATTTCAGCAAATGCTGGTTATTTGTCTGCGACATCGCCAGCCAATTTATCGTATACTTTTGGACTTTCTACGAATGCTGCGTCGGCTGCGTCGGGTAATAATCCTGCTCACGGAAGCTCAGGTTTAAATATCATCAGAATAAATTCTGCACAAACTGGGTTAGCCGCTTATGCTTTGCCAGGTTCTGTAATCGAGAATAGTACATATTTACCTAGTGGCACGACTGTTGTGAGCGTTTCTGGTGATTACATCACTCTTAGTAATAGCTTACTTGTCAATGTGCCCGTATCAACGGTTTTCACTTTTACTAACAACTACCCACAAGCGGCAAACACAAATGGTCAGTATTTTCAAATGTCAGCTGTACCAGCATTTTCTGGAACGGTTACAGGACCAGTAGTTGCTGTTGCTGGTTCTAACCCTACAACTTACGTAAATTTCGCTGCTGCTTACATCGGATCAGGAGCTACAGCCTTCAATGACAACGATAATTCAGGTGTCATGACGTATGTTTCTATTCGTCACTCAGGTGCAAACTTGTTAGTAGGTTCTGAGATCAATGGTTTAACATTGGCTTCTGTTGGACGTGGAACAAAAATCGAGCACATCGAAATCGTTTCTTGTGCAGATGATAACATCGAAATCTTTGGTGGTACAGTTGATTTAAAGTATTGTACAACGTTGTACGGAAATGACGACATGTATGACTATGACTTAGGTTGGACTGGTAAAGCGCAATTTTTATTTGGAATGAAAGCAGACCACGCAGGAACACCATCAGTTAGTCAAGATAATGACAATGGTTTCGAAGCGGACGGTGGAGATAACAACCAAACAATAAATCAATCAAATCCGACGATCTACAATGCGACAATTTTAGGTAATGCAAAAACAGCTGGAACAGCGGATAACAGAGCATTGGCTGCGATGAATTTCAAAGAAGGATCAAAAGGAACTTTGAACAATTCTGTATTTGCACATTTTAAAAATGGTTTAAATGTGGAAAGTGGTTTAGTAGCTCCTATGACGGCGAATGCTTATCAAAACTGGGCAACTACTGCTACAGCAACTGCTGGTTCTATTCCTTCTAACAATTCCCAATCGTTGAAGGTGAAATGTAATACATTTATTGGTGTGACAAATCCAATGACACTGAATGCTTCATCTCTTGCAGCAAATGGTCAAACAGCAAATGGCGCAGCGAACACAGCAAACACTGCACAATGGACAGCTGATAATAACTTAGCTTTAACGCAAGCAGAAGGAATTACTGCCGGTTTTAATTATGCTTTCGCAATCAATGGTTCTACCAATGCAATCACAACGAAAAATGACGTAGTTCCAAATACAGGAGTTGCAGCGTTTCAATTAGGTTCAGGATGTCCTCAAGCTCCAATGGATGGATTCTTCTCTCCAGCGAACTACCGTGGTGCATTTGCTCCAAGTGCAAACAATGAAAACTGGTTGTCAGATTGGACGTACTCTCAAGTGTTGAATTCTACAAGTGGTGTATCTGCTTGTCCTACAGACATCAACAATGATGGTACAACAGACGTAAATGACTTCTTGATTTTCTCTGGTGCATTCGGTCAAGCTTGTAACTAATAACATAAAATAAAAAAAGCGCTCACCTGCCTTCAAAAACGAGTGAGCGCTTATTAAAAAAAATCTTATGAAAAAATTTAATTTACTTACGAAGATATTCGTTTTATTCCTTTCCGCAAACTCTTTTGCGCAAGGATTACAAGGAATCGTAGTTGAAAAATACTACAAAGCGAACGCAAATGATGTGGCGAATGCTACAGCAAACAGTGCGGTTACGCCTTTAACAACCAATTCAATCACTTACCGTGTCTATGTAGACCTTGCAGATGGTTGGAAGTTGAACAACATTTGGGGAAATTCTGCCCATCCATTAACAATAAATACAACAACAGCGTTCTTTAATGACCCGAACAATGGTATTGAGGTAAACGGTGGTACAACATCATTGAATAACTACAGAACAAACACAACATTTTTGGATTCATATCTTACATTTGGAAATGTTTGTGCAGGAAAATTGGGTATTTTAAAATCAGAAGATACTGATGGTACTGTTGGAGCCTTAACAGCAGGTCTTTTAGTAAACAACCCAGGTGGATGTTTCGGTGACCCAATCATGGGAACGAGCGGAAAAGATGGTTTGGTTGCAGGTTCACCTCAATCGTTAACCACTCTTGGTTTGCCAACATCAATCAATATTTTTAATCAAACAAATGGTGGTGCATTTTCAATGAATGGTGGTGCAATTGGTATTTTAGCAGGATTACAAGGGCCAACAGGATCAGGTAACAAAATTTTAATTGGTCAATTTACAACAGACGGAGTATTTACGTTTGCATTGAACCTTCAAGTTAAAAACGTAACTACGAACGCAGTAGAAGATTATGTTTCTTCTGCACCAACAGGTAGTGAATTAACAATGGCATCGTTAACATTGGCACCAAATTCTGCTCCAAGCATTACAGCTTTTACTGCTAATCCATCTTCATCTGGAATCATTACAGGAACTTCGGTAACGGTTTCAGCGACTGTAACGGATAACGGTACAGTAAGTTCGGTTCAATTCTACAATGGTTCAACTTTATTAACAGGTGGAACAACAGGTGGATCTGGATCAAACTACACTTATACGTTTACTCCAACTAATGGATCCTATTCCATTACAGCGGTTGCGACGGATAACGAGTGTGTTTCTACTACATCAAGTGCATTAACATTCACTGTTGCAGCGAATCAAGCACCAGTTATTACTGCTTTAACAGCTACAACTACGACACAGTTTTACCCTGGTCAAACTGTTAACCTTTCTTGTAATGCTGTTGATAATGATGGAACAGTAGCATCAGTTTCATTCTCTGTAAATGGTGGTTCTGCAATTACAGCATCGAATGGTGGAAGCGGAAACGTATACACTGCAACGTACACGATTCCTACAAATGCTTCACCTGGATCATTTTCAGTAACAGCAACGGCAACGGATAGTTATTCACCTGCTGCCACAACAACGAGTTCAGCGATTACATTCAACGTTACAGCAAATACACCTCCAGTATGTTCATTGACTTACCCAACTACAGGATTATCTTTAATTGCTGTGGGTAATCCAACGGCAACACTTGCTATGAATTTAGCTGCGACGGCTTCAGATGCGAACGGTATCGCTACGGTTCAGTTTTATGTAGATAATGCATTAGTTGGTGCAGGTACTTTAGCGAGTGGTTCATATGGCTATTCTTACACAGCTACTCCTGGTATTCACACGTTCTACGCAAAAGCGACAGACGCATACGGAGCAACTACAAACTCTTCTATCGTTACACTTGAAATCGCTGATCCAAATGCATTGTCTTACAAAGTGAAAAACGTAACACAAAACTGTGATGCAGTATCTTACTGTATGCCTGTTTCTGTTGCAAGTACTTACACTGTAGCAAACGTAATTGGTTATGATATTTCATTGAAATACAATGCTAACAAAGTGACTCCAACAGGTAACATTACTTTAAGTAATACGGCGAATGGTTTGATCAACCCTAACTTTGTTGAAACAAACGTTGCTATCGGAACGCCAGTAAACGGTGTTGGATCATTGCAAATTACTTTAAACTTGAACGGTGCAGCTGGAAGCAGTACTTATTTCGCTGGAACGAACAAAGACATTTTCTGTGTTGAGTTCATTAAAACAGCTGGATTTACAGCAGTTGATACGGCAGTATTTACAGACTTATCAGTTCAAGAAAGTTACATTACAGGAGTGACAACAAAACCAGGATCTAATGGTTCTGCGATCTCTCAAAAGAATACAACGTACATCGCGAATTTAGAATTCTGGTCTGATAACCAAGCAATCAAATACGATGTAGCTAACCCAAGTACATACTTGAAAACTGATGTTAAAGGTTCTGTTTCTACAACTGCTACAGCAACTTCTGCTTCAACTTCAATTACTGTTACTTCTGCTACAGGAGTTGCAACAGGAATGATCGTTGTGGCTAATGGTGTGCCTGCAGGAACAACTGTTACGAATGTATCAGGAACAACAGTAACTTTATCTGCTGCTACAACGGCTGCTTTGTCTTCAAGTGCAGTTCCTCCATCAGCGGTTACGTTTGTTAATCCAGCGACACCGGTAACTCCAAATACATCAGGTGTGTTTACACATTCTTTATTGAACGGACAAGATTTGCGTATCGAGCGTGATATCGCTGCTTCAACTCCAGTTCAGTTATTGGTAAATGGTGCGGATGCAGTATTGGCTAAAACATTGGTATTGAACGGAAGTTTTACACCTTCAGTTTTCCAAATTATGGCATTAGACGTAAACTTAGACGGTGTTATCAGTGCGGGAGATATCTCTCAAATGAAACAACGTGCTACCTTGTTTATCCCTGAGTACCGTCAAGCATGGAACTATACAACAGCAGGTGTTTCTAACGGACAACCTTCGAAAGACTGGGTGTTTGTTGACGTCACTCGTTTGTCTGAACCAGCTTACCAAATCTCTGCTACATTCCCAGCGAATGACTTAACTGGATATTCAAAATCTAAAGTTCCAGTTGCACCGTTCAACTTACCTGCGAAAGTAACAAACTACACTACGTGTCCAATTGTTGAGACAGAAACGTACAAAGGAATCATGTTAGGTGACGTGAATGCTAGTTACGCAACGTTCACAGCGAACGGATTGTTGAAATCAGATAATGGAGCAGTAGTATTAGACTTAGCTTCAGCTGTGAAAGAAGGAAACACATTTAGAATCCCAGTTTCTTTCGAATCAACTGAATCAGCAAATGCATTAGACTTCGCGGTACGTTTCAACGAAAACAATGTTTCTTTCTCTGAATTAAACAATGTAGCTGTAGGAATGGAAGCAAGTTCATTCATGAATCAAGCAGATCGTACACTTCGTTTCACAGGATTTGACGTAGCTAACTTCACAGTAGGATCTACTGTAGCTGAGTTGGTTCTTCAATCTAATAACGAAACAATTTCTGAAAAAGACATCATCGCTGATTTAGCTTTAATTAACGGTAAACCAGTAGATGTGAAATTTGAGAAATCAAGTGAAGCAATTCAATCTGTATTTAATGTTTCTATCTACCCGAATCCATCTAACGGTGCATTCTCTGTACAAGCGACAGAAAACGCAATCGTTGATGTTTACGACATGAATGGAAAACAAATTACTGCAAGTCAAGTGATCTCTTCTAATGGAAAAGTGAACATTGACTTAAACAACGTTGAAGCAGGTGTTTATTTAGTACGTGTACAAAATGAAACATTTAGCACAACAAAAAGAATCGTTATTGAAAAATAATATTTCTTCATTTTTTTTATCGCAAAAAAGTCGCAACCGAAAGGTTGCGGCTTCTTTTGTTTAAATTAATAGCGTCAACATCATGAAAAAAATTCTTATTTTACTCGTAACTATTTGTTTTCAGCAAGTCGTTTCTGCGCAATCTCATTTGCAGAAACCACCCCATGAAAAAGCGTTAAATGACACCATTGTTTTCGACATAAATCAAGCAGTTTTTACCAATGTTGGAAGCATCAATTACATAGAATTTCCAGTAATTTTGAAATCGACAAATACAGGGATTACGTCATTCGATTTTTGGTTTCAATTTAACTTGAACAAACTAACCTATGTTTCGACTTCTAGTTTAATTTCAGGATTAGATGCATTTAGTAATTTCAATTCAGCCAATCTTTATTTAAGCAATACGAGTTCTGGGACATCCATTACGTTTAACATTCCCACTAATATTCCTGTAATTAGGTTGAAGTTCGAATTGGCAACAGCATGTACGGTCATTAACCAAAACGATTTTTCGAATGTAACTACCTTATTTGATGGGGATGTGAGTTCTCATAAATTTGTTGCTCCGACTGAACAGCCCATCCAATTATTAAGTCCAGATCCTCTTTGTACACATAACGATATTGAATTTACGTATCCTTCTACGTATAATGGTTCCACCATCTCCACGTATGCGTGGGATTTCGGAAATGGAGACCAAGGTAATGGTCAAACGGAAAACACACAATTTTCTGCAGGAGCTCATACGGTTACATTAACGGTGACAACTGCCGATGGTTGTACGAATACAGTTACAAAAGATATCACGGTGTTGGAAGGTCCGAATGCCGGTTTTGATGCTATTTTTGATCAAGGGTCAAATTTGTTCAATTTTATCAATCAGTCGACCATTGCTGCTGGTTTTATCGATTCGTATTTGTGGGATTTCGGTGATGCATCGCCAACTTCTGATTTAGAGAATACGAGTCACACGTATCAATCACAAGGATCATATTTGGTAAGCTTAACCGTAAGCGCTGCAAATGGATGTGTGAATGTTTACGATTCGATCGTTGCAACGACAGACGGATTATATGAATTGTTGTTTAACCAATTTGAGTTGAGTCCGAATCCAACAACGAATACTTGCCAGATTCATGCGAAACACGGTTTCGTGGGTGAATTGGAATTGAGAGATGTAAACGGACAGTTAGTTTACAGCACAACGTTCCAAGGAAACAATCAAACCATTGATTTAACTGGTTTATCTGCAGGGGTTTACTTCTGTAACATCCAAAATAAACTAGGACAACGAAGTTTGAAGGTTATCAAACTGTAAACACAACATTACTATTCACAACACGCTATTGAAAAGGATTTAACTTCATAAAGTTCCCTTAAAACTAAGGAAACATCCCGTGAGCACCTTTGTATAAAATTACGAACATGCAAGCAAAACGGGATGTTGAATTAGTGGTGATATCAGATGTTCATTTAGGAACATATGGAGCAAGAGCAAGTGAATTGGTGAGTTACCTACGTTCAATCCAACCAAGAACCTTGGTGTTGAACGGTGACATCATCGATATCTGGCAGTTTAGCAAGCATTATTTTCCAACTGATCACATGCAGGTTTTGAAGGAGATTACCTCTTTGCTATCAAAAGGAACCAAAGTCTATTACATTACGGGAAATCACGACGAAATGCTGCGCAAGTTCAAAGGCTTTAGCATGGGAAATTTTGAAATCCAAAATAAATTAATTCTTCCCCTAACAACCGGAACAGCCTGGATCTTCCACGGGGATGTGTTCGATACCACCATGAAGCATTCCAAGTGGATTGCCAAATTAGGTGGAAAAGGCTACGACTTGCTCATTGTCCTTAATACGATTGTCAATTGGTTCAGTGAAAAGCTGGGACGTGGGCGCGTTTCTTTATCCAAAAAGGTAAAAGACAGCGTCAAAGGCGTGATCAAGTTCGTAAACAACTTCGAAGAAACGGCAGCGGAAATCGCGATCAACAATGGCTATCAGTTTGTGGTGTGTGGACACATTCATCATCCGCAAATCAAGAAAATGACCAATGCGAATGGAGAGTCTGTGATGTACTTGAATTCGGGTGATTGGGTGGAGAATTCGACTGCATTGGAATACGACAAAGAACAGTGGACACTCTACAAGCACGTGCCGAAATCGGGTGATTTCGTGAAACAAGATTCCATATCGTTTAAAAATGCCTTGAGTTACGATCAGTTGCTCCAAGAGGTTGTTTCTGGATTAAATTTCGATGCGCAATGAAAGTCTTGTACGCCATCCAAGGTACCGGAAACGGACATTTGAGCAGGGCGCAGGAGATTGTCCCCATGTTCAATAAATATGTCGACACGACTGTTTTGGTGAGTGGTAATCAATCACAAATTCAGTCTAATTTCGATGTGAATTACCAAAAAACAGGACTCACTTTTCTTAGTGGAAAAACGGGTAAAATAGATTTGCTGCGCACCGTTTTCAAATCGCATCCCATTGATTTTTTCAACGAAATCCGCACTTTTCCCATTAAACAATTTGACTTAGTGATCACCGATTTTGAACCGGTTTCTGCCTGGTCGGCGCTCATGCATGGTGTTCCGTGTATCGAAATGAGTCATCAAGCGGCAGTCATTCATCCCAATGCGCCAAAGTCAGAATCTCGAAATAGAATAGGGGAGTACATTTTAAATCATTACTGTCCGACCAAAGAAAAAATCGGATTCCATTTTGATCAATATGGTGAGCAGATTCATACGCCCGTAATCCGAAAAAATATTCGTTCGATTGACGCTAAAAACCAAGGACACTACACCGTTTATCTTCCCGCGTATCACGATGAGGTATTACTCCATTTCTTAAAGCAATTTCCAGTCAAGTGGGAGGTGTTTTCAAAATTTACGAAGGAGAAAACGACTCATGGAAATGTGAATTTTCATCCAATTGACAACGAAACATTCACGCAGAGTTTCGCGAATTGCGAAGGCGTATTATGTGGGGCTGGATTCGAACTACCAGCAGAAGCTATGTACTTGCAAAAGAAGTTACTGGTCATTCCAATGATAGGACAATACGAGCAACATTGCAATGCTGTAGCAGCCAAAAACATGGGAGCCACCATGATCGATGGATTGAATTTATTGCATCACCGAACAATCAATCTCTGGCTGAGTCAAGGCGCAAGTATTCAGGTAAATTATGAAGATCAAACCGAGCACATTGTTCAACAGACACTTACAGATTTTGAACGAAAAAACCGCCTGTTCAACGCACCTCGTCTGACAGATGAGAAAACAGTTTTTGAAAAATTAGCGGTGTTGAAGTATTTGTTTTAGTTCAGGGAACAGTGAACAGTGAACAGTGAACAGTGAACAGTGCTCAGTGCTCGTGCTCAGTGCTCGTGAACAGTTCTTTGTGTAACGAACGGATGCTGAGATTATTTTTCAAGGTAACTCAAATACAACTCCCGTTGTGCATGGAAAGGCGGAAGATTTCGCTCATTGTAACGGTTTTTCAGGTCCGCACTGATGTTTCTCGCTTTCACACTTCCGCGCCATTGAAAATCAAAAATACGGTCAAGTTCCGCTTTGATCGCAGTATCCTTTACGGTCATTCCGACTTCAATTCGTTGATCTAGGTTGCGTTCCATCCAATCGGCACTGGTGATGATGTGTACTGGATCTCCGTTGTTTTCAAAGATAAAAAAGCGTGCATGTTCCAAGTATCGATCGACTAGACTGATAGCTGTAATGTTTTCGCTTAGTCCTTTTACACCAGGTTTCAAACAGCATATCCCACGAACAATCAACTCAATTTTCACACCTGCTTTTCCAGCAGCGTAAAGTTTGTCAATCATTTTAACATCGGTGAGGTTGTTGATTTTAATCTTGATTTTCGCCGGTTTCTTGGATTTTGCATGAGCGATTTCCTTATCGATGAGAGTGAATAATTTTCTTCTTGTATTAAATGGTGAAACCAAAAGATTTCTAAAAATATTACGTTCCAAGTTGTTTTCCAGAAGCTTGAAAATTTTACTCACCTCAAGTGAAAGCTCACGTTCTGAACTAAGAACGGCTAAATCTGAATAGATTGTCGCTGTTTTCTCATTGAAGTTTCCTGTTCCGACGTAGGTGATGAATTGATCTTTTCCGTCCTTGACTCTTCTAATCTGTAGCAATTTGGAATGGACTTTCAAGTTTGGTACTCCGTAGATGACGTTCGCGCCAAATTCTTTTAAACGATTACTCCACCAAAGGTTGTTCTCTTCATCGAAACGCGCTTGGAGTTCGAAAATGACAGTTACCTGTTTTCCATTAAATACAGATGCAAGTAAGGCGTTCATGACTTCCGAATTTTTCGCAACTCGGTAAATATTGATTTTGATGTCTTTTACTCGTGGATCCAAGGCTGCTTCGCGCAGTAAGTCCACCACGTGATCAAACTTTTGATAGGGGAAATGCAGGAGAACATCCTTTTCTAAAACGACATCCATGTGACTTTTTCCCTTCGAAAATGCTGGATGTGCTTGTGGCGGTTGTGCTTGGAAACGGTATTTTGCCATTCCGAAATCCGGGAAGGACATGAAGTCTTTAAAGTTGTGGTAGCGTCCACCAGGAATGGTGTTATTACCAATGGTTAAGTCCAGTGATTTCAACAAGAAATTCAATAAATCCTTCGGCATTTTTGAGTCATAGACAAAGCGCACTGGATCACCTTTGCGACGCTGTTTCAAGCTTTTTTCAATTTTCTCGAAGAAGGAAAGGGACAAATCATCGTCCAAATCTAATTCCGCATCACGGGTAAATTTAAACGTGTAGGCAGAGATTTCGACAGGCTCGAAAATGGAAAATATTTCTTTTAATTGCAAGCGAATGATGTCGTCAATCAAGATGTAATCGATGCGCTTTTCACCTTTCAGTTGAAAGAAACGTGAATATTCACCTGGGATTTGAATCAAGGCGAAGCGTGTTTTGTTTTTATTCTCTACGATTTTTACGGCAAGGTAAATCGCATAGTCACGCAATTTCGGCAGTGGATTTTTTTTATCTAAAATGATGGGGAAAACAACATGTTTGAGGTGTTCGTTGTAGTAATTCTTCAAAATCAACAGTTGGTCTTTGTTGACCTCCTGCTCGTTAATCATAAAGATTTGATCTTTCTCAAACTCAGTTTGAATCAATGTAAATGCATCTTCAAATTTGAGCTGCTGCTTCATCACCACTTTGCGAATTTCCTTGTAGAGTTCCTCCGCATCTCCGTTGAATCCCTCTACTTTTTGTTTTTTCAGGACAGAAAGTCGTTTTAAGTTGGCAACGCGTACACGGAAAAATTCATCCATGTTATTGGAATAAATTCCTAAAAATCGCATGCGTTCCGTCAGTGGAACCGTTGGGTCCATGGACTCTTGTAATACACGTTCATTAAACGATAACCAGCTTAATTCTCTATTGATAATATTCATGTAACAAATATGCACAAAAGCACTCGAAATAAGTTGACCGTTTTGATTAAGATTATGTAAATTTTTTTAATTCATTGAAAAATAGATATCTACAATGAACGTTCTCTATTCGATGACCACTGATTTTGTGTAGATGCCTTGATCGTTCGATCCTTTTAGTAAATAAAATCCTTGATGAAGATGATTTATTTCAATACTAGAACTGTTTTCAAGTTGCTGTGCGTACACGCGTTGACCCATCGCATTGAAAAGTTCAATGAACATCTCACCATCTCCAATCCATCGCACAGTAAATTCCCCATTTGAAGGATTTGGGAACACTTCTAAATCAGCTTTTTCTTGCGTTTGTTCCAGTAGGGCATTTGTTGAACTAGATTGACAAGGAAATTGATCGCTTGATTCATACAGAGCCAATAAACTTCCGGCAATGTTCCATACGTTTTGGACATTTTGAAGGCGAGAGCCAGATCGGTCATAAATGAAGGCATAGTCCGAACAAATTTTAGTGCCTGGTCGAAAAGCAGATTCGTAAATGGTGATCATACCACGGCGGTCTGCTGGTATATTGTTGAAAGCTTCTTCGCTCCATCCCGTTGGATCGTTTGGATTATCAGGGAACGTAAAATTGGTGGGAAGGTTTGTGATTGGATTAATCCATTGGCTACTATCGCCCCATTGACTATGCATTAACAACCAAAATAAGGTGTCCGTATAAATGCCACCGTCTTGACCTTGATTAAACACGATAGCATTTTCCAAGGGATGTGATAAACTGACGATTCCTTGACAAGGAGGATTATTGCCATAACCATTAGCCCCACCGTCAGACTCATCGAAATCATCTCCATTGTATCCAAATAGAAGTTGCTTTTCAGGCGAACAACCAACGTGATCGTCTGCATAATTTCCAATGTCGAAATCTAAATAAATTCCTTGGTAATAATGCAAGTAATTCACCAGACTTCGATTAAACACTTGCACATTCATGAAGGTCGTATTATTGATGTAATTACCTGTGTTAAATTGATAAAACATCGCATGCAATTCAATTCTTAATTGATTTCCATCTGGAAAATACGATTCGTCATTCATGATAATGTATACCGCTTCATCCCCTCGGATATCGGGATATTCTCCCAACGAAGGTTCGTAAATTCCATTCTGATTGATGTCGGCATACGGAGCAAGTTGAGATGCAACACCCATGGAAACATCCCCATTTCCTGGCCATTTCAGAATTGAATTGGGGATAATATATCCGGTATTTTGATAATGTTGTTGATGAAAATCAATGTCATCTTGACTGACTTTCCACACTGAATTTTGATACTTGTTGTCGTAAGTAATCGTGCCATAATAAGATGGATTTGCAATAGGACCAGAATGAAAACTACATTGATTTCCTCCGACATTGTATCGATTTCCAGAAATGTGAAAGTTCCCTTGTGGATCTTCAGCACCAACCCAATAACTTCCTGAAAAAATAGTCTTTAAACCACTACCTTTTGGCACTTCGTAACCAGCAATTCCCGCAGAAACTTGATTAAAAAATCCTCCTTCATCGAAAAGCGTACAACGGACATTGTTTTGATCTAACACAATGGAATTGACAATTTGGGCAGAAATCACTTGGGTAGAGCAGGCAAAGAGGATCAGGTACATGACCTTTAATTGCCACAAATTTTTGGTAGTCAACTTTCGCATAAAATGTGTTTTACGGAAAGAAACGCAGCATACGTAAAGGAGGAGTAGTTGAAAGGTGATTTTTAATTTCAAATAGAAAAAACGAACTCCGCTGCGGCGTACTCCGCTCTCGTTCTCGTACTCCGCTCTCGTTCTCGTCCAAGCATCGCAGGATTTGCAATCCTGCCTAGTTCATTAACGCAACAAATGAACGTGTCCAGTAATAACCTCGCTTTTGCCTTGATTCAAAAAACGATAGGATAGTTGATACGAATAAACGCCAACCGGTGCGGGACCTTTATCCACCACATATCCGTCCCAACCTATGTTCGGATCTTGACTTGAGAAGATGGTTTCTCCCCAACGGTTGAAAACAGTTAACTCAAAGCCCTTTGATGATATGTTTTTTCCCACTGCCTGAAACGTGTTGTTGAACGCATCCCCATCCGGACTAAAGGTATTTGGAATGTAAATCGCCGCATCTTCCAAAATACTGAGAACACTGGAGGCATTATCAGAGCATCCTTGGTTATTACTCACCGTTAATTGGAAAGTCATATTGCCAACGGCGTTGTTGGCGAGGTTGAAAATCGGATTTTGTACATTGCTTGTTTGAACAGTTCCATTCTCTGGGGTAAAAATCCATTCCCACGTGTCGATTGTCCCCGAGGATTGGTCGAGCAGTTGAATTTCAGAAATTCCATACTCAAGTGTTTCCGGCGAACTCGTAAACATGGCAACAGGTTCTGGTAAAATGGTGAGGTTTACCGTGAGGATGCTATCGCAGCCATTGGAATTTGTCAGGACATCAGAAAACGTCGTGCTTTCGGAATATAATTGTCCGTTGCTAGCGATGTAGGGCCCACAGGATTCAATCGTGAGTACATTCGTTGATTCTTGATTAATAGTTAAATTCAGGTTGATGGTACTATCGCAACCGTTTGCGTTTCCACCTACAAGCGTGTAGATTGGCACATTCGTAGATGCAGTGTACGTAACGCCATCAATCCATGTATAAGTTCCACAAGCACTTTGCACGTCCGTTGCAATAGTAGTAGGACTTGTCGCTACGTTCAAGGTCACCAAGGAATCGCATCCACCGGTGTTCGTTAAGGTCACACTTTGTGTCCCTGGACCATTGAATGTGAGTCCGTTCCAAGTGTAGGGAAATTGGTCATTACACACCGTCTGACTCAAATTAATGTTATCCGGAACACATGCCCCACAGCAATTCCCTGCTTGTCCACTGATGGTAAAAGGAGTATTTGTAAGCCAACAATTGTATTGAACATTCAGTCCACGAAGGACACCGCCAAATTGTGATTGAAAATAGGCCAAGACTTGGTCTACTGTATTGCATCCACCTTGATTCGAATTCATATCACAACTAGCCAGACAAACGATGCCAGTGTTATTTCCGTTCGTTAGATTAAAATAGTTTGGATTTGGCGGACTAATGATCGTCACTGGTGGAAAAACATTCACCGTAAGAATCGCAGGATTGATACCTGTAAAACTAGATGTATTAATGGGAAACCCACAGTTATTGTTGTTCTGTGCAGAGTTGAATCCAGCGTAAAGTACTTCTGTTACACTATTGACAAAGGGACCACTAAACGTCACATTGACAGGTTCATACGTACAAATACCAATTTTTAAGTTGGGAATGTTTTGATCCACCACAATGTTTAGATTGCCGCCATCGTAATTGGCAAATAAAATCCAATTGCCGTTTGCATCACAGTTCGGGGTAAAGGTTGACTGCGCATATGCGCAATTCACATAGTGGAGAGATAGAAAGAACGTAAAAGCAGTAAGCAACAGGTTTTTCATGTTCATGACAAAAAACAGTTTCATTTTCTAGATTATTAAACAATTGACCTTTATTTATGTTTTGTGAAAAAGCAGTTTATGACAAAAAATATCTTCTTATCGTTTCTGTTCTCAATCTGTTCATTTGTCTGCACGGCACAAACAAATGTATCCGGTGGAATCTATCAAAATGCTACGTGGAGTTTAGCGGGAAGTCCATACATTGTCAACGGACCCGTGGTTGTTTTTCCTGGAAAAACCCTGAACATTGAGCCTGGAGTTGAAATCCGCATCAACAATCAAACAAGTAGTACCATCTACATTGAAACAAGAGGAACCATAAATTGCGTTGGAACAGATGCGCTTCCGATTAAAATTCATGCGATGTACGACACCATGAACACTGTCGCTTGGCAAGGATTTGTCTGCACGAGTTCACAAGGAGGTGTATTGAATGCCGATCGTTTCCAAATCTCCAATGCGTACTTTCCTTTTTCCTACGAGACTCCCTTGGCGAATTATAACTACACAAACTGTACCTTCAAACGATGTTTCCAAGCGGTAACTGTAGGGGAATCAGTGAATTTATCCAATTGTCAGTTTATCGACAACGAAGTTGGAGTATACGGCTGGGCTAACTTTACGATTGATGATTGTTTATTTAAGGACAACACCACCTCTATTTATGCATATGCATCTGTTTTAACAATGACCAATTCTGATTTTATAGACAATCAAATCGGACTAAGTTTTGTGGCAAACATTTTTGACTCCATGTATATTTCTGATTGTCAATTTTTAAACAATGGTTTGGCGCTCAATTATCCGAACAAAGGAAAAGTGGAAAACTGTTTATTTACGGATAATGCGACTGCTATTCAATCCGCATACAAATGTGAAATCGTGAACAATGAATTCTTATACAATGAATTAGCCATTCAAGCTTCCGTAAATGCCGACATCCACAACAATCAAATCAATAATAATATGGGTGCTGTACTGATTGAAAATGTAACCAATGTACAGGATAGTCCTACGATTTACGACAACGAAATTTGTGGGAACATCAATTTTGCAGTGAACAATAACACAAACATGAATTACTCGTTGTTAAGCAATTGTTTTTGTGATTTGGATTCTGCCGGAATCGAAGCAATGATCATAGATGGTTATGACGATATCACAAAAGGATTAATCAATTACCAGATTTACGATTCGAGTTGCACCGTGTTATTAGGAACGGTTCTGAAATATGGTCCGGGAGCAGGAATCAACGAATTAGCGTTTGAAGTGAGTTTTGAAAACCCGGTTAACACCGAATTATCACTTCTTAGCGAAATGGAATTCACGTCCATTCAAGTAACAGATTTAAGTGGAAAATCAATCATTTTCAAAAGCTCTGGAGCCAACAACTTTGATGTATCAACCCTTCCTGCTGGATTCTATGTCCTGACGGCTGTTGACCAGCAAGTAGTCCGAAAGAGTTTTGTGAAGATGTAATCTGCTCTGTGCTCTCACTCTCACTCTCGCTCTCGCTCTCACTCTCGCTCTCACTCTCGCTCTCCGCTCTGTTTCTCGCTGTGCTTCGCAATCCAGCGAAACGTTCTCGCTCTCCGTTCTACTTCTCTGTATTTACAATCCAGCGAAACGCTCTAACTAAATCAAATCTCGGTATTCATCAGCCAATCGATGGCATTTACTTTTTTAATTCCATTATACGTTCCGGTATCATAGTCCATAGTGATCAAAAGCTTTTCAAAATGATCAGAAATACTATTCAAAGAAGACAATTCCCGTGCTAATGTCAGTTTATCTTGTACCGTTTGCGACACTTGAATATATTTCGTAATCCCTTCCTTATTGCGAACGACAAAATCAACCTCTAAATTATTTGATTTACCAATCCATACTTGGTAATTTCGGCGAATGAGTTCTAAATAGATAATGTTTTCAAGCAAATGTCCGGCATCACTTGTAAGTTCTTTACCAAGTAATGCAGTACGAAAACCTAAATCAACCAAATAGTATTTTTCTTGCGTTGCCAAATGTTGTTTCCCTTTGATGTCATATCGGTTTACTTTGTAAAATAGATAAGACTCAACTAAGGTTTCAATATATTTCGAAACAGTTTTATTGTCAATCTTCTTTTTGTTTGCTGTCAATACTTTAGAAATGTTTCCAGCTGAAACCCTTGATCCAACAGAATCAATTAAAAAGTTAACGACCTCCTGATAGGATTCTTCGCCGTAAATTGTATGACGTTTAGAAATGTCGTTCTCATAAATGTTTTTGAAAACGGTTTGCAAGTATTCAATTGCGAAATAATTTCCTTCAGTTGAAAGCCGCACAGCTTCTGGGAACCCTCCCGTAACGATGTATTCAGCAAAAGCACGATCAGGATTGGACACTTTTTCTTTAAGCTCTAAATACTCACTAAATGAAAAGGGCAATACATTGATTTCAAATGCTCTGCCTGTTAATAATGTTGCCAGCTCACTAGAAAGAAGAAATGCATTCGAACCAGTAACGTATAGATCGATTAGCGGATGAACATACAAGCCCTCCAATAGTTTTTCGAACTCTAGAACATTTTGAACCTCGTCTATAAATACATAATTCTTTTCTTTTTGATCCAGATTTTCAACTATGTAATCATATATTTCTTTCCAGTTTTTTTCACCTAAAAAACGGAAGTCCGGCATATCCAAATTAATTGACAAAATAGAAACATTGGGATTTTCAGTGCGCAACAAATCTTGAAACTGCAACATCAGTGTTGATTTCCCGCAACGCCTGACTCCCGTTGCAACCTTAATGAAATTTTTATCTTTGAGAATACTTAGTTTATCTAAATATTTTTTTCGAATGATGCTTTCCATGAGACAAATTTAGTGAAAATCCTAAAACTATCAAAATGATAAAACTTTTAGGAATATGGGGCCTTGCTGGAATTTGAAACCTGCGAAACGCTCTCATCACCATCCCAAATGGTAATATTCAAAGAACAGGCAATTATCAGGCTCGTCATAGAAGGTTCTAATTTCGTAGCCGCTATTCAGAATATCGCTAGCTGTTCCAAGTCCTTGATTGGTGTGTACAGAACTTCGACAAAGCGTAAAGATGCGTTTTCCTTTGAAGAAAACCATGGCGTTACCCTTTTGAACAAAGTGATCGATCTGATCTTTTAAAAACCGCGAATTCCCGATGTTTTGCCGGATGTCCTCACGTCCTTCATAGATAATGAGGGACTGCAAGTCAAAGCCATTTTTAGCTTGTTCAAGTTGAGTGGCAGTATTGCCGTATCGTTTTTCCGTGGCCTTGTAATAATTCACCAAGTTCGAATCTTGATCTCCATAATAGGCAAGAGCATTAATCAAGCTTTCTTGACTTTTCCTTAACATCGCAGAAATGGTGTCCAAGGATACAAATACGGTATAATCACCAACGGTCCATTTTCCCATTCGCGTTTCAGGAAGTTGCGTTGACAACTTGATTTCCCATAGATCCTGGGAAAAAGCAGTGAGGTTTATTGCAAGGAAGGAAAGCAGGAATAAAAACTTCATTCAATGAAAGTATAAAAGAGTTTTAGCAATGGTTTTTTGACTTAACGATTAAATCAGTAGATCATTCCACCACCATCAATTCCAACCATGTTTCACCCAAATTTAAGCTTACTTGGGTTCCTTTTTTTGGATGGAGGGTAAAATCAGGATCGCTGGAGAAGATTAATAAGCCAAGTTGGTGACCAGCGGGAATGATTTGATCATCGGGTTGGAAATTAAACGTGAGGTCGTAGAATGTACCAGGTTGAAGCGCTTCGCCTTTTTCTAATGAACGGTGATTTTGAGGATCTGCCCAGGCGCGGTTGACAAGAATGTCTTCGAGTTTGAGTTTCTTCGGATTGTAGTTTTTCGGAACGGCGATAAGGTAGACAGAAAGATTAGCGGCCTCTTGGTTACTTGCAACTTGCACATGAATACGCCCTGTTCCTGAAATATGTAAGGGTTTATTCAAGTTTTCACTCCAAAACAGAAGTCGGTTCTCGGATTTTTTGGGTGTAATGAGTTGAACGGCTTTCAGGCTGGCATTGTCAACGAAAGACAAGGTTTTTCCGGCCTTTTTGTCCCTTGAAAGATTTCCAGTATTCGCATTTTCCGATTGCGGATAAAAACGCAGGGCTTTTGCTTTGGGATTTGGAAAGGCGCTATATGGTTTTGCTTCGTTTTTTCCTTTTGGAACAATCCAAGCATCGGCAAGTTTTTCTACTTCGTTGTTTTGCCCATGCAAATATTTCGTAAACCACATGTTCATCATCCAAAGTGGGGGAGGGTAGCCATGGCTCATCTGATTGTAATAAATTTTGGCTGGAAGTCCCATCTTTTTAGCCTTTTCATAAAAACGAAAGCTATGTTCCGACATGACATTCCAATCTTCAAATCCATGACACATAAACATGGCTGCTTTCATACTGTCCATTTGGGTCAAGTAGTCGCGGGAAGCCCAAAATTCATTGAAGTCACCGCTGATTCGATCTTGTCCGGGAACCAATATTTTATCGCGAATGATTGAGTCGTTATGCGCACGATTTTCGGGATCACCACTATGAACAAAATCGTACAAAATGTCGGTATCTTCTCCCAAATATCCATCGGGAGAGCGCACCAAACCATTAGAGCGGTAATACAAATACCAAGAACTCACCGGCGCATTCGGAATGATGGCTTCTAGTCCTTTCACTCCAGTACAAGCAGCGGCCAAACATAAGGTTCCGTTGTAGGAAGTCCCCATCATTCCTACTTTTCCGGTCGACCAAAAAGCCGTTACGGTATCCATTCCTGTACGAGTGGTATATCCCATTGCTCTTCCGCAGAGCCAATCAATGACGCAAGCTGGAGCAAGTTTTTCATTTTCGCCACCAATAGTTGGCGCACCATCTGAAAATCCAGTTCCGGGTGACGAAGAATACACAGTAATATAACCTCTATTCACCCAAGTAGGGTCTTGATATTGAGCTTCCCAAGGTCTATTCGACGTTCGTTTTGCGACAGCGTGTTTATGGGATGGGGGCGTTTCACCCAGTTCGTGATTCACATTCCAATAAAAGCTTTTTGAATCACCGCCTGTTCCAGCAAAATATGGACTAGTGGTGTAAATCACTGGTAATTTGATTCCTTGGGTTTTGGTTTGAAGGGGTCGAGTTAAAAATACGTGCATGCGATCGAGTTTCCCGTTTGCATCGCTATCGAAGTTGGTCTGCACCCACAATTCCTCTTTAATCCATTCAGCTGGATTGCTAAATGCGGGCACAATTTGCGCTTCACCATTTTTGAAAATTGGTTTTGCTTGTTGTGCGTTCAGGGTAGGAAGGAGAATAACACCAAGAATAAGGAAAATAAATTTTTGCATGATCGTTTCGTTACGTTAAAACAAAGATAGTAGAAATCAGTTTTAAAAAGGGAACGGTTATTCTTCATCCATTCATGTTCAGTCAAACAATGAATGCCTTCCAATTCAAGACTTTACTGTTTAGCTTACCTAGTTAGCTTCCAACGCTTCTTGAAATGCAAAAAGCCAGTCATTTCTGACTGGCTTTTCTTAGTAGAGAGGAGTATCGAATTATCGAACCTGATTTGGGAGGGGTTGGGGGAGATGGAACGTCTCGAGTTGGGCTATTTAGAAACCTATTCGGTTCTTGAAAAGTAATTTTCGTTTTCTAATATTCGGTTTTCGTTAAAGAGATTATGGCTCCTTTGTTAGACGTGGGTTAAAGACATTCTATTTTAACCATTTATCAATATTCACGCTTTGGTGCAATATCCTGATTACTTCCAATTTTTGGTCATCAACTATTTTGTAGAAAATGATATGTGATTTTACAAATGACACTCTATATCCAGGGCGAATGTATTCAGCAGACTTACCCGTATAATAATTAGATTGTAAAAACTCGATGTCATCAATTAACAAAGAGTAATACCTGTCAGCTTGCTCTTTAGACCATTTTTTCAGTGTGTAGATCCATATTTCTTCCAAATCCGAAAGTGCTTCGGAACTGATGTGCAGAACAAGTTTTTTCATTTACCTTCGGTGCTACTTCGTGGTATGTTTTTGATGAAGAGCTTTTAAATGTTCCTTTGGATCAAAATCTTCCACGAATCCACTTTGTTCTCCAGCGATGAGTGCATTACGCAATTCATTGAGCTTTCTCTCTTCATTTTCGAGCAGACGTAGAGCAGTTCGTATTACTTCACTCACAGAGCCATATCGCCCTGATTTAATCTCACTATTGATGAAATTTTCAAAATAATCTCCTAATGATATCGATGTGTTTTTACCCATAATCAATAATTATCATAGTAAATGTACCAAAAATTGGTAACACGTCCAAGCGTGAATCGTTTTTAGTTGCCGATAACTTGTTGCTAACTGCCACAGGTCAACTTTAATCAAAAGTACAACTTATTCTGAACGTGTTTTATCGTTAGAAAATTCGTTCCCGAAAACGGACTTATCGAACCTAAAAGATACAAATTAAATTCTTCTTTGATTTCAATGTAAGTGTAGGTTTAGGATAACTGTAAAACAAAAAAAGTCACCATTTCTGATGACTTCTCTCTCTAGTAGCGGGGACCGGACTCGAACCGATGACCTTCGGGTTATGAGCCCGACGAGCTACCAACTGCTCCACCCCGCAATATATCTTTAATTATTGCTTCATTATTTTAATTCGGATTTTGTACCCGACGAGCTACTCCGCCGCGGCGGACTCCACCCCGCAATATATCTTTAATTATTGCTATCTTATTTTATTTATTCAGTTTTGGTGAACTGAACATGCAATGCCTTTGAGCTACGTTTAGCGTTCATTGCGGGTACAAAGATACGACATTTATTGTGATTCACAACAAATTTTATTTATCCAACTGTTGGACCTTCTCCAAATTCTTTTTCAGCAGCTAGAAAACTCAAGGCACCGGACTCATTTTCAGCCATTAAGATCATTCCTTGCGATTCAATTCCTCGGATTTTGCGTGGTGCTAAATTCAAGAGTACTAAAACGGTTTTCCCAATGATGTCCTCTGGTGCGTAATGTGCTGCAATTCCAGAAACAATCGTGCGTTCGTCAATTCCTGTGTGGACTTTCAACTTTAATAGTTTATCCGCATTTTCTACTTTTTCTGCTTCAAGGATTTTCCCCATACGCAGGTCCATTTTGCTAAAATCGTCGAAGTTGATGAGGTCTTTCATAGCTGGATAAGGTGATTTAAGTTGATTACTCGCTTGTAGTTTTTCTACTTCTGATTGTACAAGCTCGTCTTCAATTTTTGTAAATAATATGTGCGCTTCACCGATTTGGTGTCCGGCTACTAATAATGTTGAACTACCAAACGAGGACCATGAAAGATTCTCCGCATTCAACATCTTTCCTAATTTCTTTGCCGTTGCTGGCAAGAAGATCTGTGTAGCGATTTGTAGATTCGCAGTAATTTGCAAGGCAACATAGAGAATGGTCTGGACGCGTTCCGGATCTGTTTTAATGACTTTCCAAGGTTCTTGGTCCGCCAAATATTTATTTCCAATGCGCGCAATTTGCATCATCTCGGTTTGCGCTTCGCGAATTTTGTAAGCATACATTAATTCGGCTATGCGTCTCGGAGCTTGCTCAATGGCGTCGAATACTGCCTGATCTTCCGCACTAAAGGCAAGTGGACTCGGAACGATTCCTTCATAATATTTATGCGTCAATACCAAGGTTCTATTCACGAAATTCCCGTAAATATCCGCCAATTCTGAATTGACACGCGTTTGAAATTCTTTCCACGTAAATTCGGAATCCTTGCTTTCTGGTGCGATCGCACTCAAAACATATTTCAATTCATCAATCTTATCTGGATAGGCTTCTAAATACTCATGTAACCAAACCGCCCAATTGCGAGAAGTAGAGAATTTATCTCCTTCTAAATTCAAGAATTCATAGGCTGGAACGTTGTCCGGAAGAATAAAGTCTCCATGATCTTTCAATAAAATCGGGAAGATAATTGCATGAAAAACAATGTTGTCTTTTCCAATGAAATGAACGAGTTTTCGATCTCCAGCTTCGGATTTTGTCCAATAGTTGCGCCAATCTTTTCCCTTGTCAAGTGCCCATTGTTTTGTCGCCGAAATGTAGCCAATTGGTGCATCCAACCAAACATAAAGTACTTTTCCATCGGCATTAGGAAGTGGAACTTTTACTCCCCAGTCTAAATCGCGGGTCATGGCACGAGGCTTGAGTCCACCATTGATCCACGACATGCATTGTCCGATCACTTGGTTTCTCCACAACTTTGGATCGTGTTGTTGAACACCGTCTAATATTCCGTTTTGAATCCATTCCTTCAACCATGTTTCGTGTTGATCCATGGGTAAGTACCAATGCGAAGTGGATTTCAATATAGGTGTTTTACCGCTTAACGTGGACTTTGGATTGATTAAATCTGTCGGACTTAAGTCACTTCCACATTTCTCACATTGATCTCCGTATGCGCCAGTACTTTGGCATTTCGGACAATCTCCTGTGATGTAGCGATCTGCTAAAAATTGTTGGTATTCTTCGTCAAAGTATTGTTCTGAGGTTTCTTCAATAAACTTTCCTTGCTCGTGTAATTTTTTAAAAAAATCAGCTGACGTTTCGTGATGCAATTCAGTGGATGTTCGGTGAAAGATATCAAAGGAAATGTCAAATTTTTCAAAGGCATTTTTGATGATTCCGTGGTACTTATCTACGATGTCTTTTGGCGTGAGCCCATCTTTTTTCGCACGTAAGGTAATGGCTGCACCATGCTCATCGCTACCGCAGATAAACACGACATCGTGCTCATTCATGCGAAGGAAACGAACAAAAATATCTGCTGGAAGGTAAACTCCTGCGACGTGTCCGAGGTGTAAGGGTCCATTTGCGTAGGGCAATGCTGCGGTTACCGTATATGTTGCTTTTTTCATCAGGACAAAGATAATAAAGCTTGGGCATCTTTAAGGAATTCAATGTGCTAAAAATTGGGCATAAAAAAAGGGTCGACGAGCGACCCTTTTCCTGATTCGAAAATCGAATTATTTTTTCACAACGTTGAATTGTGCAGTTTTACCATTTTCAAGTACTACGTTGAAAATGTAAACACCTGCTTCAAGGTTTGCGATGTTCAATTCAGCTTGACCAGCAGTCAAAGAAACTTGATTTGTCATAGCAACTCTTCCAGCAACGTCAGTTACTGTTAAGTTTGCTACTCCTTCACCTTCGATGGAGATAGTCACTAGGTCAGTAGCCGGGTTAGGATAAGCCATTCCTGCTACTGTGTTTAATTCATTGATTCCAACTGTTTCACCAACTTTCATTGCGATGGAGCTTGGCACATCTGAACCAAATCCAACAGCAAAGTAAGTACCGTCGCTTTCGTTAGGACTCATCGGTTGCAAGTAGTAAGCCTCGTTCCAAGTGTAGTCTGTTTTGTTTTCGTGTCCAATGTATAAATTTAAGTTTACTGTTTGAACACATGCCAAATAACGTTGGTTATCTTCTAAGTTAGTAGGTGTATTGAATGCACCGTAAACAGTTTCACCTTGAAGGTCACCAGGGAAGTAGTAGAATCCAGATGCTACTTCAGTCAATGTTGTGAATCCTAAATTCGCATCATTTAAGTCAGCGAAAGCATCTTCCCATTTGTACAAGTATAAAGCCATTTCTTCGCCTGTTAACAAAACTGCAGATGCAGTACTTGTTGTTGCAGCAAAGTAAATTCCTTCAACACTCATGCGGCTAGCATTTGGATCATTGATCACTGAACATACAGAGAATGTTTGGTTGTTAGTTCCCGGACGGTAGTAGTTACCACCTGAAGGCAATCCAGTCGTTGCATCCGCTTGTGCATATGAATACAATGAATCAGAAATCGTAAACGTTGATGTTAAAATGTTATCAGCATCATATTGGTCAGCAACACCTAATCCAACCGTGTACGTCACTGTGTATGTTCCAGTTGGATATGTTGCCAAAGAAAATTGAGGCAAGGTAGAAGCACCACCAGGATAAACATCTGTACTGTCACCAGCAGCGATTGATAATCCAGTTACGCTGTTGTCATAAACAGTTGCTCCAGAAGGATTCGTAATTTTTGCGTTCAACGAAACAGATGCTTGCGCTTGGTTTCCGTAATTGAAAACACGTGCTCCTAGGTCAAAATTGAATTCTGTACCATTTTGAGCGATGTACGATGGAACGATAGCTTGTTTTGGAAGTAACGCTGCTTTCGGGGAGATTCCTCCGTCGTTCGCGTACAATCCTGTTTTGTTTCCAAGGAACATAACGACAGCACCGCTAGCCATTTGGTTTACGATGGCATCTCCGTCAGAATTTTGGATCATCACAACAGGAATGGTTACAGATGCACCACTTGCACCCGCTCCCATTGCGATTACCTCTGGATCACGGTTGATCACGATAACTGCAACAGCACCTGCGTTTTGTGCATTCAATGCTTTCATTCCAAACTCACACGTATTACGGTAAATAACCGCGATTTTTCCTGTAAGGTTGTTGATTAAGGGATTACATCCTTCTTGTGCAATTGGATGTCCTTGCGCGTTTGTTCCTTGACTACCATCGTCTACCAACATCAAGGTGTCTTGAACGTACGTTCCCGGGATGAGGAAGTCAGGAGTTCCCCACCCACTTCCTGGATCTGCCCATGTAAATGTGTAATTGGCAACGATAGGCTGCGGAGAAACGCCCGCTACAATCACTTGAGCATTTGACATAAAGGTCAAAGCTACAGCACTAATAGTAAGTAATAATTTTCTCATAGTTGATTATTTTATAATGATTCGGGATAAAGTTAATATAATTTTCACTCAAATCAAAAAGTTAATGAAAACAAAAAAGCCGTCAGTTGACGGCTTTAATAAGGTTGTGGTGAAGTGCTTATCGCAGCCATACAATCAAATAATAAAAAATTGCTGCTAATCCAGCACTTACAGGAATGGTTAATATCCACGCCCATAATAAGTTGATGGTTACTCCCCAGCGCACTGCGCTCAGGCGTTTTGTGGCACCAACGCCAATAATTGAACCAGTAATGGTGTGTGTCGTTGAAACAGGGATTCCAAACTGAGATACGGTAAACAGGGTCAATGCCCCTGCGGTTTCGGCACAAACACCTTCCAACGGTGTGACCTTCGTAATCTTAGTTCCCATCGTTTTAACGATCTTCCATCCACCCATTAAGGTCCCAAGTCCGATCATTAAGTAACAGCCAAACGCAATCCAAAATGGCATTGTGTCTGAATGAACTTTTGTTTTAATCTTAAATCCTTCTTTTAATTCACCTGATTTTTTATCCACATAGTTTCCGAAAATACCTGCATATGCATAACGAGTATTGAGGGTATTATCTGTGAAAACAGTATCGTTTGTTTTGGCATCACACAAAGCATCACCTAAAGTGTATACTTCGATTTTCCCTAAAGCATCGTCAATCTCTTTGTAACTAGGAATCGTTGCTTTCGCATATCCATCACTAACTTTTCCATCTTTATCGTAAACAACTTTACCCGTTGAGGCATCAACAATTTCTTTGTGCTCCATGTAGTATATGGCACTGTCAATCTGCGCAACTTCTGGTTTGAATTTCTCTAGTTTATCTTCTTCGTTATGGTATTCAATTTGCATCAATTCCGTAATCTGAAGATCTTTTGGAACAGCGCTATCTAATTTACCTTCGCGCCCCATGTTACCGTAAACTAGTAAGGCAGCACAAATAATACCCATTACTTTTTGAGAGTCAGCTCCACCGTGTCCTAAAGAGAAGGCTGCTGAAGAAAGCAATTGCAATTTCTTGTGCATGTTGGCCTCTTTCATTGCGGATGGCTTTTTACCGTGAACCAGTTCAAACCAAATGTAAACAAGGATGAAAATACTGATCATTCCAATCACAATGTATAACATGATCGGTTTCATGTCGATGTATTCAATCATGTATTCCATGACCATAATGGTTACTCCAGACAAGGCAAGGATCACCAACATTTTTTTCCAAAAGGAACGACTGATGGTTACTACAGCGATCAAGTAGGCAATAAATCCACCAATGAAAGGAGCTAGAAATATGAATAAGACAACTTTAAGTATTTCTCCTGAATCAATCACACTGAATCCAGCATGAGCAACAGCTGCACCAGCGAATCCACCAATTAAGGTATGAGAAGAAGAGGATGGAATCCCCAACCACCACGTCAATAAATTCCAGAATGTGGCAGCAAGAAGTCCAGCTAGGATTACCCAAAGGTCAATCGCATTGCTGTCTACCGTTTTTGCTACGGTATTTCCAACACTCATGTCAAATACCCAAAAGGCAATAATATTAAAGGTTGCTGCCCAAATTACGGCTTGAAATGGAGTTAGAACTTTCGTCGAAACAACGGTTGCTATGGAGTTGGCTGCATCATGAAAACCATTCACCAAATCAAATAATAATGCAATTGCAACGACAACAAGAAGTAATGTAAACATAAGCTTTTGGGTCTACGTAGGTTAAGCGTATTTTACAACAATGGATTCGATTACATTCCCTGCATCTTCGCATTTATCTGTAGCGATTTCCATTACTTGGTATAATTCGCGACGTTTGATTAATTCTTTTGCATCCACATCTGAATTGAACAATTTCTCAATGCTCATATCGAAAATGTTATCCGCATTATTTTCAATGCTGTTGATTTTGATGACACATTCAATGATTTTCTGTGTGTTTTTCAAATTACGCAATTCCATCACTGCTTCTTTCACTGCGGTAACGGCATCTAATATGGCTTCAGCTGTTTTCTGAATGCCTTGATCGGAGATTGGATCGATTTGATAAAAGTTGATTTTCTTGCCGGACGCGTAAATGTAATCTGCAATATCATCTAAAGCTGATGCAAGGCTATGAATATCTTCACGGTCAAAGGGTGTAATAAAGTTTTTTCCTAATTCAATAAAAATATGATGTGTAACATTATCATTTTGATGCTCAATATCTTGCATCTCAGAAATGTAAGCAGCTCGTTTATTGAAATCCGGCTCCTGTACGACTTGAACAAGTTTTTTGGCAATTGCCTCAAGATTATCACTTGCTTGTTCGAATAAAGAATAAAAGACTTTATCCTTTGGTAAAAAATAACTTAAAATACCTGCCATAATGCGTAATTATTAGACAAATGTAAACGGATTAATAGAGTTTCTCAATAGAATGAACCTTTGTTAATGTAAACATAACATTGATGAGGGAAGGAAAATAAGTTCATTGGGAATCAAAAAAAAAGGGAAACAATCTGTTTCCCTTTACGATCTTCTATCTCGTCAGCTTATCCTTTCGCTGCAGCAAATTTACCTGCAACAAAGTCCCAATTAACCACATGGAAAAACGACTGAATGTAATCCGGTCTTCTGTTTTGGTAATTTAAATAATAAGCGTGCTCCCAAACGTCCAATGCAAGAATCGCTGTTCCTTGGCATCCTTCACCCATTAATGGATTGTCCTGGTTCGCTGTCGAACAGATTTCTAATTTTCCGTTCGTTACACACAACCAAGCCCATCCTGAACCAAAACGAGTTGTCGCTGCTTTCGCGAATTCCGCTTGGAAGTTTTCAAAGGATCCAAATGCCTCGTTAATAGCACTCGCTAATTCTCCTGTTGGAAGTCCGCCACCGTTTGGAGACATACATTCCCAAAACAAATTGTGATTCCAGAATCCACCTCCGTTGTTTCTAACTGCAGGCATATCTTTGCATACTTTCAGGATTTCTTCAATGGATTTTCCTTCCAAATCTGTTCCCGCAATTGCGTTGTTTAAGTTGGTAATATAAGCCTGATGGTGTTTCGTGTGGTGAATTTCCATCGTGCGTGCGTCGATGTGTGGCTCTAATGCATCATATGCATATGGTAAAATTGGCAATTCAAATGACATATTTTTATTTTTTTGATGTTAATGTTAAAAGACAAAATTAATCATTAAACAAGTTCGCGTGTTGAAATGTTCTTTATATATGAATAGATTTCATTTATGAAACTATCCTGTGTTTAATGCGTAATTTTGAACCATGAGTATAGAAAGACCAATTTCTGATTGGATTCCAATGTCCCACAAAGAAGCGGAAAAACGCGGATGGGAAGAATTCGATGTGATTTTAATATCGGGAGACGCTTACGTCGACCATCCAAGTTTTGGAACAGCCGTTATCTCTCGCATCATTGAGGATGAAGGACTTCGTATCGGAATCGTTGCACAACCAAACTGGAAGGACGATTTACGCGATTTTAAAAAGTTGGGAAAACCACGCCTGTTCTTTGGTGTTACTGCTGGATGTATGGATTCCATGGTTAATCACTACACTGCAAATAAACGCTTGCGTTCTACGGATGCATATACACCCGGTGGACAAGCTGGATTTCGTCCGGATTATGCGTCAACAGTTTATAGCCAAATCTTAAAATCGATTTATCCAGATGTACCAGTGGTACTCGGTGGAATCGAAGCTTCGTTAAGACGTGTTACACATTATGATTATTGGAAGGATCAACTAATGCCATCTATTTTGGTGGACTCAGGTGCAGATCTTTTGGTATATGGAATGGGAGACCAACCTTTGAGAACACTCCTCCGTCTAATGAAACGAGGCGTACCATTTCATCAAGCGAAAACCATCAACCAAGTCGCTTTTTTGAATCCAAAATCGGAGGAATTGCCAAGAAATAAAAACTGGGAAACCGTGGAATTGGCAAGTCATGAAACATGCTTAGTGGACAAAGTGCAATACGCTACAAACTTCAAAATTGTAGAGGTAGAATCCAATAAATGGGAAGCAAATCGAATTATTCAACACGTTGGTGATCAGACATTGGTGATCAATCCACCATTCAAAACGATGACGGAAAATGAAATCGATCAAAGTTTCGACCTTCCTTATACCCGCTTACCACATCCAAAATACAAGAAACGCGGAGCGATTCCAGCTTTCGATATGATTAAGTTCTCCATCAACATGCACCGTGGCTGTTTTGGAGGGTGTAGTTTCTGTACCATTTCAGCCCATCAAGGGAAATTCATCGCGTCACGCAGTGAAAAATCCATCTTAGGTGAATTGGAACAATTGGTCAATCATCCAGATTTTCGTGGATACATTTCGGACATTGGTGGTCCGTCGGCCAACATGTACAAAATGAAAGGGAAGGATGAAGCCATTTGTGCAAAATGTGTTTCGCCTAGCTGTATCCACCCGGTTATTTGCAATAACTTGGATACGTCGCACGAGCAAATGACGAAGTTGTATCAGAAAATCGACAGCCATCCGAAGGTGAAAAAGGCCTTTGTTGGTTCCGGAATCCGTTACGATTTATTGGTCGATGATTTTAACAAAAATAACGAGGACGGAAACCACGACCGATACATTGAACAAGTCATTACTCGTCATGTCAGTGGACGATTAAAAGTAGCTCCGGAACATACATCGGATGCAACGCTTCGTGTGATGAGAAAACCTTCCTTTAAATACTTCCATAAATTCAAAGAGAAATACGATAAACTCTCGGAAAAACATGGATTGAAACAACAATTGATTCCTTACTTTATTTCTTCACATCCAGGTTGCGAGGAAGAAGACATGGCCAATCTAGCCGCAGAAACAAAGGACATGGGATTCCAATTAGAACAAGTGCAGGATTTTACGCCAACCCCAATGACTGTTGCAGAGGTAATCTACTATACTGGATTGCATCCATACACCTTGAAGCCAATCAAAACCGTAAAAACGCGAGAGGAAAAATTAAATCAAAACCGATTTTTCTTCTGGTACAAACGTGAAAACAAAGATTGGATCAAAAACCGCTTAACAAAAGCAAAACGTCCAGACTTAATAGAAAAGCTACTCGGCGAGGAGGCTAAAAAGGAAGAAAAAGTACCGAAATGGTTAGCTGAAAAACGAAAACACAAGAATTAACTTCTTGTTAAAATTGTTAAAAACGTAAAAATATCCATCCATTATTTGAAACCTTGCTAGTATGAAAAAGTCACTATTATTACTCTTTGTTCTTCTTGTTTCACGTCAAATGAGTTTTGCTCAAGATACGATCGTTGAAGAAGTCTATGCTGAAGAGGAGCCAATTACCTTTGCTTCGACAAGGATCATTTCTGGTCATTCCGTGGAAACAATTGCCAAAGGAATCACCGATTTTAGAATTGAACACCGTTTTGGTGACATTGCTGGAACAAATGGCGGAGTACAAAATATGTTTGGTTTTGATATGTTGTCAGACATGAGAATCGCCCTTGAATATGGTGTAACAGATAAGTTAATGATCGGTTTTGGACGTTGCAAAGGAACAGGAGCACCCTACCGATCTTTATTAGATGGATTTGTGAAATACCGTTTTTTAACTCAAAAGAAAAACGATATGCCTGTTTCTATGGCTGTTATTGGTGGATCAACGTTTACGTATATGACCGCATCATCGGATCTTTCACAAGTGAATAGTTTCCCGAAGGTTGCTCACCGTTTTTCATACTTCACGCAATTAAATGTGGCTCGTCACTTTGGTAACAAAGCTTCCATCGCACTGATGCCAACGTATGTTCACCGAAACTATGTTGCAGCGGACGATGTAAATGATTTATTTGCTTTAGGTGGCGCTTTCCGCGTGAAATTAACGAGCCGCTTTGCTTTGGTTGGTGAATATTACCAAGTTTTCTCTAACAGTGCTTTCCGTCAAACTGGATACAAAAATTCACTTGGAATTGCCCTAGAGTGGTTCACCTTCGGACATAATTTCACCATTAATTTCACTAACGCTGCCGGACTCGGAGAAACACAGTTCATTCCATATACTTTTCAAAGTTGGAGTAAAGGACAATTTCGCTTTGGATTTAGCGTGAGTCGCAAATTTTCTAACGATTAACATCAAATAACATGAGCAAAAAAGCAATTTCCACTATCGGCCTAATCGTTCTAACCGTACTTTCTACTTCGATCGCTTGGATGCCAAGTACCCATTACGAGGTAACATCTGGTTACGCGATTGATTTCAAAAGCAAAGATCCATCAGGTTCATTCAAAACAATGGACGGTACCGTGGAATTTGATGAAGCGAATATAGATGCAACGCAATTTAATTTGAAAATCGATGTCAAATCCATCTCCACAGGAAATGGAATGATGAACAAGAAATCTCAAACGGCAGAATGGTTTGACGCGGTGAAATTCCCTTTCGCAAAATTCAAATCTACGAAAGTGGTCAAAAAAGGAACGGAGTTAAGCATTGTTGGGGATTTGACCATTAAAGGAATCACGAAACAATACACCATCCCAGCTTCTTTTTCAAAGAATGGAGAACAGGTGACGTTTAAAGGAACGTTTAATGTCAATCGCATTGAATTTAAGGTCGGACACAAAAGTGATGTCGTACCGGATTTAATGAAAGTTACCTTTAATGTACCTGTAAAAAAATAAGACATGAATGTAAAGCTTGCTTTAACGAGTGCATTTTGTGCGAGTTTTATCGGGATACTTTACACATATGCTTATTATCAATTGCTCTTTGATTTCTCGACAGTGTTACCCATTTGGAAAGTTGCTTTTGGACTGATTTCGTTTAGTTTGATATTGTTTTATGTTCATCTTCTATTTACAAAGGTGGTCAAACAAAACCCAACGTTTTGGTTCGGATGGACGTTTTCCATTGTGACATTTGTCAGCATGTTATACCCAATGATGCAACGGGTTTATGTGGATGCATCTGAATTCTATCCAGGATTCGTTATTCCACTTCACTTTTTGCCAATCCTTATGTTTTTTACTTTTCATCAATTATATCCTCAAAAATGAATCGAATCCTTTTTATTGCCCTTTGTTCTCTTTTTCTGGCAAGTTCTTGCACGAAGGAAAAAACACCATTTTCACAAACACCAACATGTAATGGAACCGTTTCATTTGCCAATGATGTTTTACCAATTATCCAACAACAATGTACGGGTTGTCACGACGCAGGAAACGCTTCTGGAGGATACAATCTTTCCGACTATGCAACCATTTCATCACACGCAAATGCAGTTTTAGGTTCCATGCGCAATTCTGGATACCAACTCATGCCTCAAGGTGGACCAGCACTTCCTGATTCAACAATTCAATTAATCGAATGTTGGATTTACCAAGGAAAATTGGACAACTAGATAATAGTTCATGCGTTTTATTGTATCCTTATTCATGTTGATTTCAGCATTGACTTATGGTCAAAGCGAGCGAACGATTTTGTATACACAAGCAACAGAATTTGGTTACCGAAATCAATTCAAGGAAGCAGAAAAGATTTTATCGCAAGTCATTGCTTTATTTCCGAATGATTCCATGGCATATTTTGACCGAGCGATCATGCGTGAAAACTTGGGTGATACTTTGGGTGCTATTTCCGATTTCACGAAGGAAATAGAAATCGATCCAAAAAGCGCAGATAATTACTTTTTGCGAGGGATACTTTACCGCAAAACGAAAATGTACAACGAAGCATTGGCAGACTTTAAAAAAGTAAATCAACTAGATGCGGGAAATGCCGATTCGCATTACTTTGCTGCACAATTACTACTTGTTCTTGAACAAAATAAATATTTGGCAAAACGACAATTAAAAAAGTGTTTGCGAATCAATTCAGCGCATGAGGAAGCGAAGAAATTAGTTCTTCAAATCAGTTAGCATGATGTGCTTCAACAGGGATAAGCATAAAACCTAGATTAAAATAAATACCTTTGTACACTTAATATACTTATTATGAAATCAATTCTTTTCTCTCTTTCCATGGTTGCTTGTACTTTATTGAGTGCGCAAACAGGTGGAACACTTACTTTGTCCTTTACTCAAACACCTCACACTTCCTTTCAAGGAACAAAAAATGTAATGGCAGTCTGGATTGAATCAAGCATAGGAACTTTTGTGAAAACACGCGCACGCAACGCTGGCGGAGGAACGTCAGACCATTTGCCTGTTTGGGCAGTAAAATCAGGTGGTTCTGCTGGAAATTGTATGACTGCAAGTTGTAACACAGTGGGGGCGATTACTGGTGCTACGTTAAATAATTTTTCTTCGAGAAACTTTAGTTGGGATGGAACGGATGCTTCAGGAAATATTGTTGCTGATGGAACATATAAAATCACCGTTGAAAGCACATGGAATCATGGTTCGGCTGCAACAACAACACGATCCTTTACTTTTGTGAAAGGCACGGCTTCGGACGTTCAAACACCAGCGGCTGATGCAAATTTCACAGGAATTGCGTTAGCATGGAATCCGGCAGGTGTAGGTGTGGAAGAAAAAACGTCTGATATGATCGTTTCCATTCAGCCAAATCCGAGTTTAAACGGAGTCTTCAATGTCGAGTTTAATTATGCGATCAGAGTATCTGCAATGAACCTAGCTGGTGAGGAAGTTTATACGGAGGATATAAAAATGAACGAAGTTTCCAAAACAGTGAATTTATCTAACTTGACAAGTGGTGTATACTTTATTTGTGTGACAAACGGCACATCTATGTCAAAACACAAAGTGGTAATCAATAAATAAGATCTTAAATCAAATGATTGTGAAAGGGGAGCAGTGCTTCCCTTTTTTTATTGCTCATCAGCAATCCAATCGATCAGTTTGGGAGTGATATACACTTGGTATTTACCATCCTCGTCGCTGTAAATAAGATAGGCTTGAATTTCAGGATGTAGCGAAAGGAATTCTTTGGCTTTGTCCAGACCCATGACTAAAATCGCCGTGGCTAATGCATCTGAAGAAATACACTTATCCGTAAAAATGGATGCGCTTAGCAATTGATTACTCGTTGGCATTCCGGTTTTTGGATCAATGTGATGCACAATTTTCACCCCATTTTCGACAGTGAATTTGCGGTAATTACCGGAGGTAGCAACGCCTATATTTTCAATTTGAAAGATCACGTTCAGTGGATTAACATTGGTTTTATTTTCAATGGGCTGTTCCAATCCAATGTACCATGGAAGACCGTTCCTCTTGCCATGTGCATACACTTCACCCCCAATTTCAACCACAAAAGAGGTGATTCCTTTTGAAAGGAGTAATTCAGAAACGAGATCAACGGAATATCCTTGTGCAAAAGCATTGAAGTCAAGAGAGACGCGTGGATCACTTTTGGTTATTTTACCATGTGATAAAGTGATTTTCTCAAATCCAACAAAGGTTAACAAGCTGTCTATTTTAGCTTGCTCCAATTTGTCTTTTTTTTCTGGACCAAATCCCCATGCATTTACGAGTGGATAAACTGTCGGATCAAATGCACCGTCTGTTAATTTCCAAATTTCCTTTGCTTTTAAAAAACACGCATCAAAATAGTCATCTGTTTTTCCATGTTTCTCGTTGTGATTGATTTTTGAAATCAATGAATTGGACTGATACGTTGAAACGGACTGGTCGAAGCGTTTCAATAAACGCTCAATGTCTTTGTGTAGGTTTCGATTCTTAGCGTCGAAATACTGTATGTGATACGTCGTTCCTTGTGCGCGACCTTCCAGATAGATTGCCTCTTCTTGCGCGGAAACCAATCTAGTGAACGAAAGGATTATCAAGAAAAAGAGTATTTTTTTCATGAATCGAAGGTAGGAAATATCCAACATTTATAGATTGATACTCGCAGCTTTACTTGCATAGAATCCATTCGCTCGAATAATTTCCTGTTTCAAATCACTAAAATCTTGTGTTTCCCCTTGTGCTTTGTAACAAAGAAGTAAATACCAGTGTTGTTCTTCGTCGAAATTGTCAAACTTGACTAAGTTCATTACTTTGAGACGTTGTTCGCATAAGTTGAATTGTTTCAAGTTATACAGACAAAGCGCTGAATAAAAGAGTGCGTTAACATCATCCGGATATGTCGATAAGATTTGGTCAAATCCAATTAATGCAACTTTGTACTCCCCTCGATTAAAGTCCGAAAGTGTGTTGCTTAAAAAGTTCATGTAACTGATATCTAAATTGTCTCTTTGATTCACTCCTGCTCCTTGGTACTCTTGTGCCGCTGGTGTCCCTGTCAGTAAATCAGTCTTTTCTTGTCGTGTTTTTTTGCGGTAATACCTGTAGTCAAGTACTTTCAAATCGTTAACATACGTTTCCATGGCAAAGTTCGATCGACTTTTTGTGGGATTTCGTTCGACTTTTCCGATGCTGTGCAATGGAAGATGAACGAGTTCCTCCGTTGGATAACTTGGATTTTCATTGGCGCGAAAAATCATCCCTTTGTCTTTCGCCTTAAATTCCTGCTGGATTTTATTTGGCAAAAGCACTTTCTCTTTGGGGAGAACAAGTAAGGACTGAAGTTTTTCCACTGGAATGCGTTCTACGTGTATGGAACTAATGTTAGTTGTTGGTCTTGATTTAGGAGTAGCTGAATCTTGTGTAGTTCGATAAATAAAAAGTGCTGCAAGAGAAAGGATCAGTACACTGGAAATTTTCCAGGTGAGATTTCTCTTATGATAATAACGTTTATCGAGTCTTTTCAATGAATGCAAAGCAGAGGCATTTTCCTCGAATCCATCTAGTGCGTCTGAAAGAAAGGGGTCCTTCAAACTTTGCTGCTCTAGCGCATGTTTTTCACGTGAAGACATCCGCGTAAAGTAAGACAAGAATACGTTTCGATTATTTTTCATGACCTTCTTTTCTTTTTTCTAGAAGCAACTTTAAATTTCTTCGTCCATTTTGCAAATGACTCTTTACCTCTTTCATACTATAAGAAGTAATGTTTGCGACTTCCTCGTAGCTCTTTTTTTGCAAATAGAACAGTTGAATACAAATGCGCTGTTCTTGTTTTAACTCTTCAAATACCATAATCAAGCTTTCGATCAACTCATCTTTTTCGAGTTTTTCATCTAATCGTTGATCACCGTCATCATAAAGGACATCGTCATCCTTCAATTCTATATTCTTTTTATGGGCACGAAGAAACATTAAACTACTATTTCGAGCAGAAACATAAAGCCAACTTTTAAAATGTTGAACCTGATGTTGCAGTAACTTTTCTGTTAACGAAGCAAATAAAGAAAGGGTAAGGTCCTCTGCATTTTCAATTTGTTTGACATATTTCATGCAAACACCAAATACCATATGAGCATATCTTTGATACAATTCATCGATGCAGCTTGTCCATTGCTTTTCCTTGTAAAGAGAAATTATATCCTCATCACTTAATTTACGCAAGTATGTCCTTCTATTTAATAGCATCAAAAACAAAGATGCAAGATTTATATCTTTTCCACAAAGCAAGCGTCTTTTTCTTTTTATCGTATCCATATATAAGGCATAATAGTTTTATCAATTATTTAACCTAATGTTTGGATGGAAAAGCAATTTGGGAAATAAATAAATTTTTTTTAATTTATTTTCCAACGCAAATTTTGTCCGAATCAGCAAAAATGGAATGAAGTCCTTTTCGTGGACAGATTAAAATCAATCACTTACGTTTTATTTTCAAAGAAAAAGAAACCTTTTCAATACTTCTCCGTTAGAATTCCTCGGGTCTGGCAACAAAAAAAAATATAAAAAACTTTCAAAAAAGTGTTGCGGATCCAAAAAGAGTACATATCTTTGCACCCCGCAAGTGAGATAAACAACGGTTAATCTAGCGGTAATAAAGTCTTAAAGTTAACTAGAATGTGAGTTCTACTAACGTCTAAAGAAGTTCTTTGAAGTATTGAGAAATAAGGAAACAGCGTTTTTAAGAAAAGAACATAATAAACATACTCGAG
>ENA-OUVC01000120-OUVC01000120.1-marine-metagenome-genome-assembly--contig:-NODE-120-length-54831-cov-4.819557_pt1 | contig 54831 bp, 43 predicted proteins | sample MGYA00248622_ERZ508571 | MGnify/ENA primary metagenome ERZ508571 (study PRJEB26236, sample SAMN06267175) | marine metagenome | isolation source: Columbia River Estuary | place: USA:Columbia River Estuary... | reverse complement strand
TCTTCTTCCGTTGCGCGGATTACTTCCTTCGGAAGCACCGTTGGAGATCCTTTTGAACTTAAGAAGGTGTTTACACCGATAATCGGGAATTCACCTGTATGCTTCAAGGTTTCGTAGTACAAGGATTCTTCCTGAATTTTCGAACGTTGGTACATGGTTTCCATCGCTCCTAGTACGCCACCACGCTCGGTGATGCGGTCGAATTCGGTTAATACAGCAGATTCTACCAAATCCGTTAGTTCGTCGATGATGAATGATCCTTGTAATGGATTCTCGTTTTTCGCTAATCCAAGTTCACGGTTGATGATCAACTGAATCGCCATCGCACGACGTACAGATTCCTCTGTTGGTGTCGTGATCGCCTCGTCATACGCATTCGTATGTAGGGAATTACAGTTGTCGTATATCGCGTACAACGCTTGAAGTGTCGTACGAATGTCGTTAAAGTCAATTTCTTGCGCGTGGAGCGAGCGTCCAGATGTTTGAATGTGGTACTTCAACATTTGCGCACGTGGATTCGCACCGTATTTCTTCGCCAAAGCTTTCGCCCATAAACGACGAGCAACGCGTCCAATCACAGCGTATTCTGGATCAATTCCGTTGGAGAAGAAGAAGGACAAGTTTGGACCGAAGTCGTTGATGTCCATGCCGCGACTCAAATAGTATTCCACATACGTAAATCCATTCGCCAAGGTAAATGCCAATTGTGTAATTGGATTCGCTCCGGCTTCCGCAATGTGGTATCCTGAAATGGACACCGAGTAGAAGTTTCGCACGCCATTTTCGATGAAATACTGTTGTACGTCTCCCATCAAGCGCAGCGCGAATTCAGTCGAGAAAATGCAGGTATTCTGTGCTTGATCTTCTTTTAAAATATCTGCTTGAACGGTTCCACGCACTTGTTTCAATGTTTCCGTTTTGATGTCCAAATAGACATCCGCTGGAAGTACTTGATCGCCCGTTACACCGAGTAACATCAATCCAAGTCCATCGTTTCCTTCCGGTAACTCACCTTGGTAACTTGGGCGCGCAACGCTTTTCGCTTGGTAAATCGCAGCGATTTTCGCTTCCACTTCCGCTTCAAGTCCGTTGGCTTTGATGTATTTCTCACAATTTTGATCGATCGCTGCATTCATGAAGAAGGCCAACAACATCGGTGCTGGACCATTAATCGTCATGGAAACAGACGTCGCCGGATGACTCAAGTCAAATCCAGAATATAATTTTTTCGCATCGTCCAAACAGCAAATGGAAACTCCTGAATTTCCGATTTTCCCATAAATATCGGGACGAATTGCGGGGTCATTTCCATATAAAGTCACGGAGTCAAACGCTGTAGAAAGTCGTTTCGCTGGCATGCCCAAACTCACGTAGTGAAAACGCTTGTTCGTGCGCTCTGGTCCACCTTCCCCCGCAAACATACGCGTTGGATCTTCTCCCTCGCGTTTGAATGGGAACAATCCGGAAGTGTAAGGGAATTCACCTGGGAAATTCTCTTGAAGAACCCAACGTAAAATATCACCCCAGCTGCTGTATCTTGGTGCCGCAACTTTCGGGATTTGTGAATGGGACAACGATTCGGTGTGCGTTTGAATGCTCAAAACTTTATCGCGTACCTTGAATTGGTATTCCGGATTTTTGAAGGATTGTTTCTTCGCATCCCAGTTTTGAAGGATTTCCCAGTTACGTGGATCGAAGTTTAATTTTTCTTTGTCCAAAGTCTCTTGCAATCCTTTGATCAAGCGGTCTTTGTCCTCAATCGTTGATTGCTCCAATGTTCCGATGGAGGATTGTAATCCTTGCAGTCTATCCGCAACTTTTACTTGCTCATTCACCCACTTGTCGTAGGCTCTGTTGTTTTCAGAAATCTCGGACAAGTAACGTGTTCTTTCTGGTGGAATCACGTAAATTTTCTCGGACATCTCTCGTGTAATCTGGAAAGTCGAATGCAAGTCAGCGCCTGTTTTCTCGACCATTTTGTCCATGATTACCTTGTACAAGGAATTCATCCCTGGATCATTGAATTGAGAAGCAATCGTTCCGTACACCGGCATGTCATCCACATTGGAATCCCACAAGTTATGGTTGCGTTGGTATTGTTTGCGGACATCGCGCAAGGCATCGAGTGCTCCACGTTTGTCGAATTTATTTAAGGAAATCACGTCGGCAAAGTCCAACATGTCGATTTTTTCTAATTGTGTCGCAGCACCGTATTCCGGCGTCATCACGTACAAAGAAACATCAGAGTGATCCAAGATTTCTGTATCCGATTGACCAATTCCAGAAGTTTCCAAAATGATCAAATCGTAGTTCGCTGCTTTCAAAATACTGATGGCTTCAGCAACGTGTTTCGATAAAGCCAAATTGGATTGACGTGTTGCCAATGAGCGCATGTAAACGCGTTCACTTTTGATCGAGTTCATGCGAATACGGTCACCCAACAAGGCTCCGCCCGTTTTGCGTTTCGATGGATCCACGGAAACCACCGCAATTTGTTTATCCGTAAAGTCAATCAAGAAACGACGCACCAATTCATCTACTAAAGATGATTTTCCAGATCCACCAGTTCCCGTAATTCCTAATACAGGAATCGCAGATTTATCTGAAATGGCATGAATTTCTTTCAATAAGGCACTGTTTTCCGCTGGGAAATTTTCTGCTCCCGAAATCACACGTGCAATTGTTGGAACGAATTTGTCTGCCAATTTCGTGATTACTTCCGGCGTACTTGGCAAAGAACTCGGTTCTCCCACGGGAAAATCACATTTCTCGATCAAATCGTTGATCATTCCTTGCAATCCCATAGAACGTCCATCGTCAGGATGGTAGATGCGGGTAATCCCGTATCCTTGTAATTCTGCGATTTCGGATGGAAGAATGGTTCCACCACCACCACCAAAAATTTTCACATGTGGCGCTCCTTTTTCCTGAAGCAAATCGTACATGTATTTGAAGTATTCGATATGTCCACCTTGGTACGATGTCATCGCAATCGCCTGTGCATCCTCTTGAATGGCACAATCCACCACTTCTTCTACAGAACGATCGTGGCCGAGGTGAATGACTTCACATCCCGTTGCTTGGATGATGCGACGCATGATGTTGATGGCAGCGTCATGTCCATCAAATAAGGAGGCTGCAGTAACGATGCGAATTTTGTTAACTGGTATGTAGGGAGCTACTTGTTCCATGCTATTTCACGTGTTGTTTGATGGACAAAACTACGCAAAAAATGCTGATTTTAGGGAACAAATCGGGATGAAATACAAACGAAGTTTAAGGAAGACTATGCTAGATGTGGCGGGATGTTTTCCGTTCCGATGGACTCAAACTCGTCTTTGGAAGAAACCAAGAATCCCTCCGCGCAATCCAACATGTCCTGAATGCGAAGAATTTCTGGATATTGCTTCGCTTCTATATGAATCGTAAATACTTGTTTGCCAATGCGTTGTTTTTCGGTGAAATGACGATCATCGACAAGCTCGTAGAACGATTTTTCGTTTGCTAATTTTCGGTATTGCGGAAAAGCGAACCCGGACATCAGAGGCGTTCAAGTGGTGTTTTTACGCCATCAACAAGCGAATAACACGCTAATTTGTCCTTGAATACGGAAGACTTGAAGATCGAACGATTCAATAACATGCGCACACATTCTTGAATTCCTTCAACGATGGATGGATGCGGGTGAATCAATTCGGAAAGTACTTCGATGGACATGTTGAGCTTGATTAACAAGCCAACTGCCTGAATCGCTGTCGAAGCATGTGCTCCCACAACACGCATTCCGAGGATGCGCATGTCTTTGTCGTTTGTCACAATTATTTTGAAGAATCCCTGAGTTTTGCGCATTGCAATGGCTCTGGTGATCAAGGAATAATCGATTTTCACCACTTTCACTGGAATGCTTTGCTCCACACATTGTTGTTCGTTCAGTCCGACCGAAGCAACTTCTGGTGAGAGAAACATGATTGTACACACATTGTCGTAGTTCAAGCGTTCTGGAATATTGCCAAATGCTTTTTCGACAGCGTGTCGTGCTTCAATCTCGCCCATATTCACCAGCGCGATTCTTCCGGAAACATCTCCGACTGCATAAATATTAGGAACACTGGTCACGGTGTCATCGTCGCCGATGTGCACTCCGCGTTGGGACATTTCAACGCCTGCGTTTTCGAGTCCGAGTCCTTCGACATTTGGAATTCTACCGACGGATAACAGTGCTTTTTCTACTCGGATGATCTCATGGCTTCCATCTGGATACGACAATTCGTATTCGACTTCGCCATCGATTTTTTCCAAGCGTTCTAATTTCGCGTTGGAGTGAATCGTTACGCCATGTTTTTTCATGTTATTGGCCACCAAGGTGGAAATGTCTTCATCCTCGAAAGGAAGAATACGCTCTTGACGGTCGATCAAATACACTTTGGTTTTTCCGAAATTGGAGAAAATAGTCGCGTACTCACAACCAATCACTCCTGCTCCGACAATCACGAGGCTTTTCGGGAAATCGGTGATGTGATCAATGCCGTCGCTGGTCAAAATGATTTCCTCGTCTACTTCGATGTTCGGAAGTGACCTCGGACGACTTCCCGTGGCTAAAATGATTTTTTCTCCTCGAATGATCTTTTTTTCGCCTTCATGGTCAATTTCTACTTCATGCTTGGACAACAACTTTGCTTTTCCTCGCTCATATTGAAGCAGTTTTTTCATGGTTTCCGTCTGCAGCAATTTAATGTGCGCAGCATATTGGAATTTGCGTTCGAAAATGGCTTCCGATAAGTTTTTACGCACGTCGTCCCACGTTAATTCGAATTTCGTTCTTCCTTTCGAAACGATCATGTCGTTGATGTCCGCCACACGACTCGCAAGTTCCCACAAAGTCTTCGAGGATAAAGCGCCATTGTACACGCCGGCCCCTCCAACTCGGTCTTTTTCGATGAGGCAAACGTTCTTACCAAAATCAATTCCGCGCATGGCCGCTGCATAACCTGCAGGACCTCCACCAATCACTATTAAGTCAAATTCTTCCATGAATGTGTAAATTCGCGTCAAAGATACAGAGAAAAGAGATGAGTCAATTGAAGGAAAATGATCAAAATGCCTTAGAGTTAGCTAAACAGCAACTCGAACAGACGAAAAAGACATTCCGCAAGTGGAAACAAAGCAAGCCGAAAGAATTGGATCAACGCTTTCATCAAGCGCATACCCAAGAATTCCAAAAGATGGATTGTTTGACTTGTGCGAATTGCTGTAAAACGACGAGTCCTATTTTTCGCGATGCGGATATTCGACGCATTGCCAAACGTTTACGCATGAAAGAAGCGCAGTTGATCGATCAATACTTAAAGATGGACGAAGAAAGTGACTACGTTTTGAAAAAATCTCCTTGTTCCTTCTTGTACGACGACAATACTTGTTCCATTTACGAGGATCGTCCGCTGGCGTGTCGTGAATACCCGCACACGGACCGAAAAAACATGTTTCAAATTCTGGAACTCACTGCCACGAATACAACGGTTTGTCCCGCAGTCGCACGCATCGTAGAGAAAATCACGAATCCATGATTGCTTTTCATCCGATTTATGTTCATCCTTTGCCGGAAAACCACCGTTTTCCCATGGAGAAATACGATTTATTGCCCAAGCAATTAGTGTATGAAGGAACGGCGAATGAAGCGGATTTTTTTGAGCCTGGATTCCTTTCGGAGGAGCACCTGTTGTCTGTTCATAATGACAACTATTGGCGCAATCTGAGCGCATTGAAGTTGAGTGAACGCGAACAACGAGTATCCGGATTTGTCCATTCAAAAGCCCTGGTCGATCGAGAAAGATGCATCATGGAAGGAACGCTTCGTGCAGCAGAAATCGCGTTGACAACACACATCGCCTTCAATATTGCTGGTGGAACGCATCATGCATTCGCAGATCGAGGAGAAGGATTTTGTTTGTTGAATGATCAAGTCATCGCGGCTCACTTTTTACTCAAAAACCGGGGAATTGGCAAGATTCTCATCGTCGATTTGGATGTCCACCAAGGAAATGGAACAGCCGCTTTAGTGCGCAACGATGAGCGTATTTTTTCCTTCAGCATGCACGGACGCAATAATTACCCACTGCAAAAAGAACAATCGGATGTGGATGTCGAGCTAGAAGATGGCATTCAAGACAAGGAATATTTAACGCTTTTGGCTCGAAACCTCGACGGCATCTTGGATAAGTTCCAACCGGACTTCGTCTTTTATCAATGTGGAGTGGATATTTTAGCAACGGATAAACTAGGTAAATTGGCAGTTTCCATGAACGGTTGCCGCGAACGAGACCGCTTCGTTTTTGATCGGATCCGTCAATTGGGTGTTCCGGTTGTTTGCACAATGGGCGGTGGTTACAGTCCACAAACAAAGGACATCGTTGAAGCGCACGCACAAACCTTTCGCACAGGAATGGATCTTTTGCGCTGATAATTGCGTATTTTTGACTCCAAAATCGACCAAATGAAATTCCTTGTAGTACTCTTGCTCGTAGTTTGCTGTCCGATCGTTTTCGCGCAGAAAACCTCCGTTCAATTGCATTTAGAGAAAGGAAAAACCTATGCACATGTCCTGAATTCACAATCGGAGATTTATCAAAGGTCCAACGGGAAAACCACAAAAACCAACATGGTAATCACGGCAAAAATCACCTACAAAGTAAAGTCGGTTAAAAAGGATGCTTATTACATTGAGACGCAGTATAGAAACATGAATATTTCCATCGATCAAGCGGATGGTAAACCATTGAATTTCAACTCGGATAAGCCTTCCAATGATCTGTTGTCGAACTTTTTTTACCAAATGTGTCGCACTCCTTTTTACATCACCATGAATTCTTTAGGTGAAATTAATTCCGTGGAAGGCATCGATCGTCTTGTAGCTAATGGCATCAAAGGACTAGATCTTCCAGAGGAAAAAGTGGAGCAGATCAAGGCGAATTTAACCGATGCTTATGGCGAGAAAGCCTTTAAAGGAAACTTTGAAATCATTACCTTGATTTATCCCAAAGAGGCTGTTGAATTCAATGAATCATGGGAAACCGAAACAGCGATTTACTCGAAAAGTATTGAAGCTACCTTGAAAACGAATTATCACTTGGTACAGTCCAACGGGGAATATTTACAAGTGGAAGGTGAGTCTGAAATGATTTCAAAAGAACAATCGGAAATGTCGAATTTGGTCGGGTCAGCAAGCATTCATCTATCGCTGGATAAAGATTCAGGATGGATACATTCCGCGAAGGTGGATCAAATCATTCGAATTGGAAAAAAAGAAGATGAGAATTATTCGTTTACGAAAATGAAAACGACCTATTCCGATCAATAAATAGTTAAAACAGAAAAAAATAATATGAAAACAGCCCTTATAACTGGCGCATCAAGCGGAATTGGGAAAGAATTGGCGAGAATCCATGCGTCAAAAGGTGGTAACTTGATTTTAGTTGCTCGTCGAACAGAAGCATTGGAAGCCTTGAAAACGGAATTGGAGTCCACATACAAGGTTCAGGTTTCTACCTTCACACAGGACTTAACGCAAGCGCACGCTGCGAAAAAAGTTTACGACTTTGTGAATCACTCAGGATTAGAAGTGGACTACTTGATGAACAATGCTGGTTTCGGTGGACACGGTGAATTTATTGATCGTCCATTGGAGAAAGATTTGGAAATGATTCAATTGAATGTAACTGCGTTGGTTGAATTGACACATTTGTTTCTTCAGGACATGAAAGCACGTGGACACGGTAAAATTCTAAACACGGCAAGTACGGCTGGATTCCTTCCTGGACCATTGCAAGCGACATACTTTGCCACAAAAGCGTTCGTTGTTTCCTTTACGGAGGGAATTTCATATGAGCTGAGAAATTCGGGGGTGACAGTAACCGCACTTTGTCCGGGTCCAGTGAAAACCGAATTTGAATACGTTGCTGGACTTGAAGGCGGAACGATGTTCGACAAAGGAGCAAGCGCATTTAAAACCGCAAAATCGGGTTATGATGGAATGATGAAAGGAAAAGTAATTCAGATTTCTGAGTTTTCCTTCGCGTTTTTAATAAAAATGGTGCCATTTATTCCTTTAAAAATGCTTTCTGCGGTGATTGAAAAAATGCAAACAGTGCCTAAGAAGTCTTAGGTTCTGTCAAAATAATTATACCTTTGCTTTATGTACATGCTGCCATTGTTTTTAGGAGATGTTGCCGGATCTGAAATCGTTGTTATTTTAATCGTGATTTTGCTGTTTTTTGGTTCAAAAAGCATTCCGGGCATTGCGAAAACAATGGGGCAAGCCATGTATCAAATCCGCAACGCTTCCAACGAATTACAACAGGAGATTAAGAAGTCTGGTGTTGGCATTAAGGAGGAGTTAAATATCGATTCCCTGCTAAAAGAAACACAGGAACAATTGGTTCAACCGTTGGACCAAATGTATACCGACGTCGAAAACAGCGTTCATTACACTGGACGGCCACAAACACCGATAGAGAAAGCAAGGGCACAAGATGCATTTCCAACTGTGGAGGAAGTTCCAGTGAACGAGCTAGATAAACAGACAGAAACAGTAGTGACAGTCACGGAGGAAAAAAATATAGAACCTAATAAACCAGTTGAATAATGGTACACGTTGGAATCATCATGGGCAGCAAGTCAGATTTGCCAATTATGAAGGAAGCAAAACTCATTTTGGATGAATTTGGCATTCAATCAGAGGTAGAAATCGTTTCTGCGCACCGCACACCTGAGAAAATGGTGTCCTACGCGAGAGAAGCTGCTGGAAGAGGAATCAAAGTCATTATTGCTGGAGCAGGAGGTGCTGCGCATCTTCCAGGAATGACTGCTTCCATGACATCGTTGCCAGTTATTGGTGTTCCCATCAAATCTTCCAATTCCATTGACGGTTGGGATTCAATCCTAAGCATTCTTCAAATGCCTAATGGCATTCCAGTCGCAACAGTTGCATTAAATGGAGCAAAAAACGCTGGAATTCTAGCGGCTCGTATCATCGGAGCTTTTGATCCACAAGTACAAGCGAAAATGGACGCATACGCTATTTCCATGAAGGAAATGGTAGAAGAAAGCGGTAAAAACTTGGAAATCTAATCCTACTCGTACAACAAGTACTTCTTGCGTGTGATCATAAAGGTGTCTAGTCCTGGTTTCCACGTCTCTCTGATTTCTTTCGAGGACCATCCTTTGTACAATTGTTCTTTCAAGGTAGCTGTTCCAGCTAAACGATTAAAGAAGCCATTTTGATCGATGAACACCGCTGAGTCACCGAGTAAATCCCTTGCTTGAATTAAGTAATTCAAATTAATCTCGTAGCTTCTTTTGGAACTTCCACTGGATAAATCGTATCCGTAACACAATTTATTCATTTGAGGTGGTGTCTTTGCCCCAGGCGTTGGAACCGGTGTAAAGGAAAAGTCCATTTTTGGGAATCGTGGGTGTCCGAAAAACTCAAAGGGTTTGTCTGTTCCGCGTCCAATGCTCACTGTCGTTGCCTCGAACAAACACAAACTTGGATACAAAGCAATCGCTCCATCGGTGCGTAAATTCGGAGATGGTGCGACCGGCAAGGTGTACTTCAATTTGTGTTTGTAATTTTTACAAGGAATCACCCACAAATTACAACGAATGCCATTGTTCAACCAGCCTTCACCGTTAATCATCATCGCGTATTCTCCAATCGTCATTCCATAAACAATCGGAACGGGGTGCATGCCCACGAAGGACTTGAATTCCTTCTCTAAAATCGGTCCGTCGACGTAATGTCCATTTGGATTCGGGCGATCCAACACCACCACTTGCTTGTTGTTCTCCGCACAGGCTTCCATCACGTAATGAAGGGTGGAAATGAAGGTGTAAAAACGAACACCCACATCTTGAATGTCGTAAATAACAATATCAACATCTTCTAATTGTTGTGGACTTGGTTTTTTGTTGTTCCCGTAGAGTGAAACCAAGGGAATTCCGGTTTTTTCATCAATGGAATGGTGTACTTTTTCTCCTGCGTCCACGTCACCTCTGAACCCATGTTCTGGTGAAAATACTTTGACTACATTTAGTTTTAAGGATAAAAGCGTATCCACCAAATGGACACCTTGCACGACTGATGTTTGATTTCCAACAACGGCGATGCGCTTGCCAGCCAAAGAATCCACAAATAAATGCAAGCGATCAATTCCAAGTAAGGGTTTTTTCACTTCTTGTTTTTCCATCGGAAATAAGGATCTTGCTACTTTCACGGTGTCGTCAATAACGACTGTTCCAACGGTCGCCGCATGTTCACCTTTCACATTTTGTACGCAGCTGAAAAGTAAAAACACGAAAATTGTTTTCAAGCACAGAAGCTTTGTGTATTTTTGAATCTTAAATAAAAGCACTTTGTCCTTCGAAATTTTCATATCACGTCGTCTCATCCAAAATAAGCTACAAGGTATTAAAGTTTCTAAACCGATTGTACGCATATCTATTTTAAGTATTGCACTAGCTATTGTTGTTAACGTCGTAACAGTTGCAATCGTTACAGGTTTCCAACATGAAGTGCGCAACAAAATTACGGGTTTTAATGCTCCACTTTTCATTTCGAAGAAAGGAACCAAACAGATTTTTGAAGGAGATGCTGTTTTCAAGGACCAAAAAGCATTCAATGAACTAGCAGGGATAAACGGATTGAAGGGAATTTCTCCCGTCGTGTTCAAGCCAGCAATGTTGCAATCCACGCGTTTTTCGGACACCATTCATCTATCGAACGGAAAAGATTCCCTCATCAACAGACAGGATATTCTCGGTGTGGTGATGAAAGGGGTGATGGAAGAGTACGATTGGACCTTCATCAAGAAGCACTTAGTTTCAGGACGCGTGCTGAATTTTCAACAGAAACAGGAAGAGTTGGTCTTGTCTAAACGAATGGCTGACCAGCTGAATTATTCCTTGAACGATACCATCTCCGTGTATTACGTCAAAAATCAACCTGTTCTGCGCAAGTACAAGGTGGTTGGAATTTACCAAACCGGATTAGAGGAATATGATCAAAAGCTGGTGTTTTGTCGTCTGCCCGAAGTACAGAAAATGAATGATTTTGGGATTAAAACAAAAATCATCATCGACGACAAATTGAGCAATGGGAAAATTGTCCTAAAGGCAGGCGTCGAAGGCAAAGCGTCGAACTTACTGTATGATTGGGGCGCTGGTCCAGATATCTACGGTGGATTCTACTTGCCTTATTTGTCCGACACGAACTTCCGTTTGATTGTCTACCAATCGGACCCCTTAAAAGGAACGCAAACGCCAATAGATACCAGTTACATACAGATCAACTGTTCCCAAGCATTCGTTGCTTCGTCGGCGCTCCTGCAGGACGAAAACGGGGAATTAATCAAAGAATCCGTTGGGATCAACTCGTATCAAATGACCTCAAGCGTTGCTACGGTTCAAGTGACAGAAACAGAAGGACTCGGGACAGGGAAAAATTTTGTTTCGGGATTTGAAGTTCAAATCACGGATTGGAACCAACTGAAGCACGTCGAAGAGGAAATCCGGTCGATCATTGAGATGCGTCCAAACGAAAACAATGAACTCATGCAGGTCAGTAGTATTTTGGACACCGAACGAGATCTTTTTGCCTGGTTAAGTTTCTTGGATTACAACGTGTACATCATCATCTTTTTAATGCTGCTCATCGGCGTCATCAATGTGGGTTCAGCGATGTTGGTACTCATCGTGGTGCGAACGAACCTTATCGGAATGTTGAAAGCCATGGGTGCACGCGATTGGTCCATTCGAAAACTGTTTTTATTCCAAGCAGCGCATTTAATTGGACGCGGATTGCTTTATGGGAATAGTGTCGCCTTTGTTCTCTGTTTTATCCAAATGAAGTTTGCGGTCCTGAAATTGGATCCGTTGGTGTATTACTTGGATAAAGTTCCGGTGGAAATGAATCCATTGTCCTGGTTTTTGGTCAACCTTGTCACGTTCGTCGTTTGCATGATTTCATTGATTGTCCCAAGTTACGTGGTGACGAAAATAAGTCCAACCAAAGCCATTCGATTTAATTAAGTCATGAACTTCCAACAATTCGAAGAGGTTAGTATTCTGAATGAGTCCGGATTATTTCGCGTACTTCGCGCCGAAGGATTATTTCTTTATTTGGAGGATGAACATGGATTCGAACGAAAAGTATCACTGGAATTTATCGTGCGTCGCAAGCAAATCGAAGTTCATAAAGTACCAATCAAGGATCATGTGTCCACAAGTGTCTCAAAGAAATCAAGTAGAACCGAACAAATACCTTCCATTGATTTACATCACCATGAATTGAACTTGGACGAGCGGTTCCTGAGCAAACACGAAATTTTAGTGGCACAAACGGATGCATTCAAACGCTTTTGTAATCAGATGATTCAAACGAAAGTCAAACGCTTTCGCGTCGTTCATGGAATAGGAGAGGGGAGATTGAAAACGGAGTTACGTGTGCTCGTTCAAGGCAAAGATGGACTTTCGATGCACGATGATCAAGTGACAAGGGGAAAAGTTGGTGCTTCGCTGATTGAAATCCAAACGTCTGTTGCACGTCCCTTTTAATGTTGAGGAACATAACCTGGTTTTCCTTTCGGAATATCAAAAATCCACGTGTAGTAGCCAATAAAGTGACTATTAAAGAATCCCATGTGTTTCGCTTGTGATTTAGGGAAGGTAACGCGATGGTTTGCGGATAGTCCTTTTACCAAAGACTGCGGCGCAACACCATCCTGCTGACAAGGCGCGTGTTTCGATTTACCATGACGAAAGGCTCCATATTGCCATACATTGTTCCATTCGTTGGGAGCAAATGTTTTCCCACGAGGATTTTCCGGAGCAATAATGTAACAATCACCTAAATTGACTTTCCCTTTTAAAACGGCACTCATTCCCATGGCATATGCGTGTCCCATGCTATGAGAAACAAGAAAAACGGTATCGTTTTTTGAGTAATTCGGCGCTTCATTTAATACTTGAAGTAAGTTTTTACCGGCAATTTTACCCTTTTGAAATCGCAGGTTGAAGCCATCGTAGTTTGGACTCAATTCAAGTAACTTCATCGTGGAGACAAATTGGTCGGACGGAAGTTTGGTTCGGTAACAGTGGTGCATTTTGGTTTTACACAATGGTGGGTAAATCGAAGCAGTTCCCGCAAAATGAATCACGGACCCATGGTTCGATGTGGCTACGGAATGGTGTCCGTCGGCGTACCAAATCTCGTCGGCTTGAATGCGCTGCTGAAAAAGTTGGTTGAATTGCTTCCATGGTTCCCAATAAGCATAGCGGTCTATGGAAAATAATTGGTTCTTTGAATCGGGGAATTCTACGCCTTTTTTCTGAAAGCTAGAGAGGAAGTCCGACATCGATTGATTGGTCGAAACTGGACGGTATCCATTGACAAAAACCAAAATCCGTTTCGCTGGATCAGGCAATAAGAGTTTCTGTGTTAACTCAAATCCCATGTGATTGTACACTTTTTCTTTCGTGATTTGATTCTTTGCATCATGGTAACGAAAGACAACATAATGACTAGTTGTCGTTTTTCGATACGGAATGGTGCTCAATTCCAAGATGTTGCGTGAATGAAGAAAACGTGCGTGATTGGTCGAGTCGACATCGAAATAAAGTACACGGTCCTCATGTTGTGCGTACCAACTTTCGTTGATTTTCCTGAAAACTTGACTTTTGGTAAAAATGGCTTCTTGAACTTGGAATTGGGTATTGTCCTCCAGTTCATGCTGAAGTTTGGATTGACTTTTTCCATGGAAACTCGTGATTTCATGAAAACGCATGTGGTAGTTTGTGTAGTAGAATTCCGTGGCGTAAAAGGCGAATATGTTCGAGGAAATAGCCAGTCCCCAGACGAGCAGTTTCGCAAAACGAAAGGACAAACGTTTGAAAAAGCGTGTGTCCAACATGCGGCGATTAATGGTGCGAAAGGTGAAAAACTGCAGAATGAGCGTCAGTAAAACAGCGAGAAGGTGCACCAGACAAATGTGGTAACCGAGTACATGAAACCGCGGTTTGAAAAAGGGATTGCTTACATCCAAGTACACGTAAAAGTGGTTTTGTTTGAATGGATGGGTGAACTGTTCCATTGGATTTTCCGGGTTGATTTCAAACGTGCCATCTGGATTTTCTTCCCAAAAATAATAGGCTACACGTCCATTCGATGTTTGAATGTTCTCGTAATCGTCACTAAAGCGAAAAGGAAAAGCGTTGTTCTGTAGTTCATTCAGTTGGCTTGTACCTAATTGACCGTCTTCGTCAAGTGAATCCAGTAGGTTCGGAGAAACACCAAATTGAATGAGCAATGTTTTTCGAACGCTTTCCAGGGAAATCAGTCCATTTTTTACACCGAGAAAACCAACGGATTTGTGCGGAATCGCAAAGAATTGTTGCGTGTCCGCGGGAACACAATATAGGTAAAGTTGGTGTGCATCAAGCGGAAATCCATTCGGGAAATCGAGGTCCCGCCATTCTTTCTGTTGACGCGTGAATTGATTGGTTCCAATGGCTGGAAATTCCCATTTACGGTCATCCTCTCCACGTTTTTTTCGCGTTTGAAATTGGACATCAAGTTTGATTCCCGCATTTTGGAAGGTCGCTTGTACGGAACGAAGATCCACCGACTTCTGTTGATCCGTTAATACGATGTTTAGTTGAAAAGGAGCTGCTTGAACAGCAACTTGCGTGTTTCCGTAGAAGGAAGCACCTAGCGATAAGATTACCAATAAAAAGCAGGTAACCTGTTTCATAACTTGGACTTACAGGTGTAAGAAGTTCTTTTTTGCCAAAAGTTCATCCTCAGATTCGCGGTAGTCTGGATCATCCACACAACAATCTACTGGACAAACAGCTGCACATTGTGGTTCGTCGTGAAAACCAACACACTCTGTACATTTATCGTGAGAGATGTAATAAACATCCATATTCACAGGTTCAAATTGGTGCTCGGCTGAAACTTCTTCTCCATCCAAAGTAGTGATCATTCCCTTTAAGGACGTGCCATCAGCATATTTCCATTCTGCGCCACCTTCGTAAATTGCATTGTTTGGACATTCAGGTTCGCAAGCCCCGCAATTGATACATTCGTCTGTGATAATGATTGCCATAAAATCAAAAATTTGTACAAAGATAATAAGCCTAGTTGGATTGTTTTGTTTGATGAGGTAAAAAAAGAGAAGTTATGTACTTTTGTACCGTGAAAAAGTCAAGAATAATCAATGCATTTGTTGTCCTCGGGACAATTTTAAAGGAACTCAGTGAAAATAATCCGTATTCTGCTGCCGTTTCGATGCTGACGGAGGAAGAATATGCCGAAGTCAACGAGGTGATTCAACGTGAGTTTCACTACAATGGTTGGTTTACGGAGGATTCCATTCGTCAAGCGTTTGGTGAAATAGCAAACTGGCTGACAGCAGAACAACTGAACGATTGGACCAGTCGGTACACCGAAAATACCGACAAGAAGAATATTGCTGTCATCATGGCGGGAAACATTCCCTTGGTTGGATTTCATGATTTCTTGTGTGTGTTGTTATCTGGACATCAAGTCATTTGCAAACAAAGTTCGGAGGACGCACGCCTTCTTCCTGCGTTGGTGAAGCTGCTGCTTTTATTTGAACCTGATTTGTCGGAACGCATTCGTTTTTCTGACCGCAAACTAGTCGATTACCACGCAGTGATTGCGACAGGAAGTAATAACAGCATGCTCCATTTTGAACAGTATTTTTCCCATGTCCCTCATTTGTTTCGTGGACATCGGACTTCGGTTGCAGTGCTAACTGGAAACGAATCCAAAGGGGAATTGCACGCACTCGGTGTGGATTGTTTGACCTATTTTGGACGTGGTTGTCGAAATGTAACGCATTTGCTCTTCCCTGAAGGATTTGATCTGAATCGCTTTTTTGAAGCCATCGTCGATTTGTCGGATGTGGTCAACAACAAAAAATACGGAAACAATTACGATTACAACAAAGCAGTTCACTTGATGAATTTGAGTAAATTCTTGGATAATAACTTCTTGTTGATGAAGGAATCCGACCAATTATTCTCTCCATTGTCGATGCTTCATTACCAATTCTACAAGAGTTCGGAAGAATTAACATCCTTTTTGGATGCTCATCGTTCACAGATTCAATGTGTTGTTGGACAAGATTACATCCCGTTTGGACAAGCGCAGTGTCCATCTTTGATGGATTATGCGGATGGAATGGACACGATGGAATTTTTAGCAACTTGCTAAGATTATCTCAAGGGGAATCAATCCATTTCTGTATCTTTGCACATGTCTTTTCTAGAAAAAATAATGATCAAATACAAAACACCACAGGAAATTGAAATCATGCGTGAAGCAGCGCAAATCGTAAGTCGAACACTTGGATTGGTTGCGAAACACATGAAACCGGGTGTGACACCAAAGTTTTTAGATAAGTTGGCGGAAGACTATATCCGTTCTCAAAACGCCATTCCTGGATTCCTAGGTTTGTATGGTTGTCCAAGTACTTTATTGATTTCTGTCAACGAACAAGTCGTTCACGGACTTCCAACAGATCGTCCATTTCAGGATGGGGACATCGTTTCTGTGGATTGTGGATCCGTTTACAAAGGATATTACGGTGATCACGCGTATACGTTTGAAATAGGCGATGTAAAACCAGAAGTGAAAAAATTACTCGAGGTGACGAAAGAATGCTTGTACCTTGGCATTGCCCAAGCGACCATTGGGAATCGCATCGAAGATATAGGTTGGGCGATTCAACAACACGCAGAGAAACACGGTTATGGTGTGGTGCGTGATTTAGTTGGACACGGACTTGGAAAAGAATTACACGAAGAACCACAAGTGCCAAATTACGGTCGACGTGGACGTGGAAAGAAAATCCAAAACGGATTAACGATTGCCATCGAACCGATGATCAACATGGGAACGGAAAAAGTGAAAACGCTCGACGATCAATGGACAATTGTCACTGCGGACGGACAACCTAGTGCGCATTTCGAACACGACATCGCTGTCGTTGACGGTGAACCTGTGATTCTTTCCACTTTTGATTTCATTTACGAAGCCCTTGGAAAATAAACTGAACATCGAACGAATTTGGGTGCAACGAAGCATTGCAGTCGTTTTGTTGTTTATGTTTTGGAATGGATTCACGGATATTTTCTGGATGGCTCCATCTGTCCTATTCGATCCTCTACTTCTCTTTTTGTGGTTGTTTCTCACCTTTTTACATCGAAAAGAACTAAAAAACCTATCTTTCATTTGGCCACTAGGATTAGCGGTTCTATTGAATAACTTTCTTCATTTTAGTCATTTTTCTGACTTATTAACTAGAAGCGTGCTTCTGCAAAGCGAAAATCATTCTCTCCTTATTCAAATAGTAGGATTCCTGTCAAATTTACTCACATCTATAGGGTGGGGAATTGTTCTTTGGAAGTTGCTCTTAAATAATCAGCATAGAAATTATTGGATGATTCTCTTTGTTTTATTTTCAATTCCAGTTCTGTTCTTTTGGGAATCGGCAATGTTATTTTTTAATGGACTGCTAATGGCTATCTTCATTCTTCGCACCAAGGACCGAAAACCATTCCACTGGTTTTTAATTGTACAGGTTGTTTCGGTATTTTTAGGTTTTTCCCAAATGGTTTATTGGCTATTTTCTTTCGCTCCTGGAGGGAAATTCTAAATCAAAAAAAAAGAACGCAATTGCTTGCGTTCTTTTCCATGAGCTATTTCTTTGTTCTCTTATAAGTGAATCACTTCGCCGTATGCCGCAGCAGCAGCTTCCATGATTGCTTCAGACATTGTAGGGTGAGGGTGAACCGTTTTGATTAACTCTTCTCCTGTTGTTTCTAATTTACGAACAGCTACCAATTCAGCAACCATTTCGGTTACATTCGCTCCAATCATGTGTCCACCAAGTAATTCGCCGTATTTCGCGTCGAAAATCAACTTCACAAATCCATCTTTCGCTCCAGCAGCACTTGCTTTACCTGAAGCAGAGAATGGGAATTTACCAACTTTGATATCGTATCCAGCTTCCTTTGCCGCTTTTTCGGTCATTCCAACAGAGGCAATCTCTGGAGAACAATACGTACATCCTGGGATGTTACCGTAGTTCAATGGCTCTGGATGGTGTCCGGCAATTTTCTCTACACAAATAATTCCTTCTGCAGAAGCAACGTGTGCCAATGCTGGTCCAGGAACAACATCGCCAATTGCGTAGTATCCTGGGATATTTGTTTGGTAGTAATCATTTACAAGGATACGTCCTTTGTCTACAACGATTCCAACTTCTTCTAAGCCGATGTTTTCAATGTTCGCTTGAATTCCAACCGCAGAAAGAACGACATCACATTCGATTTTCTCTTCTCCTTTTGCTGTTTTCACGGTAACAACACATCCTTTTCCAGAAGTGTCAACGGATTCAACAGAAGCATTTGTCATGATGTTGACACCTGCTTTCTTGAACGATTTCTCTAATTGTTTAGAAACATCTTCGTCCTCAACTGGAACAATGTTCGGAAGGTATTCAACAACCGTAACCTCTGTCCCTAGTGCATTGTAGAAGTAAGCGAACTCAATTCCGATTGCTCCTGATCCAACAACAACCAATTTTTTCGGTTGAGTAGGTAAGGTCATTGCTTGACGGTATCCAATGATTTTTTCGCCATCTTGTGGCAAGTTAGGCAGGACACGTGAGCGAGCTCCAGTCGCAATAATCAACGCTTTACTTGCTGTATAATCTGTTGTTGTCCCAGCTTCGTCTGTAACCGACACAGTTTTACCTGCTTTGATTACTCCGTTTCCTTTCAACACGTCAATTTTGTTCTTTTTCATCAAAAACTGAATCCCGTTGCTCATTCCGTTCGCAACATCGCGGCTTCTTTTGATCATCGCTCCGAAATCCGCAGTAGCTTCTTTCACTGTGATTCCGTAGTCACTTGCGTGCGTTAGGTATTCAAAAACATTCGCAGATTTCAAAAGTGCTTTGGTAGGAATACAACCCCAATTTAAGCAGATTCCACCGAGTGACTCACGCTCTACGATGGCTGTTTTAAGTCCTAATTGAGAGGCGCGAATAGCGGTAACATATCCACCTGGGCCACTTCCCACAACAATAATGTCGTAATTCATATGATTCGTTTTTAGGGTACAAATTTACGTTTTTTCGCGAAAAATCCAAGGTTCTTGTCTTTTGAATTCAGCTGAATTTAAATGGAAACGGAACATAATCAGTCAATTTTTTTACGAATCCGAATTCTGATCAGAAGATTGCGGATAAAATGTTAAAAAATCGTTGGTAAACAAGGCGGATTCGAAACGCAGTTCCTATTAAAATATGTACTTTTGTTTCAGAAAATTCAAAGAATGGAAAGTACCCTGCAAAAAGAAGCGACGCTTGAACAAGCAATTGATTTAGGACTACGTGCGGATGAGTTTGAACAGATCAAAGGAATCCTCGGTCGAACACCGAATTTTACAGAAACAGCCGTTTATTCCGTAATGTGGAGTGAGCACTGTTCTTACAAAAACTCAATCCTCTGGTTGAAAACACTTCCGAAAGATGGACCACACATGTTGGTGAAAGCGGGTGAAGAAAATGCGGGATTAGTAGATATCGGTGATGGATTAGGGTGTGTATTCAAAATCGAATCGCACAATCACCCAAGTGCCTTAGAGCCTTATCAAGGAGCGGCGACTGGCGTTGGTGGAATTAACCGTGACATCTTTACGATGGGCGCTCGTCCAATTGCACAATTGAATTCCTTGCGTTTCGGAAACATCGAAGAAGCACGCACCAAATGGTTAGTGAAAGGTGTGGTGAAAGGAATTGGCGATTATGGAAATGCTTTTGGTATTCCAATCGTTGGTGGAGAAGTGTTCTTTGATGAATCATACAACACGAATCCATTGGTGAATGCCTTCTCTGCAGGAATTATTGATACGAAAAAAATTATTTCAGCGACAGCGAAAGGACCTGGGAATCCAGTCTTTATTGTTGGATCAGCGACTGGAAAAGATGGAATTGCTGGAGCAGCTTTTGCTTCGAAAGATATTACGGAGGACTCCGCGTCGGATTTACCTTCAGTACAAGTTGGAGATCCATTCATGGAGAAATTATTGTTGGAAGCAACAATGGAATTGTCCGAAACGGATGCGATTGTAGGTATGCAGGACATGGGTGCGGCAGGAATTACCTGTTCGACTTGTGAAATGAGTGCTGCAGGAAATGTAGGAATGGAAATTTACTTGGACAAAGTTCCAACGCGTCAAGACCACATGTTGCCATACGAGATTTTGCTTTCTGAATCCCAGGAACGCATGTTGGTAGTGGTTCAAAAAGGAAAAGAGTCTGTTGTGAAACGCATTTTCGACAAATGGGACTTACACGCAGAGGAAATCGGTCATGTAACAGATACAGGACGCGTTCGCTACTACATGGATGGAGAGTTGGTCGGAGATGTTCCTGCTGAATCTTTGGTTCTTGGTGGTGGAGCTCCTCAAAACGTACGTGAGTACTTAGAACCTGCTTATTACCAAGAATACAAGAAATTTAATATTAGTCAAGTTCCACAACCGGAAAACTTGAAAGAAGTTGGATACGCGTTATTGCAATTGCCAAACATCGCCTCGAAAAAATGGGTCTACGAACAATACGACTCTATGGTTGGAACGCGCACCATGACAACGAATCGTCCATCGGATGCAGGAGTGGTGAACATCAAAGGAACAAACAAAGCATTAGCGATGACCGTAGATTGTAATTCACGTTATGTCAATGCTGACCCAGAGATTGGAACGATGATCGCGGTATCTGAAGCGGCTCGGAACATTGTTTGTGCAGGTGGAATTCCAAGTGCGATTACCAACTGTCTAAACTTTGGAAATCCGTATAATCCGGAGTCCTACTGGCAATTTGTCGGTGCGATAAAAGGTATGTCGGCGGCGTGTTTGAAATTTGAAACACCAGTAACAGGTGGAAACGTTTCGTTCTACAACCAAACATCGATGAATGGAGTAGAAGTACCGGTTTTCCCAACTCCGACGATTGGAATGATTGGGTTAGTGGAAGATAAGGAGAAAGTGATGTCCTTGGATTTCAAACAAAAAGGTGATTTGATTTTCTTGGTGGGTGAATACAAAGAGGATATCGCTTCTTCGGAATATTTAGCAACCTACCATGGAATAAAAGCATCTCCAGCGCCATACTTTGATTTAGAGGAAGAATTTAACATGCAACATGCTGTTAAAGGATTGATCGAAAATAATTTAGTAAACGCCGTTCACGATGTGTCAGATGGTGGATTATTCGTAAGTTTAGTGGAAATGTCCATGCCGCGTGAACTTGGATTCGATATCGTTACAGATTCTGAAATTCGCGAGGATGCTTTCTTATTTGGTGAAGGACAAGGACGCGTAGTGGTTTCAGTAACGGAGGAACAAGAGGAGTTATTCCTTGAATACACGGTGAATTGTGGAGTGAACATTACCTTACTTGGACACGTGACCAAAGGAAAAATGCAAATCGATGAGGAGCATTTTGGATTTATAACAGAAGCAAAGCATCTTTTTGATACGGCGCTTGGTAAACATTTTGAAAATTGAAAATAGAAAACATGGAATACAACACCACTAGAGGAAAGTTGATATTGCCAGAATATGGTCGTAATGTGCAGAATATGATTGCACACGCAATGGAAATTGCGGACCGAACAGAACGGAACCGTGCAGCACAGGCAATTATCGAAGTGATGGGACAATTGAATCCTCATTTAAGAGATGTAGATGATTACCGTCACAAATTGTGGACACACTTATTCGTGATGTCGGATTTTAAATTGGAGGTTGATTCTCCCTATGAAATCCCGAAACAAGAAGTGTTAGCTGAAAAGCCTGATCGACTTGTTTATCCGAAAAGCTCCATTCGTTATGGACATTACGGAAAATATACACAGACGATCTTAGAGGAATCGAAAAACACGGAAGATCCAGCGGAAAAAGAATACCTGAAAACTTCGATGGCAAATTTCATGAAAAAACAATACTTGTCCCACAACAATGATGCGGTGGAAAACAATGTGATTGCGGATCATTTGAAGGAATTGTCGAAAGGTGAATTGGTTCTCGAAAATCCGGATGATTTGGTGAATACAAACACCTTACTTCGTACATTAGGTCTTGGAGCAAACAACAAGAAATTTGTGAAAACAAACAATTTCAAACAAAAACAAAAAAAGAAATTCCAAAAAAAGCAATAAACGATGGCTTCATTTGAAATATACGGTGGCAAACCATTAAAGGGTGAATTGATTCCGCAAGGAGCAAAAAACGAAGCATTGCAAGTGCTTTGTGCGCCTTTGTTAACAGAAGAAAAAGTAACTATATCCAACATTCCGGACATTGTTGATGTCAACAAGTTGATTGCATTATTGCAAACGATGGGCGTGAAAGTGGAGAAAGTGGAGAAAGGAACCTATATTTTTCAAGCGAAGGACATCGATTTAAAGTATTTGGAATCTGAAGATTTCAAAAAAAGAGCGTCATCGTTACGTGGATCGATCATGATTGTTGGACCTTTATTGGCGCGTTTTGGTGTTGGATTTATTCCAAAACCAGGAGGAGACAAAATCGGACGACGTCGTTTAGATACGCACTTCGAAGGATTTGCTTTACTCGGAGCGAAGTTCAACTACGACGCGGGGGAGCATTTCTATTCTGTAGAAGCAAAGAACTTAAAAGGTGCGTACATTCACTTGGATGAAGCATCCGTTACAGGTACGGCAAATATTTTGATGGCTGCTGTGATGGCGGAAGGAGAAACAACTTTCTACAACGCTGCTTGTGAACCGTACATTCAACAATTATGTAAAATGTTGAACTCCATGGGAGCGAACATTAGCGGAATTGGTTCGAATATGCTCATCATCAAGGGAGTGAAAAAATTGGGTGGATGTTTCCACCGCATTCTTCCGGATATGATTGAAATCGGAAGCTTCATTGGCTTAGCTGCCATGACAAAATCTGAAATCACCATTAAAGATGTGAGTTGGGAGAATTTGGGAATCATTCCAAATGTTTTTCGTCGCCTCGGAATCAAATTAGAGCGTCGTGGAGATGACATCTACATTCCTGCTCAAGAGTCTTACGAAATTGATACGTTTATCGATGGGTCGATTCTAACAATCTACGATGCGCCTTGGCCTGGATTTACGCCGGACTTGCTTTCCATCATCTTGGTGGTTGCTTCTCAAGCAAAAGGTTCCGTGTTGATTCACCAGAAAATGTTTGAATCTCGTTTGTTCTTCGTGGATAAATTAATCGACATGGGAGCGCAAATCATCTTGTGTGATCCACACAGAGCAACGGTGATTGGATTGAACCGCGAGCACGACCTACGTGGTATTACGATGTCCTCACCGGACATTCGCGCAGGTGTTTCCTTGTTAATCGCTGCATTATCCGCAAAAGGAAAAAGTGTGATCGAAAACATCGAACAAATTGACCGTGGATACCAGGATATTGAATTGCGTTTGAATAATATTGGTGCGGATATTCGTCGCGTTGGCTAATGAAGAAACAACTCATATTTGGACTCCTTTTTATCGCAGCATATACATGTTACGCACTTTGCTTTGGTTCGGGGAAATCCTTTGATTCAAAAGACCTTGCACCAGAAATCAAGTTAGTAGGAACGAATGGAAAGGTCCGTAAATTGTCGGATCTCCGAGGTAAGTTAGTCCTGGTAGATTTTTGGGCCTCTTGGTGTGGTCCATGTCGTCAGGAAAGTCCAAATGTTGTAGAGGCATACGCGAAATATAAATCAAAGGAATTTAAAAATGCTGATGGATTTGAGGTCTTCAGCGTTTCTATTGATAAAGATGCTTCAGCCTGGAAACAAGCGATGAAAGAAGACCGTCTATCTTGGAAAAATCATGTGATGGACAAGGATGGGATTGCTTCCGCAAATTATGGGGTTTCGTCCATTCCGTCCGCTTTTCTCATCGATGGGGAAGGTCATGTCATTGCAAGTGGAGGCGAACTGAGAGGTATTCAATTGCACATTCAAATCGATAAACAACTGAAGTAATTAGATTCGGTCGAGAACGTAAGAAATTAACGCATTCATTTCACGCTCACAGCCCGTTGAAAACTCCATGTTTGGACGATTTGCCACTCCCAAACAAATGGTCGTACAGGCATGTCCTAATTGCCTTCCTAAAGCAAATATCGCAGAACTTTCCATCTCGAAATTGACAATTTTCGTTTCTTCTTGGCGGAAACTTCCAAGTTTGACATGAATATCCTTAATCTTGCTCTCTAAGCGCAAACTACGTCCTTGTGGACCATAGAACCCGGAACTGGTGATGGTGATTCCCGTGTAAGTTTCGGAAGAACTTAAGCGTTGTGTTAAGTCTGCATCAGCAGAAATGAGGTAAGGAGTAATTCCATATGGCAAGTTCAAGTGCTGATCAATGTTTGCACGCAGTTGCGTTTCTTGCTCCGTATAATCAATGGGATAAAAGTGAGCAACGTTATCGAATCCATAAGCATGTGAGGATAACATATACGCATGCAACGGAATACCTGTTTGCAGGATGCCACAGGTTCCAATTCGAACAATTTCCAACTGAGTTTTATTCGTTTTTTCGGTTCTTTGCTCCAAATCGATGTTCACTAAGGCATCGAGCTCTTGCATGCAAATATCGATGTTGTCGGTTCCAATTCCCGTAGAAAGGACGCTGATTCTTTTTCCCTGGTACGTTCCGGTGTGACAAACAAACTCGCGGTGTTGACTTTGATGTTCAATGGTGTCGAAAAATGCAGAAATAAGCGCAACGCGATCTTGGTCACCAACAAGAATCACCTTGTGTGCAAGTTGATTTGGATGTAAGGCTAGGTGATAAACTTCGTTTCGCTCGTTTAATACGAGTTCGGTAGCGGGAAAATGCATGAATTAAAGACTGCCAAATACTTTTGCTAAAAGCTCCGTTACACGAGCTGCTGGATCTTTACGGATTTTGTTTTCCTCTTGCTCCACCATTTTGAATAGTCCTTCAATCGCTTTTTGAGTAACATATGCGTTTAAGTCCGGATTGATTTTCTCACCACCGGTCAAGTTCATGGCTGTATTGTATTTCGTCATGATTGGACTCCAATATTCAGTCAGTTTCACACGTGAAATGGCTTCTGCAACTTTCGGAGAGAAAGCTGAAGTTAACTTCGCTGTTGTTTGATCTTTCAAGAATTTTGTTGCTGCTCCGTTTCCACCGTTTAAAATACCGAATCCATCTTGGACACTCATGTTTGTGATGGCATCAACGAAAATTGGAAGGGCTTCTTTCGCTGCTTCTTCCGCCGCACGGTTCAAGGTTGTTTCGAACTTTTCCACTTGCGCGGTCATTCCTAAGTCAATTGCTTTTTGACGTGCTTTAATCGCATCAGGAGGGAAGGCCAAACGAATCGCTTCGTTTTTTAGAAATCCATCCGTCACCGAGGTAACATTTACCGCATTCTTGATTCCAAATTGCAACGCTTCTTTGAGTCCAGAAATGACTTCTTGGTTACTTAATTTAGGTGCAGCAGGGGTTGTAACTGGATTCACGTATCCATTTACCATGGATAAGTCAACCTTGGAACAGGTCCCAACAAACAAAGAAATAGAAGAGAATGCGAGTATTTTAAGCATAATTAGCGAATAACGTTGATGATTCCAGTTCTTTCGTTTTTACCGTCATTGTCAAGTTCTTTGTACCAAGCTTTCCACGTGTAAATTCCCGGTTGAACTTTTTGACCATTGTAGTATCCATCCCAGTAAGAATTCACATCATGTGTTTCCCAAACAACTTCACCCCAACGGTTGTGAATAGTCAATTCGAAGTTTGCTTTGTCAATTCCTTCTACATAGAACATCCAAACTTGATTGTGCTCGTCGTCATCTGGTGTAAATGCAGTTGGAGTGTAGAAAATTACATCCGAAACTACTTGAATGGGATACGTAACTGAATCAGAACAACCTAAGTTCGTTGTGACAATCAAGGTAATGTCATATGTTCCCATTACTCCTTCAGGGAAGGTAATCATAGCGCTACCACCGTTGTTCACAATGTTTGTAGCTCCTGAACTCACCCAATTGTAGTTAGCAATGTTTCCTGATGAAATGTCATTCGTTTGAACGGTGGTTTCGAACCAAGTCAACGGACTCTTCGACATCGTAAAGTCTGCAGTAGGTAATGGAGTAACTTCTACTATGTCTTGGAAGTGTCCGTAGTACATACATCCGTGAACGGAAGTAACAACCATATCAACTGTGTACGTGCCTGGATTAGGCAAAGTATGTGGCAATGCATCAAGGCTATTCACGGTGAATGATTCTCCCGTAGAGAAGATGTATTGAGTTGAAGCAACGTCACCACCATTAGTAGACATGTTACTAAATACAAAGTCTCCAGGTAAACATCTTTGTGCAAAATCCGGTACAGTATTCGGGATAATTTCTAATGGGAATGTAATCGTCATACATTCTGTTGTTGTTGGTGATCCACAAGACTCACTTAAAGTCACACAATAAACCGTTCCAGAGTTGATTGGGTCAACGGTTAATGAACTTCCGTTTCCAATTGGCAATCCATCCTCTGTCCATGTGTATGTGTAGGCAGTAGACCCACCTGCACCAATTGCGGTTAATAAAATTGCATCCTCAGAACAGATCATGCTATCTTGTGTCAAGAAGGTAATATCCAATGGCGCTGGTTCGGTGATTGTTACATCTAAGGTTTGAATACACCCATTCATATCGGTAACTGTCACTGTGTGTAATCCTGCACCTAAATCCAATGCTGTTGCTGCTGAAGCTGTGGAACCTGTCCAACTGTACGAGTAAGCTGGTGTTCCTTGTGCAACGTTCACTGTCGCTTGTCCATTCGCAATCGTGTAGCAATTCGCATTAACAATGTTCGTCATTGTCAAAATCATTGCTGGAATTTCCGTAATCGTTACGTAAATAGTATCTTGACATCCACTTGCAGTTGTTGCATAGCACCAGTAGTTCCCTGCACTAAGTCCCGTAGCAGTTTGTGTACTTTGTCCATTGCTCCATTGGAAGTTAACAGGTCCTGTAACTGGCGTCACCACTGCTGTTGCTGTTCCATCGCTACCACCCGGACATGAAACAGGAGTTGTTGTTCCGTTAAATGTGGCAGGATTATCTGTGATAATTGCTGTTCCAGTTGCTGTACATCCGTTTCCGTTCACCACTGACACTGTGTATGTTCCAGCTAATAATCCAGTTGCTGTTGCACCTGTTTGACCATTGCTCCATAAGTAAGTATATGGTGGAGGTGAAGTAGCTCCCGGAACTGCTGTAGCTGTTCCAATTCCTTGCGAGCAAATATCAGGAACTGTTGTTGTTGTTAAAGATGGATTAGAAACGGTCAACCAAGTGGTGTCGTTGGTAATCGAACCAACACTTGTTCCACATGCTGCACCTGTTAAAAAGTAACCCGTGGTTCCGGATGGAACTGGATTTACGTTTAAGGTACCGTTGTTGTAAGGGAATGTTTGTCCCAATGTGTTTGCCCAAAGGAAATTACTTCCTGGGCTATTCACCATGACATAAGGTATTTGTGAAATGGTGTATGAGTTAGTATTTGCAGGAGCAGTTGGTAAAAATCTTCTTCCATCTTGATTTGCACTCCAAACAGAAACATTGCGTCCTGGTGTGATGTGTGCAACAGTCATTGGGTTGTTTTCAGATCCTTGAATCGCTAAACTACTGTTCCAAGTACCACAAATTGGTTTGTTACCGATGTGTAACTCAAAAATATTGGAAGTTTCATAAAGGATAATCGCTAGGTAATTACACTGTGTTGTACAACCAAACATGGCAACATTTTTGTAAAGCACGACAAATTTACGATTCGGTGCTGTACCAATGGTTTGGTATTGTACTTGTCCAGCTGTTGCAGGATTCAAATCCTGATAAGCAATCATGATGGAGTTACGTGCTGAAGGGAATGCCATGTTTGGCAGTGGTGTAACCCCAGCAAGTGACCATGGACAATATCCACCGGCATTTGCCGTAACGAATGAAATGAGTCCGTTAGAACCAATCACACAGTTTGAGTAATTCGTTCCATAAAAACTAAAAGGGAATCCAATTGGAACAGATCCAGACCAAACGTCGTCACTTAAAAATACACTCGTCGGTGCATTTAAGTAAACACCAGCAGCTGTCCCAGGTGTCGTACCTGTATTACAGTTATTGATGGTTACCGTTTGACCAGCACAAACTGTTGCATCTTGTCCAAGACATAAAACAACATTGCTTTGACTGTAGGAGTTTAGCTGTGAAGCTAACATCAATAAAAATGCAAGGGATAACTTAATAAAACTCATGTTTTTTGTTGATCTGTGTAACATATTTTCGAAATCTAGTAGTTAGTTCTGTGCCTTAAACGACAAACACCAATCGGTGGTTGCTTAAGTGCATCAAAAATATGAAAAAAAGATTCGTTTAACAAGGAAGAGAGGTTCGTTTTCCATCTTTTCAATCATAAATTTTAAGAAGGATTGAACATTCTAGGTAAAAGTGTCATTTTGACACTAATAATTTGTTGAAAATAGTTGGCTTTTCGTACGAAAATGTTGCTACTTTTGCCCAAGTTCAATTATTAAAAACGATAAATATGTCTAATAAGTATCATGCAGAGATTGAAGCGTTCATGGATCGAGTTCGTGCTAAAAACGGACATGAGCCAGAATTCCTTCAAGCGGTTCAAGAAGTAGCGGAAGCAGTTATTCCAATTGTAGAAGCAACGCCAAAGTATAAAGCGGCTAAAATTTTAGATCGCATTGTTGAGCCAGAAAGAACCATTATTTTCCGAGTTCCTTGGGTAGATGACAAAGGTGAAGTTCAAGTAAATAGAGGTTACCGTGTTGAGTTTAACTCTGCAATTGGTCCATATAAAGGTGGATTACGTTTCCATCCATCTGTGAATTTATCAATCCTTAAGTTCTTAGGATTTGAGCAAATTTTCAAAAATTCCTTAACAACACTTCCTATGGGTGGTGGTAAAGGTGGGTCTGATTTTGATCCAAAAGGAAAATCAGATAACGAAGTAATGAAATTCTGTCAATCATTTATGACGGAATTATCTCGTCACATTGGCGCTGACACAGATGTACCTGCTGGGGATATCGGTGTAGGTGGACGTGAGATTGGATACATGTTCGGACAATACAAAAGAATTCGCAACGAATTTACAGGTGTCTTAACTGGAAAAGCACGCAACTGGGGTGGATCATTGATTCGTCCAGAAGCAACTGGTTACGGAACGGTTTATTTCGCAAAAGAAATGTTAGCGACAAAAGGTGATTCTTTCAACGGTAAAATTGTAGCCGTTTCTGGTTCTGGAAACGTAGCACAATACGCTTGTGAGAAAGCAACGCAATTAGGAGCGAAAGTGGTTACTTTGTCGGATTCAGAAGGCTACATCTACGATGCAGACGGAATCGATGCGGATAAATTAGCATTCGTTATGGAATTGAAAAATGTGAAACGTGGACGTATCTCTGAATACGCGAACGTTTATTCATCTGCGAAATTCATCGCTGGTAAACGTCCATGGGAAGTGAAAGCGGACATCGCTCTTCCTTGTGCTACGCAAAACGAATTGAACGGTGACGAAGCGAAAGTTCTTGTTTCTAACGGTGTCATTTGTGTCGCTGAAGGAGCAAACATGCCTTCTACACCAGAAGCAATCACTGCATTCCAAGATGCGAAAGTATTGTTCTCTCCAGGAAAAGCGTCAAACGCTGGTGGAGTAGCAACATCTGGATTGGAGATGTCTCAAAATTCATTACGTCTTTCTTGGCCGGCTGAAGAAGTTGACCAACGTTTACACGGAATCATGGTTTCCATCCACGAAGCATGTGTGAAATACGGTAAAGACGAAGCTGGATACGTAGATTACGTTAAAGGTGCGAACATCGCTGGATTTGTGAAAGTGGCAGATTCAATGATCGATCAAGGTTTGGTATAATATTCCATTCATAAAATTGAAAATCCCGTCTTTGGCGGGATTTTTTTTGTGCTTATTTTCTGAATTTTCAGCACCTTTGTATGTGATTCACCGACTGATAATTTACTGTTTTATTCTTTGTCAACACTGGCTATGTTCAGCGCAAAATCAAGTTGCGTATTGTGTTTGGCGTATCGGACTCACACAAGAAGTTCAGAAATTCACGCCCTTTACACGTGCACGTTTTCAAGTTGACCGAAATGAAAACATATTCGCTGTGAACCTTGGACTTTCCGCGCAAAAAGCATCCCAACAAATCTTTGCGCCATCCTTGGCCATTGACTACGCCCATCTTTGGAAAATCCACCGCGTTTTCCTTGGTCCAGTCATAGACTTTTCCATGGATTCGTATGTGTTTGGCACGCGTTTTTTGTACCTTCATTCTTCGCTTGGATATCGCTTGGCTGTCGGTGAACAATGGCAATTCTTTCAGGAAGCAACGCTTGGTCCAACGATGGAATCCTTTAGCTACTTGAATCAAAAGAATCAGCAATTCACGTGGAATTATCATATTAAACTAGGACTGCAGTATGCGCTACGTTAAGTTAACTTTCTTGTTAGGTGTCCTTTTTGCTTGCACGAAAAGCGAAGAAGTCAAGAACATCCTTGTTTTTGGACATGCTGGAATGGGATTGAGTATGGATAATTCCATTTATCACGACAATTCAAAAGAAGCGGTTTCCCTTGCCTTGAATTTACCAACGTCCAATGGGGTGGAGGTGGATGTGCGTCTGGGAGCGGATGGAACGCTGTGGCTCTATCACGACGAATGGTTGGAAGCGGAAACCAATGGGAAAGGCTGCGTTTCAGACTTGAGTGACCAGGATTTATCCAAGATCAATTATCAAACACTGAAGAAAGAAAAGTTGGTGAAATTAGTCGATGTCTTGAGTTTGCTGCATGAGGATCAGCAGTTGTTTGTTGATTTGAAACCTGTGAATTCATGTCAAAATGAAAGGGTGGACTTCGAACGCTTGAAAGAAGCTTTTGAGGAACAGTTACAGGGACATGAGAACCAAGTGAAAATCATCTGTTCCTATGAATATTGGCTGAACGAACTAGCCGCTGAATACGAAGTACTGTTCTCAACGGATGACGTAGAAGAAGGAAAGAAAATGATTCAGAAACATCCAAGCATTGTTGGACTAGTTATTCGGAATGCGGTGATTGATGCACAAGATGTCAGATGGATCAAACAGCAAAATCAAACGGTGTATTTGTACGATATCCGTTCGTTGAAGGGAATTCGACAAGCGTATGGCAAGAATCCAACAGGAATCCTCGCAGATGATCTCAGGAATGCGTTGGGAGAAAGAGGTTACGCTTTGTAGAAAGGTAATTTTACTACTTGCGCTTTGACACCTTTTTCACGGATTTCAATGAAGATTTCACTCTCCAATTTGCTGTTTTCAATCGTTACGTAACCAAGTCCAATTCCTAATTTCATGCTTGGGGACATCGTTCCGGAAGTTACTTTTCCGATAACCGTTCCAGCTGCATCTAAGATTGGATAATCGTGACGAGGAATTCCACGGTCAATCATTTCGAAAGCGACTAATTTACGTTTAACACCTGCTTCTTTTTGTTTCGCAAGGAATTCAGAATCCGTGAAATCCTTCGTGAATTTCGTGATCCATCCAAGTCCTGCTTCTAACGGCGAAGTTGTGTCATCGATGTCGTTTCCGTACAAACAGAAGCCCATTTCTAAACGAAGTGTATCACGCGCTGCAAGTCCGATTGGTTTGATGCCAAAATCAGCTCCAGCGGCGAAAACAGCGTCCCAAACTTTGTTAGCATCTTCATTTTTTACATAGATTTCGAATCCACCTGAACCGGTGTAGCCTGTTGCTGAAATCATCATGTTCTCAATTCCAGCGAATGTCCCATGCTGGAACGTATAATAGGTCATGTTCGATAAATCGATGTCCGTCAAAGATTGCATTGCTTCCGCGGCTTTTGGACCTTGGATTGCCAGCAAACTGTATTGATCAGAAAGATTTTCCATCTCCACACCAAGATCATTCAGAGAAGAGATCCAATTCCAATCCTTTTCAATGTTGGAAGCGTTCACCACGATGAAATACTCTTCCGCATTCACGCGGTAGATGATTAAGTCGTCTACAATTCCCCCTTTGCCATTCGGCATGCACGAATACTGAGCTTTGCCATCAAACAATACCGAAGCATCGTTGGAAGCAAACTTTTGAATCAGTGCCAAGGCATTTGGACCACGTAAAACAAACTCACCCATGTGAGAAACATCAAAAACACCCACTGCGTTGCGCACGGTTTCGTGTTCAGCATTCACACCTTCGTATTGTACGGGCATGTTGTATCCGGCAAATGGAACCATTTTCGCTCCAAGATCAATGTGTTTTTGTGTGAGTGCAGTGTTTCTCATGTGTTGCTGTTTTTCAGTAGATAAATTTCGATTATTTTTTTATGCGCTCCACATAAATACCAGTGCGCGTGTCGATTTTGATCACCTCGCCATTATCGATAAACAAAGGAACTTTTACTTCTGCTCCTGTAGCAATCGTTGCTGGTTTCATTGAGTTTGTTGCGGTATCACCTTTTACACCAGGCTCCGTATACGTAACTTCAGAAATGATGTACATCGGTAATTCAACTACTAAGGGCATTTCTTCTTCCGCGTGGAAAAGGATGTTCACAATCATTCCTTCTTGTAAGAATCCAGGTTTTTCAACCATTTTCAACGGGATATTTACTTGTTCGTATGTTTCATTGTTCATGAAAACATAGGATTCAGCCTCTTGGTATAAGTATTGGTATTCACGGTTTTCAATACGAACTGGATCAATTTTGTGTCCAGCTGAGAAGGTGTTGTCAATCACTCTTCCAGTTTCAATTTGACGCATTTTCGTACGCACAAACGCAGGACCTTTTCCGGGCTTAACGTGTTGGAATTCGATGATTTGATAAAGTTTTTCATTGTGACGGATGCACAATCCATTTCGGATGTCGGAAGTATTAGCCATGGTTCAATTCAAATTTGGAGGCAAAGATAGGATTTTGAGCCGAAAACACAATTGTTTCGACTGAAATTCCTACGAAACACGGCGTCGCTTTCCGAACTTTTGGATGAATTCAACTTAGTTCTTGAATTAAAGGCCTTTATCAACGGAAATTCGTTCATAAAAAAGCAACTTTCGTTGTGTTTTCAGTCCTTCTAAAAGTTATTTTTGTTATTCCGAAAACCTCAAAAATCGAAATGGCAGAAAATCAATATACGGAAGACAACATACGTTCCCTCGATTGGAAGGAACACATTCGTCTTCGTCCCGGAATGTACATCGGGAAATTAGGTGATGGTGCAGCAGCTGATGACGGGATTTATATCCTTGTGAAAGAAGTCGTGGATAACTGTATCGATGAGTTCGTCATGGGGAATGGTAAACGCGTCGATATCAAAATCAAGGATGGCAAAGTGTCTGTCCGCGATTATGGACGTGGGATTCCGCTCGGGAAAGTAGTGGAAGTTGTTTCCAAAATGAATACCGGGGGTAAATACGACTCCAAAGCGTTTAAGAAATCTGTTGGACTAAACGGGGTCGGAACAAAAGCCGTGAATGCGCTTTCATCTTATTTCATGGTGTATTCGGTGCGTGAAGGAGAGAAGGTAGCAGCGGAATTTTCCAAAGGAGAACTTGTAAAGCAATACCCAATAGAGAAAACGGATGAAGTAAACGGAACCTACGTTGAATTCATCCCAGATGAGGCCATCTTCAAGAAATATGCCTTCAAAACGGCGTATTTGGATAAAATGATGTGGAATTATTGCTATTTGAATCGTGGATTAGCCATGTATTACAATGGGGAGAAATTCCAATCCAAAGATGGACTAAAAGACTTGTTGGAAAATAACATGGACGGTGATCCACTTTATCCAATTATTCACTTGGAGGATGAAGACATCGAAGTAGCATTTACGCACGGAAGAACGTATGGCGAGGATTATTATTCCTTTGTCAACGGTCAACATACGACACAAGGTGGAACGCATCAAAGTGCTTTCCGTGAGTCCGTAGCGAAAGTGATTCGTGATTTTTACAATAAAAACTACGAAGCATCGGATATTCGTCAGTCCATTGTGGCGGCGATTGCGGTGAAAGTGATTGAACCAGTCTTCGAATCACAGACGAAAACGAAACTTGGATCGCAAGAAATCGAACCAGGTGGAAAATCGATGCGTGCGTTCATCAATGACTTTTTAAAAGATAAACTCGATAATTACCTGCACCGCAATCCGGATGTAGCGGAAACAATCGAAAAGAAAATCAAGCAGTCCGAACGCGAGCGCAAAGAATTGGCTGGAATCCGTAAAATTGCGCGTGACCGTTCGAAAAAAGCGAATTTGCACAACAAGAAATTGCGCGATTGCCGTACGCATTTGACGGATCTGAAGGACGAAAAACGCGAGGAGACCACGCTCTTTATTACGGAGGGAGATTCGGCGAGTGGGTCGATTACGAAATCCAGAGACGTGAGTACGCAGGCGGTATTCTCCTTGCGAGGTAAGCCTTTGAATTGTTACGGATTGACCAAGAAAGTCGTGTATGAGAATGAGGAATTTAACTTGATTCAAGCGGCTTTGGACATTGAAGACGACATGGACAATTTGCGCTACAATAAGATTGTGATTGCGACCGATGCCGATGTCGACGGAATGCACATTCGCATGTTGTTGTTGACGTTTTTCCTTCAGTTCTTTCCAGATTTGGTGAAGCGTAACCACGTGTATGTCTTGCAAACACCGTTGTTCCGCGTCCGCAATAAAAAGAAAACGATTTACTGTTATTCCGATGAAGAACGCCGCAATGCCATCGAAGAGATTGGCAAAGGTGCGGAGATCACGCGATTCAAAGGACTCGGAGAGATTTCACCGGATGAGTTTATTCACTTTATCGGTGAGGACATCCGTTTGGAACCTGTCCTATTGACAAAAGACAATTCCATTGATTCGATTCTTTCCTATTTCATGGGTAAAAACACCCAAGAACGTCAAGAGTTTATCATTGATAATCTCCGCGTTGAGAAGGATGTGGTGGATCAAGGAAAATCGGAACTTAGTACAAATGAAATTGAAATTGCATCCTAAATCATGGCGGAAGACGAAATAGAAGACTTGAATCCATCCTTGGGAGATGAACATAATCCATTTGAAAATAAACAGGTGGATGAGAAAATCATTCCCGTTGGTGGACTGTATCAAAATTGGTTCTTGGATTATGCCAGTTACGTAATTCTTGAAAGAGCCGTTCCGGCATTGAACGATGGACTAAAACCCGTTCAACGGCGCATTTTACACTCCATGAGAGAGTTAGAAGATGGACGCTACAACAAAGTCGCGAACATCATCGGAAACACCATGAAATATCACCCACACGGGGATGCTTCGATTGGGGATGCGTTGGTGCAACTTGGACAAAAAGACTTGTTGATTGATTGTCAAGGAAACTGGGGAAATACCTTAACAGGCGATGGTGCAGCAGCGCCACGTTACATCGAGGCACGTTTATCCAAGTTTGCCTTGCATGTGGCGTTTAATCCAAAAACGACGAATTGGTTGTTGAGCTACGACGGACGAAACAAAGAGCCGGAGCAACTTCCAATGAAATTCCCACTTTTGTTAGCACAAGGTGCAGAGGGAATTGCCGTGGGAATGGCATGTAAGTTCTTACCACACAACTTTATTGAATTAATTGAGCAGTCAATCAACCATTTACGTGGAAAAAAAGTGGAGTTACTTCCTGATTTTCCGAACGGTGGAATGGCTGACTTTACTGGATACAACGATGGATTGCGCGGTGGACGTGTACGCGTTCGTGCGAAGATCAAAAAGGTCGATAACAAAACCTTGACGATTCACGAAATTCCGTTTGGAACAACGACTGGATCCTTGATTGAGTCCGTGATCAAAGCCAACGACAAGGGAAAAATCAAGATCAAGAAAATCGAAGACAATACGTCCTCGGAGGCGGAAATCATCGTGCATTTATTTCCCGGAGTTTCTCCAGATAAAACGATTGATGCACTTTACGCATTCACGGATTGCGAAGTGTCGATGGCGCCAAACTCCTCGATTATAGATGGAGATAAGCCCCGTTTTTTAGGCGTAACGGAAATCCTGAAAATCAACACGGACAATACCGTTCGCTTGTTGAAACTCGAATTGCAAATACGTTTGGACGAGTTGGAACGTCAATGGCATTTCTCTACTTTGGAGAAGTTGTTCATTAACAACGAGATGTACATCGACTTTAAGCACTACAGCGATCGTGAGGCCTTGTACGAATATTTGTACAAACGTTTCGAACCGTTCAAAAAACAGCTGATTCGTGCGATTGAGGATGAGGATTTACACAAACTGACACAAATCCCGATGATTCGTATCACGCGATTTGACTCCACGAAAGCGGATGATGCCTTATTGAAAATCGAAGAGGAAATTCAAGTGGTGAAAGCGCATTTGAATAACTTGGTGGAATACGCCATCGATTATTACAAGGATTTGAAAAAACGTTTTGGAGCAGGAAAAGAACGTAAAACGGAAATCAAAGTATTTGACAACATCAGTGCGACGAAAGTAATCATTGCGAACCGCAAGTTGTACGTGGATTACGAAGAAGGATTCATCGGTTACGGATTGAAGAAAAACGAACCAATTGGTGATTGTTCGGAAATCGACGACATCATTTGTTTCTTCGCATCCGGTAAAATGATGGTGACCAAAGTTTCCGATAAGAAATTTGTTGGCAAGGACTTGATTTTTGCCAGTGTTTGGAAAAAAGGAGACACGCGTACCATTTACCACTTGTTCTATCAAGACGGTATTGGTGGTGCGACGATGATGAAACGATTCTACGTAAATTCCATCACGCGTGATTCAGAATACGATTTAACCAAAGGAGCAAAAGGATCGAAGATGCTCTATTTCTCTGTCCACCCGAATGGTGAACGCGAAGTAATCACGGTTTTATTGCGTCCAAGACCACATTTGAAACGTTTGCGTTTCGATGTCGATTTAGGCGAACTACTCATCAAAGGTCGAAACTCAGCTGGAAATCGAGTGACGAAGGAAATCATCCAGAAAATCGTGCAAAAAGAAGTCGGCGGATCCACGTTGGCGGCGCGTAAGATTTGGTACGATGGCATCGTTGGACGACTCAACGACGAGGGCAGAGGGAAGTTCCTTGGTTCCTTCAAAGGAGACGACCGCATTTTGACTTTGTACCGAAATGGAGAGTACCGTTTGAGTTCCTTTGATTTAGCGACGCACTTCGACGAGGACATGGTTCACATCGAAAAATGGATTCAAGATCGTCCAATTTCCACCGTGTACTTTGATGCGGAGAAAGAATTGCACTACGTGAAACGCTTCATTTGTGAAGTCCTTTCGGACAAACGTGTTTCGTTCATCAGTGAGTATGCAGGTTCCTACATGGACATTGTATCGACAGCCTATCGTCCAGAGGCGAAGATTGTGTACAACAAATTACTAAAGGAAACGAAGAACCTTCCGGACAACGTTGTGAACCTCGCAGATTTGATTGATATCAAAGGAATGAAAGCGCAAGGGAATCAGATGACGAAGTTGAAAGTCAAAGAAATCATCTTGACGCATCCTATTGATGAAAGTCCAGAACCTTGGCCGGATCAAAAACCGGCAGAGTCCAACACCGATGAAGAGGTAGAAATTCTAGAAGAAGACGAAGCGGGTCCAATCCCAAGCATGGAATGGGATTTAACCAAGAAAGAAGAAGAGGACAACGAGGACCAGATAAAATTATTTTAGATTCTTAATATATAGCCATCGAAACAATCGATGGCTTTTTTTTAGCTATTATTTTTGTTAAATTTGTTAGATAAAATCCACAATCATGAATGCATTAAGAGAAGACAAAATCAATTACGCCAACATTGGATTAATGCTCATTACAGCAGTACTTGCATACTTTTATCCATTTGAAACATTCTTATTGGCATATGCATACCTAGGGCCCCTGCATTACTTGACGGAAATCAGTTGGTTGCACGACCGTAACTATTATGCGAAAGGAAAATACGATTTCGTTGTTTTGCTGTTGGTTGGAATACTGCTTTCCTATGCGGCATTTGCGAAGGACTTTGGTGTCAGCGTTGAAGTGTATGACTACTTCGTGAAAATGAATCTCTTCGATAAACTCTTGGTTTTCGCCTTGTTTAGCGCAGTTCTTTTCGCCTTGGTGAAAAACTTGATCGTGAAAATTGTTGCCATTCTATTCTTGTATGTATTCGTTTCTGGTTGGTTGAGTCCAGATAATGCCACGTCGAACGCAGAGAGCACAACAGTTTTCGCCTTGACTTCCTTGGTGCCAACGTTGATTCACGTGTACCTGTTCACTGGACTATTCATGTTGTTCGGTTCACTGAAAACAAGAAGCGTTTCGGGAATGTGGCAAATGGTTGGATTCGTGACCGTGCCTTTGTTATTGGTTTTTGCACTTCCAGTCGATCCAAAAGCACCTATTTCTGAGTTTGGTAAAAATGCACATTACGCGAAAGGGGATGGATTCTATGCGACGAACATCAGCATCATGGATCATTTCAACCTCATTAACGATCCAGTTTACACGAATGCGGACTTCGTTTCTTTCGTGAAGAAAAAGGATTTTAAAGATGCGAATGCACAATACAACTTCATTACAAAAGAAAACCTAAACGGATTGGTGGATAGCCTTTCTAAAATTCCAAACAAGGCGTATTTAATCAATAAACAGCCTTTGAATCCAAATTTCCAAGTGGACAACATTCTACTTTTATTCTCGAAGGAAGGAATGTTGGATGAATACCAAATGAAGCCGATTCCTGCGAAATTGTTTACGGGATTCTCTTTGGAGAAATATGCTTCCATTGTCTACAATTCAACGATTGGAATCATGTTGATGCGTTTCATCGCCTTCGCATACTTATACCATTACTTAAACTGGTTCAGTAAAACGGAAATCATCCGCTGGCACCAAGTTCCGAAATTGCGTTTTGCCGCTGTAATTTTACTTTGGGTCGTTGCGAGTGTATTCTATGCGTACGATTATTCTTTGGGATTGAGTTTGTTGTTCTTCTTGAGCTTCTCTCACGTACTCTTAGAATTCCCTCTGAACATCATTTCCATTGTTGGAATTGGAAAAGAATCCATGTCCATAATGAAAAATGGATTTAAAGCGCCCTCTGCTAAATAATTAGTTAAAAGAAACGATGATGAAAAACGTATTTTATTTGTTATTTTTTGTTGCCTTTGTCTCAAACGCACAAGTCCAAGTTCAAGAACAAAGTTCAATCAACATGAGCTTGGGTAATAGTTTAGTAGTTACCTTGCCTGACGGTAGATATACCATGTCGGATGCCGGTGCTTCTTATTTTGCCCAACTTTCGCTAGGCTGTGTTTCTAAGACCTATCCACATTATTTCTATAAAGGATTTAGTGAAAAAGTTCCAAGTGGCAGTCCAAAAGATCTTTGGCCTTCTTTCTGTGGTTGCTATGATTGGCACAGCAGTGTGCACAACCATTGGTGTATGATTAAAATTTTGAAGCTATTCCCAAATATTGCGGAAGCTGCCGAAATGAGAAGTCGTTTGAATGAAAGTTTTAATCCAGAAAAAATAAAAAAGGAGTTGGAATATGTTCGAACGCATGAAAATGGACTTTTTGAATTTCCATATGGACAATCATGGGTTTTGAAAATGGCGGAGGAATTAAGTACGTGGAAAGATCGCGATGCCCAACGTTGGTTGAATAACCTAGCTCCTTTGAGTGATTACATCGCTTTTGTGCATTCTGTCGTTTGGAAACAAGTAGATAAGGTCGAATTATCCGGAAGTCACGATAGTCCAGCGATGGCACTTTCTTTTGCCTATGATTACGCTGTTCAATTCAGTGATGATAAATTGAAAAAAGTGGTTTCTTCCGCTGCGATGAAATATTATGGCAAAATTCAAAACACCAGCATCGAAAAAGAGCCAAACGAATACGATTTTATGTCCGCCAGTTTGTTAGTGGCCGATTTGATGAGAAAGGTAATGACACCAGAGAAATATGTGAAATGGTGTAAAAAATTCTGTCCGAATTTATTTATTTCAGCGAAGGTGAATGTGGCACTAAAAATCAAACGTTCAGCAAAACACGATGGATACGAATCGCATTGGGATGGTTATCACTTAAACCGCATTTGGTGTCTAAACGGAATGTTAAAAACATTGCCGGAAGGAACATTGGATGAAGCGACGAAAGCGGAATGGGTGTTAGCGATGAATCAAATGTGGGACTACGCACAAGAAAGTATTGGAAAAGGAAATTACGACATTGACCATTGGTTGTCGTCCTTCTCGGTATTCGCGTTAATCGGTTACGAGTAAATTCACTTTAGCCAATACCCAGTCTAACTGTTCTTCTTTTGTGAGCTGAGAGTTGTCTAGTACAAGTGCATCGTCAACTTGTATTAATGGACTCTCTGCACGTGTTGAATCAAGGTGATCTCGTTCGGCTAAGTTCTGACGCACTTCTTCCACAGACATCTCGATTCCTTTGGATTGCATTTCTGCCAATCTGCGCTGCACGCGAATTTCAGGATCCGCAGTGACAAATAACTTCAGTTCAGCATGTGGGAACACAACAGAACCAATATCGCGACCATCCATAACGATTCCACCTAGCACGCCCATTTTTTGTTGGGCTTCTACTAATTTTTCGCGGATCGGTTTGTAGGCTGCTACAATGGAAACAATCTCAGCGACTTTAGGCTCACGGATTTCATGCGAGACATCTTGTCCGTTTAAAAAAATGTGGGATTCAGCAGCAACTGCTTCAAAGTGAATGTCCATCTGCGACAATTGTGCATCGATTCCTGTCTTGTCTAATTCACCGTCTTGAATCAAGTGCTGTCTCAAACAGTAAAGTGCAGCTGCGCGGTACATAGCGCCAGAATCAATGAACACATAGCCCAATTGTTTGGCAAGGTCCTTCGCTAGGGTGCTTTTTCCGCAAGCTGAAAACCCGTCTATGGCTATGGTGATTCTTTTTTGATTCATGTCTCAAAAATAATTGTTTTGACTTGATCCCATCCTTCTTCCTTCTAAAGTTTTAATAAAAGTCAAAAAAAAAGCCTCCCGGAGGAGGCTTTCAATTAATAGTACATCGCTCTTCGAACTTTCGAAATGTATTTCGCTAGTCGAATCACTTGTTTCGTATAACCGAATTCGTTGTCGTACCATGCGTACAAGACCACGTTTTTTCCATCCACCGATGCAATCGTTGCATTGGAGTCGAATACGGAACAACAGGTATTACCGATGATGTCACTTGAAACCAATTCTGGATCGAAGGAATAGTGAATTTGATTCACCAATTCGCCGTTCAAAGCTGCATCTTTAATCGCTGCATTGACTTCCTCCACAGTTGTTCCTTTTCCTAATTCTAGGCTCAAGATCGCCAAGGATCCATTTGGAGTTGGGACACGCACTGCGTTTGCCGTCAATTTGTCTTTTAAGTCCGGAATTACTTTCGTTACCGCACTTCCGGCTCCTGTTGATGTGATGACCATGTTAATTGCTGCTGAACGTCCACGACGCACTTTTTTGTGCATGTTGTCCAACAAGTTTTGGTCATTCGTATACGCATGTACCGTTTCGATGTGTCCTTTTACAACGCCAAATTTGTCGTTTACTACTTTTAAAATAGGGGAGATGGCATTCGTTGTACAAGAAGCTGCTGAGAAAATGTTTTCATTTTCAATGTCCAAGGTTCCTTGGTTGATTCCGTAAACGATGTTTGGAACTTCCTTTCCAGGTGCTGTCAATAATACTTTGGAAACACCTTTCGCTTGTAAGTGACGAGACAATTGCTCACGGTTCGTGAAAACACCTGTATTGTCGATGATCAACGCGTTGTTGATGCCAAACTGTGTGTAATCAATATCTTCTGGATTTGACGCATCGATCATGTGAACGATTTGTCCATTAATCACCAAGCTTTTGTTTGCTAAATCCTCGATCACTGTTCCTTTGAATGCACCGTGAACGGAGTCATTGCGCAACAACGAAGCACGTTTGATGATGTCTGCATCGCTGGACCCACGCGTAACAATCGCTCGTAAACGCAATTGCTGTCCTTTTCCAGCTTGTTTGATTAACTCTCTTGCTGCCAAACGTCCAATACGTCCAAATCCGTATAAAACAACATCACGCGGCTCGATTGCTTGCTGCGCTGGAAGTTTGCCGAGTTTATCTGTTAAGAATTCCGCTTTGGAAGCATAGTTTGTGTGTTCCGCCAACCATTCGCTTGCCAATTTTCCAATGTCCAATTTAGATGCTTTCACATCCAAGGTCATTAAAGCAACGGCTAATTCAGAAGTAGTAAACACATCAATAGGTTTATTCACAACTTTCTTTGCGTACTCGTGTAAATTCAGAATTTCAGAGATGGTTACATCCGTCAAGTGATTACGGAATAACACCAATTCAATTCCTTTGTCGTACAATAACTCGCCGACTTTACTTTGCAACGTTACCGCTGCGCGCTCCTGCTCAATGTGCGAGTGAAGCTCCTTTTCATAGCCATCTTTCGATTCCATTCTTTTTTTTGTTTTATGTGTTGATTGATTGTTGATTCTAAAAAATAGGGAAGAAAAAAAGGCTGTCCACTTACGCAGACAGCCTTACAATGATTATCCTAAGTAGGACTTCAGTAATTTGTTTCGCGACGTGTGACGCAGTCGTCGAATCGCTTTTTCTTTAATTTGACGAACACGCTCACGTGTCAGGTTGAATTTCGCTCCGATTTCTTCTAACGTCAATCCGTGATTCATTCCGATTCCGAAGAACAAACGAATGATCTCACGTTCTTTGTCTGTTAGTGTACTTAACGAACGCTCAATTTCTTTCTGCAGGGACTCAGCCATAAGGGCTTGATCCGTACGAGGTGCATCTGCGTTGGACATCACATCCATCAATGTTCCACCATCTTCGTTTGACGAAAGGGGAGCATCCATAGATACGTGGCGACCAGATACATTTAAACTTTCCTTGATTTTGTCTTCAGGAACTTCTAATGCTTCTGCTAATTCTTCAGCGGAAGGTGGACGTTCGAATTCTTGCTCAAGTCGAGAAAATGCCTTGTTGATTTTGTTCAAAGATCCAACTTGGTTCAATGGTAAACGTACAATACGTGCTTGTTCAGCTAATGCTTGCAAGATTGATTGACGAATCCACCAAACGGCGTATGAGATAAATTTGAATCCACGTGTTTCATCAAATTTCTGTGCTGCTTTGATTAATCCAAGGTTTCCTTCGTTGATTAAGTCAGGTAGGGTTAAACCTTGATTTTGGTATTGCTTTGCAACGGAAACGACAAAACGTAAATTCGCTCGTGTCAGTTTTTCCAAAGCTTTTTGATCACCGGCTTTTATCTTTCTGGCTAATTCTACTTCTTCCTCTGCTGTGATCAGTTCTTCACGACCAATATCCTGTAGATATTTATCTAAAGACTGACTCTCTCTGTTTGTTATCGATTTGGTGATTTTGAGCTGTCTCATGCTGCTGGATATCTCTATTTATTTGTTAATTCTCTATCTATTCTATCGTAGTTGGAAGCAAAGTAACGCCAAAAATTGGGATTGAAAAAATTTAGTTTCCACAATTTATTAACTTTTATCAACGAGTTCTCAACCCTGTTTTTTCTGCCGTTTTCGGTTTACAATCCTAAGCCTTTGTATTCGCGTTTCCCGCTCTCCGTCATGATTTCAAGAAGGACACCTCTATTCACGCCACTTAATTTTCCGCTCAATTCATCGATGGTTTCGATGGGCTCATTGTTCACTTTTAAGATAACATCTCCCTCCATCAATCCGATTGCTTTTAATTTACCTGCACCGATGGATTTTATTTTTACACCGTAAGCGATATTTAACTCCTTTTTCTCTTTTTCGGTCATTTCCGTGAAAATGGCGCCAAGTGCTTGGCTCTTGTTGATTTCTTCCTTGGACATCAACGCGGTCTCTCCTTCTTTGTTACGCAACACCAATTCGCGAATGACCTCGTCACCGTCTTTTTGTCGCACCGTCAGGGAAACTTTGTCGCCCGGACGTCTTTTTCCTATTTCTTCTTGAAGCGCCGAAACCGAATTCACTTCCTTACTTCCGATTTTCAAAATGACATCACCGTCCTTTAGTCCCGCTTTATCGGCACTTCCATCTTCAATCACTTTTGACAAGAAAACTCCTTTTAAGTTTGGCAACTTGTTTTTTTCCTTGATTTCTTGAGAAACATCAGAGATTTGAACCCCTAAATAACCACGTTGAACAATTCCGTAATCAATTAAGTCGCTCATGACTTTGTGTACAAGGTTAACCGGGACAGCGAAGGAATACCCACTATAACTTCCTGTTTGAGAAGCAATCGCAGTATTGATTCCAACTAATTGTCCTTGCGTGTTGACCAATGCGCCACCACTGTTTCCTGGATTTACCGCTGCATCGGTTTGAATAAACGATTCAATAGGAACGATGTCCTGTCCGTTGCGCTCGCTCAATAAATTGATGTTTCTTGCTTTTGCGGAAACGATTCCAGCCGTAACGGTTGATGTTAAATTAAAGGGATTTCCAACCGCAAGTACCCATTCGCCAATCTTCAAATCATCACTATTTCCAAGTGGAATAGGAGTGAAACCGGATCCTTCTATCTTCAGAACCGCAATATCCGTCGCTGGATCTGTACCAATGACTTTTGCCGTGTATTTTGAATTGTCGTTTAAAATCACCTCGATTTCACTGGCGTTTTCGATCACGTGATTATTGGTGACAATATATCCTTCAGAGGAAACAATGACTCCGGAACCTGAACTCGCTCCGTATTGCTTGAACTCGCGTCCACCTGCTCCCGGACCATAAAACAATTCTTGGAAAGGATCGCGTTGAAACGTAGTCGAAACTACTTTCGTCGTAATGTGAACCACGGAGTTAATCGTGTTGGCAGATGCTTCAGTGAAGTCTGCTCCCGGAGGAATCCCACTCATGGAAACTTGCTGTGCGAAACGATTTCCATCCAAAACTTGCTCAGAAAGCTTCGTGGAGGAATGTTCTATAATGACATAAGTGGCTAGAGGTAAGGTTCCGCCAAGTATGCCTAATCCTAACATTTTAAAGTAACTTAAGAAATTCATAATAAAACAGTTTTAAATAGTTCGCTTTCTAAACGCAAATAGTATTCCAAAAATTGCCTTAAAAATGTTAAATTTTGTTAAGAATTGATATTGATTTATTCGATACTTTTGTTCAAGCCATATGCAGATTGAATTTTCAAAATATCAAGGAACAGGAAACGATTTTATTTTAATCGATAATCGTCAGGGACAATGTGACAATTTGTCTCAGTCTGACATTCAATTTTATTGTGACAGACGCTTTGGAATTGGTGCTGATGGACTGATTTTAATTCAGTTGTGTTCGGATGCCGCTTTTGAAATGGTCTATTACAATGCCGATGGTTCTCAGTCATTCTGTGGAAATGGCGCACGCTGTGCCGTTCATTTCGCTGGAAGTATTGGAATTGATACACGTTCGGTGCAATTTAAAGCGATTGATGGATTTCATTTCGCTGCACAATGTGGCGATGAGGTGAAAATCCATATGCAAGACGTACATGAAATCATCAAAGATGGTTCGGATTTCATTCTGAACACAGGGTCTCCACATTATGTATCGATGAACTCAGATCATTCAGTTGAAACGGTTGTTGCCTTTGGGAAATCCATTCGCTACTCTGAGAAATATATTCAGGATGGAATCAACGTGAACCTACTTGCTATTGAAGATGATGGCATTCGAGTGGCGACGTATGAACGTGGGGTGGAGGATGAAACATTGTCCTGCGGGACAGGCGTCACAGCATGTGCATTGGTCTACGCGAAAAACTTTCCAGAATCTGGAAGGCACGTCAAAGTAAAAACAAAAGGTGGTCATCTCGAAGTATTCTGGGAAAGAAGTCCGCATGGATTTGAACAAATCTATTTGGTAGGTCCAGCGACTTTTGTGTATCAAGGAAAAATCGAACGATGTTAGTAGGAGAAAAGGTATACTTGAGAGCGGTGGAGAAATCCGATGCGACCTCCATTTATATGTGGGAAAATAACCCCGAAAACTGGAAAGTTTCCAATACGGAGGTGCCTTTTTCCATGTTTGACATCATGGCGCTCATCGAACATCAAGCTGACTTGAGAAAATCGGGACAGCTGCGCTTCGTGATTATCGAAAAGGAATCCGAACGTGCCGTAGGTGTTATCGATTTGTATGAAGTGAATTTCAAGCATGGTTATGCTTCAGTGGGGATTTTAATTGCCATGGATGCGGACAGAGGAAAGGGATTTGCGATGGATGCCTTGCAAGAGCTCATAAAGTACACCCGCGATTACTTGGAATTACGAAATTTACAATGCTCCATTCATGGGGATAATCCCGCGAGTGTCGCCTTATTCGAGCGAATGAATTTTAGAAAAGTTGGCGTCCGAAAAGGATGGCTGCGCTTTAAAGGAAGTGAAATAGATGAAATTAGTTATCAGTTATGTCTAAAGGAAAATTAATCATTGTTGGAGGCATTTTAGCCATTGTTGGATTGATTGTTGTCGGTCCGAAAGCACTGCTTTACCTTGCGGGAAGTCATAAAAGCCTCAATACACAAGAACAGGCTTTTTACATCAGTGGCTCCATGGATTTGAATGAGTTAGCGGATGAATTGGTGAAAGAAAAAATCATCGATGATATTAAATCTTTTGTTTCAGTAGGAGAATACAAAGAATTGACTAGTCAAACAATCGCTTCCGGAAAGTACCTGATTGCCCCAGGAACAAATTACCGAACATTATTGAATGGATTCACCAAGAATTCGAACGGAAATGGAAACGCAGAAATAGAGGTGGAAGTAACATTTAACAATTGCCGAGACATTTATCAAATGGCTGGAAAAGTTTCCAAATGCTTGGACGTTGATAGTGCTCAACTCATTTCGTTCTTACAATCCGGTTCCACACTTTCAAAACTTGGATTTACGGTGGAACAATTGCCAGCCTTGTTTATTCCCGATAGTTATCAAATGTACTGGGATTCGAACGAAGAAATGTTCGTTGATCGCATGGCGCAGGAATTTAAAAACTTCTGGACAACGGAACGTAAAAATAGGTTAAGTAAAATAGGATTAGATTCACCAAGTCAAGCGGTTACTCTTGCGAGCGTTGTGTATTCCGAGCAATCCGTGAACGCGGATGAATGGCCAATCATCGCCGGTTTGTACTTGAATCGTGTCAACCAAGGAATTCGCTTACAATCGGATCCAACATTCAAATTCTGTTGGGGAGATCAACTAAAAGGCGTGCAACGCTTGTTGGAAGTTCACCGAAACATCGATTGTCCATACAATACCTACAAAATTAACGGACTTCCTCCAGGACCTATTTGTTTACCTTCTCCGAAGGTAGTCGATGCGGTATTGAATCGTGCGGACGTGGATTACATCTACATGTGCGCGAAACCAGATTATTCGGGACGTCACAATTTTGCTGTTTCCGGAGCGGTGCACATGCGCAATGCGGATGCGTTTCAATCTTGGTTAGCTGCGGAACTTAGAAAAAAGAATTAAGCTATGAAAAGAAGAAATTTCCTCAAACTTGGTGCTGCAACTGGAATCCTTAGTTTGATTGAACCCGCGAAAGCAGCAAAGGTCGTAGCGACTTCAGCAAGTGGCAAAGTGAAGGGTCCAATTGTACTTTCTACATGGATTCATGGTCTCGATGCCAACAAAGCTGCGTGGGAAGTCTTGAAAAACGGTGGCTCCGCATTGGACGCTGTGGAAAAAGGCGTTCGTGTAACGGAATCAGACATTACGAATCGCAGTGTAGGAATCGGTGGACGTCCAGACCGCGACGGACACGTAACCCTAGACGCGTGCATCATGGACGAGCGTTCGCGCTGTGGTTCCGTTGCATGTTTAGAAGGAATTGCACATCCGATTTCGGTGGCACGTGCGGTGATGGAAAAAACACAACACGTGATGTTGGTGGGTGATGGCGCACGTCAATTTGCCTTGGATTATGGCTTTGACACCATCAAAACGCCGATTCCAGAAGTTAAAAAAGACTACGAAAAGTGGAAAAAAGAAAACAAGGATGTTTTCAAAAAACCAGAAATTAACCACGAAAACCACGATACCATTGGAATGATTGCGATGGATGCGAAAGGGAATTTTAGTGGAGCCTGTACGACAAGTGGATGGGCTTATAAAATGCATGGACGTGTGGGAGATTCACCGATTATTGGCGCTGGTTTGTTTATCGATCAAGAAGTTGGAGCTGCAACGTCAACAGGACTCGGTGAAGCGATTATTCGCGTGGCTGGAAGTCACACCGTCGTTGAGTTAATGCGACACGGGTATTCGCCGATGGATGCGTGTAAGGAAGCTTGCATGCGCATCATCAAGAAACACGATGATTTGACTGGATTACAATGTGGATTCATTGCTTTGGATAAAGACGGTAATTACGGTGCATATTCGATTTACAATGGATTCAACTTTGCCTTGAGAACCATGGAAGAAGAGAAAATGGTCGATGCAACCTTTGATCGCAACTGGTAATGAGAAAATGGATTACTGTCATTCTTTGTAGTATGTTCGGACTCGTTCAAGGTCAAACCGTGCTCAATTGGAGCTACAAAAACCCAAAAACAAACGAATGGAAATCATTTGGTGAAAAGGGAAGTATTCAAGAAGCGCTGTATCATTCAGGTGAATTGCCTGACCCTTTTTACGGTAAAAACGAAGAGCTTTACCAATGGATTGAGGAATTTGAATGGGAATTTCAATCCAAATTTTACCTTACTGAAGAACAATTTCTGGCAAAGGAAATTGAACTGTACTTTCCAAATGTGGATACTTACGCAGCAGTATATGTCAATGGGAAATTAGCGGGAAAAACGGATAATTTCTTTCATCCATTTACGTTTAAAATTAAATCCTATTTACAGTGTGGCTATAATGACATTCGTGTCGTTTTTACTCCGCCAACGCTCTATCACAAGGAACGTTATGAAGCCGAGGCTTTTCACTATCCAGCGCCGAATGATCCTTCCAACTGGAAAGTAGCGCCGCTCTCACGCAAACCACAATACCAATTCGGTTGGGACTGGGCACTCCGCATGAACACCATTGGATTTGCAAAACCAGTGGAAGTGCGCATTGCCAAAGAGAATGAAATTCAAGGACTCACCATTCAAACCTTATCGATCCCGAAAGAAGAGCTTTTCGCGCGCTTGAAATACGTTTTGGATGTCGTGGATCAAACCGCATCCTTTCAAGTGATCTCTCAATTGTACGGAGAACTTCCGCTGAAAAAAAATATCACTACCGGACATTTGGAGGCAGAAGTCATTCAATACAATCCGCAGTTATGGTGGCCAGCTGGAATCAGTGATCCAAATCTTTACCACGATACACTTCGACTTTTTGTTAATGGCAAATTGGTGGATAAAAAAGCCCTTCAATTTGGAATACGAACTGCAGAATTGATTCAAAACAAAGACCAATGGGGAACATCGTATGAATTTCAGATAAACGGACTTCCGATCTTCTGTAAAGGAGCGGATTTCATTCCACCATCTGTTTTCCCTGCCTCCATTAGCGAAGAAGATTGGATCAATCAGGTCGAACAAATGTCCAAGGCGAACTTTAACATGGTACGTATTTGGGGCGGAGGATTTTATCCAGAGGAGGCTTTTTTCCGTGCATGTGACGAAAAAGGAATCATGGTTTGGCAGGATTTCATGTTTGCTTGTGCAATGTATCCAGGTGATGATGCGTTTTTAAAAACAGTTGAAGCAGAGTTCAATTACCAGATTCCACGTATTTCCGCTCATCCATCGGTCGTATTATTCAATGGAAACAACGAAGTGGATGTCGCATGGAAAAATTGGGGATTTCAAAGTCAATACCATTTATCCGATTCAGAACAAGAAACCATTTTGAATGCCTACAATGCCTTGTTTAAAGGATTGGCGCCGAAAATCGTTTCGAACTGGACCAACACACATTACATTCACACCTCTCCGTTAAGCAATTGGGGAAATGACGATTTCTACAATCATGGATCTCAACATTACTGGGGTGTTTGGCACGGAAAAGACCCTATGTCTCACTTTGCTGAAAAAATTGGACGTTTCAATGCTGAATATGGATTCCAAAGTTTCCCTGAATTTGCCACCTTGAAATCGTTTTCCGAACGTTCCGATTGGAATTTGTCCAGTCAGGTGATGAAGCACCACCAAAAAAGCTACGTGGGAAATGGAATGATTCAAAAGCATGCGAATTTATTGTACGGGAAAAGCAAGGATTTTGAACAGTTTGTCTATTTCTCCCAATTGACACAGCGATACGCTGTTTCTAGTGCTGTATCTGGACACCGTTTGGACGCGCCGCGTTGCATGGGAACCTTGTACTGGCAATTAAACGACTGTTGGCCTGCACCGACTTGGTCTAGCATTGATTACCATGGAAATTGGAAAGCCTTGCATTATGCGATGCGTGATGACTATCAACCTGTGGCGATTTTGCAGAAAACTACGGAAAAAGGTGAAGTGCAACTTTATGTGAAGTCCGATGTCATGGAAAATCAAGTATTAGGTTATAAAATATTGATTTATAGGGTAAATGGAAATCGTTGGTCGTCGCCGTTTACGATAACTAGACAAGCTCTAGATACTTTCGGCTATCAGGGAAGTAAGCTAATTTGGTATGAAATACCAGATGTGGAAAAATTAATTCGGGTAGAATTATCGAACGGAATCACCCGCGAATTTGTCGTCGGTCCCTCACCGAAAAAACGAGAAGTACAAATTGAACTAAGTATCAAAAACATCGATGAAATGAACAAAACAGCAGAGGTTTTGGTGAAAAACAGTGCGTTTTGTGCAGATTTCTGGCTTTTTTCATCAAAAACGGGAATTTCCTTCAATCGTAATTTTGTGCATTTATTACCAGGTGAGCACCTCATTCGCATCCAGTATTCTGGAGACATACCTCAAATCTCCGATTTTTCATTTCAATATCATTAAAAGGAGAATGAAACACACAGGTAAGTCATATGATGCGTATTTTTGCAGAAAAAACGAAATGAATAAAAACGCGATACTTCTTGTTCTCTTCTTTATAGCGATTCACTCATTTGGTCAGCGAGACATTATTATTCCTCCGGCTAAAATCTTGACTTTAAATGATATTATCATAACTGGAAGAGGGAATCCAATAGATTATTTTAAACGCAACCAATCCATGACGCTGCTCAAAGCCGATAAATTGGCGATGTTGCCTTCACGAAGTTTAAGTGAAGCGTTGAGCTATACTTCCGGCGTGGATGTTCGTCAGCGTGGCTTGAACGGAATGCAAGCGGATATTGGCATTCGTGGTGGAAGTTTCGAACAGACATTGATTTTAGTAAATGGATTCAAAATGGTGGATCCGCAAACTGGACATCATGCGATGAACATTCCATTTACGGTGAATGCCATTGATCAAATTTAAGTTACGAAAGGTCCGGCGACACATATGTTTGGACAAAGTGCGCTTGCAGGAGCGGTCAATTTTGTTTCTAACCTTTCGGGAAAAACGTTTGTCAAAGCACAGTCCTATGCTGGGTCATTTGGAACGGCCGGCATCAATGTGACAATGAGTGCACCCATCAAAGGTTGGAATCAAAAGCTTTCTATGGGATTTGATCGTTCAAATGGACATTGGTCCAATTCAGATTTTGACAATAAACAGATTTCATACGAAGGAGGAAAAACCTTTAAAAAACAGTATTTGTTGATGATGTTGGCGTATTCAGATCGTCATTTCGGCGCGAATGGTTTTTACTCCAACAAATTCCCAGATCAATGGGAAAGCACTCAAAATGCGTTTGCAGGTTTACGTTACAATGTAAATTTTAGAAAGGCAACATGGGTCAATCGTTTGAGCACACGTACCAATCGCGATGAATTCCGACTTAAACGCAACGATCCTGGATTTTACACCAATCGTCATTTTTCAGAAACCTACAGTTTGGAAAGTATATTAAATGGGAAGTTTTTAAGAAACTGGCAATATCATGTGGGTGTGGAGTACCGCATGGAGGCACTGAATAGTTCTAATTTGGGATTGCGTAACCGACAATATTCCAGTGCATTTGGTGATCTAGTTTACAAAATCGGAAGGCTGACTGCCACAACGAGTATGCTCGTATTTCAGTATTCAGATGTTCCATTGAAAGTGTTACCGAGTATCCAAGGTGCATTTCAGTTGAATGAGCAAAACCGTTTGTATGTGAATCTTGCAAAAAGCAACCGAATTCCAACCTATACAGAATTGTATTACTCCGATCCTTCAAACATGGGGAACCCAGATTTAAAACCGGAATATGCGAATTCAGCAGAAATAGGATGGTTTAAGAATGGGGAATTGTACTTGGAAGCAAACGCGTTTTACCGTCAAACATACAATATGATCGACTGGGTTCGAGATTCCTCCGCGATTGTACCTAATCCAAATAAGTGGAAACCAGTAAACATAGCGGAAGTTCGATTTTATGGTTTGGAGGCAACGGTGCGTAAAACCTTCGTGTATCCCGCAGCATTTAAACCGAACTTCCTTGATTTGTCCTACACCTATATTCAGGCGACGCATGTGTTTGACTCGAATGTGGAGTCCCGCTACGCGTATTCGAACTTAAGACACCAATTGATTGCTAAATTCAGTTTTCAGTTTTCGAAATTCGGATGTCTGCAAGTCAATTACCGATTCATTCAACGCGTTTCCAATCCAGCATACCAATTGGTTGACCTCAAGTTGATTTCCGGGAATTTAAAAGGATTCAACTTGTTTGTTGAAGCAAATAATCTAACGAATACCAATTATGTCGAGGCAGGATTTGTCCAAATGCCAGGAAGATGGTTCAAAGTGGGATTGAATTATGCGTTTACGAAAGTTAAGTAAGGAGCATCTTGTTCTGAAAGAATAGGGCAAGTGCATCTAGCGAACAATAATTAGTTGATTTCTTGCGTTGATTGCAAGGTGAAGGATTTGTATCCATCATCCGCAATTTGCTTTTGATCGTGGAACCATTCATGAAAAGCAAATTCAGCGAAAAAATCAATCAACTAAAACGAATCAATGAAGAATAATCTGAACGCACTTCTTTCGCAAATCAGTCAGTTAGATGGTCAATTAACCGCTCAAGCCGCAAAGTCGATTGACCGTTTGTTAACCATACGAAATTGGTTGATCGGAGGATACCTTTTTGAATATGAACAGAATGGATCTGATCGAGCGAATTATGGTTCCAAATTAGAGCTAACCATTGCTGAATCATTAAATCGCAAGGGATTATCTGAACGGAATTTAAAACTGTTCAAACAGTTTTATGTTGTGTATCCTCAAATTATGCAGACAGTGTCTGCACAATTTAGTATTCCCGAAAAGATAGAGCGAACAACCTCTGCGTTATCTCCATCGTCCATCGGTTCAGGTGACGATATCTCGAAGTTAATCGATAATCTCTCTTTTTCACACCTCACAGAATTGATGAAAATCACGAATAAGGATAAAAGGCAATTCTATGAAATTCAAGCGATTAAAGGAACGTGGTCCGTCCGAGATTTAAGGCGACAAATCAGTAACCAACCTTCGTTCGAACGCGTTTTAAGACGGCATTTGCAACGGATTGTGCTTTTTGTGCACCGATTTGAAGTGCGGCATCGATTTCAGATGGATTCGCCATTAATTCATCGAAACGCAAACGTTGTTTTTCAAATTTGCTCAAGATCAATTCGAACAATGCTTGTTTCGCATGTCCAAATCCGTAGTTGCCACGAAGGTAATTTTCACGCATCTGCTGTACTTCAGCTTCGCTAGCGAGCAATTGATACAAGGCAAACGTGTGACAAGTATCTGGATTCTTTGGGTCTTCCAATGGCGTACTGTCCGAAACGATGGACATGATTTGCTTTCTCAACTGTTTTTCCGGCAAGAAAATATCGATGTAATTCCCTCTGGACTTACTCATTTTTTCTCCATCTGTCCCCGGAATCAACATGGTGTCCTCGCGGATTTGTTCTTCTGGAAGGACCAATGTATCTCCATAAGCTAGATTGAAACGATTGGCTACGTCTCGTGTCATTTCAATGTGCTGCTTTTGATCTTTTCCAACGGGAACAATCTCTGCATCGAACAACAAAATATCTGCTGCCATCAAAATCGGGTAGGAGAAGAGTCCGCCATTGACATCGTCTAAACGATCCGCTTTGTCCTTGAAACTATGTGCTAATGTTAAACGATTGTAAGGATACATGCACAACAAATACCACATTAATTCGGTGTGGTATGGGGCTAATTTAGACTGGCGATAGAAGTAATTTTTCTCTGTATCAAATCCAAAGGCTAACCAAGCTGCGGCAATTGATAAGGTATTACTTCGGATACTTTCGCCATCCTTCAGTGAAGTCAGCGTGTGTAAATCAGCAATAAATAAAAAGGATTCATTGCCGGGCTGCTTTGAAAGTTCAACCGCCGGCATGATAGCACCTAAAATATTACCCAAATGGGGCTTTCCTGAGGCCTGAATGCCCGTTAAGATCC
>ENA-OUVC01000119-OUVC01000119.1-marine-metagenome-genome-assembly--contig:-NODE-119-length-55041-cov-4.398806_pt1 | contig 55041 bp, 57 predicted proteins | sample MGYA00248622_ERZ508571 | MGnify/ENA primary metagenome ERZ508571 (study PRJEB26236, sample SAMN06267175) | marine metagenome | isolation source: Columbia River Estuary | place: USA:Columbia River Estuary... | reverse complement strand
CAGGACCTGAAGATGGCTTTCCACCATCAAACCAGTTAGAAACTTTTGAGTATCTGCGTAAAGAGAATGCTCATTTCACAATCCATGCTGGCGAGGCTTATGGATTGCCATCAATTTGGGAGGCTATTCAAATCTGTGGCGCAGAACGTCTTGGACATGGCGTGAGAATTATTGATGACATTGATTTTAGTGGGGCTAAGCCAAAGCTTGGCCCACTTGCATCATATGTGCGAGATCGCCGAATTCCACTTGAGCTTTGCCCAACCTCAAATCTTCAAACAGGTGCTGCTAAAACTTACTCTGAGCATCCAATTGGCATACTGGCAAAATTACGTTTTCGTGTAACTCTAAATACTGATAATCGATTAATGAGCAGGACTTCAATGAGTAATGAGATGTCTGAATGTGTTAAATCATTTGGCTGGAAGTTTGCCGATTTACAACGAGTAACTGTTAATGCACTTAAGAGTTCATTTATCCCATTTGAGGAAAGACTTGAAATTATAGAAAAGGTAGTAAAGCCTGCTTACGCAGCAATATCAGCTGAGTAGTTAAATACCGATCGGGTGCCAAATAGTTTTATGCTCCATAAAGCTCAATATTCTTTCAGGATGATTAGCTGGTGCAAATCTAGAGATACGTTTTAAGTTATCTGCTCCTACCAACTTAATTTCATCTTCCTGCTTCTTATTTAATCCAGCTACATCTACGCCATCGATTTCCATATGAGAGCCAACCCATGGCAAAAGCTCAGAAGTTTTGCCAGTAAGAATATTTACAACTCCACCCGGCACATCACTTGTAGCAATTACTTCACCTAAAGTTATTGCTGGCAGGGGATATGACTCGCTGGCAATTAAAATCGCTGAATTTCCACCAGCAAGTACTGGGGCAAGCGTGCGTACTGCGCCAAGTAGTGAAGGTTTGCCTTCGGCAAATAATGCAATAACTCCTAAGGCTTCTGGAGTTGTAAAGTTATAAAACGGACCAGAAACTTGATTTTGTGATCCAGATATTGAAGATAATTTGTCGCACCAACCGGAGTACCAAACCCAAGTATCTATTGCTTCTGCTACTTGTAGTTTTGCCACCTTTGTTGTTACACCTTCAAGGGCTGAGATCTCTTCAACAAACTGTTCGCTTCGGCCTTGCATAATCTCTGCAATTCGATAAAGAATTTGGCCGCGATTAAAGGCGGTTGCATTTGCCCAACCAGATTGGGCAGATTTAGCAGCAACGACTGCATCCCTTAAATCTTTTCTAGATGCCAGGGCAGGATTGGCTAAGAATTTTTTGTTGGCACCTTTAATTTCATAAACTCGACCAGATTCACTACGTGGAAATGCACCACCAATGAATAATTTATAGGTCTTGTTTACATCTAGTGAGCTCATTTATTCACCTTCGAATCAGAGGTTAAATAACCAGCTAAACCATGGCGTCCACCTTCACGACCCCAACCAGACTCTTTGTATCCGCCAAATGGACTTGCAGGATCAAATTTATTAAATGTGTTGCTCCAGATAACACCAGCTTTTAATTGTTTAGCAGCCCATAAAACCTTTGCACCCTTATCGCTCCAGATTCCTGCAGATAATCCATACATTGTGTTATTAGCTTTCTCGATTGCCTCAGCTGGTGTCCTAAATGTAAGCACTGATAAAACTGGACCAAATATTTCTTCCCTAGCAATTCGATGTGATTGCGTAACACCTGTGAAAATAGTTGGTGGATACCAGAAACCTTTTGTTGGAAGTTTTACATCCGGTGACCATCTATTAGCACCTTCAGCATCACCAGTTTTAGAGATCTCTTCAATCTTATTTAGCTGCTCTTTTGAGTTAATCGCTCCCAAGTCAGTGTTCTTATCCATTGGATCACCTACTCGAATTAGGCTCATCCGTTTTTTAAGTTTTTCTAATACTTCATCAGCAACATTTTCTTGAATGATTAAACGCGAACCTGCACAGCAAACATGGCCCTGATTAAAGAAAATACCATTAACAATTCCTTCAACCGCCTCATCAATTGCTGCATCTTCAAATACTAAATTCGCAGCTTTACCACCAAGCTCTAATGTGGCAGTTTTCTTAGTTGCAGAGATCGATCTAGCTATAGCTTTACCAACCTCTGTTGAACCAGTGAATGCAACCTTGTTTATATCTGGGTGATTAACTAGGGCAGCGCCAGTAATTCCATCACCTGTAACAATATTTACGACACCATCAGGAAGTCCTGCTTGCTGACAAACTTGTGCAAATAAAAGTGCGGTAAGTGGTGTTGTTTCAGCTGGCTTTAATACAACTGTATTTCCAGCAGCAAGTGCTGGTGCAATTTTCCAAGCAAGCATTAACAAAGGGAAGTTCCAAGGAATTATTTGTCCAACTACGCCAAGTGATTTTGGTTTATTTCCAAAACCGGCATATTCCAATTTGTCCGCCCAGCCAGCATGATAGAAAAAATGTGCAGCAGCAAGTGGAATATCTGTATCTCGAGATTCTCTTATTGGCTTGCCGTTATCTAAAGTTTCAACAACTGCGAACTCTCGAGCCCGCTCTTGCATGATGCGAGCAATTCGATAGAGATATTTACCGCGCTCCTTTGCCGGCATTTTTGACCATATCTTTGTGTAAGCAGCTCTTGCGCTTTTAACAGCTGCATCGATGTCAGATTTATCGCCATAGCCAACCTTTGATAGCAATTCTTCATTAGCTGGATTTATAGTGCTAAAACTTTTTCCTTTTTTAGGATCTACAAACTTACCGCCAATAAACAAGCCATAACTTGGTGAAATATTTGCAATTGCCTTTGACTCAGGCGCGTTTGCGTACTCAAAATCGCTCATAACGCTCCTAATCTACAGTTACGTAGTTGGCACTAGCGTAGTGCCCAGTACGTAGCTTCATTCGCTGCATGAGTAAATCATTTAGTAAAGCGCTAGCCCCAATTCTAAATAAGTCTGGGGTCAGCCACTGCTCTCCAGCAGTTTCCTTTACAAGAACTAGCTGTTTGATTGCATCTTTAGTTGTGCGAATTCCACCGGCAGGCTTCACGCCAATTTTTGTGCCAGTTAAGGTGAAGTAATCACGGACTGCCTCAAGCATTACCAGTACAACTGGGGCAGTAGCTGCTGGTGCAACTTTTCCAGTGCTAGTTTTAATGAAATCTGCGCCAGCTAGCATCGCTAGGTATGAAGCTTTTCTAACATTGTCATAAGTAACTAATTCACCGGTTTCTAGAATAACTTTTAGATGAGCTTTTTTTCCACAAATTTCTTTAATAACTCTAATCTCTTCAAAGACATCGTAAATTCTGCCCGATAGAAAAGCGCCACGGTCTATGACCATATCGATTTCATTTGCGCCAGCATCTATTGCATCTTGTGTATCAATCTTCTTAACAGCAAGAGAAGCTCTACCAGATGGAAATGCTGTTGCAACCGCTGCAACTGGCAGAGATTTACCGCCGATTCGATCTAATTCTGTACGCGCAATTTTTACCATATCGTTATAGACACAAATTGCGCCCACGGATGGAACAGTTAAATCAGATGGATCTGGTCTAACAGCTTTGGCACAAAGAGATTTAACTTTCTCAGGAGTATCTGCTCCTTCAAGGGTGGTTAGATCCACCATACTTATTGCCATATCAATGGCCCAAGCTTTACTACTAGTTTTAATACTTCGAGTAGCCAACATTGCTGCTCTTGCTTCTGCTCCGACTTGATCTACTGGAGGTAGATCTGACAGAAACTTTCGAAGCGATTTTTCGCTTCCATCAATAATCATGTGAGTACTTTAGTCAATGCCTGCTTTATTTGCGAGATTAGTGATTCGGCCTCATTTTTACTTGCAGCAACCACCTCTATATAGCATTTTAGTTTAGGTTCAGTTCCGCTAGGTCTAATAATTACTCGAATGTCATTTTCATATTTCAATCTAATACCAGGGGTTGGCATTAATTTTGATTGAATCAAATTCTCTTTGGATACCAATGTATGACCTGAAAGAACTGCAGGTGGCTGATCAATTACTTTGTTCAACAATTGCTCAATTTGCTTAAGATCGGTAAACCTAAGTGAAATTTGATCAGTTGAATGAAAGCCGTACTCTTGGCCAATTTTCTCTAAATACTCATTTACTGATAATCCCTTTTCTTTCAACTCTGCAACCATCGCAACTATTACGACGGCAGCGCTGATTCCATCTTTATCATTTACATTTGTTGGATCAACGCAGTAACCAAGCGCCTCTTCATAGCCAAATAAAAGGTTTTCGACTTTAGAAATCCATTTAAATCCCGTCAAAGTTTCTTTGAATTCCAAGCCATGCTTCATTGCTATTTTTCCAAGCAGAGATGATGAAACTAGTGAATTAGCAATTCGAACATCCTTTGATGAATTCTTACTAATCAAATAGTGACCAAGTAGTGCGCCAACTTCGTCTCCCCGCAACATTCGCCAACCATGTGCTGGATCATTAATTGCAACTGCGCAACGATCAGCATCTGGGTCATTAGCAATAACTAAATCTGCATTATTTTCCTTGGCATAAGCAAGTGCCATGTCGATAGCTCCGGCTTCCTCTGGATTAGGAAAGGCCGTAGTAGGAAAATCTGGATCTGGGTTTTCTTGTTCTTTAACAACTATTGGGGCCTTAAATCCAGATTTTTCAAAAACCTTAATAAATGTCTCAGCTCCAACTCCATGCAAAGGCGTATAGATAACCTTTAAATTATTTGGCTTCGATGCCAACTTTGCAACCTCTAAAATATATTGATCAATTACTGATTCATTTACAATTTCATACTGGCTAGCTCTAGCAGGTTTTTTTTCAGCCTTTTCAATTAACTCTGATATTTGAGTATCAATTGGGGAGATTATCTGAGAGCCATGGTAATTAACACCATCAAATACTCCACCTAAATAAACTTTGTATCCATTGTCATTTGCCGGGTTATGACTTGCTGTAACCATAATTCCAACATCAGCCTTTATTTTGTTGAGTGCAAAAGCAAGAACTGGAGTGGGAAGAACTCTTGGTAAAACATAGGTTTTCATACCGCCGCCAGCAAATATCTCTGCGCTGTCTTTAGCAAATTCCTCTGATCCATGTCGAGCATCGCGGCCAATGACTACTGAATTCAAATTATGTTTTTTCATAAATGCAAGAATTCCAGTAGCTGTTCTACTTACAACAGCTCGATTCATGCAAGAAGGGCCAGGTCCCATTGGACCTCGTAAACCAGCAGTGCCAAATTGTAAGAAACCAGCAAAGCATCTTTCTAACTCTGTTTTGTTTTCCTCTTTAAGCCACTGTGTTAATTGCTTAGCTGTCTTTGCATCTGGATCATTATCAATCCAATCTAAAACTTGATTTCTTAGCTGATCTGAGATCACAACTTAGGTAAAACCTTCGCAAGTAAATTTCCCATTCGATCAGCAGCAGCTTTACCAGCGGCTATAACCTCAGCATGATTTAGTTTTTCACCTGTTACGCCAGCGGCAGCATTTGTTACTAAAGAAATTGCAAGAATTTGGGCACCGAGGGCGTGCGCAGCAATTGCTTCTGGAACAGTAGACATTCCTACTAAATCCGCTCCCATACTTCTCATCATTTTAATTTCAGCAGGTGTTTCATAGGAAGGTCCGCGCCAGTGAACATAGACGCCCTCTGCTAATGAAGGATCCTCCTCTTTAACAATCTGCCTTAATCTTTTGCTGTATAAATCAGTAAGGTCAACAAAATCTGCACCTATCAATGGTGAAGCTGCAGTTAGTGAGATGTGGTCCCTGATTAATACTGGCTGTCCTACTTTGTAATCTGTGTTAATTCCTCCGCAGGCATTAGTTAATACAATATTTTTACACCCTGCTTTAACTGCAGTTCTGACCGCATGTGCTACCGGTTCCATACCTAAACCTTCATAAAAATGAGTACGCCCTAAGAAAACTAAAGCATTTGAACCATTTGATAATTTGTAAGAACGTAATTTTCCGCCATGGCCAACAACTGTTGGTGCAGGAAAGCCAGGTAACTCTGTGACAGGAAATTCATGAGTGGGAGTACCAAGTGCGTCAGCGGCTGAGATCCAACCTGATCCCATAACTAGCGCTACATCATGCTTGGCTTTTCCAGTTATCTTTGCAATTACTTTGGCAGCTTTTTCAGCTGTGCCAATTGGGTCTTTATACAACTTCTTCATAAGGCAAACTTATCCTAAATACTTACTTATTTTTTAAGTCAGGCCAGCTATAACCTAGAGAGATAACCATCTTTCTTAATAAAGGTAGCGATAAGCCAATAATTCCGCTTGGGTCACCCTCAATATTTGTAATAAATGGAGCACTTAAGCCATCCAATGTGAAGCCACCTGCAACATTTAATGGTTCACCTGAATCAACATAATCAATAATCTCAGCATCAGTCATTTGAGCAAATTGAACTTTAGAGGTTGATCTTTCACTTAACTCTATGCCATTTTTTAAATCGATCACACAATGCCCTGTGTGAAGATATCCAGATTTACCACTTAATTGTTTGCACCTAGCAATTGCATTTTCTTTGCTCCCAGGTTTACCAAGTGATTTTCCTTCAAACTCAAACGTTGAATCACATCCAATAACTAACGAATTAGCAGGAGCTAAATCTTTAACGGTGTGTGCTTTAAGAATCGCTAAAGCTATAACTAGTTCTGAGGGAGTAAGTGAATCAAGTTCAGAGGCCTCTTCGTTAACCCCACTAACTAAAACCTTCGGAGTGATTCCAACGCTTTCTAAAAGGCGAAGTCGAGAAGGTGATGCTGAGGCGAGAATTATCTGAACCATTATGCAGGTAACCTTATTACATGAAGCCACCATTTATTGGACTCATTGCGCAAGAGTGGAGTCAGAGTGCCTACCAAGTGCAAGCAGAGAAATTGGGCATTGGGATTAAAACTTCGAATAAGGAAATGTCGGGGTCTGATTTAATTGAATTCGCTAAAGAGTGCGATTTACTTTATGTAGATCCAGCAATCATCTCTATCTCGGCAATTAAAACTGCAGAAAAATCTGGAATTCGAATTTATCCTTCATCTAAAACTATTGAAGAGTTAGCCAAAATAACATCCCATTCAGGTGCAGGTGATCAGTTATCGGTGTTAGTAGCTAGATCTTCTCATGCACAAGCTGCCAGCTGGCCAATTACCTTGTTAACAAATGAATTATGTATTACTCCTCTTCCTGGAATCAGTGATGAGATAGCGCAGGAGATACAAATTTCAGTTCTAAAACTTGCTGCAGAGGTGGGTTTGGTTGGTGGATTTGAATTGATAGTTGACGCTGCAGAGTATAAAAAACTAATCGGAATCAATTGGATGACACCTACTGCGAATTACTGGAATCAAATCGGCTCAGTAACAAACTTTTACGAACAAAATCTACGCGCAGTACTTGATTTGCCTTTGGGTAGTACTGAACTGCTTTCAAAATATGTTGTAACAGGAGTTTTAAAAACTGATCAAAACAGTGATGACTATCGGCCATATTTGCATTTAATGGCGAGGAATCCAAGGCTTAAGTTTGATCAATCGATCAAACAGGTCGGAGTTGCTGGTGATGATCTTGAGGAGCTACTTACAGAGATAATTCACGCACAGCAGTATTACAGCGGGAAAATCGTTGAATAGTTAAGTTCGTTTTCCATATTCGATAGCAGGGCATCGATTCATTACTGCAAGCAGCCCAGCATTTTCTGCTCTTGCAACAGCACTCTGGTCAATTACATCAAGTTGCAGCCAAACTCCCTTTGCATTAATCGCAATAGCACTATCTACAACTTCACCAGCTAAATCAGAGTTAACGAAAATATCTACAACATCAATTGGAAAAGGAATATCTGATAACTTCTCATAACCTTTTTGCCCATGAACAGTTTCTGCTTTTGGGTGAACTGGAATTACCTGATGTCCTTTTTCAATTAATAACTTTGCAACACCGAAAGCGGCACGTTCAGAATTATTGCTTAAACCAACAACAGCCCAAGTTTTTAAGGCTAATAACTTATCTATTGAATCATTCATTGTTGCTGCGGCCAAGAGCTCTAAATTTCCAGCCAGCAGATTGCCATAGGTCACGATCTAATGCATTTCTGCCATCAATAATAATTGGATTTTTAACAATAGATTTGACCTTGACTGGATCAATCTCTCGATAAATTTTCCACTCTGTCAGGTGCAGGACTATTTCAGCATCTTTAAGTGTGGCATTTACATCATCTGCAAAATTAAGGGCGGGAAAGCGCTTTTGAGCATTAGCAATAGCTTTAGGGTCATGGACGGTAACAACTGCTCCGGCTGCTTGAATCTGTGCTGCGATATCTAGTGCTGGAGAGTCGCGCACATCATCACTATCAGGTTTAAATGCCGCGCCAAGAATTGCAACCTTCTTACCTCGCAGATCATCAGCTAAGTCTTTACGAACTAATTCAATAATGCGTTGGCGAGCACGTAAGTTGATTGCATCAATTTCTTTAAGGAACTCAACTGCTTGACTGGCGCCGAGCTCTTCAGCTCTTGCCATAAAGGCGCGAATATCTTTAGGTAAACAGCCACCACCAAAGCCAATTCCAGCTTGCAAGAATCGACTTCCAATTCTTGGGTCATAGCCAATAGCTTTTGCAAGCACCGTCACATCACCACCGGCAGCTTCACATATTTCAGCCATAGCGTTGATGAAGGAAATTTTTGTTGCTAAAAAAGAATTAGCAGCAACCTTTACTAATTCTGAAGTTGGTAGATCAGCTCTAACCCATGGAGTTTTCTCCTTAAGATTATTTGCATAAACTTCCTTTAAGATCTGTTCAGCGCTGTCGTTTACTACACCAACAACCAATCGATTCGGTCTTAAGGTGTCTTCAACCGCAAAACCTTCGCGCAAGAATTCAGGATTCCAAGCAAGATCTGCCTTCGGATTTAACTCTAATAATCTGTTCCTCAACTTTGTTGCAGTACCAACTGGAACTGTTGATTTACCTACTACTAGGCCACCTGGCTTTACAAACTTGGCAATCGACTCTAAAGCTGAATTTACATAGGTTAGATCAGCCGCATTTCCATTTTTAATTTGGGGAGTTCCTACGCAAATGAAGTGAACATCTGCCTCTGCCAGATCTGCAATATTATTTGTAAAGGTTAGGCGACCAGATTTAATCTGCTCAGATAGCAATTCCTCTAACTCAGGTTCATAAAATGGAACTTTTCCTTTGCTTAACAAATCTATTTTGCTTGCTTCAATATCAAAACCGATAACTTCAAAGCCCAGGCTGGCCATACAGGCAGCATGCGTTGCACCTAAGTACCCAGTGCCTATTACTGAAAGCTTTAATGCCATGTATAGAGCCTATCTAAGAGGTTGATTATTAACGGCAGATATTATCGTCGGCTGTTCGGGTTTTAAACTTATCTACTATTTCAACCTTGGCAGCTTTTGTTGATGATGGAGATGGTGAGGCAGTTACTTCATCAACAACTGCTCGATCCTCGCGCAAGCGATCCCATAATTCTGGTGCCAGAACTGGATCCCACAACACAGAGGCTGTTACACCATTTGAATAGTAATTTAGATCAGAAAGTGGAACTGTCAATGTTCTAACATTTGATGTTGCAAGAGATTTCATCTGCTTGGCAAGCGTTATTAAATCTGAGTTTTTTAAACCTTCATCAGTTGTCACAGCAGCAAGGGATGAGTTTATGAAACTTGTCATCGTTATCGGGTTAAGCAAAACTCCAGCGCTAGTGGCCTTTTTTAATACCGAAGACATAAATGCTTGCTGGCGCTGCATTCTGCCAATATCACCCATGCCATCAAACTCTCTTGTTCTAACATATTTAAGAGCTTCAATTCCATTTAGTGTGTGAACTCCAGCGGGTAAAACCAAGTGGCTTTTTGGATCATCAATATCTTTTTTAGTACAAACTTCAATACCGCCTAGTGAATCAATAACGCTGGCAAATCCGGCGAAATTTACTTCAACATAATGATCAATTTTAAGTTGGGTCATCTCCTCTATTGTTTGAATTAATAAAGGTGCTCCACCCCAGTTAAATGCTGAATTTATTTTAGAGTGAACAGCTGGAATTGTTTTGCCAGCCTTATTTAGGTGTGCTGGAATTAAAGCAAAAGTATCGCGAGGGATAGAAACTAATACTGCCTTATCTCTTGCCTTTGAGATATGTACTAAAAGCATGGTGTCAGATCTTTTACCTGCAGCAGTAGCAACTGAACCAACTCGTAATTCTTTTAATTCAGCCTTTGTTAAACCTTCTCGAGTATCAGAGCCAACTAGTAGGTAATTTATTGCTGAAGATTTCTTATCAGGCCGCTTATCGATACCTGCAAACGCATCGATCTTGGTAATTGAAGCAGAGACTGTGCCAAAGGCCAGTGCGCTAATTGCCGATATGGCCAGAGTGGCTATCGAAATACCAGTAAAGATCCTGACACTTCGAGCAGATTTCATCTTCTTATCCTAGATTATGGGCAGGGAATTGCTGAGCACAAATTATGATCGGAGTGGTTATGAATCATTTATCATCACCTTCGGTCACAGTTATTTTGCCAATTCTCAATGAAGAAGCAGATCTGCAAAATTGCATCTCAGCAATCCTTCAGCAAGATTACGCTGGTGAAATAGAAATAATTTTGGCGCTAGGACCTTCTAAAGATAAAACCAATCAAATTGCTAGCGATTTAGCTGCTGGCGATAAGCGGATTAAATTAGTTAATAATCCAACTGGGCAAACTGCTAAAGGTTTGAATCTGGCAATAAAGGAGAGCGCTTTTGAGATTATTTGCAGAATTGATGGGCACTCAGAGATTTCAAACTCTTATTTAAGAACTGCAATATCAATTATGCAGGAAAGTGGCGCAGTAAATGTTGGCGGGCTTATGCATGCTGATAGCCAATCTGGTTTACAACGAACGATTGCACAAGCAATGCGTTCTAAATTAGGGGTAGGTGCTTCTAAGTTTCATACCGGTGGCAAAGCTGGCCCTTCTGACACCGTTTACCTTGGTACATTTAAAAAATCTGCCATTTTGGCAGCAGGTGGTTTTGATGAAAGATATATAAGAGCCCAAGACTGGGAGTTAAACCATCGCATGCGTGCGCAGGGGGGTCTAATTTGGTTTGACCCAAGACTTGTTGTCACATACCGCCCCAGAAAATCTCTAAGTAAATTAGCAAAACAGTATTTTCAATATGGCAGGTGGCGACGTGTAATCTCTAGACAACATCCAAGAACTACTAATTTTCGTTATTTAGCACCACCAGTTGCATTAGTGATTAATTTTTTATCAGTAATTTTTGGAGCATTTGTTGCTCAAATCTTTTTTATACCGGTTTTGATTTACTTGGTGATATTAGTAATTGGCGGATTAATTATTGGTAGAAAAATTGCTGATAAGTTATTGATGCCATTTGTTCTTGCCACTATGCATTTATCTTGGGGTGCTGGTTTTATTACATCACCGAAAAAACTTTTTAAAAACTAGTTCTTATGCAAGGCTGAGTTCAGGCCACTCCAATTACCAGTTTTTGGCAGTGCTTCTAAGCTGCCACTTTGAGAATTACGTCTAAACAAAAGATTGTTGGCACCGCTTAATTCTTTGGCTTTAACAATTTTTCCATCCGGTAAAGTAATTTTTGACCCGGCAGTGATATAGATTCCGGCTTCAACTACGCAATCATCACCTAGGCTAATTCCGATTCCAGAGTTTGCACCTAAAAGAGTTCGTTGACCGATTGAGATAACTTCTTTACCGCCACCACTTAAGGTGCCCATAATTGATGCTCCGCCGCCAATGTCACTTCCATCACCAACAACAACACCGGCACTAATTCGACCCTCGACCATTGATTTGCCTAAAGTTCCGGCGTTGAAATTAACAAATCCTTCATGCATCACTGTTGTGCCCGAAGCTAGATAAGCACCTAAACGGACTCGATCACCATCTGCAATTCGAACTCCTTCAGGAATAACATAATCAACCATTCGTGGAAACTTATCTACGCCATACACAACTAAATTTGCATACTTACTTATCAATTGTGGTCTAACTTTTTCAAAACCATCAATTTCACAAGCACCAGCTGAGGTCCAAACAACATTGGCAAGGAGTGAAAATATGCCCTCTAAGTTAACTGTGTGGGGCTTTAATAATCTATGTGATAGTAAGTGAAGCCTTAGATAAACATCAGCAGCATCTTTTGGTTTTTCATTGATCTGGATAACAACTTCAACTGCGACTTTCTTAACTTTTCGTATCGGATCTTCACCAATTAAGGATTTAAAAGTTGCATCAATGTTATTTTCTGGAGCTTTACCTAATCCAAGGGCATAAAAAGAGCACTCAAGAGTTTGGCCAGATTGATTTTGGGTGGCAATACCAAATCCATATGCAGTGCTTTGAGTAGTGCTCATTAGCCAACGGTATCAAAGTGCATGGAAGGCAATAGACTAATTTCATGCGCGTATCGGTTTTCTGCTCATCTGCTCCAGATATTCCAAATACTTCACTGGAATTGGCATTTAATGTTGGCAAAGCAATTGGTGATCAAGGTTGGGATCTTGTTTGGGGTGGTGGCAAAGCTTCAATGATGGGTGAGGTGGCAAAAGGGGCGAGATCATCAGGTGCTGCAACAATTGGAGTGATTCCAGAGCCACTGAAAAAAATAGAGTTTGAAGATGCCCAGGCATCACACATGCATGTAGTTACAAATATGCGAACTAGAAAAGCAAAAATTGAGGACTTAGCTGATGCATTTATTATTTTGCCTGGCGGGATCGGTACGTTAGAAGAATTCTTTGAAATCTGGGTTGGCCGTTATCTTAAATTTCACGGTAAGCCAATTGCAGTATGTGATCCAACTGGTGTCTACGCACCTCTGCAAACTGCGCTAGATCATTTAGCAAGCCAAAATTTTATGAAGTCTGGCCAGAAAGAACTTGTCACTTGGTGTTCTGATATTCCTACTGCAATTGAAGCGATTAGAATTAAATGAATAAATTATCTAATTTAACCCTGACAATAAAGATAAATAAGCCAGTAGATGAGGTCTGGCAATCTTTAGTTGATTGGAAGGGGCAAAGTAAATGGATGCTGCAAACTAAAGTTTGGTCAGAATTAGATCAAGACCGAACAGTTAAAAATGGCAAGGGCGTCCTTATCTTTGCCTTTACTGGAATTTTTCCAAAGCTTTATCCCAAATTGAGATTAGGCATTCTTGACACAATGGAGGTTACTAATTGGAAACCACCACACCTATGCGAAGTAATGCATATAGGACGAGTAATTCGAGGAACTGGAAAATTTGAACTTAAAAAAGTTCGCGGTGGCACAATTTTTTATTGGCAAGAGGAAGTTATTGCCCCAGTGTTGATTTTACTCTTTGCAAAACCAGCGCTACTTATCGGAGTTTGGCTCTCGTTACGTCGGTTTGCTCGGCAAGTTAGCGCATAACTCGAAAGTATCGACTTAGCCCAGTAACCTTTATGCCATGGCGCCTGATAGCAGTGCGAAGACAATCGCAGAATTAATTGCTACCTTGCCTGAAGAAGAACGACTGATTTTGACTTTGCATTTAGTAAACATGATTAGCGCCACTGAAATTGCAGAAAAATTGGGAGTCCCAGAACGGGCAGTCTCATCAGTAATTACATCGGGTAGATCCCGCCTAATTGGCTTGATTTCTTAAGGGGATTCAATGGATTTCCCACCCGTAGGTATATAGGGGATAATTACGCCTCTAGTACGGCAATGAATTAATTTGGCAGGGGAGTGTTAAATGGCAGCGATGAAACCACGAACTGGTGATGGCCCGATGGAGGTCACCAAAGAGGCTCGCTCTATGGTTATGCGAATCCCACTAGAAGGCGGCGGCCGATTGGTTGTTGAATTAAATGTGGAAGAGGCTACAAACCTTGGCAACGTACTTCAAGCTGCTGTTGCGTTAGTAAAAAAGTAAATCGACTGATCTAGGCTTACAAGTTTATGATTCATAAACTCCTAGATTTATATCCAAAACTCTCTTTTCTTCCTGAAGGTGAATTAGATTTTTCCAACTTCACTGCAGTAGCTATACCTGTATCACCTGGTGAAAAACCTCAAATTCACAAAAGCAGATTTTTAACTGCATTAACTAATTTCACAAAATTAGATTTAAATATTGAGCTGGCTAATTGGCCAGAATTCACCGCCAAGGCTGGTGAATTAATTGAAATTCCACTTTCAGCCGGCACTATTACTCGCATTTATTTAATTGGCACAGGTGAGCAAAGCTCTGATGATATTCGTAAAGCGGCTACTACCCTGGGTCGTAAAGTTAAAACCAGTAACAGCAAAGTCCTTTCTGCGTTAACTGAAGATAAAAACTTGGTTACCACCCAAGCGGTTGCATTTGCGCTTTCAAACTATCAATTCTCACTTAAGAGTGAACAAAAAAACAACAAACCAGAGTTAACTATTTATGGAGATTTTGAAAATGAAATTGAGCGTGCTGATGTATTAGCAACTGCTGTCTGGCAAACTAGAAATCTAATTCATACCCCTTCAAATATTAAAAATCCTGAGTGGCTTGCCAAGCAAGCCAGTGCGATGGTTTCGGCCACAAAGAACTCTGGTTTATCAATCACAGTTAAATCTGGACGAGCGTTGAAAGATTTCGGTGGATTAACTGCTGTCGGAAACTCATCTCCAAATCCTGGTCCAAGATTAATTGAAATAGCCTATGCACCAAAAGGCTCTAGTCATTGGCCACATGTTGTATTGATAGGAAAAGGAATTACTTTTGATACTGGTGGTGTTTCGTTAAAGCGACCATATGACACGATGATTGGAATGAAAAGTGATATGGCTGGTGCGGCAGCGGTTTTATGTGCAACTGTTGCTTTGGCAAGAACTAAACCAAAAGTTAGAGTGACAACATTATTAATGGCTGCTGAAAATGCACTATCTGGTACATCGCAACGTCCATCAGATGTGATTAAACATTACGGTGGTACAACAGTTGAGGTTATAAATACAGATGCAGAGGGCAGATTAGTTTTAGCAGATGGACTTGCTTATGCTGATTTAGAGCTAGATCCTGATTATGTAGTGGATGTAGCAACTCTTACAGGTGCGGCAACACTTGGCTTAGGAAGACAGCATGCAGCGATGTATACACGCCAAACAACCTTAGCTAAGAAATTCTTTGAGGTCGGAAATAAAGTTGGTGAAAGAGTTTGGCATATGCCTCTAGTTGATGACTACACAAAGGCACTAGCTAGTGATGTTGCAGACTTTAATCACACTGCAGATAAATATGATTTTTCAGCCGGCTCAGTAACTGCTGCTTTATTTTTAGAAAAATTTGTTGGTGATCGATCTTGGGTGCACTTAGATATTGCTGGTACGGGTAGGTCTGAGGTTGATGCTGGTGAAAACATAAAGGGTGGGACTGGATTTGGCGCAAGACTTTTAATTGAATGGCTGGATACATTTTGAGCCAACCAATTTCACCTCGCGGAGATATGAGCTCATACTCTGAGTCATTTGCTCACGAAGATTATTTTATGCAACAAGCCAGAAGCAATGGACAAGAAATAGGCGCGGCCGACCCATCTGCTGCAGTCGGAAACTTTCTAAAATTTGCAGTTAATTTAGTAGGTGCTAAATCAGTTGTAGAAATTGGAACAGGTTCTGGTGTTGGTGGGCTTTGGTTATTAAGTGGCATGCCTGCTGATTCTGTTTTAACGACGATTGATTCAGAAAGAGAGCACTCAAAAATTGCTCGCACAATATTTGAAGATGCCGATATAGCGCCAACAAAATATCGAATCATCACTGGAAAATTAATTGAAGTAATCGGCAAGCTAGCTGATAATGCTTATGATCTAATAATCATCAGACCAGCACTTGATCTATTTGATATGGTGCAAGAGTCTTACCGTCTTTTAAAGCCAGGTGGATTGTTGGTAATTGATCAAGCCCTAAGTGGTGGAAAAGTTGCTGATCCAACTCAGCGTGATCCTGAGAGTATTGCTAGAAGAGATGCAATAAAGGTTGTTAAAGAAGATGAAAGATGGGCAGCATCACTACTTCCTATTGGCGAAGGTCTATTACTTGCCAATAAACTTACTTAAATGAGACAACCATCAGATATTCCATGGTGGCAAGCAAGTGCTGAAACCAAGCCAGTTCGCATTGTTTCTAGTCGTAGCACTTCAAACTTTTTTGTAGTTGCAGTTGTAATTGCATTAATTGCTGGTGGTTTTGGCGCTGCAATCGGACGCAGTAGTGCAACAAATTTAGGAGCGAATTTAGTTCAAACAACAGACTCAATTGAGCGCGCACCAGATTCAATTGCAGGACTTGCTGCCCGGGTAATACCTGCAGTGGTATCAATAGCGGTAAAAGGATTTAGTAGTTCAGGGACTGGTTCGGGTTTCTTTCTAGATAGTGATGGATATATTTTGACCAATAACCATGTGGTTGAGGCTGCAGCAAGAAGTGGCACAATCACAGTTGAGTTATCTGATGGAAAAAAATACAGGGCTAAGTTGATTGGTAGAGATAGCTCATATGATCTTGCCGTTCTTAAAATTGATGTAGTTGGTGCGCCAACTTTGCAGCTTGGTAACAGTGAGCAAGCTCAGGTTGGTGATGCCGTCATTGCAATCGGATCACCATTAGGACTTTCTGGAACTGTGACCTCTGGAATTATTAGTTCAAAGAACCGCGCCGTCACAACTGGTAATGGAAATGGGGAAAGCTCATTTATCAACGCCTTGCAAACAGATGCAGCAATTAATCCAGGAAACTCTGGCGGTCCATTAGTTGATGCAAGTGGTGCTGTAATTGGAGTTAACTCTGCTATTGCAACACTAGGTTTTAGTTCTCAAGCAGGATCAATTGGTTTGGGATTTGCGATTCCAATTAACCAAGCAAAAAAGACTGCTGAGCAGTTGATAAAAACCGGATCTGCTACATATCCAATTATGGGAATATCAGTGGATACAAGATTTACTGGCACTGGCGCATTAATTACCAGCGAGGGAGTAGGAATAACTCCAGGTGGACCAGCCGATAAAGTTGGCCTAAAAGCAGGAGATGTCATTACCGAATTTGATGGCTCTGAGGTTGATAACTCAGATGAATTGATTGTGATGATTAGAAGTAAAAGTGTCGGTGATAAGGTGAAGATTAAATACAAGCGTAATAGTTTGACCAAAGAAGTTACCGTAACTCTTGTGGCTTCGAAGGAGTAGTACTTATGTTTAACATTGGTGGCGGTGAGATTCTTGCTCTACTTGTAATTGGCATGATTTTGATCGGGCCAGACCGTCTACCAAATATGGCAGCAGATGCTGCAAGACTTTTAATTAAATTAAAAAATATGGCACAAACTGTGACTAATGAAATAAAAGATAATTTAGGACCAGGTTATGAGGATTTGCAGGTAAAGGACTTACATCCGAAGGCATTAATTAAGAAACATATTGGCGATGTAATTGATAAATCAGACCTTGATATGAAACCAAAACCAAGAATTGATCCAGAGATCCTATGAGCACTGTTGAAGCAATAAATAAGGCCCTAGAAAAAGTTATAGATCCAGAGCTTCATAAACCACTTCCTGAGTTAGGGATGGTGGAATCGGTTAACTTCACCGATGGGAAAGCAAGTATTGGGATTTTATTAACAATAGTTGGTTGTCCAATGAAAGATCGATTAAAAAGTGATATCTCAAATGCTTTAAGTGATATCTCAGAGATTAAATCAGTGGAGATTAATTTTGGAGTAATGAGTGAAGAGCAAAGAAATAATGTTAAGAAAATTATTCGTGGAGGTAGGGAAAAATTCATTCCATTTGCTCAGCCAGAGTCTCTAACTAGAGTATTAGGAATCGCATCTGGAAAAGGTGGGGTCGGTAAATCTTCGATCACAGTTAATTTGGCGGTTGCAGCAGCAGCCCGTGGCTTAAAAGTAGGAATTTTGGATGCTGATGTTTACGGGCATTCAATTCCGCGATTGATGGGAATTTTAGATAAGCGTCCAACTGCGATTGATCAAACCTTTATTCCAGTAGAAAACTATGGAGTCAAAGTTGTTTCAATGGAGATGTTCAAGCCAGAAAGATCAGATCCAGTTGCTTATCGTGGTCCGCTATTACACCGAGTGCTTGAACAATTATTAAGTGATGCATTCTGGGGAGATTTAGATCTTCTCTTATTAGATTTACCACCAGGAACTGGTGATATCGCAATTTCACTTGGTCAACTTATTCCAGGCTCAGAAATAATTGTTGTAACAACTCCGCAAATAGCAGCTGCAGAGGTGGCAGAGCGTGCTGGCAGAATTGCCCATCAAATTAAGCAACCAGTCATTGGTGTAATTGAAAATATGTCAGAAACTATTTCTCCAACAACCGGAGAAAAGATTTCGATATTTGGAAGCGGTGGCGGTGAAGAAACTGCCAGACGGCTAAGTGAATTAGTTGGCGCCGATGTTCCACTATTAGCAAAGGTTGCCTTTGATACAAATATTCGAGAGGGAGGCGATGCCGGAAATCCATTAGTTTTAACTGATCAAAAATTTATGGATGTATTTGATGGCATTCTTGATCAAATAATTGTTAGACCAAAATCCTTATTGGGCGTAAGGCTTAACGTAAATACCTAAGACTTTTTGTTTAGCTTCTTAACTATTTCTTCAATTGCATCGGTTATCTCACTGTGTAGGTAGTCTCTGGTAGTTACTTCACCAATTGCACTTCGCAAGCTCGCTAACTCGCGCGTTAGATACTCAGTATCTGCCAAATTGCGCTCTTCTCGCTCACGGTCCTCATTACCCTGGACACGATCTCGATCTGCTTGCCGATTTTGCGCTAACAAAATTAATGGCGCAGCATATGAAGCCTGCAGCGAAAGTAAAAGTGTTAGAAAAATAAATGGATAGTGATCAAACTTTAAATCACTTGGTGCAAGTGAGTTCCAAGCTAACCAGAAAATTACAAAACCAGTCATAAAGACTAAGAAACGTGCGGTGCCTAAGAATCTTGCAAATCTCTCTGACCAACGACCAAATGCTTCAGGATCATATGAAGGCTTTAAAGTTCTGCGTGCCTCACGAGGATACTCAAGTGAATTTTTATTAATTTTCTTAGCCATGATTAGTTTGACTCACTTTCTCGCTTTAATGACTCCACATGACGCCAATTTTCAGGCAGTAAATGATCAAGCACGTCATCAACGGTAACAGCCCCAAGTAGGCGCTCATTTGAATCGACAATAGGAACTGCCAATAAGTTATAGCTAGCAAGGTATGAAGAAACCTCACTCAAAGTTGCCTCTGGAGCAAGAGGTGCAATATCGGAATCTAAAATTCCTCCCAACAAAGTTGCAGGTGGTTCGCGTAATAATCTTTGAATGTGAACAACACCTAATAATCTGCCAGTTGGAGTTTCAGTTGGTTGTCTGCAGATAAAAACTTGTGAAGCAAGACCGGGTGCTACTTCAGATAATCTAATTCGAGCTAGAGCTTCGGCCACAGTTGCATCTGCAGTTAAAACAATTGGCTCAGTCGTCATCATTCCGCCAGCAGAGTAATCCTCATAACCCATTAACCGCTGAACGCCTTCAGCATCTTCTGGTTCCATCAATGCAAGCAGTGCTTGTGCTTTTTCTTTACCAACTTCACGAAGTAAATCAGCAGCATCATCTGGATCCATCTCTTCCAAAACATCTGCAGCTCGCTCACCCTCAAGTTCAGCAAGTAATTCAACGCGAGAGGTTTCATCCATCTCTTCAAGAACATCGGCTAGTCGCTCATCATCTAAAGCTCGAGCAATTTCAACCTTGCGCTTAATATTTAAATCATGAAGCACGGCAGCTAAGTCTGCTGCACGTAGATTTGCTAGCGTGCCAAGCAAATTACTAACACCTTGATGAGTTTCAGGAATATGAATTCCAGAAATTTCTGACCAGGAAACAGTTGATGATGCACCGCGTTTTCTAAAACCAGAACCGCGTTTCATAACGTGAACGCGCTCAATAAACCAATCACCTGTTTTTGAAATCTCCATAGCCACATCTTCAACAGTTACTTTTTCTTCAGTCTCAATTAAGGTTACTGATCGATCTAACATTTCAGAAAGCACAGTTATCTCATTAGTTCTTGGTTCAAACCGACGCATATTAAGTAAGCCAGTGATAATTACATGACCATTATCAATTGAAGTTACCCGCGTGATTGGAATGAAAATTCTTTTTCTTGGTGGTACTTCAATGATGAAGCCAAGAATTCTTGGAGGTTGATTGTTAGTACGCAGGGTTGCTACCGCATCCCTAACCTTGCCAAGTTGATCACCATTTGGGTCAAAGACCGCAGTACCAGCTAATCGGGCTAGGAATACACGATTTAGGATTGCACCTTTACTTGTATTCATGGGCTAAGGGTATCGGCTCACTATGGATTCATAACAATAATTAATTTATAGATAGGTTTTACCCATGAAAGATCAAGACCACACCAAATTACCAACAGGTCGAGATATTCCTTTCCTCATTCTTGGAGTTCTCGGTATCGGATCTTCTGGTCCAATAATTGCTAAAGCGATAATGCCGATTCCAACTATGATTTTCTGGCGTAATTTAGTTGGCGCATTAATGATGATGCCATTTGCTATCGCCCGAGGTGAATGGAAAACCAAGGCCCAATTAAATGCAATTCGGTGGTCGATACTGGCTGGCACGTTATTGGCAACTCATTTTGTCTGTTTCTTCTGGGCAATGAAATTAACAAGTATTGCAACCGGAGTCGCTCTAACTGCAACTCAACCAATCTTTGCAGCACTATTTATTAAATTAGCTGGCGGCCACATACCGAAAAAATCAATAGGTGGAATGGTAATTGCCTTTTTATCTGTGGTGGCAATTACTGGAATTGATTTAAATATTTCTGTCAGAGCTTTTCAGGGAGATTTACTTGCAGTATTTGGAGGCGCCGTAGGTGCTGGATACATGATAATTGGCGCCAGTGCTCAAAAGGTTATTTCAACTTCAACCTTTACAACCGTCTGCTATTCAACATGTGCAATCTTAATTTTTCCCGTAGTGCTTTTAACTAACTCAAATTTAACTGGATACCCTGCAACACAGTGGCTACTACTTGCTGGGTTGATAATTGGTGCACAATTTCTTGGCCATACTTTGTTTAACTTCACATTAAAACGGGTCTCTCCTGCAGTTGTATCCCTTGTTGTATTTTTTGAAGTTCCAGTAAGTGCGATTTTGGCATTTGTTTGGCTAGGACAGCAACCACCTGCCGGCACAATTCCAGGAATCATTGGCTTGTTGTTTGGCTGCACATTATTTGTACTGCGCTCAAATCAACCTGAGAACAAATCAAATGATTGATTTACACACCCACACAAATTTTAGTGATGGAACAGATTCACCCGCGCAATTAATTAATAAAGCACTGGCTGCGGGCATTTCAGTAATCGGATTAACCGATCATGATTCGGTGAGTGGATGGCAAGAAGCAACTACTGCTTTAAGGCCAGGAATTTCATTAGTTCCAGGAGCTGAAATATCTTGCCAAACTTCAGATGGTATTAGTGTGCATATTTTAGGATTGCTATTTGATTCGCAAAATATTGAATTAATGAAAACGATGGAAGAAACTCGAGAAAATAGACATGGCCGAATGGCAAAAATTATTGCTCGAATTAATGAGGCAGGCATCGATATAACGATGGAAGATGTCCTTGAACAGTTAGCAGATGGTGCCACTTTAGGAAGGCCACATTTAGCTGACGCACTTGTTAAGAAGGGAGTTGTTGCCAGTCGCGACGAAGCATTTACTCAAATGCTCCATAACAAATCTAAATATTATGTTTCACATTATTCACCTACACCTGAAGTGGCAATAAAATTAATCAAAGAAGCAGGCGGAGTTTCAGTAATTGCGCACCCAATGGCATCACATAGGGGCAGAACAATCTCAATTGAAACCTTTGGCTCATTAATCAAGGCTGGTCTAGATGGAATTGAAGTCGATCATCGAGATCACTCACCGGAGGAGAAAAATCAACTAATTGAGTTAGCTAGAGAGAACAACTTAATTATGACTGGTGCAAGTGATTACCATGGCAATGGAAAGCTTAATTTGTTAGGTGAGTACACAACCTTGCCTGAACAGTGGGAAAGGTTAGAGGCTAGGGCAAATAAACGAAGGGTAGTTAAAGTCTAATTATTGATTTGCAAAACCAACACGTCGGTCAGCAGATTCGCCAACTTCAACATAACTAATTTTATTGTGTGGGACCAAAATCTCTCGGCCCTTTGCATCACTTAGCGCCAAAACAGAAGATGTTTTGATCGCATCATTTACTTTTGCAATTACTTCAGATTGAGAACTTGAGCATTCAAAATTAATTTCATGAGTGCTATCTGAAATACCGATTTTTACCTCAGTCTTGCTTGAACCTTTAACTGCTGATTTTGTAGTTGCCATGCTCTAACTCTATCTATTAGTTGAATGGTTTGCGAATTTAAGATTGTGATTTAGGGAACCCAGAAATTCCCCGCCAAATTAAATTCATTACCAATTCAGTTGCTCGCTGACGATCAATCTTTCCGTCACGATCTAACCAATGCCGAGCGGTTGTTTGAACTGTTCCAATAATTCCAACTGCAAGCATCATCGACTCTTCCTTGCCCAGACCTGTGTCTATAGAAATAACTGCACTCACTGCAGCCGCGCAGTCATATGTCATACGGTTTAGACGTTCTCGAACCTGTGGCTCTAGATTCATATCACTTTCAAAAAGTAAGCGGAAAGCTTCACCTTCTGAATCAATGAATCCAAAGTAAGCCTCAACAGTGGCTGCAACTCTTGATGAGTTTTCACGGTTTGATGCAATGGCTTTTTGGATTGCAAATACAAGTGAATCAATATGTAAATCTAGTACTGCAAGATATAGATCTAATTTTGAAGGAAAATGCTGATACAAAACTGGCTTACTTACATTTGCTCGGTCTGCAATTTCATCCATCGCTGCAGAGTGATATCCAGCTGCTGTGAAAACTTCTAGCGCTGCTACAAGTAGCTGAGCGCGACGTTCATCACGAGGTAATCGCGCTGACTTATCATCGACCATTCATTAATTCTAATCTGTAAATTGATGGATTGTCAGTTTTTGTAAGATTTATAGTTATATTGTGCGGGTGAATTCATCAAAAAGAATGTTATTAGTTCATGCCCATCCAGATGATGAGACCATCAACAATGGTGTAACGATGGCGAAATATGCAGCAGATGGTGTTCAAGTCACATTAGTTACCTGCACAAGAGGTGAAGAGGGTGAAGTTTTAGTTGAGAAATTAGCTAATTTAGCAAGCAGTAAAGATGACAAACTAGGTGAGCACCGTGAAATTGAATTAAAAAATGCAATGGATGAGTTGGGGATCTCTGATTTTAGATTCCTAGGTGCGCCAAGTAAGAAGTGGCGAGACAGCGGAATGATGGGTACACCTCAAAATGAACGCAAAGATGTCTTTTGGCAATCAGATTTAGATGAAGCTGCAAATGAGTTAGTAAAAATTATTCTAGAAATAAAACCACAGGTTTTGATTACCTATGATGAATTTGGTGGATACGGGCACCCAGATCACATAAAAGCCAACCAAGTAGCAATGAGAGCTGCCCAAATTTCTGGCTCACAAGGTTGGGAGATTGAGAAAATATATTGGAACACAACGCCAAAATCAGTTATTCAAATGGGAATAGACAAAATGAAAGAGATTGGCTCAGATTTCTTTGGCGCAGAAAGTGTGGAAGATTTACCCTTTGCAAAGCCTGATGAATTAGTAACTTCGGTAGTAAAAGCCACTGAGTACGTTCCACAAAAATTGGCTGCAATGAAAGCTCATGCCACTCAAATCTCAGTAGATGGTCCATTTTTTGCACTCTCAAATAACCTAGGACTTTCAGTGTGGGGGGATGAGTACTACACCTTGGTAAAGGGTCAGGTGGCATCACCATTGGATGAGAATGGGCGAGAGCTAGATTTATTTGCCGGAATTAAATAATGAATTTTCTTAAAGCTTTATTTTTTGGCTCACTTATTGGATTTTGTGGCGTGTTACTCCATAATTTTCTGCCACCATTTGGCTTTCTTACATCTTTGATTTTAACCTTCTTAGGCATAAAGGTTGTTGGGCAAAGATTTTTTTATTTGCGCTACCAAATTTATGCTGCATCAGCCTGGTTAGCAGTTGTTGTAAGGGCAGGCACGCCAGGAAATGGTAAAGAGATTTTAGTTTATGGAAATACTTACGGAAATCTTTTTCTACTAGGTGGCTTCATTGCAATTGTTACGGCCTTAATAACTACACGATCAAAAAGTATTTAAATCAGCCAATCCCAGCTTTGACCCTCTTTACTATCTCTGACTGCAATACCTAATTTTACAAGTTCATCACGTAAGCGATCACTCTGCGCAAAATCTCCCACACCTCTTGCTAAAGCTCTTTTTTCCAGTAATTCCTTCTCATGTTGACCTAACTCCTTCTGAGTACTTGTCTTCAATAGATTTAATCCAAAGAGATTATCCAAATTTGAGAAAACTAAGAATTTGGTTGAATCCTTTATATCTTCAGATTTTTCAATAGTGCGTAATTTCTGCAAGGCACGAGGAGTATCAAGATCTTGCCTGAAATCTGCAATAACTTCAGCGATCAGTTCATTGGCATTTACTTGATCAGCTGATGTATCCCTTTGCCAGATTTGTACTTTTTCTCGCCACCTTTGAATTAGTAAATGAGCCGCCTTTAAACTATCCCAACTCAAATCCATCTGACTTCTATATCTATTCTCTAAAAAGCATAGGCGAAGAGCTAACGGATCAATGTGTTTAGAAATCAAATCAGATACCAGTACAACATTGCCAGTACTTTTTGCCATTTTCCTGCCCTCAAATAGCAAGTGCTCACCGTGCACCCATAGCGCAACTGATTCTTTACCTATTGCGCAATTAGATTGAGCTCGTTCATCTTCATGATGTGGAAATCTTAAATCGATGCCACCAAGATGTAGATCAACAAACTCGTCCAAATAATGCAGTGACATTGCAGAGCATTCAACATGCCAACCCGGAAACCCCGCACCCCATGGTGAATCCCAAATCATTTCCTTGCGCTCACCGGCTGCTTTCCATAGCGCCCAATCTGCATGAAATCTTTTAGCGCCATCTTCGGTGTATTCAAATCGGTGACCAGGCTTTAGTGAATCTAATCTATTCCCACTGATAGCACCGTAGCTATCAAATGATTGCGCTGCAAAGTAAACACAATTATCGCTACCAACGTAGGCATGATTTTTTGAGATTAATAATGTAATTAACTTTTGCATTAATTCTATGCACTCACTTGCCTTTGGATACTTATCGGCAGGATTAATATTTAAATGTGCTAAATCTTTATGAAATCTCTCTTCATAGATTCTTGCAATCTCAAATGGATCCTTAGATTCAGCTTTTGCTTGAGCTAGTATTTTATCTTCGACAAAATCCTCAGACATATGTCCAACATCGGTGATATTTTGAATGAACTCAACTTTGTGTCCAAGTTGCTTTGCTAATCTGGTGATTAAATCACCCAATAGAAATGTGCGCATATTGCCAACATGGGCGTCTCGATAAACTGTCGGACCACAACTATAAATTCTTAATTTTTTTCCATCACTGCTAGTTAGTGGTTGTAATTGCCTACTTTTGGTGTCAAAAAGTAATATCGCTTCGTTACTCATTTACTAGGCACAACCTTCCAGAGTGCAATCTTTGCTGGATCGAAGGTGACCACGGTGCCATCCTTTTTTCGAACTGTGTTTTCACTCTCTAAAACACCGAGAATATCCCGATAACCACCAGCAGGATCATGCAGGCGAATACTGACTCGCTGACCTACCTGCGCCGCAGATGGCTGCACTTGACCCCCTCGATTAAACTCAGCCCACAAAAGACCAATAGTTGATGGCAGTATTGTCTACCTATTCGGCGGATAAAACTGTAAGGAGAAGCGTGACCTACATAATTGCTCAACCATGTGTTGATGTTAAAGATAAATCTTGCATTGAAGAGTGCCCTGTTGATTGCATCTATGAGGGTGATCGAATGCTTTATATCCAACCTGATGAGTGTGTCGATTGCGGAGCATGTGAACCAGTCTGCCCAGTAGAAGCTATTTACTATGAGGATGATGTTCCTTCGCAATGGAAGGAATACAGCGAGGTTAATACTAAATTTTTTGTTGAGATTGGATCCCCTGGTGGTGCTGCAAAGTTAGGTCCGATTGGAAAAGATCACCAAACAGTCGCAGCTCTTCCACCACAAGAAAAGTAGGCCGCACCTGAAACTGCCAGATTTCCCCTGGGATCTTTTGGCGCCCTATGGTGAGAAAGCAAAAAAATACGCCGGCGGCTTTATTGATCTTTCCCAAGGAACTCCAGTTGATCCAACTCCAAAATTTATTCAAGACTCACTAACTGCTGCAAGTAATTCACCAAGTTATCCAGTTGTTGCTGGCACTAAAGAATTACAAGAAGCAATTCGAGTCTGGTCGATTAAGAATTTAGGTGTAACTGGTGAGTTTGATGTTTTACCCTCAATTGGCTCAAAGGAATTTATTGCATTACTTCCAACCTTCTTACAAAGTAAAAAAGTTTTATATCCAAAGGTGGCCTACCCAACTTATCTAGTCAGCGCGATGATGGCTTCAGCCCAAGGGATTCCAGTTGAAATTGATGCCAGCACCTGGCCAGCGGCAGATTTAGCTTGGCTTAACTCACCGTCTAACCCAACAGGTCAGGTGCAAAGTGATGAAGAATTAAAAGCTTGTATTACTTGGGTGCGTAAAAATAATTCAATTATTGCAAGTGATGAGTGTTATTTAAGTTTTGCCGGCAATGCTAAATCAATTTTGGCCTTGGCAAATGGAGATAACACCGGCTTACTTGCCGTACTTTCACTTTCAAAAAGATCTAACTTGGCCGGTTATCGCGCTGGCTTTGTAGTAGGAGATAGCAAATTAATTGATCAGATCAGACAGGTTAGAAAGCATGCTGGCTTGATGGTGCCGCTGCCAGTACAGCAGGCAATGATCACAGCATTATCTGATGAGGTTCATGTAAAGGAGCAGGCAGCTCGCTATCGCGCTCGCCGAGAAACTTTAAAATCAGCATTGCTTAGCCAAGGTTTTAAAATTGAATACAGCGAGGCTGGTTTATATATCTGGTGCACAAGAGGTGAGGATGGGTATAAAACCGTTGATTACTTTGCTCAGCTTGGAATTTTAGTAACCCCTGGTGCTTTTTATGGCAGTGATAATTTTGTTCGAATTGCATTAACTGCAACTGATGAAAATATTAATAAAGCAGCAGTACGGATTAAATCATGAGTACTAGCGCAATTTTATTAGTTGGCGGCATGGGCACTCGCTTGCTTCCCCTTACTTTAAAAACTCCAAAACCGATGTTGCAGGTTGCTGGTGTGCCATTTACTGAACATCAGATTCGAAAGGCTGCAGATGCTGGCATCGCAGAGATTGTTTTAGCCACCTCTTATAAATCTGAGCTTTTTGAGCCCTACTTTGGCAATGGCGAAAGATTTGGCATCAAAATTAAGTATGCAGTTGAAAAGAGTGCCCTTGGCACTGGCGGTGGCATAAGAAATGCTGCAAATTTATTAGCAGATTGCGATCAAGTAGTTATATTTAACGGTGATGTATTAAGTGGCCATGATTTGGCTGCGCAATTAGAGTTTCATAAGAAAAACCAAGCTGATATCACCTTGTATTTAACTCAAGTTGAAGATGCCAGGGCATATGGCTGTGTTGAGCTATTAGAAAGTAAGCAGGTTAAATCCTTTCTTGAGAAGATGGAAAATCCCATCAGCAATCTAATAAATGCTGGTTGCTATATTTTTAATAGGCAGATAATTGATAAAATTCCACAAGATAAAGTAGTAAGTGTGGAGCGGGATACATTCCCAAATCTTCTAGCTAATAATGCAAAAGTATTTGGTTACCTAGATAACTCTTACTGGTTAGATATTGGCACACCTGCTGCCCTAGTAAAGGCATCTGCTGATTTAATTACCGGAGCGATTAACTCCTCTGCCACACCAAAACATGCAGGTGATAACTTAATTTCTTCATCAGCGCAGATTGGTAGTGGTTGTTTAATAAATAATGGCTCAGTAATTGAATCTGAAGTTGTAGTTGAGAGTAATTGCCAAATTAGTGGTTCAATTATTGGCAGTGGGGCAAAAATAGGTAGTAATTGCAAAATAATTGACTCAATAATCGCACCAGGGGCCCAAATTGAGGCTGGAATGGTGGTTTTGACCAATTATTTGGGCTTTTAAATTTACCCAATTTGCCCAATCTCAACTTGACTTAATCGAGTTACAAGCGTGTAATTATCCCAGTAGCGGGCACACCCTGGCCCTTAGGTAATCCAGTTATATCGGATGAGTAAATTGGAGAGATATGTCAGATCAGCGTGCAGAGCTAGCAGCCCTTGTAGTTTCCTCAGAACAACTTTCTTGGCAGGAGCGCGCATTGTGCGCTCAGACCGATCCAGAAGCATTCTTTCCTGAGAAGGGTGGCTCAACCCGTGAGGCAAAGCGTGTCTGCCTTTCCTGTGAGGTTCGTGCTGAATGTCTGGAGTACGCCCTAGCTCATGATGAGCGGTTTGGAATTTGGGGTGGATTATCTGAACGTGAGCGTCGTCGCTTAAAGCGCCGTAGCGCATAAAATTACGGGTGGCTGAAAAGCAAAGCACCGGGACGCAAGTCCAACTTAAAGATCAATTTGTAACAGCAATAGTTGTTACTCATGATGGTGTCACCTGGTTAAGTGAGGTTGTTGCCTCCCTATCTTCTCAAAAACATAAAGTTGATCAAATAATTGCTGTTGATAATGGTTCCATTGATGGCTCAGTTAAATTACTAACCAACGCCGGTATTGAAGTAATAAAAAAATCTAGGCGAAACGGTTTTGGCGCAGCAGTTGCAGCAGCGGTGGCAAAACTTCCTCCAGCAGATTTTGAAAGTAATCAACAAGAGTGGTTATGGATTTTGCATGATGATTGCGCGCCAGATCGTTATGCCTTAGCTAAATTACTAGAGGCGGTAGTTGCCCGGCCACAAGTTGGTATCGCAGGTCCAAAGATTCTTGGCTGGTATGACCGCAAACATATTTTAGAAGCGGGCATCAGCATTACTGAAAATGGCACTCGCTGGACTGCGCTAGAAGATAGAGAGCATGACCAAGGCCAGCATGATGAAATCAAAGATGTATTGGCGGTAAGTACCGCTGGCATGTTAATTAAGCGATCACTTTTTGAAGAGCTAGGTGGATTTGATCCCAGCCTTGAATTATTTAGAGATGATATTGATTTAGGTTGGCGAGCACATATTGCTGGTCACTCAGTAATTTGTGTTGGCGAGGCAATTCTCTACCATGCAGAGGCAGCATCCTCTGAACGCAGATCTGTAGATGTTAGAGATGCAATCTTGCACAGACCTTTGCTATTAGATCGGCGAAATGCAGCTTTTGTTTTACTTGCTAATTCAAGTTGGTGGATTTTGCCCTGGGTTGCAATTCAACTTCTCTTTACTTCGATAGGCCGATCTATTATTTATTTGCTGGCAAAGTTGCCAGGCTATGCAGCGGACGAGATCGCTGCAGTTGGACTTTTAATTTTTAAGCCGGCAGATTTAATCAAATCTAGGCGATATCGAAAATCAAGCAGGGTTTTAACTGCCAGAGTGATTACGCCATTTATTCCAAGTCGAGGCGTTCAATTGCGTTCAATCGTAGAAAGAATTTCATCCTCATTAGTGAATGCTTTCAAACCAAACCGAGCAGATGGTGAGATAACTAGAGCTAAGAATTATTCAGATATAGGTGTAATTGATGAAAGTTTTGATGAGATTGAATATGTACCTAGCAAGAGTTTTAGCAAAATACGCTCTCTAGTAAAACAACCGTTGTTATTGGGAATATTGTTAACCTTATTCATTTCATTTCTTAACTCCCGAAATCGCTTTGGTTCTTTATCAGGTGGGGCGTTAGCGGTAGCACCAGCAAGCGCATTTGAATTGATTACATCATATGTAAACTCTTGGCATTTAGTTGGGCTGGGTAGCAGCGCTGCTGCGCCAGCTTGGATACCTATTATTGGTATTGCATCATTTATAACGGCAGCAAATCCACAGAGCTTTATCGCAGCATTTTTCTTCTTAGCTCCGACCTTGTTATTTGTACTTAGTTATCGAACAGCCAGGCGATACTCACTTACCAAGTACTCAAGTGTGTTTGTAGCCTTTATCTATGCCCTTTCACCGGTAACACTTACCGCAATAAATCAAGGCCGAATTGGCACGATTGTGATCGCACTGCTGCTACCGGGCTTATTTACATTGCTTGAGAAAAACCAAGGTTTGGATAATTTAAGTTGGCGAAAGATTTTTTCTATAACTTTACTTGCGGCAGTCGCTGGGGCATTTTCAATGTTATTCCTACTTTCTTGGACCCTTTTCCATCTATCATTATTTATCTATACCTATTTCACCTCATCAAATTGGCGCACCAGAAATTGGCAACAAATTCTAAAAAATCTTGATGTAGATGAATTCAAGAAACGCTCTGCCTTGATTTTGACTCCAATTTTGATAAATGTTCCAATCTCAATAAATTTATTGTTAAACCCAATTTCAGCTATTCGTGAACCAGGGCTTTCAATTGAGTCAGCTAGCCCACTTTCCATTCTTCTCTTTAATCCAGGCGGACCAGGCTCGCCCGGATTATTTATTTTGGCACCATTTGTTCTTTACTTATTAATTGGACTAATCTCAAAAGATCAACGTAAATGTGCAACTGGTGCTTTATTTGCAATCGTATTGGCAGCAACTCTTAGCTCTTACTACATCGACGGGAATAGCAGCGGTGCTCAGCGAATATACAGCGGACCATTAATAGTTTTTGCTCAACTTATGACTTTGCTATCAATATTTGCTATCGCTGAGCGGATTCTTCCGCAACTTAAACGCAGCAACTTTGGTTTTCGGCATATAGCTTCAGTTTTAACTTCGGTAGTCACAATAGTTTCAATGCTTTCAATCTCAATTTGGAGTGCCACTTTGGGCGCCGACTCTTTGGTTCGATCAAATCAAGAGCAAGTTATACCTGCCTTTATTACCGATCTTGCCAGCACAAGTGAGCGCCCTAAAACTTTAGTGATCAGAAAGAGTCCAGAAAGGTTGCAGTACTTCGTAACAAGAGGAAGTGATCTGCAAATTGGTCAAGCCGATGTTGCAAGTGAAACACCAGAGCAATTTCACAAAGCGATTGTTGATTTAGTAAATGGAGTTGGTGGCAGTAGCAGTCAAGTTCTTGGACATTATGGAATTCAATATGTTTATATGAAAAATCCAGCTGATGCAGGATTGGTCCGAATAGTTGATGGCATTGGCGGATTCACCAGAAGCTCTGCAACTAAAGATGGTGTTGTTTGGAAGGTCGAGAAATCTCACGCACGAGTTACTTATCAGAATACACAAGGAAAGTTTTTTCCGATTAGCTCAACTGACAAGGCATCAACCTCATATGTTTCTGGGCAGGGCGTTATTTTGTTAGCTGAAAAATACGATAAAGCTTGGCATCTACTACTAAATGGAAAAGTAGTGCCAATTGAACAACATCCATTTGGCATACCAATGTTTAAAATTTCAGAGCCTGGTGAATTTTCTTTAACCCATGATGGTACAAACCGTAGAGCTTGGATCTCTATTCAATTAATCACCTTAATCTCTGCGATTGTTTTGGCGTTACCAGCTGGCCGAAGAAAACGAGAAGTTCCGTTAAAGGAGCTGGTATGAGAAAGAAACCCATAACTTTTTATAGTAAAAATGTATCTAAATTGAATATTAAGGTTTTAGCGATCACTCTGGCATTACTGATTTTGGCTGGTTTTTCCTATTTTGCTCCAGAGCGCAGTGAACAGGTTAAGTTAACTAGTTCTTATCCCGCCACTGTTTGTCCTGCGATTGGCAATAAAGTGTCATCAATTGCTGCACTGACACAATCTAAAGTTAATAGACGATCTATTGATGGAATTAGCAAACGATTAAATCCTGGGAAAAGTTCGGTAATTGCATTGAAAGATAATGCAATTTTAGTTGAAGGTAACTCTGGAACTTCCCTTACATTTGCAAACAATAGTTGGAAAGCAGTTGTGCCATGTTCAATAAGCAATGGGGAACAGTGGTTCATTGGTGGTTCAGGTGCGTTAACAAGTAAGTCTTATCTTTTTATCATTAATAGCGGCTTTAGTGAATCATCAGTTGATATTGAAATTTTCACACCTAATGGTCCACTAGAGCCAAAAATTGTTTCTATTCCACAAAACTCTTCTAAGAAAATTTCAATTGACTCTTTAGTGCCTGGAGAGGAATCAATTGCTATTGCCGTGAAAACTAAATCAGGACGAGTTAGCTCCTATTTGTTTGATGAACGGAAAAAAGGTCTTAAATCCCTTGGTGCAGATTTTGTGTCGCCAGTTACGGTCGCGCGCAAAGTTGTAACAATTCCGGCCATCACAGGCTTGTCTGGAAAACTAGCAAGCAGTACTAATTCAGTCAGCCACACACTAAGGCTATTAGTTCCCGCAACAATTGATGCCAATGTTGATGTGACTATCAATTCTAATGATGGCAATTTTATTCCTGTAGGGCTCTCACAACTTGATGTTAAAAGTCAGAAGGTTTTGGACATTCCATTAACCTTTGCCAAGATTGATCAACCATTTTCGGTAATTGTTAATTCAGATCAACCAATTTTTGCTTCGGTGCTAAGTAGCTTTACTTACGGCAAAAGCCCTGAAATAGCTTGGGCAACGGGAGCTGATGAACTTAAAAAGTGGAGTGTTAACTTAACTGGCTCAAGACCAACCCTTAATTTTGTTGGCGATCGGATAAATGTACAAATCTCTGCAACTGGAACAAACGGTAAGAAAATCGTAAAAAAACTTTCTGCTTCAAATTTTGTTACTTGGCGAGCACCAGTTGGTTTAAATCGTCTAGAAGTTACTGCTAGCCGAGATGGAATAAGTGGGGGAGTAATCTTTTTGCCTGAGGTTGGCGGTATTGGTAGTAGCTATATACCTATGAATAATGGTGCTAATTTAGAAACTGCTGCTGAGCCAATCTCCGATGCCGGGGTAATTAGTAGAGGCTAAATCCCAACTTTTATACCTTTGTCGTATTAACCTGTTGGTATGCGAAAATCTGTAAGTCGCCGATGCTCTAGAGCAAGTTGCACAAGTGCTGCAATAAAAACTCTTACCTATATTTACTCTGACTCAACTGCGGTATTAGGTCCACTTTCAACTTATGCAGAGCCACATAATTATGATCTTTGCGCAGTTCATAGCGAACGATTAACTGTGCCAGTTGGTTGGAATGTTATTAAGGAAGAAATTGTTGATCACAACACCGGTCCATCAGATGAAGACTTGATGGCAATTGCTAACGCGGTGCGCGAAGTGGCAAATTCAGATATCAGCAACAAGAGCATGCAGCCAGAGCTAGGTCGTAGAGGCCATCTGCGAGTATTACCTTCTAATTAATTTTTAAATTTACAACCCAACCCCTAAGTTAAGGGCATTATGTTAGAGAAAATTATCAAGGCCTATGACATAAGAGGCTTGGTAAAAGATGAGATCACTCCTGATTTTTCATTTTCACTTGGTGTGGCATATGCCAAGTTTTTAGAACTAGAACGTGAGCCGGCAACAATCGTGGTCGGTGAGGATATGCGACCTTCATCTTCGCCACTAGCAGATGCTTTTTCAGATGGCGCAACAAGCCAAGGCATGGATGTAATCCGAATTGGATTGGCTTCAACCGACATGCTTTATTTTGCTTCAGGAAAATTAAATTTGCCAGGAATTATGTTTACTGCAAGTCATAATCCTGCCAAATACAATGGAATGAAGCTTTGCAAGAGTGGTGCTAAACCAATTGGTCAAGAGTCTGGCTTAGTAAAAATTCGTCAGTTGATCGAAGAGGGTGTACCAATGTCTAATCGTCCTGTTGGGACTGTTCGAAAGCAGGATTTGCTAACGGATTATGTTGATTATTTGCTGGCAAGATTTCCAGATAAAACTTTCACAAAGCGCAAACTAAAGGTAGTAATTGATGCTGGAAATGGCATGGCTGGTTTTACTGCGCCAGCTGTTATGGAAAAATTAAAGATTGACTTAGTACCAATGTATTTTGAACTCGATGGAAATTTCCCAAATCATGAGGCCAACCCAATTGAGCCAGAAAATTTGAAGGCTCTTCAAAAGCGGGTTAAGAAAGAAAAAGCAGATATTGGTCTGGCATTTGATGGCGATGCTGATCGCTGCTTCTTAATTGATGAAAATGGCGATTTGGTAAACCCATCCGCGTTAACTGCATTGATTGCAGTTCGGGAGCTCAAAGCAAATCCCGGAGCAACCATTATTTACAACCTGATCTCCTCTAAGGCTGTGCCTGAAGTTATTTCTGAAAATGGTGGCACCGCACTTCGTAGTCGCGTGGGGCATTCATACATAAAAAGTTTAATGGCTGAATCTGGAGCAATTTTTGGCGGTGAGCACTCTGGACATTTTTACTTCGGTGATTTTTGGCGCGCAGATTCAGGAATGTTGGCAGCACTTTATGCATTGGCAGAATTAATGGCCACTTCCAAACCCTTATCAAATTTACTTAAACCTTATAACAGGTATTTTTCAAGTGGTGAGATTAATAGCAAAGTGAAAGATGCCAAGAAGTCCATTAATCTGATTCGGGAAAAGTATCAAGGCAGTTATCAGGTCGATGAGTTAGATGGATTAACAATCACCGCAGATACCTGGTGGTTTAATCTTCGTTCCTCAAATACCGAGCCATTACTTAGACTAAATGTTGAGGCAAATACTGAAAAACAGATGGCCGAGATTAGGGACACAGTTTTAGCCCTAATTTAGAGGTGATAAATCAATTAGGACAGGGTATCTTTGCCCTCTAGCTAGAACCTGATCAACCACAATTTAGTAGTCGAACTTAATAGGAGAGTAAATGAGCACCACAACCGCGATTAAAAATGACATAGCAAATCCCGCATTAGCAAGTGAAGGAAAAAAGCGGATTGAATGGGCTGCTCGTAACATGCCGGTACTGGCACAAATTAAGGATCGATTTGCAAAGGAAAAACCTTTTGCAGGAGTTCGAATCGCAGCTTGTATGCACGTGACTACTGAGACTGCAAATTTAATGTTGGCATTAAAAGCCGGTGGCGCAGATTTAGCACTTTGTGCTTCAAATCCACTTTCAACTCAAGATGACACTGCAGCAGCACTTGTGCACGAGTATGGAATTTCAGTTTTTGCAAGAAATGCAGTTGATCGTGATGGATACTACGGACATTTAAATGCAGCATTAGATATTAAGCCACAGCTTGTATTTGATGATGGTTGTGACTTGGTAAATGTTCTACACACAACTCGCACAGAACTTATTGAAGGCGTAATGGCTGGTTGCGAAGAAACTACAACTGGCGTTATTCGTCTTAGCCAAATGGCTAAAGATGGTGCACTTAAGTTCCCGATGATTGCAGTAAATGACACTGACACCAAGCACATGTTTGATAATCGATACGGCACTGGACAGTCCACATTTGATGCAATTTTCCGTGCGACTAATACATTAGTTGCTGGAAAGATTGTCGTGGTTGCTGGTTTTGGTTACTGCGGTAAAGGTGTTGCCGAGAGAGCTAAGGGCATGGGCGCTGAGGTAGTTATTACCGAAATTGATCCAACTAAAGCTTTAGATGCGCTAATGCAAGGTTTTAGAGTTATGCCAATGACAAAAGCTGCAGCGATTGGTGACATTTTTATTACTGTTACTGGTAATCGAGATGTGTTACGAGATGAGCATTTTAAGCAAATGAAAGATGGCGCAATTTTGGCCAACTCTGGACATTTTGATATTGAAATTGATGTTGCGTGGTTAGAAACGAATTCAAAGCAAAAGAATTCAAAAATGCGCCACCAAACAGATGAGTATGTAATGGCGGATGGTCGCAGAATTTTGCTAATTGCAGAGGGACGACTTGCAAATCTTGGTGCTGCAGAGGGACATCCAGCTTCTGTAATGGATATGTCTTTCTCAGACCAGGCACTAACTGCTGAATGGCTATTAAAGGCTGGTAAGGGTTTAACTGCAGGACTTCACAACGTTCCAGTTTCAATTGATAAGGATGTTGCTCGTTTGAAACTTGAGAGCATGGGATCTGCATTAGATGTTTTGACTCCAGCTCAAGAGCTTTACTTAAACTCCTGGGAACACGGCTCTTAAATGCCATTAGTCATGGTTGTTGATGACGACCAAGACTTAGCAGAGATGCTTAGCATCGTATTAACCGGTGCTGGCATGGAGGTTGATTTAGTAAACCGTGGTGATCAGGTCATGGATCTCTTTAATACAAATACGCCTGACTTAATTTTATTGGATGTTATGTTGCCTGGAATTGATGGCATTGAGGTTTGTAAATTAATTAGAGAAAAATCAATGGTGCCAATTGTCATGTTAACTGCCAAAGGCGATACCCATGATGTTGTTTTGGGATTAGAGGCAGGTGCTGATGATTACATGGTTAAACCATTTAAACCGCAGGAATTAGTAGCAAGAATTAACACTAGATTAAGAAGAGTAGCCAAGGTTGGAACTCTTGGTATTTGTGATTTAGTTATTGATCAAATGGAGCACAAAGTTATTAAGAATGGAAAAGAGATAGCTCTAACCCGCTTAGAGTTTGATCTTCTTGCAGCACTTGCAAAAGAACCAGGAAGAGTCTTTACGCGAGAGGCATTATTAAGTGAGGTGTGGGGCTACCAGCACGCTGCCGATACTCGGTTAGTTAATGTGCATGTCCAAAGATTGCGCTCAAAAATAGAGAGTGATGCGGATAATCCCGAATATGTTTTAACAGTAAGAGGTGTTGGTTATAAGGCGGGGGCGGCTAAGGTTTAGCCATGTTGCTTAGCAAAATTAAGATTAGACAATCTCTAAGTCTTAAAGTTTTAGTAACAAGTCTTGGATTTTCAATAATTATTGCTGCGGTTATCGGTATTTCCGTTCATAATCGGGTGGCAACCACCATCATTAACGAAAAGATCGCAATATCTAAAGTTGAAACTGCGAATGCTCTCTACTTAGCGCAAGGGCATTTTAATATTGCAAGATTTCAAGATGATTCTGGCTTGAATAAGGTAGTACAGGATTTCATTACTTCCAGCAGAGAAGATGGCTCCTTATCTGGACGTGAAACTGTGATTCTACCTTTTGCTAAAAGTGGAAATGAACAAAGTGTTTATCAAACTGTTCCAACATTATTGGTCCTAGATTCAATCCCAAAAAGCTTTCGTGAACAGGTTAGACAGGCGGATGAGGTATTAGATAAACGAGTAACTATTCGATACTCAGATGGAAAAGAATTTCCTGGCTTCTTAATTGGTGGTAAATTAAATATTCCACGTACTGGTGTTTATGAAATTTACTACCTATTCAAATTAGATGCCCAGTATCAAAGCATTTCAGTAATTACATGGACCTTATTTGCGGCAGGATTATTGTTGGTGTTATTAATTGGTTTAAGTACTCAATTTGTAATCAAGCAGGTTGTTTCACCAGTTCAACAGGCAGCAGCTGTGGCTGAGAAATTTACACAAGGTGATCTAACTAGTCGTATGTCTGTATCTAGTGAAGATGAGTTAGCAAGTTTAGGAAATTCATTTAATGAAATGGCTGTTTCAATTCAACAACAGATTGCGCGCTTAGAAAACCTATCTTTGTTGCAACAGCGATTTGTTTCCGATGTTTCTCATGAGCTAAGAACTCCATTAACGACCCTACGGATGGCAGCTGAGGTTATCTATGAACAAAAAGGTAATTTTGACGCCAATATTGCTCGCAGCAGTGAACTATTAATCAATCAGATTGATCGATTTGAATTACTGTTATCAGATTTGCTTGAGGTAAGTCGATTTGATGCTGAAGCGGCAGCGCTAGGTGTTGTTAACTTCGATATATCGAACTTAGTAAAGAAAACCGTTGATTATTTACACCCAAGCAAGTCAGCACTTTTTGAGGTATTAACTCCTGTAGAACCAATTCAGATTGAAGGTGATCCAAGAAGAATTGAGCGAATACTTCGAAATTTGATTACAAATGCAGTTGATCACGGTGAAGGTAAAAAAGTTCAAGTTCAGATTAAAACAAGTGAGAATGAAGTTGCAATTGGTGTTAGAGATTATGGATTAGGTTTTAATGAAGAGGATGCCCCTTATCTATTTGATCGCTTTTGGAGGGCAGATCCATCAAGAGCTAGAACTAGTGGTGGAACTGGGCTCGGACTTTCAATTGCATTAGAGGACGCAAAACTTCACCAAGGACAATTACTAGCCTGGGGGAAACCGCATCAAGGTGCTCACTTTGTGTTAACTCTTCCAAAGCTTCACGGTAACTCAGTGCAATCATTTCCAATTGCTCTTGCACCAGATGATTTAATCTCAACAACAAATAAAATCTAGTAATTTTTTATACTTAATTCTGATATAAAGATTAGGTGTTTAAATCCCTAAAATCTTTAAAAGAATTAGTTTTTTCCAAAGCATGCATTAGCTGCTCTGTGCCGCAATTTTGGCTTTGCCCCTCCTGTCTAGCGGGCTGGAATACTAATTTAAAGAAAAGTTCTATTGACGGTAAACCAATTTATTTTAAGAGTGACTACACCAGCAAAACTGCTTCGGTAATTTTAGCTGCCAAAGAAGGAAACGACTTAAATGCTATTGCGCTTCTAGCTTCCGCTATTTCTCAATCAATAGTATTTTCAACTTTAGATTTGAGAGTAAATGGCATTATTACTCTCATTACGATTCCCTCTTCAACTTCTGCAATTAGAAGGCGGGGCAGAGACCATATAAATATTCTTGCCCAGCACGTCCTAAAAAATCTAGAAGAAAAATCGATTACTGCGTATTACGCACCCATACTTTTTCAAAAAAAGAGTACTAAGGATCAATCTCAGTTAAGCAGCCGGCAGAGAATGGAAAATACAAAAGGAAATTTTGTAGTTAAATCCTGTGAAATTCCTCAGGGAGCGATCTATTTGATTGATGATCTAATAACCACTGGCGCATCAATGCTGGAGGGGGTTAGGGCCCTATCTGAAGCCAAAATCACCATTGCAGCAGGTGTTACTGCGTGTGCGGTGGGGCGTATTTCTCTAATACCATAAGCCACTAAGCATTTTTCAAATAATTTTTTAGAGGCCAGCGGAGGATCTTTGTGGGTTTAGTAGACAAAATTTTGCGCGCTGGTGAAGGCAAGGCTATAAAGCAATTAGCAAAGATTGCCCAACAGGTTAATAAATTTGAAAACGAAATCATATCTCTTGACGATAATGCCCTGCGAAATAAAACAACCAAGTTTAAAGAGCGCTATGCAAATGGTGAGTCATTAGATTCCATTTTGCCTGAAGCTTTTGCTGTTGTTCGAGAAGCTGCTAAACGAACTTTAGGGCAGCGTCATTACGATGTTCAGTTAATGGGTGGAGCAGCACTGCATCGGGGCAACATTGCAGAAATGAAAACCGGTGAAGGTAAAACTTTAGTTTCAACATTACCGGCTTATTTAAATGCTCTCACCGGCAAAGGTGTTCACATTGTCACTGTAAATGATTATTTGGCTGAGCGTGATAGTGAATGGATGGGTCGAGTACACAGATTCCTGGGATTAAAGGTTGGTGTAATTCTTGCCAGCATGTCACCTGCTGAGCGCCGCGAAGCATATGCAGCAGATATTACTTATGGAACAAACAATGAATTTGGCTTTGATTACCTACGCGACAATATGGCTTGGAGTTTGGCTGATTGCGTACAACGCGATCATAACTTCGCAATCGTTGATGAAGTTGACTCAATTTTAATTGACGAAGCAAGAACTCCACTTATTATTTCCGGACCAGCAGATAAAGCAACAAAATGGTATTTAGAGTTTGCTAATTTAATTACTAAATTAAATCTTGGTCAGCATTATGAAGTAGATATTAAAAAGCGAACAGTTGGAATTTTAGAAGAGGGTGTATCTAGAGTCGAAGAAGCACTCGGTATAGAAAATCTCTATGAAGCTGCGAATACGCCAATGATTGGCTATTTAAACAATGCGATTCGAGCTAAAGAATTATTCAAGCGAGATAAAGATTACGTGGTTATGGATGGTGAATTATTAATTGTTGATGAGCACACTGGCCGTATGCTGGCAGGACGCCGGTATAGCGATGGTTTGCACCAAGCATTAGAGGCAAAAGAGCGAATTGATATCAAAGATGAAAACCAAACACTAGCCACTATTACCCTTCAAAATTACTTCCGACTATATGAGAAGTTAAGTGGTATGACCGGTACGGCGATGACTGAAGCTTCAGAGTTTATGCAGATCTACAAATTAGGCGTAATACCAATCCCTACAAACAAAAAAATGCAAAGAATTGATCAGTCAGATCTGATTTATAAATCAGAAGGTGGCAAATTCATTGCTGTTGCAAATGACATTGTTGAGCGGCATAAAAAAGGTCAGCCAGTCCTAGTGGGTACGGTAAGTGTTGAAAAATCTGAGGAGTTATCTTCAATCTTGAAGAAAAATGGCGTGCCACATGAAGTTTTAAATGCTAAACAACATGAACGTGAAGCAGCAATTATTGCTCGCGCTGGAACTATTGGCGCAGTAACTGTTGCTACAAATATGGCTGGTCGTGGAACTGACATCATGCTTGGTGGAAATCCAGAATTTATGGCTGATTTTGAATTGCAACGAAAAGGTTTAAATCCATCTGAATCACCGGAAGAATATGAAAAAGCATGGCCGGATGAAATCGCCAAGCAAAAAGCTGCGGTAGCAAAAGAACATGAAACTGTTGTTTCATTTGGCGGCCTGTATGTGCTTGGAACAGAAAGACATGAATCAAGGCGTATTGATAATCAGCTCCGTGGTCGCTCTGGTCGCCAAGGAGATCCAGGTGAATCAAGATTTTATTTATCTTTGCAAGATGACCTTATGCGCAGGTTTAACTCTGGTTTAGTTGAAAGATTCCTAGGCGCAGCAGGTATGCCAGAAGAAACCCCATTGGAATCAAAGATTGTTAGCAATGCGATTAAGTCCGCTCAGACTCAGGTTGAATCCTTAAACTTTGAAATGCGTAAAACCGTATTGAAGTATGACGATGTTATGAATAAGCAACGTGAGGTTGTCTACTCCGAACGACGTGAGGTTTTAGAAGGTGTAGATATAAAGGAGTTAGTTGAAGTTTCACTGGAGGAAACAATCACAGCTTATGTAGATTCAGCAACAGCGACGGGTGTAGCTGAGGATTGGGACTTAAAGACATTATGGAATGCTTTAAAAGTCCTATACCCAATCTCATTTACTGATGAACAAATGCTTGCTGAAATTGGTGGAGCTGTAGCGCTAGATAGTGAGTATTTACTTGAGAAGATTTTGCAGGATTCAAGAGCAGCTTATGACAAGCGAGAAACAGATTTAACACCAACAGTAATGCGCGAGCTTGAAAGAAAGATTTTACTTTCAGTCTTAGACCGCAAGTGGCGAGAGCATCTTTATGAAATGGATTATCTGCAAGAAGGAATCGGACTACGTGCTATGGCACAACGCGATCCATTAGTTGAGTACCAACGAGAAGGCTTTGATTTATTCACAGCAATGATGGATGCGATAAAAGAAGAGTTAGTAAGTTTTGTGTTCCATGTTGAGGTACAAGTAGAGGGCGATCAAGTTGGTGCTAAAGGCTTAACACCAGCCCCTGCACCCGTGGCTGCACTTCAATATTCGGCGGCAGATATCGAACCAAGTTCAGCTGGCGGCACATCTAAGAATGCACCATGTCCATGCGGATCAGGCAAAAAATATAAAAGATGTCACGGACAGTCTTAGAGCAAAGTTAATTCAGTACATATCCATCTTTTATCAACACCTTCAAATCTTAATATTAAAGATCTAACTCGGTCGATAACTCTGAGGGTGACGGTTACTTCAACAACTCCTTCGATTGGTTGGTTAAAATAGAATTTTCTAATCTGACATTTCTGGGTCACTGAACTCATCTGTTCATTAATCTTTTTCAATACTGATCTATGACAATTTCTTGATAACTGCGATAAGGCTCTACGGCCAGACCATACTTCCAGCACTTTAATTACAAATGCTTCACTCCACTGATGCAGCTCGGGTAAATCTGCTAACGATGAAGGTATCGGTGAAAATTTGGGGTGAAACCACTCTGGTCCAAACTCTTTATCAACTGATGGAACAAGGTAGAGCTTTGTTTGATTATTTACTGTCTCATTTTTTATTGGCTGAAGAATTGTCATAGGCTCATTCTCAGCAAATCAAAAAGCTTAGGCATCATCCGTTCGGATGATCTTTTCCTAAACAAGTCAGAGTAAAAACTTGGTATGAATATTTCAAAATTAGATATATTGAAAAACTCACGACTGGCGATGGGATTAGCTTTATTTATAATCGCCTTAACTGCCGCGAGCTTGATATCAAAAGAAGCCAATCGAACAGTATTGGTTTGGGCAAGTACTGGTGAATTAGCCCCAGGACAGGTAATTGAGCAATCAGATTTAACCTCAACCTCTGTTTTGTTAGCCCAATCGGCAAAAAATTATCTTTCAACCTCTGCACAAATTATTGGCACCACAGTGTTAACTAAAATTTCAGCTGGTGACCTAATTCCAGTAGCAGCCATCGCAAGTGAAGTCAGTGCCAATAATCAGCGATTAGTGCCACTTACTATTGAGATTTCAGATCTGCCCATCGCATTATCTAGGGGAGATGTAATTGATATATATGCGATAGCTAAGACAAATGCCAAAGAATCGATCCCTCCAACTTTACTTGTTAGCGCAATTAGCGTTGAGCAGGTTTTAGAACGCAGTAATTCAGGAGTTATTAGTGTTTTAGTTATTTTAGAAAATGAGCAGGTAATTTCAACACTAAATTACCTCACTGATAGCAGATTAATACTTGTCAGAAATCGGTGAATCTAGATTAAATCTGATCACAGCAATTAGTAATAGTGATCAGGAAGAGAAAATTGCTACTTTGCTGCACTCACAAGGATGTAACATAATTTATCGAGCACTTAATTCAGATTTACTGGCGAAATTCTTATCCAAGAATCATTCAAAGATAAACGTAATCTATACACAAGACTTCATGACTCCTGCAAGATTAATAGAGTTATCTACTAAGTATGCAGGGCTTAGGTTGATTCAGCTAACAGAAGATCTAAATAGTAATGACCTTCTAAAACAATTATCCCAAATAACTAGGCCCCCTTTACTTCATCAGTTAGCTAGAACAAATAACTTAGTGGCTGTACTTGGGACACCTGGCTCTCCCGGTATATCAACAATCACAAATCATCTAGCTGTTTTCAAATCTGCTCAGGTATTAGCCGCAGCACACCATAATTTACGTCCACAAAGTAGCGCTAAAGTTGAAAAAATTTCAGCCTCAGAATTAGATAAGAAACTCGCAGTACTCATAAGTGGATTAGCGTTTATTGACGCAGGTTCCACCGTCGCATTGACTAAAACTCTTTCTGATCGAAGAATGGATGCGCTCTGGCTTAGTCACTCCTTGGCATGTGCGGGAAATCTAATTTACATACTTGCTGCCAACGATAATGGGATCTCATATTTAGATGAATTTGTTGCAGATTATAAAAACTTAGTTAATCCACCTCCTATTTACTATGTGTTAAATCAGCAAAGATTTGATCGTAAGGGTCAAGTTATTCAAAGTAAATTTCTGGAGATTGTCGAGAGTTCTCCTACTTTTCAAATACCGCAGGACCACAGATCTATTCGATCGCAGGCAGATGCTGGCCAGCAACATCATTTCTGGCGCAGCACAACCTTTAACAAGCAGATACAAAAAATTGGTAACCAGCTGACCTGAAATGGGCTCTACCATTAAGCCATGGCCACCCTTGCAGAGTTAATTACTGAAAACTCTTCACTTGCCGCAAATGAGGTAGAGCATCTTTCTGAGTTAGTAGCTGAATGGCGCTTACTTGCTGATCTTTCATTTGCAGATTTACTCTTATGGCTACCGATACGTCGTGATGAAAAATCTTGGCCGCAGGGACATTTAGTTATTGCGCAAATTAGGCCCACAACCGCAGCAACAGTTTTCAGTGATGATTTAGTTGGATCCCAAGTTAATTGGGGAGAGCGGCCCTTAGTAGATCAAGCATTATCTGATGGTGAAATTTTAAGAGATGCTAAACCAGAATTAGTTGGTCAACTTATGATTAAAGAAGAGAGCATTCCTGTAATTTTGAATGGTAAAACTTTGGCTGTTATTTCAAGGCACCGTAACTCTGAGTTAATGCGCCAACCATCAAAGCTTGAGTTAAATTATCGAGAAATTGCCCATAAAATTTATAAAATGGTTGCACAGGGAACTTTCCCAATTAGAAATAGTTTGTATAGCTCAGAATCAGCTCCCAGAGTTGGCGATGGTTTAATCAGGTTGGACGTTAATGGCACAATCTTTTTTGCCTCTCCAAATGCTCGTTCGGCTTTAAGCAGAGTTGGATTTCAACAGGAGTTAGAGGGTGAGAATTTAGGTGCAGTTTTTGCAAGCTTGCATAAAGGTGAGAATTTACCAACGGATGAATCCTGGCAAACTTCCTTAAGTGGAAAATCTCTGCGCCGAGCTGAGTATGAAAGTCCAGCCGCCGTAATTGATATTTTGGTAATTCCACTAACTGAAGGAAATGATCGAATCGGTGCAGTAGTTTTATTACATAACATAACTGAGCTAAGAAATAGAGATCGAGCGCTGATTACAAAGGATGCAACAATCAAAGAGATTCATCACCGGGTTAAGAACAATCTACAAACTGTATCCGCCCTACTTCGACTTCAATCTCGGCGAGTAACTGATCCAATCGCCAGTGAGGCACTATCTGAAGCAGTTCGACGTGTGGCTTCCATCGCTCTAGTTCATGAGACTTTATCTAACCAATCCTCGGAATTTGTTGAATTTGATCAGGTATTTGAGCAGATTGTAAAAAATGCCTTGGAGTTAAATACCAGGAAAATTCAATTTAAAAAAGTGGGAGATTTCGGAGCTTTTGATTCAAAGACCGCCACCGCACTTTCCTTAGTCATTACTGAATTAATTCATAATGCCCTTGAGCATGGCTTAAATGAGATTGGTGATCAGTTAATAGTTGAGGTTATAAAGAAGGCAAACAAATACCAAGTAAGTGTTTGTGATAATGGCGCCGGACTTCCGAGTGAATTCAATATTGAAATGTCTGCAAATTTAGGGCTACAAATTGCGAATACATTGACTAAAAATGAGTTGAATGGAAGTTTAAATCTAATACGAGTTGGAAATTTAACTAAAGGAGAGATCTCCTTTACTAGCAATTAAAAGGAGTTTTGATTTTCCATCTGACGGGCACGATTTCTAGCAGCACGACGTTTCATTGCTCGTCGCTCATCTTCAGATAATCCACCCCAAACACCAGCATCCTGACCGCTCTCTAATGCCCAGGCAAGGCATGGCTCTTTAACAGGACATCTTTCACAAATCTTTTTTGCCTCTTCGATTTGAGCCAAGGCTGGGCCTGTATTTCCTACCGGGAAGAAAACCTCTGGATCTTCTTCGCGACAAGCTGCTTCATGTCGCCAATCCATAGGGCAGCAACTCCTTCGATGAGTAGGTGTTAATTAAGAATGAAAATAAAATCAACTGGCTTATTCTCTCCTTAATTTAATTAATAAACAAGGATATTCGCTAAGAACTTTAAAAATTTTAGATTTATTTCGACTCAGGCACTGAGGGTTAGCCCTGAGCAGGAATAAAACCTGCGCATCCGCCTGCGGCAGGTGGTGCTCTATCCCCTGAGCTACAAGGGCTGATCTTTAGACCAAACATGAAGATTATTAGGTGAATGTCACACAAAAATGTTTACGTTTTGTTCATCTTGCACAGTAGTTGTCAATAGGGGAGAATTAGTGAATGAGCCAGACCGCATATTTTGCAACCGGATGTTTTTGGGGAGCAGAGCGAAGATTTTGGAAATTAGCTGGCGTAATACAAACCTCAGTTGGATATATGGGTGGAAATAAGCCAGATCCAACTTACAAGGAAGTTTGCACTGGAACTACAAATCATGCTGAAATAGTTGAGGTTATTTTTGACGCAGAGATTATTTCCTACCAGAGATTATTAGCTGAATTTTGGGTTATGCATGATCCAACATCATTAAATCAACAAGGTGGAGATATTGGAACCCAATATCGATCAACAATCTTTACAACCTCTCCAGAACAGATGCAGCAAGCCTTGGCAAGTAAAGAAATTTATCAAAATGAATTAAATAAAAATGAAATGGATAACATTGTTACAGAAATTTTGCCAGCAAGTGGAATTACTTATTGGCTTGCTGAGGATTATCACCAGAGGTATTTGGAAAAGAATCCAAATGGTTATGACTGCCACTCCTCAACTGGAGTCCCTTTCCCAACCGCATTAGCGAGTAACAATGGATGAGATAACTGGAGTAAATTCTAAAGGGCAACCTTATAAAGTTAAGATTGATGAATCTGAATTAAAAAGTAAGGTAGATCCACTTTCATTTGATGTCTTACGTAAATCAGCAACTGAAACTGCATTTACTGGTGAATACACAGATAGTGAAACTATCGGTGTATATAGATGTAAAGCCTGTAGTGCTGAATTATTTAGATCTGACACAAAATTTCACTCCGGCTGTGGCTGGCCTTCTTTTTATGCACCAACTGCAGATGATGCAGTTGAGTTAATTGAAGATCGATCACTTTTTCCAAGGGTTCGCACTGAGGTTAGATGTTCAGCCTGTGGCTCTCATCTTGGCCATGTTTTTAGCGGTGAGGGATATGCAGTTCCAACTGATCAGCGTTGGTGTATTAACTCTGTGGCACTTGTGCTTGAACCAAAGAATTGATTACCCAGCAATAATTGCCCTTAATTTAATGGGTTAGGCTTTAGATATGAGTGAGCCAATGGATTTGGAAAAATTAGCAACAGAATCCAAAGTTGTTGCAGCTGGCCGTCCTGCTAAACAACCAGATGGCGCTCTTAATCCACCGATTGCACTTAACTCAACTTTTCATGAAGGTGGGCCAGTTGGTTATGGCCGATATGGAAATGAAACATGGAGTGCATTAGAGGAGGCAATTTCAGTTTTAGAAGGTGGCAAAACATTACTTTTCTCGTCCGGCATGGCAGCCATCAGTGCAGTTTTTTCACTGCTGCCAGAGGGTGCGGTAATTGTTGCTGCAAATAATGGATATCAAGGAACTACAACATTATTAAAAAAACTTAATGAAAGTGAAAAACTAAAGGTTCGATTTATTAACTTAGCTAATACTGATGAATGTATTGCAGCCATTCCAGGTGCGCAGATGCTTTATTTGGAATCACCCCTTAATCCATTACTTGAAGTGGTAGACCTACCTAAAATTATCGCAGCTGGTAAAGCAGCAGGTTGTGGAGTAGCAGTTGATAACACTTTGGCAACACCACTTCTACAAAATCCTTTAGCACTGGGTGCTGATATTTCAATTCATTCAGTTACTAAGTATTTATCAGGTCATAGTGATTTAATTCTTGGCTCATTAACTACAAATGATCAGGCACTCTATGGTCGACTTGAGCAATCTAGAAGGTATGGCGGAGCAATTGCTGGGCCATTTGAGGCTTGGATTGCACTGCGCGGTCTTCGAACATTTGCAATCCGCATGCAACGCTCGCAAGAGAATGCAATGGAATTAGCTAATCGTCTATCAAAGGATTCACGGATATCTAAGGTTAGGTATCCAGGGCTAGCCACTGATTCTTATCACGGCCTAGCAAAATCCTTTATGAAGGGCTTTGGCGCCATGATCTCCTTTGATGTAAAGGCCAGCGTTGAACAGGTTGATTTAATGTGTAATAGTTCAAAATTAATTACTAATGCCACCTCCCTTGGCGGAGTTGAATCTATTTGGGAGCGACGTCGCAGGTGGGCAACTGAGAGTGCAACTGTGCCAGAGAATTTAATTAGGTTTTCAGTTGGTATTGAAAATGTTGATGACCTATGGGATGACATTCAGCAGGCATTAAATACCGCGAAGATAAAATAATGTCAGTGAAAATTAGATCAGCAGTTCCAGCCGATCTACCTACAATTCTGCAATTTATTCATGATTTGGCAGAGTATGAAAAGGCACCGGATGAGGTTGAACTTTCACTCGATGATTTAAAAGATTCTCTCTTTGGGGTGAATCCACAAGTTTTCTGCCTAATCTCAGAAGTTGATAATCAAACTAGCGGATTTGCAGTTTGGCACTTGAATTATTCAACTTGGTTAGGAAAGCATGGAATTTACCTTGAAGATCTCTACGTTGACCCAAAGTTTCGCGGCTTAGGCCACGGCAAAGCGTTGCTTCGTAAGTTAGCTCAAATTTGTATTGAAAATGGGTATAAAAGATTGCAGTGGTGGGTTTTAGATTGGAATGAGAGCGCCATCGATTTCTATAAGTCCATCGGTGCGCAGCCAATGGATGAGTGGACCGTCTTTAGAGTTTCTGGGAGTTCACTAAGAAAACTCGCCACCGAGGTAAATTAGTAAGTACGGCAGTTTAAAAGATAGTAGATTTGGCCCATGATCAAAGCCTTCAAAAGACTCTTCGCACTCCTTGCCGGAGTATTAGTTATTTTTGGCGCGATCAAATCTGTATTTAACTGGTTGGCTCGCTCTGAAAATGATGAGTATGAAGTGTGGAGTGATGATGAACAACGAGAAGACGCGTAGGTGAGTAGCGAATATATTGCGGGTGCTTGCAACATCGGTAAAGGTGAAGTTCGCCGCCGACAATTCGTAGCACTAATTGGTATTTTTCTAATTGCAACCTCTGCCACAACTTTGCTAGCAACAGATCAAGCACGCTCTGCTCGAATTTCAATCTTTCTCCCAGCGATGATTTTTTCAGTTGGATTCATTCAATCCCGAAAGAAATTTTGCCTAGCCTATGGATTAGCTGGCACTTTTAACTTTGGCAAACTAGGAAGTATTACAAAGGTTCAAAGCCTAGAAGATCGAAAAGCTGACCGTAAGACTGCGATAAGTATTCTTGCGCAAGCTTCATTGCTGGCAGCAGCAATTACTGCAGTATTTTTTGCCTTACCCTTATAAATCTTCGTAACTAGAAGGTAATTCACCAACATTTAAGAATTTCAAGTATTGCTCGGTGATATCTTCTGGTTTACCTGAAGCCAACATTTTTCCTTTATGCATCCAAATTGCTTGATCACACAACTCATTAATTGAAGATAGCGCATGAGAAACAATCAAAATAGTTCTAGCTTCTTCACATAACTCTCGCATGCGATTAAATGATTTTTCCTTAAAGGCCGCATCTCCAGCAGAGAGCGCCTCATCTAATAGCAAAATATCTGGAGTCATATTTACAGCAACTGCAAAAGCAACTCTGCTATACATACCATTGCTATAAGTTCTAACTGGCATATCAATAAATCCTTCAGGCAGATCAGCAAATTGTGCGATCGCATCAGTTTGGCTTTCAATTTCAGCTTTGCTCATACCGGCTGCAAGTCCGCCTAAAATTATGTTATCTCGGCCAGATAGTGCTTTGTTAAAACCAACACCGAGTGCTAATAATGTTGAGATTCTGCCGTTAACAGTTATTTGTCCAGTTGTTGGTGGCAAAATTCCAGCGATAGATCGCATCAAAGTAGATTTACCAGCACCATTAGCGCCAACAATTCCAACTACAGAGCCATGTGGAATATCTAAATTTAGATGCTTAACCGCTTCAACGGTTCTAGTTCGAACTCGCTCACCCTTACTTGCACGCATAATTGCATTTTTTAAAGTTTTCTTGGACTCAACATTAATTTTGTAACTAATGGATAGATCCTCAATACGGATCGCTAAATTATCTGGCAAGGTAGCTTTAGATGCGGACGGCAAAATCGCGCTCCCTTGATATGAAGAAGTAACCACCCAATAAAAATGAAAACAGTGCCCAAAACAGGCAGCCAATAAGTTGGGAGGCAGTTGGCATTAAGCCATCTATCCAAATTCTTGAGTTAGCAGAAAGTATCGGCCCTAGTGGATTTAAATAAAGAATTATGCGATAGGAGCCACTTAACATATCTGGTTGCCATAAAACAGGGGAGGCGTATAGCCAAATTCTCATAATGTATGAAAGTAATTTAGTGGTGTCTCGGAAGTAAACATTCATAGTTGCAAACAGTAATGAAAGACCAAAACTAGTAATAACAAGTAGTACAAATAAAATTGGAAGCAGAAGGTAATTTGCATTAATTCCCGGCAAGGTTGTGTCATCTAAAAACAGCTTGCCAGCAACAACAATTAAAATATAAATAGGAATAGTTGGGAAAAACTGTCTTGCAGCACTTATTGCACTAGATAGTGGCAATAGTGCCCGTGGAAAAGCCTGATTTAAAATTAAACTACCACCAGAAGTAATTGAAGAGGCGCCAAGTAAAATTGTGTTTTGGGCAAAGTAGAAGGTAAATAAGCCAATCAAAATATGAGCCAGAGTAGTAAAGCCACCGCCTTGGCCTCTACCACCTTGAATAATTGTTACAAGTAAAAAGTAAATTACTGCTAGAAATAAAGGGTTTAGAACTAACCAGACTTTGCCAAGCTTTGATTCTAAGTACTCAGCCTTATCGGAGAACTTGGAAAGTTCAGTTGCGAACTCTCTTCTGCGCCAGAAATCCTTAAAGTAAGGACGCAATGGGGGCAGCGATGAGCTGTGTGGCTCAAAGACTTGAATCTTGTTAGCACCCTCAATCATGAGGGCTATTCTGCCACCTTTGATTTAGAACTTACGATCAGACTTGCAATCGTGGTGGTAACTAAGGTTCCAACAATCACAGCTAGCGAGAATTGAGTTGAAATCTCTGGGATCTCAACACCAAGGATTTTATGAATATCATTTCCGTGGATTGCTTCAATAATTAGCTTTACGCCAATAAATCCTAAGATTATGGCCAAACCCTTTGTTAGATAAATTAGTTTGGTCATTAAGCCACCGAGCAAAAAGTAAAGTTGGCGCAGGCCCATCAACGCAAATGCATTTGCGGTGAAAACAATATAAGGATCCTTGGTTAATCCAAAGATAGCTGGGATGGAATCGAGTGCGAATACTAAGTCAGTAAAGGCAATAGCCACCAAAACGATTGTTAGGGGAGATGCACCACGGTTTCTAAACCAGGTAATTAACTTGCCCTCTTTCCATTCCTTTTCACCAGATTCACTAATTAACTTATAAGCGGTGTAAAGCAGGAAAGCGCCAAAAATGTAAAACACCCAGGTATATCTTGAGATTGCAGCACTACCTAAGGCTATAAAGATTCCGCGCAGTACCAGCGCCATAATAATTCCAACAAGTAAAACTAATTGCTGTTTAGTTTTTTCAACCTTAAATCTAGCCAAAATTAAGATAAAGATAAATAAGTTATCAACTGATAATGAGTACTCAGTAATCCAGCCTGCAAAAAACTCTCCACGAGCTTGGGTAGTACTCCATTCACCGAGGGAGTATCCAAAAACGATTGCAGCGCTGACATAGAAAATTGTCCAAGCAGCTGCCTCTTTCATAGAGGTCTCTTTGTTTCTTCGGATTATTGCTAAAGCTAAGTCAAAGGCAAGTACAGCCAGTAATCCTGCGATTGTTAATTCCCAGACGGTTGCACTCATTTAGTTAAATACCTTCCCAGGATTTAAAATATTGTTTGGATCTATAGTTTTCTTTATCGAGCGCATAATACTAACCGCCGGCGCTCCAGTTTCTGCCTCCAATGCCTGAATTTTTCCTGAGCCTATTCCATGTTCACCAGTGCAGGTGCCGCCCATTTCAATCATTTTCATAGTTATCTCATGAGTTATGTGACGCACATCCTCTAACTCAGCTGGCTTGGCTGGATCAGTAACAATAAAACAATGAAAGTTTGCATCTGCAACATGTCCAAGTATTGAAAATGGATAAGGATGTTTACTAAGTATTTCCTCTGCCACCGTTACCGCTTGCGCAAGTTTTGAAAGTGGTACAGCAGCATCGGTACTAACTGCGCGCTTTCCTGGGTTGGCTGCAATTCCTGCCCAGTAAGCATTATGTCTTGCTTGCCATAATTTTCTTCTCGCACCTTCATCAGTGGTCCACTCAAAATCTGATCCACCAAACTCTTCCACAATCTCTTTCACAGAAGCTGCATCCTCGGCAACTCCTTGTGGTGAGCCATGAAATTCGAAAAATAAAGTTGGCACTTCAGCCAAATTAAGCCCATCATGTGCGTTCACATTCTTAATGCACTTAGCATCCAAAAACTCACATCTTGCAATTGAGATACCAGATCTAACAATCGCTGTTGCAGCAGTTACGCCATCAGATAAATTGTTGAATCGAACAATGGCTGCTGCCATCTTCTCTGGAATTCCAAAGATGCGAAGGGTTAACTCGGTGATCACAGCTAATGTGCCCTCTGAGCCAACTAGCAATCTTGTTAAGTCATAACCAGCAGATAATTTTCTTGTCTCACGGCCAGTCTTGATTACAGTGCCATCTGCCATAACAGCAGTAAGTGCTAAAACATTGTCTCGCATTGAACCGTATCTAACTGTGGTGGTGCCGGCAGCACCTGTTGCAGCCATGCCACCTAAAGTTGCATCTGCGCCTGGATCTACTGAGAAAAATAATCCAGAGCTGGCTAACTTCTCATTTAGTGCAACTCGATGAACTCCTGGTTGTACTCGAACAATTAAATCATCACCTCTTACCTCAAGCACTTGATTCATTTGAGTTAAATCTAGAGAAATGCCACCAAATAAAGGCAACACATGTCCTTCAAGAGATGAACCAGCACCAAAGGCAACCACTGGGATTTTCTGGGCATCACAATAAGCCAAAACTTTTGAAACCTCTTCAGTACTTTGCGGCATTACTACAGCTGAAGGGCGCACCGGTGGAATTGCAGATTCATCTCTACCGTGTTGATCTAAAACAGTTTCATTAGTTGAAACCTGACCAGTAACTAAAGTTTTTAAATGCTCAATTTGCGCAGCAGTTAGATCAACCCGCTTATTTACCATGCATAGATAATACCTGTTTTTAAAACTACTGATTTAAATGGGAAAAAGCATAATTTATTGTTAATTTTTTGTTATTAAAAAATAATCATTAATTTACGCATGAATTTAGGATAGTTGCTTAAAGATTTAACTCTGATAAACTACCTAAGTAACACAACGTTTGACTAGGAGAGTGCACGCCAAACTTAGGTCTCATTTGGACCCTTTGACAGTACAAACCCGCATGAAAACACAAACGCACCACAACCAAACCTTCCGTTCGATACCAACACATTCAAAACCACTTGATAGCACTCGTCTTGAAAAATTATTTCAACAACAACTTGATTTATATAAATCAAATCTTAAGAGTTCAAGTGATGAGTATTTAACTGCGTTAAAAACTATTCCACTAGGTGCGCATTCAACCTTCCAATCATTTGATCCATATCCAATCTCAATAAAATCAGCTAAAGGTGCCTGGATGGTCGATGTTGATGGCCGCAAGATGCTTGATCTATCTATGGGCTTTGGTTCGATGCTGGTTGGTCACTTAAACCCACTGGTAATGGCGGAGTTAAAGGCCACCTTAGATATTGGAACTTTATACACCGCTCCATCTCCAGACTCACGAGATGCTGCTGAGCGTTTATGTCGTCGATTTGGAATTGATCAAATTAGATTTACTAACTCTGGTACTGAATCAACTATGTATGCAGTTAGAACAGCTCGTGCCTACACCGGCAAAGAGGGCGTAGTTAAGGTGGAAGGTGGCTACCACGGAAGTGGTGATGCGCTGATGGTTTCAACAAAACCTTCATTAGATAAAGCCGGACCTGAAGATGCTCCAAATTCAGTAATTGGCAACGCATCAGTTCCAGGTTTGTCATATGTAGTTCCTTACAACAATGCAGAAGCCCTTGAGCGCGTATTTGAAAAACACTCTGCCACTATCGCCTGCTTTATTGTTGAACCTGTTTTAGAAAACATTGGAATTGTTTTACCTGACGAGGGATACCTTGAGAAGGTCCGCGAACTATGCGATGAATACAAAATTGTTTTAATTTTTGATGAGGTAAAGACTGGGTTAACAGCAGGTCCACAAGGTGCTGCCCAACGATTAGGTGTAATTCCAGATTTAATTTGCTTAGCAAAATCTATTGGTGGCGGAATTCCACTTGCAGCATTTGGTGGAAAAACTGAATTTATGAAACCAGTAACTGATGGCCGAATGCCACACCTTGGTACTTTTAATGGACATATCTTGGCAATGGCTGCGGTAAGAGCAGTGGATAAACTTTGTACACCTGCAGCCTTAGAAAAGGCAGAATCTTTAAATATTCAAGCACTAACTAGAATTCGTGAAATTATTGATGAGTATGAATTACCTGCCCACACCGTTGGTTTTGGAGTTAAAGGTTGCGTTACTTGGTCTGATCGACCAGTTAGAAATTACCGCGATTACAAAGCAACAGACTTTCAAATTGCAGAGCTTTCTTTCCTATGGTCGCTAAACCACGGAATTATGACACCGCCAGGATTAGATGAGCAGTGGTTAATCTCTTTGGCACATGATCAAGCCGAAGTTGATTTTATGGTTAATGATTTTAAGGAATTAGCAAAAACTCTTCGCGGCTAATTTAGGTATTTTGTGGGACACCTAAATTAATTCCACCA
>ENA-OUVC01000116-OUVC01000116.1-marine-metagenome-genome-assembly--contig:-NODE-116-length-55326-cov-7.269561_pt1 | contig 55326 bp, 56 predicted proteins | sample MGYA00248622_ERZ508571 | MGnify/ENA primary metagenome ERZ508571 (study PRJEB26236, sample SAMN06267175) | marine metagenome | isolation source: Columbia River Estuary | place: USA:Columbia River Estuary... | reverse complement strand
GGTCAACAAGGAAATCAAGGACCGACTGGTCTTCAAGGAACACTTGGTCAACAAGGAAATCAAGGACCGACTGGTCTTCAAGGAACACTTGGTCAACAAGGAAATCAAGGACCGACTGGTCCACAGGGAGTAATTGGAGTTACAGGTGCTCAAGGTAATCAAGGTGATAAAGGCGGAAACGGTGCACTAAGTTCAACATGGAATTCAACAAACTTAACTCCAATTAGTGGTACATATAATTGGAATGGTACAACATTAGTAATAAATGGTACTACCGGCGTTTCTCAAAGTTTCGGTTCATTATTAGGTGGATTAACTTTACCAGTTTCAGTACAAATAGTACAAATTAGTAATCCTGCTAACTTTGCTATAATTAGATTTACAAGCAGAAGTCTTAGTGGTAGTAACTATACATTTAGTGGATATTCTTTAAGTGCAGGTACTGGTACTATAATAGGAGATTCATTTGTATCGTTCCTATCTGACGGCGCAACAGGAGCACAAGGAAATACCGGTAATAACGGTGCACAAGGAAATCAGGGTCCAACAGGATTCCAAGGTAATCAAGGACCGACTGGTCTTCAAGGAACTTTAGGTCAACAAGGAAATCAAGGACCAACAGGTATTCAAGGAACCGTTGGTACAACTGGTGCTCAAGGTAACCAAGGCCCAACTGGTATTCAAGGAACAGTAGGTACAACTGGTGCTCAAGGTAATCAAGGACCTACTGGTTTACAAGGAACTTTAGGTCAACAAGGTAATCAAGGTCCAACAGGATTCCAAGGTAACCAAGGTCCAACTGGTTTACAAGGAACTTTAGGTCAACAAGGTAATCAAGGACCAACTGGTCTTCAAGGAACACTTGGTCAACAAGGTAATCAAGGTCCAACCGGTATTCAAGGAACTGTAGGAACTACGGGTAATCAAGGTAACCAAGGTCCAACTGGTATTCAAGGAACTGTTGGTACAACTGGTGCTCAAGGTAACCAAGGACCTACCGGTATTCAAGGAACTGTAGGACAAGGATTCGTAATCTATCAAACATACAATAGTTTAGCATTACTTTTAGCTGATGCATCTTGTCCAAATGGACAATTTGGTTTAGTTGGAGGTACTTTACCGCAGTCAGATCCTGATTATGGTAAATTATATTTAAGAAGCGGAGGAGCATGGACATTTAATGTCGACATGTCAGTCCAAGGTATTCAAGGAAATACAGGAGCTCAAGGTAATACTGGAGCTCAAGGTAATCAAGGACCAACTGGTATTCAAGGAACATTCGGTCAACAAGGTAATCAAGGACCCACTGGTATTCAAGGAACTGTAGGAACTACAGGTAATCAAGGTAATCAAGGACCTACCGGTTTACAGGGAGCATTAGGTGCTCAGGGAAATCAAGGACCTACCGGTTTACAGGGAGCATTAGGTGCTCAGGGAAATCAAGGACCGACTGGATTCCAAGGAGCATTAGGTGCTCAAGGTCGTCAAGGACCGACTGGAGATCAAGGAACTTTAGGTCAACAAGGTAATCAAGGACCAACTGGTATTCAAGGAACATTCGGTCAACAAGGTAATCAAGGACCGACTGGATTCCAAGGATTTACTGGATTCCAAGGTAATCAAGGTCCAACTGGTATTCAAGGTACTGTTGGAACTACTGGTGCACAAGGTAATCAAGGTCCAACTGGATTCCAGGGATTTACTGGACCTCAAGGTAACCAAGGTCCAACTGGTATTCAAGGTACTGTTGGAACTACTGGTGCACAAGGTAATCAAGGACCAACTGGAATCACTGGTAATACAGGAGGAACAGGACCTCAAGGTAACCAAGGTCCAACTGGTATTCAAGGAACTGTTGGTACTACTGGTGCACAAGGTAATCAAGGACCAACTGGAATCACTGGTAATACAGGAGGAACAGGACCTCAAGGTAATCAAGGACCAACTGGAATCACTGGTAATACAGGTGGAACAGGACCTCAAGGAGCTACTGGCTCAACAGGAGGGACAGGAGGAACAGGACCACAAGGAGTTGCTGGACCAACAGGACCAACTGGAGGAACAGGACCACAAGGAGTTGCTGGACCAACAGGACCAACTGGAGGAACAGGAGGAACAGGACCACAAGGAGCTACTGGAGCTACTGGACCGGCTGGAGGAACAGGAGGAACAGGACCAACAGGACCACAAGGTAGACAAGGCCCAACCGGACCAACCGGACCTGCTGGAACTAACGGAACGAATGGAGGAACAGGAGCAACAGGACCACAAGGATTCACTGGAGCTACTGGACCGGCTGGAGGAACAGGAGGAACAGGAGCAACAGGACCAACTGGTCCACAGGGAGCTACTGGACCGGCTGGAGGAACAGGAGGAACAGGATCAACAGGACCAACTGGTCCACAGGGAGCTACTGGACCGGCTGGAGGAACAGGAGGAACAGGATCACCCGGACCAACCGGACCAACCGGACCAACCGGACCAACTGGTGCAACTGGAACATCAAACGTGTATGCCACCGCAATGAATCAATATGTTAGAACTTCTGATTCTCCTACATTTGTTGATGTAACTATTTCTTCAGATGCTAATCTTAAGTCTAATATTAAAACAGTAGATAACGCGCTCTCGCTGGTTGAATCTCTACGAGGAGTTGAATATACATTAAACACCGATCTAACTGGTCGTAAAAGGACTGGTTTGATCGCTCAAGAAGTCGAGTTAATCTTACCTGATATGGTAGTTGATAAAGCTGACGGATATAAAACAGTAAGTTATACTGATCTGATTGGTGTACTTGTTGAGGCTATTAAAGAACTTTCACAAAAAGTTAAAAACTTAGAGAACAAATAATATGCAAGCAAGAATTGACTATTTAACTCAATATAATGTTGCTCCCTTAGACAAGGTCAAGCAATCAAAATGTTATATCATTGATCCAAATTTAAATATTCTGCTTACACCACAGAATTATTACACGTGGACTATGAATCCTTTCGATACTCCAGTACTTCAAGATACTGTAACTAGATTTGCTGATAATATTATTGGTAAAAAGGTATTAGTAATTGGACACAGTATTGGTATACTAAATTCTTTAATTAGAAATTTAGCACCAGCCGAGCATTGGATTATTGAATCTAGTGCGGATCAGAGAGGTCGAATGACTACTGCTGGATTTATTACCGAAGGAACAACACATGTTATTGAAGATCGTTGGGAAGATTCAACCAGAGTTGAAGGCTTCCCTACTAATTTTGATTTTATATACTATAATGTCGGATATGATGCATTTCCAGAAGATTACAATGGTATTCTTGGTTTTGCTAATAACGTTAGTAAGTTTCTTAATACAGACGGAGTTTTTACTTGGTGGGGTTGTCATAATTCTAAAGTTCAAATGAATATTATTGTTAATGAGGCTGATGAGGTTCCATGTTCAGTTGCGCGTGTATTATATGAAGATTATGGATTTACATATCAGACTGACATAATCGATATCGATCCACAGGTAATTCCTGAAACTTATGATGCTCCACCAACTATAATATTTAATAAAGACAAATATTTAAATGGTTTTAAATATCAGCAAGCATGGATAAAAAATACTATTAACACGTAATGGGTAAATTAGTTTCAGTTGGAGGATATGCGCTTTCTACACTAAGATCGATTATAGAATGCGGAAATGGTGGATTTACAACAGCTTCTAGCATAAGAGGCAAGTTTGCTGGATACGCAGGTACCGGAAACATGGCATTCGCAACAAATAGTTGGATTAATACCAGATGTTGGACGCTTGCTGTTGATGCTGGTGCTGGACAGGTTGCTGTAACTGCGCCTTGGTCAAGTGGATATACTGCAGGTTCTATTTATCCGCCACAGAACTTTGCGGTTACATCTAATAGTGATGTGTGGGTAACTTTAAATGCAATCGCCAATGCGAATTATGGATTTGCGTATTGGATGAGAACTGATCCATACGAAATTTGGGCATACAACGCAAATGTTAGTTATTATGTACCAACTCCAGGTTGGGAAGATACTTACTATTTAGGAGCAGTGTTCAATTACGAGCCTCCTCCGCCACCGCCGGAGGAATGCTACGACTTTTATTTAGATGGATATGAGTACTGGTCCGGTACTAACTGTCAAGGAGGTAATGTGAGCGGCTACTCATACGGCGAGTATAGGTGTTTACAGTCATTGTTCTACGGTGGGACTCAAACTGGTGCAAGTTGTCAACAAGGATGTCCGGTTAAAGGAACTAGTATTGAAATGGCCGACGGAACCTTTAAGTTAATTGAAAAAATCAGAATTGGAGACCTTTTAAAAGGCATGAAAATCAGCGATGCGCCCGAAGACGATACAATTGTTGGATGGTCAACTGATACTTTAAACCTGGTAGAAACTGAAGTTAAAGTAGTTGGTATCCGTCCTCTTAGATCTCAAAGAATTCATAACTTTAATAACGGTTTAATTGAAACTTCTGAATCGCATGCTCATTTTATTAAAAGAGGAAATGATTGGTTTTTTGAACAATCAAAGAATATTCAAGTTGGAGATTTCCTAGTTGACAAGGATGGAAGCAGTATTGAAATAACTTCAATTGATGTTTTACAAGGAGAAGACGCAAAGATTGTATATTCAATGGACGTTGAAAATACCGATACTTATATTGCGAATGGTTTAATTACGCATAATCCTGCTGAAAAATTACCTGGATTCGAATCTTAATAAACAGTACCCGAGTAGCATACCATTAGAACTGCTCTCGGGTCGTTTTCAACCGGTACTTGCCGGTTTTTCTTAATATATAGAATGTAGTATAATAATATAAGATTATGAAATTCTGTATCGCAACCCTTTCACATGACGCTCAGTATCGAGCAGAGTATCTAGAAAGAACAATCTCTTCTTTCACAGACGCTAATCCTGATTTTGAAGGAGATTGGTACATATTCTTGAATTCATATAATGATGAATTGTTAGAAGTGACTGAAAGATTATTTAATCAGTACTCTAATATCACGTGGCACCTAGAACTTTCTGAAAAGAATTTAGGAGTCGGCGCTGGAATTAATCGACTTAATGAACTGGTCGAGAATTATGAATACGTTTTATTCTTAGAAGGAGATTGGACTTGTTTACCTCAGAAAATCAGCGGACTCTCACCAAACTGGATAGATGAACTTGTTGAATGTATGGAAGATTCTGATTTAGACCAAATGGTTCTTCGTAGATACTTAAATGATACTGATGATCGTCAATTTGGGTATTCATATTGGCTTAAAGAAGATATTCTACTAGAAGAGAAAAACTACAAATCAATTAACTATTGGATCCTATCAAAAAAGGAATATACTAACAATCCTGTTATTCGTCGAAACAAAAGATTTTACGAAACTGGAATCCTTCCACTCTCTGAATTCTTTGATGATAATGGAGATGCTGTTGAAATAAAGGGGAATCCTAATTGGGGTCGAGCTGAAATTGAAAAAGAGGCTGAAGGATTTCAACTCAAATCAGCGTTTATGAAATGGGGTACCTTTGTCCATGACGAACATTGGCCATTTAAACTAGACTGGGATTCATATTACGATACTCTAAAACCATGCGGATTTAAAGGTTCAGAATTTGAATGTAAGTATGGTTACATTAAACTTGAACAATACTTCTGTGGATGCTGTCCTAAAAATTGGAAGTTTACCGATCTCGAGAAACACAATCAATATTACGAGCAGGTAATTGTTGAACTTGTCGACAAGGGAGCATCAAAGGAAGAGATAATTAAAGGAATGATGGATATTGCCGATGGGCTCACAGTAAATCCCGATACATATATAAACTTCGATAAAAAGAGAAGATAAACTTAATCAATTAATACGATATAATAACAAACACACTTATGATTTACAACCATTTCACGAAAGACCAGAATGTTTTCTGGCACTTTGATTCAATTACAAAAGTATCAGATAATAATTACAATGTAACAGGTTGGATAGCTGTCAAGGATGGTGATCTCTTTAAACCTGTTAGTTCATTGATAGTCAATGATATAGAAATACCATTAGAAGTTATTAGTCGACCAGATGTTACCGAAATTTATCCTGGTAAAGATGATCAGGTTGGAGTTTCTTTTAATATTCCAAAAGGTGCAAATATCCAAGTTAACTTTGGAGAACTTACCTATAATCCAGGAAGCATTGACAATTTTATTGCTTATTACTCTGGATTCTGTAATGAAGACAAAGGATTAATCGTAGTTGATGACTTCTACGCGGATCCTGATTTTGTCAGAGATTTCGCAATGAGAAATCTAGAATACAACCCTTCTGATTATCATAAAGGTAAAAGAAGTAAAACTCGTTTCGTTTTAGATGGTACTAAAGAGAAATTAGAAAAGATAATTGGTCGTGAAATTACAAACTGGAATTATGAAAGTTATGCAAACGGAGTATTCCAATATTGCGTAGCAAATGATCCATTAGTATTTCACGTTGATAGTCAAATGTATGCTGGAATGGTATTCTTAACTAAAGACGCTCCATTCGAAACAGGTACTTCGTTCTATTCTAGTAAAAATACTGGTCGAAAAAGATTCGATAATTTCGAAGACCAAGAAGCATACGAAACTACATTTAGAGGCAAGAATGCTGCAATGAATTTCTATGACTCGACACAATTTGAAAAAATTGATGAAGTTGGAAACGTATACAATCGTTTAGTTCTATTCGATGCTAAACAAATTCATGCTCCTAGTAAATATTTTGGAGATGCAATTGAAAATGCTAGATTCTTTCACATGTTTTTCTTTGACGTAATATAATAATATGATAGACAATTCCCGAAAGCTACACGTAATTACAAGATGTAGCAGATTAAATAACATCCTTGCCGTTGGAGAATCTCTTCCGGCTAAAGATGGTAAATTACAAGTTGAATGGCATGTAATTTTTGATTCGACTAGATTAAAGGATATCGATGCTGAAATTCTTGGTAAATTACAACAATTTGGAGCCAAGATTTATTTTGAATTCTCTCAAGGCGGAGATTACCTATATCCTCAAATGAATAAAGTTATCATTGATAACATATCAGATGGTTGGATCTATTCGCTAGACGATGACAATATTCTACATGAAAAGTTATTCGATAATTTTGAAGCTCTTGTGGGATTTGCCGAAGCAGAAAAATCGATTGGAATAGTTTTTAATCAACAAGTAGACGGTAAAGATTTTACTGGATGCGATGTTAGATATGCTAAACCTGAGAATATGAAAGTTAGGTCAATTGACTTGGCCCAGTTTATTCTTAATCGATCAGTTTTTAATGACTTTGATTTTAAAGGTGGTTATGATGCTGATGGTAAATTTATTGAAGTTGTTTATCAAAAGAACCCAGACGGATTCTTATTCATAGACAAGATTTTAGCTTATTACAACGCGCTACAAAAACCTTCAAAGGCTAAATTCCCAAAAATACTCTATATTGGCAAGGATCGTCCAGATTTAAAAACAAATAACTTTGTAAATTGGGAATCTAAAGAACTTGAAGTCGAATATATCGAAGACGATTCTAATATTTATGCTGATATCGCAAGGGTAAAACCAATTGCAATTGTTAGTACCTATGAAGATCCATCTCAACTACAAAATTTATGGAATGCACCTGGTGAATTTCGTAAAATATGGATTAATTTAATTGAAGGAGACGTAGATGCTGGCGAAAAGGGTTATCATTGCGCAATGAGTGCTATGTTAGTAAACGATGTTAGTAAACTCATTTCTTATTTTACTCCAATTTACAATACTGGAGAGAAACTATGGATGACTTACGAATCTCTTACTAGACAAACATATACCGATTGGGAATGGGTTCTTGTAAACGATTCGACTGACGGAGGAGCAACTATAAAGATTGCACAAGAAATTGCAAAAAGAGATCCTCGTGTTAAACTATTTGATTTTACACCGAAAAGTGGTGGTATAATTGGAGAAGTTAAATGGAGAGCAGCTACCATGTGTAGAGGTTATATTCTAGCCGAGTTAGACCATGATGATTATTTGGTGCCGACTTGTACTGAAGATTTATTTAATGCTTCTCAAAAACACGAAGATGTAGGATTCTTTTATACTGACTCTGCTGAAATTGATCAAAACTGGAATTCACTAAAATATGGAGAAGGATTTGCATTTAGTTATGGACATTACGTTACAGAAAATGTAATGGGTAAAGATTTCGAAGTTGCAGTATCTTCTAACATTAATCCTAAAACGATTAGACATATTGTTGGAGTTCCAAATCACGTTCGAGCATGGAGAAGAGAAACCTATTTCGAAATAGGCGGACACTGTAGAGACCTTGCAATCGCAGATGATTATGAATTAATCGTTAGAACATTCTTGAAAACCAAGATGATGAGAATACCTCGATTAGGCTACCTTCAATTTATATATGATAATGGTAACACGACTAATTCTCATAACTTAGCAAGAGCAGATATTCAACGCCGAGTTAAAACAATCATGTGGCACTATAACGAGCAAATTAAATCTAGATTCGAAGAATTAGGACAGAAAGATTGGGCATACGAAGAGAATCCAAATGATCCGATTGGAACTCCTAGTAAATTTGGAGAAGACGAAGGATATGTAAACGAAATCTATCAATTATGATAACATTTGTAATTCCAACCCTTTGGAAGTCCAACAGGATTAAAGATACTATTGAATCGTTTAAATTATCCGATAGAAAGGATATTGAGCTGATTATCATCGATAACGCTAATTCAGATTTTAAAGATAAGGATCCTAGAATTACGGTTATTAAAGTAAAAAATAATATCTTTGTAAATCCAGCATGGAATATTGGAGCTACTCTAACCAAGAATAATTATATATGTCTTCTCAATGACGACATTTCTTTAAACATAAATTGTTTACTGAATAATTTTAAAAAACTGGTAGAAGTTGATCCTAATTTTGGAATGATTGGATTGTATAAGCGTAATTTTAATGTAGATGATTATAATTCTGATTCTGACAAATTACAATTAGTTGAATTAGATAATAGACCATTTGGATTTGGCTGTATGATGATTCTTAAAAAAGAAAATTATGTCGCAATACCAGATATTTTTAAAGTCTTTTTTGGCGATGATTATTTGTACTTTTATAATAAAGACATGAATCATCGAAAGATATATTGGATCGAAGGACTTAAAACACCCGGAGAAATATCAGCTACTAGTAAGAGTTTTGAATCAGATCATATGCAACAAGAGCACGCATTCTGGGATCAAGAGATTAACGCATTAATAAACAAAAATAAATAACATATGAACTTTCAAAACATTTTCGTACAACCGGAAAACGATCCACAAAACTACTATTGGTTTGATAAAGGATTTACAGCAGAAGAATTAGATAAAATTTCTAGAGAAGTTGGAAATCTTCCTTTTGAAAAAGCAACAACTATCGGTGCAGATACATCATCTACTGATAAAAAAGTTAGAAGCTCTAATATCAAATGGATTCCTCAATCTCAAGAATGGAGTTGGCTGTATGACAAATTAACAGCAATGTCGACAGAAGCAAATACAGCCCTATGGGGTTTTGATTTGTATTCTGCTCCTGAATCTATTCAATATACTGAATATTATGCAGCCGAAGGCGGTCATTATGCATGGCACCAGGATATTGGAAATGGAATAGCTTCCCGTAGAAAAGTATCAATCACTGTTCAATTATCTGACGATACTGAATACGAAGGCGGAGACTTAGAATTATGGGGAGGTGGAGAATGGATTCGTCAAGCACCTCGTGGAAAAGGTAACGTTGTAGTATTTCCATCTTATTTGATGCATAGAGTAAAGCCTGTTACTAAAGGAACAAGAAAATCTTTCGTTCTTTGGTTAGGTGGTCAGCACTACAAATAAAATATAATATATAGAGTATGAAATCTCTATTAACATTTGAACAATTTGTAAACGAAGCAATCGTCGTGGATGATTTCAAGAAAGTGTGTATCACTCGAAGAAAGGATCTCGACGATTCTTTTATTACCGGACCAGAGTATCATACTTCTGAATATTGGGCAGTTATCACAATGGACATGGATCCTATTGATTACCCTAAAAGCATGCCTGTTTTAAACTACGATAGAAAAACTCTAGAAAAGTTTATGGAAGCTGGAGCAATTCAGCATACTCAAATCTACAACCACCCAGAAGCTCGTGAAAGTGTTTCATCGAAATCAGAATTCTATAAGTTGCATGTTGATAGTGAATACATCATTCCTACTGTAACAAGTGCAGAGGATGTTGATAAACTTACATTCCCAGTCGTAGCAAAACCCGATAACGAGCATAGTGGTTTAGGTATTACAGTATTTAAAGATGCTAAAGAGTTTGAAAATGCAGACCTTAGTAAATTTACATCTTTCTCTGAAAAGATTTCAATTAAAGAAGAGCACCGATACTGGTTATGGAGAGGAGAACTTATTCAATGGGCACAGAGAATTCCAATGGATGACGAAACAGCCGATATTGCTAAAAAAGATCCAGAAAAAGAAACTAATTTCTCTTATATCTGTAAGGATATTAAGAACATAAAAGATTCTCATATTAAAGCCTGTCGATATTTTTCAGATATGCATTCTGATTTAGATTTTTATGCAATAGACATGGCTGAAACCAAAGACGGTAAAGTTTATGTCTTTGAAATGAATTCAGAACCTGGCGCCTTATTCGGTATTATGACTGAATTGTATAAAAGAATCTATGAAGACTATTATGAAACTGAATTAAGTCAAGAGACAATAGATCTATTAAAGAAATTTAAAGCAGAAGATTCTGCACAGAATACAAAACAAAATCCTATCTGGAAATTAGAAAAGTAAATGGGTTATCCGAATAACAAATGCATGGTTCTTACAATTTATATCCATCACATGCTAGTCGATGAGTTATTTGATTTCTTGAATGATAGAATTGATACTCCACCACCTTACTGGTTTTCCGAATCTGACGCCCCTTATTCTATTTCAGGTGGCTATATTGGAATACATTTAACCTACGACCAATATACTAAGGTCCGTTCGGTTAAAACATGGGCCGATCCTTTCGAGTCCAACGAGTAAACAATCTTCCTTTTTTTCATATAATTTGAAAGTAATTGCATAAATATTTTTTTATGTCGATTATTTTGTTTATATTTACATATAACAAATTAGATATGGCTAGAAAACCAAAAGAAATTCAGGTAATTAACGTTAAAAATCCTAAAGTAGGTAAAATGTACGAGTTTGTATGGGCTAAAATATCAACGTACCATGGAACTTTAATAGGAGAGAACGCAGGTTTAACAAAATCTTATGGCGTTAAATGGTATTCATTTTCCGTTCCAGCTTCTCCAGCAGATGCTGCTAAATTAGGACGCCCTTACTGGATTTATCCTTGCTCAATCTTTGATATTATCAAAGAAATTCCACAAATTAAAATCGTAAAATAATGTATACAAAAGAAGAAATTAAATCGATGCTCTTCATTGACATTGAAACTACTTCAGGTTTTAAAACATTTGGAGAATTAAAAGAAACACATCCCGAACTCATGAGCTTCTGGGAGCGTAAGGCTAAATTTATTAAAGCTGAAGATGTTGAACTTAGAGAATCTTCTGACGAGGAAATCTATTTTCAAAAAGCCGCTCTATCTCCAGAATGGGGTAGAATAGTTTGTATCTCAGTTGGTCAGGTTAAATTTGACGAGGTAACTGAAGATCCATACATGCAAAAGAAATCTTTCTACGGCGAAGACGAGAGAGACATCCTAAGCAGCTTCGCAAACTTTATGAGTCAAGTATTCTTTAAAGCACCAGGTATTAAAATAGTCGGGCACAATATTAAAGGATTCGATCTACCATATATCATTAAGAAATCTATTCTACATGGTATTGAATTACCAAGACAATTACACTTACACAAAATGAAACCTTGGGAAAACTGTCTAGTAGACACATACGAAGTATGGAAAGCTGGTGGATGGTCAAGTGCTGCACTAGCTCATATATGTCTATTATTGGGAATTAAGAATCCTAAAGACGACATGCAGGCTGGAGAAGTCGGAGCTGCATTCTATGCTGGTAAAATAGAAGAGATCAAAAACTATTGCGAAGAAGATATTGAAGCTGCCGGTAGTTTAGTTTTAAAGTTTGCCAATATGCAACCGATTAGGTCTGCGTAAATTGTTAATAACTTTTTGAACAAAAGTTTTACCGTTTGAAAAATATTGTTTATATTTACATTATAAAATCAAAATAAATACTATGTACGAAAATGATTATAACGACTTCGAAGATAATTTCAACGAAGAAACTGAACAAGACGAAATAACACAGATTATGCAAGCGAACGAAGTAAAAGCAACTTACTATGATGTGATCGACCAACTGGTTAGAGCTAATTTCAAATCAATTGAAACGCAAGGAATTGACGTTCGACAAATGAAATTAACTAACTTAAACGCTAATCAACTAAAAGATACACTATCTTTTATGTTAGACTGGTTTGTTAAAACTGAAGAATACGAGAAATGTAAAACTATACAATCGTATCTCGAAGAACTAAAGGAGGCATAAGCTTCCTTTTTTTATGAGATACATATATTTTAAATAAGAAAATTATGGCAACAGAACCAAAATTATTAGAAGCGATGGCTGCACTCACGGCCCAACTGAAGCGAATCGCTGACGTTATTGAACGCGACCACAAGAAGAGTATAATTGAAATGCGAAAAGGACAGCTTAATAAAGACAAACATGAATTATTATCAAGTATTAGGAGTCCAAAAGACAGCAACACAGGAAGAGATTAAATCGGCTTACCGAAATCTTGCAAAACTCCACCATCCAGACCGGAATTTAAATAATCCAGGAGCTACTGATAAATTTCAACAGATCCAAACTGCGTACGAAACATTATCTGATCAAGCTAAGCGTGATCTATATGACGGAAAATCTACCTTTAAAGAGTTTAATTTTCAGGACATATTTAACCAATATGGTAATTGGTCTGGAGACTTTGACAAAAATTTCGGAACAAGAAAAGAATCTAAAGGAGCAGATGTTACTGTTAGAGCAACATTTACGATAGCAGAAGCTTATAATGGATGTACTAAAACTTTTGATTTTGGCCATGATTCGGTTAGAGTAGATTTTGGAAAAGGTATACATAATGGAATGGTATTGAAAGTATACGGTCGAGGAGATTACAATAGGTTTAATAGTAACGCTCAACGGGGAGACCTTATTATCAATATTAATATTAATCCAGATGATTCGTTAATTCTACAAGGAAGCGATATATGGGTAGATGCATACCTTCATTTTTATGATTTAATTTTAGGAGCCAATATTGAAGTAGAAATTCCATTTGGCAAATATAAAATAGACGTTCCAGCCAAAACAGCATCTGGTAGAGTATTGAGAATTCCAGGAAAAGGAATGCCAATATATAACAGTAAGAACAATGAGTATGGAAATCTAATGGTTAAAGTACATGCTAATTTTCATGGTCTAACAGAAGCACAGTTGGACTTAGTTAAAAAAATTAAAGAATTGGAATGACAGAAGATGATTTACCTTTAGATGACGATGGTTTTAGTTTTTTTAATAGTATTAAAAAAGCGTCACGAGAGAAAATGATGGACATGGTATATGATGCTATCGTTAATAAAACACAAGATGCACTTAAAAGTTCTTCGACACTAGAACAAAAAATTGAAGCAATAACTTTTATTATAAACTGGTTTGAGGCCAAGGAGGAATATGAGAAGTGTTTAGAACTTAAAAAAATAATAAAAGAATTAGAAGCATGTTAATAATAGAAGTTAAAAACGGAAATATAGAACAAGCGTTAAAACAGTATAAACGCAAAGTTATTAAAACAAAACAAATAAAAAACTTGCAAGATCGTCAACAATTTACTAAGAAATCAGTAGAGAAAAGAGATGAGTTTCGTAAAGCATCTTATGTCCAATCCCTTAGGACAAATGCAGAAAAAGAATCATAGAATACGTTAATATAGTTAACATTCCGGAGTATCCGGTAAATATATAATGTATAAAAAGATTTTTACCTGCGAATGAGTAATAATATTTCAAGCCGAGAAAAAGACAACGTGATGAGAGCAAGCTACTACACTCTCACCCGCAATTTCACGAAAACAGTGAATCGTTTCGTTGTGTTCCAAGAAGGAAAGGATCTTATTGAAATACCGCACAGCATGGGAGAACGCTCCAAATTTATAGAATTACTAATTGAATACTTTGAAACTCTAGAAGAGTATGAGAAGTGTGACACATTAATGAAACTCAAAGCTCTTGTCATAATGGCAGGAGATTAAACACAACAAAAACGAATGACAAGAAAAGCTACTAATACAAGGGTTAGCACAACTAGCACTGAGAATTCTCTAAACAGAATTTATTTAAAAGAATCACAACAAGGATACGTTGATACTATTCTTAAAAATCAGATTACATTTTGCTATGGACCTGCAGGTACTTCTAAAACTTTTTCAGCATGTTATGCTGCAATTAAATTACTTAGAGAAAAGAAAATCAAAAGAATTATCTTGACAAAGCCGATCCAAGAAGCTGGAGAAAAGCTAGGTTTCCTACCCGGTACAATTGATGAAAAGATTGCACCTTATATCAAGTCATTTACATCAAATATTGAAAAAATTATCGGATTCAGTGAAGCTCATAAATTACTAAGCAGCGGAGCTGTAGAATTTCAGCCTCTAGCTTATATGAGAGGAGATACATTTGACGATGCCATCATGATTCTAGACGAAGCTCAAAATGCTGATTATAAACAACTAATGTTATTCATTACTCGTATGGGAGAAGATAGCAAGGTTGTAATTGCCGGAGACGTTAGTCAATATGATATCGAAAGAAGCAAAGTTTCTCTACCTCAATTTATTGAACTGATGACTGGCGTTAAAGGGGTTGGAGTACATCAATTTGGTGAAAGCGATATTGTTCGTGCAGAAATCTTACAAGAGGTTGTACGCCGATATGAGAAGTGGAAGTACGACAATCATAAGTAATATTCCTAATAAACTTTTTAAAAAAAGCTCATATAATTTGTACATGTTTAACATAGACAAATTTATATGAGCTTTCATTCTTTTAAAAGAGCAATAACTCGAGCAAAGATTCGATTTATTAAAATCACCGGTGGTCGTTCTAGAATGTCCGAAGATACTAAATTCATTTATGCCATTGTTAGAGCGATGGTTAACCACCCTGATACGAAGTTCTTAACTGCGCCGATAAGTCAGACTTATTATCTTGAGAACAAGAAGCTAGACTATTTTATCGTGCTAGATCTCGAAAGTGTTAGAATTACTAATCACAAATTCTACGCATCAAAATCGGTAAATAGTTCTGATGGAGATAAAATGGTCGGTTACGTTAGAAGCCATATTGAAGACATTAGAAAAGAAATGGAGAAGGAGATATTCCAAAATCAACATGCTCTATATAAGAATATTTACGAAAATTTAAAAGCGTCAATCAACTAATTATGGGATTAATACAGTTAAAATCAAAGTACAATACCGAAGATAACTTAATTGAAGTTGGTGTCGACGAAGCAGGAAGAGGAGCATTAGCTGGACCAGTAACCGTTGCAGCATGTATCATGCCTTCAGACTTTTCTCATCCTTTGGTTAAAGATTCTAAATTGCTTTCAGAAGCTCAAAAGAAAACTGCGCATGAAATCATTTTAGAAAACGCAATAGCATATTCAGTCGTTCATATCGATATTAACCATATTGAAACTATGAATATCCTAAAGGCTACTCTATTTGGAATGAATCAGGCTCTTGAAAATGTTCAGGCTGAAGTTGATTTTGACTTTGTCTTAATCGATGGTGACCAATTCCACGGTTATAAAGATAAGAGTTACACCACTATTGTCGGTGGAGATAACAAATATACTTCTATTGCTGCCGCCTCGATTCTTGCTAAGGTTTCTAGAGATAATTTAATGAAATCTTTAAACGAAACCGAAGAGAACAAAGTATATGGATGGGGTTCGAATAAAGGATACGGAACCAAACAACATATTACTGCTATTCAAGAAGTTGGCCCATCTGTTGAGCATAGACCAAGTTTTATATCTCATTTGACTACAAAAACCGAGTCTTTATTTTGAGAGCATTAATTTATGGAATCTTCTTATTTTTACTTGGACAATCTCTTATTTGGTTTCAGACAAACGGTCAATTCCTTTGGACATGGTGCAAAAAGAATCCATTATTAATTGCTATAATCGGAGGTTCGACAATATCCTACATTTTTATAGAGGCTACTAGATTAATTGCAGAACATTACGATGGTCAATTATGGCCCGGTAGATTTATTGGCTTTACCATGGGTATGATTTCCTTTTCAATATTAACCTACTTCATGATGGATGAGGCTCTAAATGCCAAGACCCTAATCTGCTTGATACTCTCATTTATCATAATCTGCGTCCAGATCTTTTGGAAATAATGTTAATAACTTTTTTGAAAATAATTCACTCGGCATTTTTTTATGTCGAGTTTTTTGTTTATATTTACATATAACAAATTAACAATAACACAATGGCAACTCTTATTAAAACAGCAAAAGAAGCAGAAGTTAAAACTCCAATCAAAATTGGATCTAAAGTAACATTTATCGGTAATCTTCCTGGAGGATACCATGATAACTACTCAGGTTGGTCTAACCGAGGAGCAGTTTATGGTACAGTAATTAAAAAGTTTGTAGTTAACTGTCAGGTAATGACTAAAATCGGAGACATCTACAAGGTTGCCATCGAAGACGTAACGAACATAGAAGATTTATTTTAAAATTGTTAATAACTTTTTGAATAAAAGTTTTACCGATTGAAAAATAATGTTTATATTTACATATAACAAATTAAAACAATAACATGAATAAGCGATTAAAAAAAGGACAACATGGTTGGATCACTCAGGAAATCTTAGATTACGTATACTTTAATGGTGAAGTTTCTTATAAGGAAATGGACACTCATTACCAGACAATCTGCCAAGGAAAACCTGAATACACTAGAAGTAGTTCATTCAATCATCATTTAGTAAACTTAACAAATCCATCAGTTAGACGCAGATGTCGTAGGTATCTAGTCAAAGGTACTAATGGTAAATACACCGTTGGATATTCATTCTCGGCAACTGATCTTTATAAAACTAAATAATATGACTCAATTAGAACAATATCTAAACATGATTAGCGGAGACTATCAGTTAGATAAAAACCATCCTGAATATTGTGGATTCTTAAATGTCGATCCTTCTGATTCTGGAGAATTTACCACTATTGCCGTAGATATGGCATGCAACCCAAAGAAATATACAAATGCTCTCAACCGTGTTAATTTAGAATTAGAATCTGGTTCATGGGAAGAGGAAATGATTTTCGTAAAAAAATAAAACCAACTATGATAAACCTAATCAAAGACATTCTGTTTAAAAGAGAAATTCTTGGAGAACCTGTCGATTATCCAATTCCTGGTCAACCGAGAATAATGAAAACCACCGACTCTTTCAAGAAAATGGACTTTAATACATGGGCAATCCATATCCATACAACTGTTCGTGGCAAAAAATTTAAAAAATAATTGAACAAAAGTTTTTCTATGTCAAGAAAAATGTTTATATTTACATATAACAAATAAATAAAATGAAAAAAATCGAAGCATCAAACGTAAAAGCAAACGGACTATCAGGCTGCCATCCTTGGCCAGATACTAGTAAAATTAAACCAATCATAGAAACTGCAATCAGTGTCTATCGATTAAGGAATACTAACGAAGACATATTTAGAGAGATCGATGCAATCGCGCCTAACGGAGATTTCTATGCTGGTATGAGATTTTCTGATAATGATTCAGTTACAATGCGCGCCATGTCAGCCCTTAACGAAGCCGCATTTCAATTAACAGAAGATGTCGAAGAAGCGCATCAACTAATTTACGATTTTATTAACAACATCAACGGTAAGGACATGGATATTGTTATCCTAGATTCTTTAATGGATTGCGCTGGAGCTGACTATTGGTACAAATATGAGAAACAATGGGACTAATTCTTTATATAATTATTGGACTTATTATAGTAGTAGGTCCGTTCATACTAGACACTAGAATCTCTAAAATGCCCGATGATTCTAAATTCAAAAAGTGGTGGCGAAATAATGTTATTGGCGAATTTATAGACTAATGGAAAAAACAAGATTCGGATATTGCTGTATCAATCTAACCCTACAGCAGCAGAAAGGTATTACAATTGGCCGTGGTATGATTAAAAGAACCTTTGAACAAAAGGGTATAAGTTATGCTAGCGAGCTTGCTCTCAACAACGTCAGAGACCTCATCGAAATCATTAAATGGAATAATCAACACGGCGTCAAGCTGTACCGAATGTCTTCTGATATGATACCATGGATGTCCGAGTACGAGCTTAAAGACTTACCTGATTATGCTAAGATTTCTAATTTACTAAGAGGTGCTGGTAAAATTGCAGCCGATGCAGGTCAGCGGTTAACACTCCATCCTGGCCATTTTTGCGTAATTGCTAGTAAGAATCCAGATGTTGTTGCTCGTTCTATCAAAGAACTTAATCAGCATGGCGAAATCATGGATTTGATTGGCACTCCTAGGACTCCTTATGCTGCGATCAATATTCATATCAATACTACTGCAGAAGGTAAAGAAGATTCGATTCAGCGTTTTATCAAGGCATTCCATACTCTAGACGAATCAGTAAAAACCCGTCTTACCGTCGAAAATGATGATAAAAAGAATCAATACTCAATCGAAGATTTATGTAATATTCTTTCTCCTGCTACCGGTATTCCAATCGTATTTGACTACCACCACCATTGGTGCTACGACGATCCTATGCCAGAAAAAGATGCACTCCACCTCGCAGCCACTACTTGGCCAGAAGGTATTCGTCAGCTAGTTCATTATAGTTCATGTAAAAAACTTCACGAAGATTCTTCAGTTGTCAATCGTGCCCATGCCGATCATATCTACGAAAAGGTAAATTCTTATGGCTTGTCTATCGATGTCGATCTAGAAGCTAAAGCAAAAGACCTTGCTCTGTTCAGTTATCTAAAAAAATATGAAACAATTTTAGTCGATCAAATATAATTATCATAACAAATAAAAATTAGAATATGTCATCATTAAAGGTAGAAGCTTTATTCGCAAGATATGAAGCTCAAAAGAAAGAAGCACTAGCTACTATGGAAGTTTACTTTGGTAATTCAGTTGGTATTGGCGAGCATCCTCAAATCATTGATGAGATGGATAAACTAGTCAGAAAAGTAGACGAAGCAAACGGCCTAATTGCGACATTAGAAGTACTGTTTAAACAAAATACTCCTACTGACGAACAAAGTCAAACACCCAAGTCATAGTAACAGCTTCTTATGTTGGTTAGAGCCCTTCTTCGGAAGGGCTCTTTTTGTTTTAATGATATATAAAAAGAACTAAAATTTAAAATTATGAACTTATTTACAATCACTATTTTAGCAGCGTTACTCTATATCGTATATAGAATTACTGGCAAATTCGCTGATCGAAAGAACAGTACTGAAATCTTTATAGAAGAACTTAATGCAAAACACGAAAATGCTAAAGTTTCTACTCCTAAAGAAGTAAAAGAAAAGGTTATTAAAACCGATGCTCCAGTTGCTAAGCCTAAAAGAAAGTACAAAAAGAAGCCAAAGACTAATGATTAAATCGTTCAATCAATTCTTATTCGAAGCTGAAGACCGTTCTGCCGAACCTTCTAAAGAAACTTGGACTGAGTGGAACAAGTTAATTAATATGACTCCTGCTCAGATTAAGAACTTTAGAGAAGATGACGGTAAAGATGCTGGTTTAACAAGCAAAGAAGCTGAGGCAAATGACATCGACAGTGGAAAAGAATCCGCTGAAATGTTAATTAAGATGATCCCAACCGGAAAATCTTATTCTGATGCCGAAAAGAATTGGACCCCTACGATGTGGTTTTGGTGTGGCAAACAAGTTTCATTTAACAGTCGAATGATTGGAATGAAGAAGAATATGAAAGCACCCTATTTCTTCAGAGATGGAGAAATGACCAGATGGCTTAAGTCTTTATTAATATGGGGCCATTGCCCTGAAGGCTACACTATTGGCAAAACTCCAGAAAAGGACGGAAATTTGTAATATATACTTAATAATCAAAAAAAATTAAAAGAAATGAGATATAAATCATTTGATCAGTTTGTTTCCGAAATGGACCGCTCTGAAGAAATCGAAAAAGAAATTCAGGACGTAAGCACTCCAGAGCAATCTGATGTTGAAGATACTGAAACTGAAGCTGACAAAGTACAAACTAACGAAGCCGAAGAAACTCCAGCTGAAGAAGCTCCAGCCGAAGAAACTAAAGAAGAAGAAAAAGCTGAAGAAGTTTCTCAAATATTAGAGAAATGTTATGAAAGCGTTGTTGTTGAAGCTAAGGCTTGGGAAACAGACGCACATGACGATCATACTATAGAAGCTTATATGTGCGAAAATGCTGCTCTAGTTGCTGGTTTAGCTGCTAAAGCTTGTAAAGATTGTAAAGAAGAATATGGCGAAGAAGCTTACGAAGCAGCGCTTAATATGATTAAAGAAGCATTCTCTAATAAAATTGAAGAAATTAAAATAACAATGAATGGAGAAACTCCGGCAGATGCCGAAGAGAAGTCAGCAGACTAATAAAATCTATTTAAAATAAACTAAATCATGGATCTGAATATAATTATTCAGATCCATTTTTTATTTAATATGCCTAGAATCCCAATAGATAAGATATACATGCAGATCGCTTACCAAATCGCGAAACTGAGCTATGCTGAGCGTAGAAAAGTTGGCTGCATTATTGTAAAAGACGGTCAAATCATTAGTGTTGGGTACAATGGTACTCCCCATGGATTTGAGAATGAATGCGAAGAAGTTGAAACGAGACATTATGATAATCCAGATGCTGCTATGATGTTAGAAGATATGGGTTGGACGATGCCACATGATAATAGTTGTACTTGCCATAGATTTGTTACTAAGAGAGAAGTTCTACATGCTGAATCCAATGCGATCAGTAAATTAGCAAAATCAACAATTAGTTCAGTTGGAACTACTCTTTATACGACGACGATGCCTTGTTTTGATTGTTCTAAATTAATCATTCAGGCTGGAATAGTTGAGGTACATTATTGCGAAGATTATAGAGATACTAGCGGGGTCGATCTACTGACAAAAGCTGGAATTACTGTCTACCAGGACGTAGTTTGGAATAACGAATAAATATATTATATTAATATGGGATTTAACATAAGACACTATCCAGAGGATGTGACAATATTAGAAGATAAACTGAAGAACGAGGGTTCTCACTACTTTTACAACATGTATATTAAAAGAGTTGAGTGCTGGATGGGGTCAGAAAAAGGAAAACAATCAGAGAGATTTATAGAAAAATTCATGAAAAAATACAATGAATCTGATAAAGAATTCAATACTATCGAAGATTAGTAAATTAATAAAAATTAATCCTAAAAAAGAAATGAGCACAGAAGTTATAGAAAAAGAAACTAAGATTCCAGAGGTTAAAAGATTTCAATGGAAAAAGGGCGACGATTTTGGTAAGGTTGTAGAAGTTGAGTCAGAAGATAATGACTTTTTTATCTTTAAAGACGGATCAAGGATCTTTAAAAATCTTAGAAATGAATTCATGGAAGTTGTACACGATATTAACAATCTTCCATTTCCACCAGCAAACGAAATAATGTTAGGTTCTTCTCCACAACCGATAATCGAACCTACTAAACCAGTATCAATTCAACCGATTGTAAAACAGGTTGAAACTTCTCCATTAGAAAAATTAATTATCAAACTATCTTCAAAGAATATTGAAACGGTAGATATTAAGTTAAATATTAATCTACCAAAACATGAAGTTTTCTCAATGTTATTAGAAAACGGAGATGAGACTAAAGAAGAGATGCTAAATACTATTTCTACGGTAGTGACCTCTCAAATACAGATAGATAAACTTCAAAACTATATTAACCAAGAAGTACTAAAATTTTTAAACAATTATTATAATGACTAATAACGAAACACCCAACAGAAGACAACGCCGTGACATGTACAAGCGTGCCGGTTATTTAAAAGTAAAAAACATGTTTGGATTCGGATCACCTCAAGCTAGAGCATGGTACGACAAATGTGCTAAAGATGGTGAAATGATCCATGAACAAAACACCAAAAACGCGATGGATCAAATGGAGAATCAACTTCAAATTATTCTAGATCGTCAAAAAGAATTATGGGCTGAACTTGGCTACAATGCTGAAGAAATTCTTTTATTAGAGGAATCTTGGTCATTAATGGCAGTAAAGAATAAAGAAACTTATCGCGAAGATAAGAAAAAATCAAGAGAGCTTAGTGCAAAAGCTAGTCAATTAAGATTAGCTAGAAACAAATAACAACTATTTATGCAAGTCATCACCGTACAATTAGCCGATAACGGCGTTATAAAAAGCGTGGAAGAGGATAATGCCAACGCTGCTGGTGAAGGATATAGTTCAGTTGTTGTTTATGATTTCGAATCCGATAATGCTAGCGAAAATAAGATTAAATTTCTATATGAGATTTCTGAAGATTGCGGTTTAGAATTTGGAAGTACCAAGGATTCGGATCAAATAAAAATAATAAAGGATTGGGGAGACCATTATCAGCCTACCTTGGCTGAAATCGAAGCCAAAATTAATTCTTTTCAGAAAAGAATTAAAACGCTCGAATCCCTTCTTAAAAAATCATGAGTTTAATAATCGACTGCGTTTGGTCAGATCAACGAAGAGATTATGTTCGTTTCACAAAGGGAATAGAAATTGAATATAATACAATAATTGACCACTATGCTATTTCAAGCAAATTAGCAAAATCTTGTCCTTATGGAGAGGAACCGAACCCGTCGGTCGTTGGCCTTCATATTTTTAAAACTTTAGAAGCAGCACTAATCTTTCACACAGATCAAAGAATATTATACCTATTTAAAAACTTAGAACCAGTAACAGTCTCAAATCTCAAGGAGATCGTTACTGATTTCTATTATAGAGACTTTGAATTTAATTTAATAGTCCTATCAGAAACTAAAGAAATCGAAGACGACATATTAACTCAATTCGATAACATTGAATACTTAATAAATGATAAAGCATAAATTATTTACCAAAGGTGATAAAATCCATGCTCTGCTTTCTAATAAAAGATTTCCAAATATTCTATTTCCAGTAAGAGCAGTAATCTACGATGTCAAGTTCGATGAGAACATGCCAAAGTACATGCTCAAGATCGACAAAATGTTCGATGATATCGATTTTCTTAAACGATATTTCTTTGGCCTAACATTCGATGGAGGCTTTGACGGAAAACAAACTAAAATTAATTTAAGTAGAAAAGAATACTCCAAGATTGAAGATCTGGAGAGAGTATTTTCTGAAAAATGGGAGAGTTACATGTTTATGGTCGACTCTATCTTTTGTGTCAGAACCAAGATCGAACTAAACGAGCTATTTATAAACTTACATGACTTCTTTGTTGAAAAACATTTAAAGGAGTTATACGAGATGACCAACAGATCATCATATTCAAAGGGACAATATTACTATCATGTCAAGGATGAGTTCACGATAGCACTTGGCAAGTTCTTAGGCGAACGTCTTCCCGATCAAAAGAATTATTTTGATAAATTATTATATAGACCTGATTCGGTAGAATTAGATAAAATAGACAAGGGATAATGTTACAACCAAAGATTTCTATTATTATGCAGGCATATCTAGGAGACTATCCTGGATCACGAATAAATTCAGTTGATAAATTCATAAGGGCAGTTTCTAGTTTCAAGAATCAAACCTATGAAAATATAGAATTGATTATTGTCAGCGACGGATGTGAGATAGTTCATAAAACCTATATGGAACTATTTCAATCTGACCCTAAAATCAAATACGCATTCGTCGATAAAAAAGGAATTCCAAATATGTATGAACTTGTTGATGGTAAAAAATATTACCGCGGAGTTCCTAGACAAGTTGGAATTACCCTAGCCGGCGGAGACTTAATAACTTACATGGACTCTGATGATTTCCTACTCTCGAATCATTGTCAATTAATAGTACAGGAATTTAATAAAACGCCAAATCTAGATTTTTATACAAATGCATCATGGTATGATAATGTAATTGCTACTTGGCCTGAAACCCCTTCAATGTATGCGACAAACCACCATGAATTATATAAAATCAAAGGTCTTGATAGCGAATGGGTTATTAGTGCGATGAAACCTGGAATGCTGACTATGGCTCCATGGCTTTTTATCCATAAAAATGTCGATGATATTAAATGGAGAGATACCACAGAAACCAGCGAAGATATTGATTTTAATACGCGATTCAGAAAAAAGTACAAAGTTGGAATCCAGATAAATATACCATCATATATTAGATGCCATTATTCCGAGCTCTGGGATTATTAGAGAAAGAGTATGTTCGTGTATTATGAATATATAAGATAGGTAGATACTGCCTATTAAAAAAAGATGGAATTTAATGCCTAAAATAGTAGATTCACTTATTAAAACCGCGCAGGATACGTATGAGAGAGCATATAATATTGGAAAAGATCCTAAAAAGGCTTCGAAGCCAGCGGGTGCGGTAAAAAGAAAACATACAATTGTTGACAGTAAAGATGCGACAAAAACAACCTATGGATCTAACGATTTGCCAGCTGATGTTTTAAAATCAGAGAATACAACTAGTCCTATTGAGCCAATTACAAACTTTGGTAAGAGTTCGAACTTTGCAAATACCGAAAACAATCCATTTAATTTTGATAAAAAATTAGTAGAAGACGGTTTTGGAATTCCTGGGGATAATAAGATGTATACTAATAATTCAGTAGAGTCATATAAGTTTAAACCACCTGGAGACTCTAAAGAGACTTTTGAAAAGGATAAAAAAACTGGAAAGAAAGTACTTGTAAAGTCTGAAAAAGGTCCAGATGGACCAGAAATATCAGAAGGTAAACTACCATACTCTTCATTTAACAGATACACTTTAATGAAATATCGAGGTACTCCATTGACTGGAATCCGGGCAAAAGCCGCGTTAAATGAAGGAGAATATAATCTAATCGATATAACTACTATAATTGAACCTACTATTACTAATATTATTGAACGTTCGAAGGAAGTAAAAGGTAATTTAGGTTATCAGTATGATTATGCTGATTTTGCAATGTGTAAATATCTAGGTAAAATACCAAACAATTATTTGATTACTCTTAGAAGATTTCCATTTCCAGTAGAGGATGATATTATTACACCAGCTACAATTGGATCAGATGGAAAACTTAACGAAACGAAAAGTCCAGATATAGCAAGAGCGGTAACTTGGATGTCAGAAGCTACCGGAAACTCTTTAAATGAAATACTTTCACTAAATTATAGTTATGATTGGGCTGAACAAAAGGCAGATGTTCAAGAGGTTACTTCAAATAATAGTAATGATTCTGGTGGATCTTTTGGTAGAGGATTATTAAGTACTGCGGTAGGTAAAGCATTTACCTCTGCAGGTCAAGGTATTGGTAATTCAAGAGGAGTAGAAGCAGCCGGTTCAGGCTTTGATCCATTAAAAGGTACATATCCAAATCATATATTTGGACCTTATAATAAGATTACTACTATGTTAACTAGAGGTCCGGACGGATTAAAATTTGAAAAAGAGTTTACTATTAAATTTCATTATGAAATGAAAGGACTATTTGGTGCAAACCCAAAAGTCTTGTTTATGGATCAATTAGCAAACATTTTAGCTCTAACTTATTCTACTGCTCCGTTCTGGGGAGGAGAAGTTAGATATTTAGGTAGTGGTTCAGTTGGTAAACCGTTTGGTAATGCAGCATTATTACAAGCAGGAAATTACGGAGGATTTTTAAAATCGGTAATGACAGACTTGCAAGGAATGGCAACGAATATAGTTGATGACATTAAGAAAAACGGGTTAGGCGGATCTAACCTAGCAAAAAACTTAATAGGTGGTGCGTTACAAGATTTATTTAATTCGCCCCAAGCTCCTATGGTAGCAAACGCGCTATTAACAGGAGACGCCACTGGACAATGGCACATAACGGTTGGAAATCCTTTAAATCCTATGATGGTTATGGGTAACTTATGTTGCACTGGAACTAAAGTATCTTTTAAAGGTGGTAATAGTGTTCAAGATTTTCCAGAAGAAATGGAAGTAGAAATCACCCTAAAACCTGGAAGACCAAGAGATAAAACCGACATTGAAAGTATGTTTAATGCCGGAAGAGGTAGATTCTATCTTAAACCACACGATGGTGTTAATATTAATAAAACAAGAGACGTATCGGGATATGGCGAAAAAACTTCATCTGCAGTTAACCTTAATGGTGAAGGAAATCCTGCTGGAGAAATCGATAACGCGTTCAGAAAATTTGCAGCTGACTAATGAAAACATTAAAAAACAAGAAAATTTCAGAGATTGATGATAAAATCATCATGACTGAACCAACATTATTATTCCCAGATTATATACAAATATCGCGCGTTTTTAACGTGGAAGAATATTATGCCGGAAGAATCGATCTTATTTCATTAAATGTTTATAATTCTGCTGATTATGTCGATCAGCTTTTAAAATTTAATGGTATTTCAAATCCATTTTCAATAGCTGAAGGAGATATTCTCTATATTCCACCGATGGATGTTTTACAAAAAACATTTAAAAAACCAGGGATCGGAATGTCAGAATCAAATGTTGTCAGAGACAGGTTTGTTGAAACTAAAAGACTTCCTATACAAGATCAGAATAGATTAGATTATCTTAAGAGAAAAGCTGCGTTAAAACCTAACGGTGCTAAAGAAATCCTACCTCCTAATGTTTTACAAACAGATCAAAAAAACGTCATTATTGAAAACGGAAAATTAATAGTTGGTGCTGCCTTACCTTCTTCGGCGGATAGAACCACTGCTCTGTTGACTTCTAACAAGGCTTTTCCAGGAGAAATACAAAAGATTAATACAATTAACAATACAAATAAAGACGCTTAATGGCAAGTGATTTAGATAGACATATACTCGTAATTACTGAACCAACTTTAAAATTGGATCCGATGGTTTATGATTCTGGAAAAGAAGAAGAACCAGGTGGAATTAAAATATCTAAGGAAAATGGTGGAATTACACCTGCTATTAGAATTAATGAAATTGATTTACAACAATTTGACATTAACACTCTTTCAATAGATATGTCAGGATTTATTCCTGAAGTATATCTTACATTTATGGACACTAATAACTATTTTAAAGGAGATTCTATTCCAAGAGATGGTGATGTTGTAAGTGTTAGGCTAGCTTCTAGACAAACTGATGTCTTTAAAGATATTAGAATGGATTTTGATATTATTAATTGTAGTGCAAATGCTGCACCCGAGGGTGGTCAAAATCCGCAATCATTACCAGGAGGAGAATACAGAATATCTGGAAGATTAAAAATACCAAAACTTTATGCTGAAGAATCTAAAGGTTATGGTAAGAAAACTTCATTAGATCATTTAGAAGAAATTGCAACTGAATTAAAATTAGGATTTGCTACTAACATTGACAAGACAGATGATGAAATGTCAAGATTTTGCCCATACATTTCAAAGGCAAAATTTATAGAAGATATTGTAAAGCATGGTTATATCGATGATGAGAGCTTTGTTGTATGTAGAGTTGATCCATATTACCATTTGAATTACGTTGATCTAAATAAAGTTTTTAATTCTAAAAATGATTTAGAATTAAGCTACTTTTCAAAGTTACAAGAGGATTTTAATAAGAATCCGGGTGATGACGATAGCGCTAACGTAATTAAAGGTCCTTTGTTAATTACAAATCATCCTGAATATCAAGCTAGTCCGAAATTCTTTGAATCATTTAAAGTAATTAACGAGTCTGGTGAAAAAACAGCACGGATGGGTTATAAAATCAAAATGCAATATTTTGAAAACGATAGTGATGAGGGTCTAGTTTCTTTTGATATTGAATCGATGGCTAGTAAAAAAATGTCTGACATTGAAGAACCTCTAAGAGGTCGTAGAAAAGATGGTGGAGGAAAAGAAGACGATACTAGATTTGAAGACGAAGTTAAACAGAAATATGTAGGTAGGATTGATGCTGATAAAACTCATGGCAATATGAGTATTCACCATTATTATGCAGCGATTCAAAATAAAATGAATTATAATGAGTCTACCAAAATTAAAATGGAAGTAACTCTAGATCAGATTAATCCAAGTATCTACATGTATATGAAGATTCCTGTTTTTGTTGTAGCCTATAATGATACTGAAGTTGCTAGATTAAAATCATTGAAAGAAAAGAAAAAAGAAAAAGGGTTTGCAACAGTTGGTGAAGAATATGGAGAAGATTTTGAAGCTGAAAGTGAAGGTAAGATAGCAATGGATGAATTTCACACTGGATATTATGTTGTAGAAGATATTAAATATATGTATGATTCTGATACCGGCGCAGGAATCCAACAGAAAATAACTCTTTTAAGAAGAGAATGGCCTAGTAAGCTTAACACAATAAACTAATTTTTAAAAACAATATATAACACATGTCAGCATTCATAGATTTACCATCGTTTAGAAAATCAGGTCTCTTTAAAAAAGGAGACATTACGGGTACTGACATGTCTGCATATCAAGATCCTACATATCTTTCATTTACACTATTATTTGATATGCAACTAACTTCTCCACTATTTAATGGAGAGGCTGCTGGTTTTATGAAAAAACATTTAGTTAATCAAAATCCTGCAAAGTATCAACATAAATTAGATTCTTTATTAGCCTTTAAAGAGGCTTTATATAAAATTAATTCTGAAATGCCGTGGCATTGGCAATCTCTTGCTGGAGTTGAAAGAATGGTTCAATTTACTCCTGAAAATCCTTTCTTTGGAGGTGACGATGCTAAGTTAACTATCGGTTGTTTAGAGACTATTAATTTAAATATCTCAGGTCTAATGCAATTATATCGTAAAGCCGTATGGGATGAATCTAATTGGCGTTATATTCTACCTCCTAATTTAAGAAAATTTACAATGTATTTGTTTATTTCAGATGTTAGAGGTTTATATGATAATTCAGCTGCCGGTGTATTAACCGGAGAAAACTTAAGACCTTTCTTTATGTTTGAACTTAGATTTTGCGAATTCGATATGATTAGCGGTAATAAGGCACTAGCTGATTTATCAGCAGCAGCTCCAGAAGCAGCAACAAATGAGATTATAATTAACTACAATAGAGTATATCGAGTTGATGCAAGAGCCCTTAACGGTGCAATATTTCAATCTAAAGATATTTCAAAGAAAGATGCAACACAAAATATAGTTGCTGAAAAAGAAACTATTGTTCCAGTCCTTGAACTAGAAAATAAGTACAACGATCTTGATAGAAGGCAAATGGATCCAGAAGCTGGTTTAGATCCAGATACTGCTAAGGAAATAGCAGAACTAGAAGCTGGTATGAGCGCAGCTGATCCAGCGCAGGCTCAAAAATTATCGATGAAGCAGAATTTAGCTAAGGGAATGAAAAACCTTAAGAATAAAGCTAAAGATAAACTAAAAGAAACTGGTAAAAGAGCAACTGAAGATTTAACTAGAATGGCTAAGTTTAAAGCCGAAGAGGCTGAAATTGAAGCACGTAGACTAGTTAATCGTAGAATTCCAACATTAGAAAATATTTACGGAAAGGCTATAAGAGCATTAGATGCCGCAACTGATATTAAAAAAATATCTGCTGCAATAGAAAGTACTGTTGGTAGGAACGTTCATTTTCTAAATGGAACTCCTTTAGTTGACGTCTTAAATAAAGCAAATCGAGACGCTTTGATTAATATAGGAAACGTATATAAAAGATAATACATGGCAACAATCGACGAAATAGGAAATGATAACATTAGGGATACCCATTGGCTCGGTAAAGTTGTTGATAACAAAGACCCATTAAAAAATGGAAGATGTAAAGTTCTTGTCTTTGGTAAATTCGATAATGTACCACCTGCTGATATTCCTTGGGCTGCTTGCGGAAACAGAGGCACTGTAGGTGCTCATGCAATTCCAAATGTTGATGACGTTGTTTCTGTTCGTTTTGATAATGGTAACTTATACCATCCTGAATATTTCTATCAGGTCAATCAACGTAAAATTTTAAAATCAGAGGTTTTAGATGCCTTGTCAGAAGATGAAGCACAACAAACTATCTCATTAGTCTACGATGAAGTACGTGGCATCAGAATCTATCATTCTCCTAAAGATGGTATAATTATCACAAAAGGTAAGGGTGCCAAGGAGAGACCCCTAATACAAATCGATGAGAAGAACAATATCAAAATCAGCACAGATACTAAAATCTTTTTAGATGCTGGTAATGTTTATTTGTCAAATACTGGAGAGGCATCAGAAGATACTAAAGAACCTGCAGTTAGGGGTAAATCATTAGAAAAATTCTTAGAATCATTTAAGTCTGAATATAATTCGCATACACATCCTACTCCTACCGGTCCAAGTGGACCTCCTGTTAAACCATGGGCTCCAGTACATAAGCCATATCAGCAAGAAGGTAAATAATTAGGATAAATATCTTATAAAATATAACATTATGCCTGCACAGTGGCCACTATTTATAAATAACGTATCATCAAAACTAGCAAGTCGATCTTCTAAAGGAGCAGATGACTTTGGTACGTTTGTGGCAAACGAATATTTTAATGCAGTCAAAACCGCACAAACCCCATTTGGAAATCTTCATAGTTCTGGACAAAAGACGATATTAGAAATTGGATTCAAAAAAGCATTCAATGATTTATTTAAATCCTTAGCTCCTACATTAGAAGATAAGATTAAAGATGGGAATTATGCTGACTTATTAGAAGGACTACCAATTCCAAAGAAATACGATGCAGCAGCTGAATTTAGAAAATGGGTTGTTAGTAAGGGTGATAAATTACCAGACACTAACTTCTATGAATTCTTTCCCCCTAAACCAGAACCAGCAAAACCAATTGGAACACCACCTGAATTAACAAGTGCTGACATTTTCGGAGCAGCAATAGAAAAAGATCAACCAATCTTAACTTTCACCGGTAAAAGCGGTGTAGCGCCTTACATATTTACATATACTTTAAACGATGGAGAACCGGTTCAACTTACTTCTGACGAATTTGGATTTGTAAAAATGTATGTTCCTTCTGACGTTCCCGGAAAATTAAAATATACTTTAATAAATGTAGTTGATTCTGCATTTCCAGATACTCAACATAAATTAAATCAAACTGTTGAAATTAATATTCCAACAGATGCAACTAAACCACCTGAAGTTATTAATGGAGCTGTAAAGCCAAAATTAGTTTTAACAGAAGATGAGAAACTTGAATTGATTGTTAAAAGAGTTTTATACCAAAATGACGGCAATATTAAATTTGTAAGATTTTTGACTAGATTTTCATTAGGATACGAAAAAGAATACGGTAAAAAGGTAGGAGACGAATGTGCTAGAATACTTGGTGTTACTGATAGAAAAACTATAGTAAGTCAGATCACTACAAAATATACTAATATTTATAATACCAAGTCTAAGGTGCCTACTCTACAGACAGCATACTCTATTAATAAAGAATACGAATTATTAATTGCTAATGAAAGATATGCTCTTGAAACTTCATTAGTTTCTTTTTTATCAAAAAAAGACGCTATCATACAATCAGAATCAGACGCTGAATATCTTCGCGTGAATTCAAATCTTAAAACTACTTTAAAGAATCCTCTAAATAAAAAAATTATTCAATTAGAACATTTAGATGACAAAGAAGTATGGCCAACTTGGTTGACGGATTTTCTTATTTGTAAACTATGTTATGTAAAAGGTATCGATGATGTTACCCAAAATACGCATGATAAAGCAACGACACCTAATGAGAATGATAGAATTGAAGCAAAAAGGAAACTCTATAAGGTAGATCGAGATAAGTATCATGCTCTGCAAAAACAATGGATTGATGAACTTGCAGTTTCCGAAAAGAAGGATGCCGATCCAGAAGATGGAAAGGATGATCCTTACGATACTATGGCAAGCGCAATAATTAATTATTGGATGAGTTGCGCCGTTGCACCATTTAAATCTGCTCCTCCGGTTCCACCATGCTTGATACCTACGCCAGGTACTTATATACCTCTATATTATGGAAGTAAAAAGGCTTTAGCAAAGGATCTTAGAAGAGCATGGAATACTGGTAAATTAGCAAAAGTTGAGCCACTATTACAACCAGCAACCAAAGCAGTTGCAGCAGCAGTTGCAGCAGCTTGTGCAAAACACATCTTACAATTAAAATTCATATACATGGGACAGATACCGACGCCAGGTGGTCCTGTTCCGATGATTGGTTTCGTGCCAACTGCTTTTTAAATTCGATATATAACTCATAATTCACTTTTAATTTAAACAAACAAATGCTACAAGAATTAGTACAAAAACAAGACCTAATCCAAAAAACAACAAAAGAGTTGCCGACCCAAGGATTAGAAGATTTCGATTGGGATGCACACACCGAAGGCTGTCCTAGCCGAATGAGAAAAGGAAATCCACACGTTAAAGTACCACATGGTGTTAAAGTTTATTCTTTAGCAAAAGATGCTCAGCAAATGTATCACATGTATGAAGGCTCATTAGAGAAATTTATATCTAAAGTTGCGAATGGCGACCACTTAGTTGGTAAAATATATTCAATGGATTCAAGATGGGCAACTATTGATGTTGGTCACAGAGAATTAATCTACATCGATCTAGATCGAGAATCTCCTGCTTTTAAAGAGTTGATTCAAAAAGATAAAGAATTTACTGTTAAAATTATCGATGATAGTTCAAGCAAAGGATTCTGCCTTGGTTCTGTAACTGAAGGAACTAAACAAGCAATCATTAATGATTTAATGGCAGCTGCTGAAACCAAAAGCACAGCATACGCTGGAAGGATTGATAAGATGATTCCAGGTGGAGGTTACATGGTAACAGTACAAGGTATCGAGTGTTTCATGCCAGGATCTTTAGCAGGTATTAATAAACTAGCTAACTTTGAATCTATAATCGGAACGGACATGTATGTTGTTCCAGTTTCATTCTCGCCAGAAAAAGGTACAATTGTAGTTTCACATCGCGCATATTTACAAGCAATGATTCCTCAACATATTGAAGAACTTAGAGCAAATATGGAGAAGGAACAAGAAGGTTATGTAACTGGTTCGACTAAATACGGAGTATTTGTTGAATTTAATGGTTGCTTAACTGGTATGATTCACATCAATGATTTATCTACCGAAACAGCAGAACTTTATGCTAAGGGTAATTTAAATCCAGGAACTCCAGTTACATTCTTTGTTAAAGATATTATATCAACTACAAAAATAACATTGACTCAGAAAACTGATTCTAATGTTAATCCGTGGAGTGGAGCATCTAGTAGATATACTGTACCTCAAGAAGTTCAAGGAACTGTTAGATCTATTAAAGATTACGGTTTATTTATTGAAATCGAGGAAGGAATTACTGGACTTTTACATTCTAGCGAATTAGAAGGAATTAATATTCAAGATATTAAAAAGGGAGATCCAATAACTGTAGTGATTACTAGAATCGAAGAAGAAACGAGGAAGGTATTTCTAAAGTTAGTTTAAATCTTAACAGGATATATATAGTGAACATAACTATATAAATCCAGTAAATGATTAACCTAAGTGATTCAGAGATTCTTCAAAAAGGTCTCGTAGGAGTAGAATTCGAATTCTATGCAAATGTAAGTCTAGAAGAAACAACTAAGCAATTAGCTGAGGTTCTAGGCAAGAAGATTAGAATCGAGAAGAAACATCATAGTGAATTTGCTCCAAATCAAAAGGAGTTTAAGATAGAACCTGATATGAGTGGAGGCGCCGGACTAATGGAATTAGTTACTGGCGCCTTGCCTTATTCAGAGGCTAGAATGATTATAATTAAAGTATGTGATTGGATTAATAAAAATGGTTATACTTCTGACCGTTCATCGATCCATCTTAACTTAAGTTTTGATCCTAAATTAACTGGAAACAAATACCAAATTTCCAGAATGAGTCCTCTTAAATTTATTTTAGATTTTAAGGAGGAGCAGGTTTGGAAAGCTTTTCCAATGAGAAAAGATTCAGCGTACGCAAAGTCAATTAAATTTATTTTGCCTAGAACTGAAACATATATCTACGACGGGAACCATATTAATCAAACTAATTTTATATTCCCTCAATCAAAGTATTACGGTGTAAACTTTGAAAAATTACCAAAGAATTATTTAGAGTTTAGATATTTAGGAGGAGAAGATTGGCATAAAAAACAATCAAAAATCTTAAATTTATTAGATTCATTCCTATTACAATTATGGAACACTTCGACAGGCGAAGGGTTCTCTAGTAATAATAAACTTGAACTAAAAAGAATCTTAACAAACAATAAAAAAATTATCAACTCTAGACTTGATTGGAGAAACATCAATAAAGGCTGGAAAGATATTACTTTACAGATCGATTTAAATGACGATCCGAATATTATTGACATCTACTGGCCTCAAATTAAAGACCGTGTTGTCCACTTGTTCACCAATGGCCAATTAGATAAGGGACATATTAACTATGATTCCGATACTGGAAGAATCCAGGTTGAAGGCGGTAACCTACCCTATTGTTTCGATATTATGAACTACGAGTTTATAAAATGTAATATAATGGGAGAACTTACACAATGCGACATATTCCAGTCAGATGTAAAATCAGCAAATTTATTATCATGTAATTTATATCAAGGAACTCAAGTAAACGGTTCTAAAATAGGTTCATGCTATGTTAACAAAAGCTGTGTTTCAACAAACTGTTACGTTCATGGAATCGATGGAGTATACAGTGGTAGAATGAATAATGGAATCTTTAGAGAAGGAAAGTATACTAAAGAAGCTATTTTTAAAGATACTGAAATTATTGATTCAACAAAAATATAATTTAAAAGATGAGTGATATTTATCAAGGTACCGATTCAGGACTTACTACACCACCTTCATGGTCAAGTACATGTTATACTAATTTTATCAATCTGTTAGCAGACGATATTAGTGGGTCTTGTATGATTCCAATGAACTTACCGAGAAAAGAAGTTCAAAATATAGTGGAAAGAGCCAAGAAATGGTTTTATAAGAATTACGAATATTCTGTGAGAACGACTTTCATAGGAATTCCAGTTTCTGTATTTCAAACCCCATACTTTAAAAGAACAAGAAGTATTACCCTTCCAAAAGAAGATATAACATCTGGTGGTGGAGAGATATTTTCAGTTTATGGAGTATATCCTACTGGATCTAGATTCGGAGCTGGTACTTCAGTAACATTTACAACTGGAGATTTTGCTATGGAAAAAATGTTATATGGTGGTTTATATGGAGGTAGTGGAACGGTTTCTGGTGCTGAGAACCTACAATATTATGTAATTAATGAAAGTTACTTCGATTTAACTAGAAGCATTCTAGACAATCCAACTGGATTTCATTATAGTCAATTAACACACGAACTTAGATTCACTGGCGAAGTTCCTATAAAAGATACTATTATCGAATGCTACGAAACAGTGCCACAATGTGCATTGTTTGACGATGAGGCATTCTTTAGATACTGTGCAGCTAAGATTAAAATCTCATTAGGAAGCAAAATGGGAATCTTTAATTTTAATCTTCCAGGAAATATTCAAATAAACGCAGACGCAATTCAATCTTTAGGAGAATCAGAATTAGAAGCAGTAATTGAAGAAATCAAAGGCGACGAAGGAGTTGACTGGATGATGCACTCATAAAAACACGATAAATACTAAATGGAATTGTATATTAAGACTAACGGAGACCCAAACTATGACCCAACAAAATTGCAGTCTGATAGCAGAATTGCGACTCTGTTGGCTCAAATTGACGTTATTCTTTTTACAAGAAGAGGAGAAGTATTAGGAGAACCTGGACTTGGATGTAATCTTGAAGATTTAGTTTACGGTCTTAGTTATAATGACATTCAAATAAAAAACGAAATCGAAGAACAACTAGGACGTTATGTGCCACTAGCGAGGATAATGAATGTAACAGTTGATGTTGAATTTGATACATCCTCGAACGATAGAGATGCGATATTCATTAATATTAATATTGATGGTGGCAGAGAAACAGTTCAAGTTGCAATATAAACATAGTATAAGATGACAAATTTAACCTTTTTACAAAAAACCAGAATCCAAGCTAGCGAATTACTAGTCGATACTAAAACCTATATGGGTAGACTCTACTCAAGATTAGGTGAAGTATTTACGCCGGCTTCTCCGTTTTTTCAAATCATAACCGTATTGACGGAATTATCAGAATTGATATTCTTCTACATTGAAGACTCTACGGTTGAACAAAATATCATAACCGCGCAACAGCCAGAATCTATTTATGGTCTTGCTAGATTAACGGGACATGATGCATTTAGAGGTTCTTCAGCAATTGGAGAAATTCGCATTAGATTAAATACTTCAGCAAATTCTGAAATTGCAGGAGATGCCATTAATATTTCAGCAAATTCGGTTATTAAAGCAAACGGAAACGGATTAGAATATATTTTAAGAACAAATAACGATCAATTTAGAATTGAGAAATCTAATTTTAATTATATTAGGATTCCAATTATACAAGGTTCACACGAATCTCAAACATTAACAGCTACCGGAGGGGCTCTACAATCTTTTAATATTAATACTAAGGGTTACACAGACCATTACGCTACAAGAGTATCGGTTAATGGTGAATTATGGACAAGACACGAAACTTTATATGATATGATGCCAACCACCAAAGGTTACCTTATAAAAACAGGTATTAGTGGAGGTTTAGATTTGTATTTTGGAAATGGTAGTTTTGGAATGATGCCATCTTCAGGAGCTTCAATAATAATAGAATATATCGTGCATGGTGGAGAAGCAGGAAATCTCATTGACGCAAAAGACCTTACTTTTAAATTTCAATCAGAAGGAACAGATTCAACTGGTCAGACATATGACCTAAATAAAATATTAGAGCTTGAATGCAGTTTAGCGCCTAAAATGGGAGCTTACCCAGAAACTATCAAGACAACTAAATTAATTGCACCACTCGCTAGTAAATCTTTTGTGTTGGCTCACCCTGACAATTATGAATATTTCCTATCAAGATACGGTTTATTTTCATACCTTGATGCCTATAATACAACTGATGATGGTTATTTAGATGATGACAATATTATTTACTTATTTATGCTGCCAAATACTAAAAAGAAATTAACAAAAAATAAAGATTATTTTAGTCTAGATATTAATGAGTTCTTCTTTTCTTCAGATGAGAAGAATGGAATACTTGGTTTGCTAGAAAATTCTGGCCAGCAGATGGTTACAACGGAAGTTCAAATCGTGGAGCCAATTGCTAAGTATTATAGAATGGATATTAAGATCAGATATTTCGAAGGATATTCAAAAACAAATATTTTTACCGAGATTAGAGCAAAAGTTTCTGATTATCTAATGAATATTACAAGAAGAGATCGTTTACCAAAATCAGATTTGATTGCGATTATTGAAGGCGTTGATGGAGTCGATTCAGTAAATATTAGATTCGTTTCGGAAACTGAAGAAACCGCTAGAAAAAATGGATATTACACATCAACAACTACAACAGTAACTCCTTCTACTCCGACTTTAGAAACTATTGGAAATGGAAAACAGAAATTTGTATTCTTTAAAAGAAATACAACAACCGCAAATGTTAATTTTGCTCCAGGAGCTCCGCTTCCTGAATCAGTAATAGGATTAGATTCTTTTGGAGATATTATTCTTGGCAAACAAGAAGTTGCAATGTTTAGAGGTGGTTGGAAAGATCAAACTGGAATCGTGGTACCGGATGATGCAAGAACTGGAGAAATGGCGGCATTATCAGTTTATTTTGATGAACCACCAGTACAGAACACAATATACTCTACGATACAAACTCAAAATAGAAAATCAATGTAATGGCTAAAGAACAAATAAATTTATTTGACGGTTTATTTTCAGCAGGTTATGAAAGTATTTATGACTTTCAAGTTCAAACCGCTGATAATAGAAAAAACCTAGGCCATGACTTTAGAACAAGCATACTTACAAAATCGCTATCAAATGCTCTATTAAGAAATGAGTATATTGGCGATTTTATTATATTACTACAAGACGTTATCGTTAAATATGTAGATGCTGTAACGCATCTAAAAATATATAAGAACTACACTGTTAGTAAAAATTATACTAAAATAAGATAACAAATGGGAAAATATTCAAATCTCAGATTTTTTAATGGTGCATCACATGAATTAAATTTTAATTATGATTCAGTATCCGAGTCGTGGGACGGAATCATATATGCTCCAAAAGTTTCTGTTGGTTTGTATGAGACTGTTAATCTTTTTATTCTTGAAGAAGTTTATAAACAATTAGGAGGATCTGAATATGTTTTACCTATTTCAGAAAATGCAACTTCAAGAAAGATAAAATTTGAATTTGAAGATAACGAAAGTTACAAAGGCGATATATTTTTATACAACACTGCTTTAGATTCGAATGGTAACTTTATTATAAATCAAGCAACTTCTCAAACAGAGGAAATGCAAGCCTATTCTACTAGCACTGGAACCTTTACATACGTAAACTATAATACGACTGAAGCCAATCCGAATACTGGTAATATTTATAAGGTAATTCCTAGTAATGTTTCACCAGAAGCACTACATTGTAGAATTGCCCTGATGTCAGAAGAGGAGAAAATCCATATCAAACTTTTAAATATTTACGAAGTTGGAGCAGATGGAAAAAACTCTCATCGAATAGCAACTATTAAAATATACGGAGAGACTGAAGGAGAAGACGAGAGATTAACAATACTTTTAAATAACTTAGGAATGTCCTTCCATGAAGAAGATTTCCTAATTTTTAAATCTAGCGATGTTAACGAACTTAAAGTCGATCACCTCTTATTAAATGAAAAGAGAAAAGAACTTTTATTAGAAGGTCACAATATCAAACCGTTTATCGGTACTTATAAGGCTATTATCAATGCGATCAAATTCTTCGGGTATAATAATATTAAACTTAAAGAATATTGGTTAAATATTGATGAACAATCTGCTGGTTTTGGTAAACTAAGGGCAGTTGCGGTAGCAGATCCTAATGCATCTGGATATTTAGTAAAGAAAAACGATGCGATTGAATTACCTAATTCTAATTTAAAGAAAACTTCAAGATTCTCGTTAGTTTATAAATTAAACGAACCAGATGGCGGTGTTGATGAGTGGGATATTCCTACCGTTAAAGAGTCTTTTGACTTTACACCAGAAGAAATCTTAGTAAAATTATACGGACTTAAAAGAAGATTACAAAAAGACTATTTACCTTTACAGTCAAAAATTGTCGATATTACTGGAGAAGGAGACTTCTTTACTCAATTTAGTCAAAACGTCTGGAACGACCAACACCTTATTCAAGTTCAAAATTCTGGAACCAAAGTAGATTTTACAGTATTTCCAGAAAGAAGGTTATACATTGAAGATTTACGTTTAGTAAGTCAAGATTTAGCAGACAATACTGCTGGATTTCCAATAAGTGGGCAAGCTGCTGTAATTACTGAAGTTGAGGACTTTTATGAGACATATCACGATCAAGAATTAAATACATTTACAACCTTGTCTAACGTTCCGATCGGATGTCCAGTTGTGTTAGAATGTAATACATTGACAGATGATTGGAATGATTGCGCATTCACATGGAACGATGTTGATTTTGCTGCAAATGATTATACTGGAATAGCTTCATCTCTATACACTTGGAATACTCTTTGGAAAAAAGACGTATATGAAGCTGAATGGGTAATTAATGGTCCTAGAGGATATTCATATATTAGCAGAGGTCTTGTAGATGATTATAGAAAAATGTTGTTAGTTCTTCCGAATACTGGAACATATGATATTGTTTTAAATTTATATGATTTATACAATGCACGTTCTTACAGAAGAAAAACTGATATTGTAGTACATAATAAAGCAGTTGAACTTTACGGATTCTATTCATTTAAACCAGAAATAGATCAATGGAATCTACATGATTTACCATGGAATAAATCTGGAGGATATTATGATGAGCCTCAAGATAGTTACAACGACATACAAGAACTAATCGGATCTTGGTACCTTACTTTTGACCGCGCCAATTACCCACATGATACTTTAGATGGATTAAATTTCTCTACCGTTTCAAGATATTTAGATCTAACTACATCTACTGGATTTGCTGAAACTACTGGTCCTTTTGTTTGGAAAAATCTTAAGACACAAGTATGGGATGATGGATATGGAATTACATGGGATTCGACTAGAATCGGAACCGACTTAACATCATCATTTAAAATAAATTACTTTGTGTCAAACGGAGTTGGATATTCTGCAACACCGTTCGATAAAATAGTTATAGAGCACACAGACTCTGCAACTGGCGTTGTTTTGTCGGAATCTTATACCCTTACTAGTCCAGCACCTTCAAGTACTTCTAATTTGACAGCATTTGTTAATATTCAAAATGAATTAAATGGTTTAGATCCTTTAGTATACCCTATTTTTAGTAAATTTAAATACAACGCAATACTAATTGACACTGATGCAAGTGGAACAGAAGATACCGCATATTATATTTTAGCTGTCGGTAAAGAATATTCTAGAGCATATGATTTCGATACCGTTAAAATGTATCTTGCTGGAGTTTATAAACCATTAGCTACATCCGGATCGGTACATTATAAAGCGTACAATCCAAAATGGAACGATATTATTTTATTCGAAGACCATGCTAATATTTCTCTAATGCAGCATATTACTGTTTCTTATGATAAATCTAATATGCCTGGAATAGTTAGACAAGACTGGAAAATTACAAATAATAAAACCGGTTCAATTATAACCTATAACAAACAGTGGCTGACGTACTTATTTACCGAAAAGGGAGATTATACGATTGAACTAGAAGTAATGGACTGCAATGGAAATATAAACTCAATCAAAAAGAGTATGATTTCAGTCGTGGATTCAGTACTGGCAAAACCAAAGAGAAAACCAAAATATCAATATACCTCGGCATAATCGATTTTACGCTGATATATACTATGATGATACATAAAAACAATAAAAATAACTAAAATGGCAACAATCACAACAATTCTAGGTACCGATAGCGTATCGTCGTCAAGAGTAACTCTTAATGACAATTTTGCTGCAATTAACCAAGAACTTGCTGACATCTCTTCATTGCTTGATGTACTTAATGAAACAATAGAACTTAGCGGATTAGCAAAGTTTGGCTCTTTAAATATCTCAAACGGTAAGGTAATTGCAACTTCTTCTGCGTTAACTTCAGCAGTGGCTACAACAATTAACGAGAAGTTTACAATTGGACAATCAATTGTCTTTTCAACGACAACGGGCGTAACGACACTTCCTGCTGCTGGAGCATTTAACAGTGCAACTTATTTTCTAGATGGAGCAACCATCGCAGCGGCTACAGTTACATTAAACGCTGGAGTAAACGGTCAGCAAATCACACTAATAGCAGATAGTAATGCCACAGTAGGTGGAACTACTATTTCAGTAGCTAACGTCGCTGGTCCAGCATCGATCAAAATTGTAAACAAAGGTACATTAACATTACGTTATGTAGGAGCTAAATGGTACATTGTGTCTTCATACAACGTAACATTGACATAATAAAACAATATAACTTAAATGGCAACACCATTAGTAAGAATACCACAAGAACAGGGCGGAACACTTTACGCATTTGCTTCAGCTGCTAGAGATTTAACTAGAGCATATCAGAATCCTGATATTAACTTCGAATTTTCGAAGTTTGCTCTGATTAATTTATCTCCAGCAGCAGTCCCTTCAGCGGGTGCAACAAACAATTACATTCAATTTAGTAATTTGTATGATGCCTCAGGAGCTGCTTATAATGATGTTCTAGTTGATAATGCAAACGTGCACTTTGCACAAACATTTCAAAATTACGCTTTAAACTTTGAGCAGTTGATTTTAAATGATGATGATTTCGATCCAATCTTATTAAAATCAGATGCTGAACATATTATGTTTAAGTGGCTCTATGAAATTGGAGCAGTTAGGTGGCAACCTGCTACTTCACAACAAGTTTCTACTGGTTTTTCTAGAGTTATCGAACCGGATGATTCTACTCAAACAGGTGCAGAATATTCACAATTAGTTAAATATGTTGGAAACATCGACGTTTCTAACGATAAAAACTATCAAGGAAATACGTATAATGAAATTTTTATTAACGTTCCTTCGGTAGTAGGACACACGCCTGAAATTTTATTTAAATCCGGTCAATATAATACTACATCAACACTCTATAATCCAGCAAATTTTATCGAGGGTCGAGCTAATCAAGTTCATCCAGATGCTAATTTAGACTGTGAGGCTTTAGCTGATTCGAATCAAGGTGAAATTAACTTTGATCCAAATGTAGATCCTACATACGGTATCGAATTTGATGCAGCAAAATATGCTAAAATTATAAACAATCCAGAATTAAGTACTCTATTCGATTACTCAAAAATGGGTTCTGATTTTAGTTTTAACGCAATTCTTGTCTATTACGACATTTATTCAAAATCAACAACTGCCAATAAGGCAACGAACCTTTACGGTATCTTGATTTTAGATAACTTTAAAGAAGATCAAAATTTAAACGGATGGTATATACCATCCTTGACTAAATATAAACCAAACGATGTAACTGGTCTTAATGGTAATGCATTTGCCCTTAAGTTGAATGTTAAATTCAACACATCACTAGATAATGTAGGAGTTGAAAAGAACATTGATTCACATTCGAATTTCTCGATGGACGTCTTTTTAGATACTTCAGCTGCACTGGATCAAGCAACTAAATTATTAATGGCAGCAAATGTCAGATACGATGGAATTGCACAGAAAGTTCAGCAACTTGAAACCTTATTATTGACAACAACACAAGTTGGAGAATTTGGAACTAGAATAGCAGAGTTAGAAACTCTAGTAGTTGATGCTAAATTAAATTATGCAACTTCATCTTCATTGCTTGGACTAATTCAATCGACAAATAAAAGAATTAACCAATTATTAGATGGGACGGTACCGAGTTCAGTTCAATACAACATCGATGTTATTAAACAAGGCGATGGAACAGAAGTTGATAAGTCAGTTCCTGGTCTTTTAACTTTAAAAAATAAAGTATATGGCTACGATCTAATAGATGCTTACAACTTTGATGTTAGTAATTCTTCTCAATCAAATTGGTTGGTTGGTACTAAAAACGAATCAACTAATCTATTTAATGCTGGAACAGCATCATCTACCGCATTATGGGTAAGATTTAAAAATTATACAAACAGAATAAATTTATGGCTGAATAATACCAGTCCATTAGATTCTGATATTAATATATACATAGACGATTCAATTACGACTTGGAAAAAAGGACACGTTTTGAAATTTAATTTCAAAAGTAATTTTCTACCTAATGGTAAAAGAATTAAATTCTTCACCGATAAAAACGGTACTAATGGATGGAAGCAAATTGGATTAATTAACGAATCTGAAATTTTGAATTCAAAACCATATATCGAAGTTATTTGTGTTGACGAAATAAACAAGTCATTTGAAATTGACATCTTAAGATAACATGAGCGACAATAACTCGATATCAAAGCTTTTAGAACAGTTTATACAACTGTACAATAATTCTCTTGCAACGTATGAGAAGACCAACGAGGCAATAACTTCCGATGCAAAGGTAGTTAATATTGACCTGTTTGACCCAACTACAGGAATTACTAAAACAATTCCAGTTGCTTCTTTTGGTTATTTAAAGAAAGAATTAGAACGATTAAGCAATAATGTTGAGACTCTTTCGGGTTCAAATGAAGCTGCTTCAAGTGTTAGATTACCAGATGGTACTTTTAGAAAAGTTTACACTAGTAAATTAAAAGGACCTGCTCCGACAATAACTTCAATTTCAGCTCCTAGTGCTTTTGAAACTAGAGCAAACGAATTCTTTGAAGATTTTTTAAATCCTTTACTTAAAGTAAAGTTTGATTTGACAGGCCAAATTCCAGTTAACACAGAACAAGTATACATTGAAAGATACGTTTTTAAAGCTGACGACCTAGTTTCAACAACTGCATTTGATACGCTTTATAAAAATAATAGCGAAATCGATTACACGACATTTAAAACAGAATTATCTAATAATAGCTATAAGTACGTTATAGACAAACAGGTAGTAAACATGCCGGTTAGATCTGTACAATATTATGGTTCTTTTGATGTTGTTTCTATTGATAATGCACAAAAGACGGCTATAGTCGACGGTGTATCTCAGACTAAGACAGTACGACTTTTCACCGTTAATAAGTTAACATATACAGATTCTACAAAGACCTTAGGTGGTACCGAAGTATTAAAGAAAGGTGATTCATTAGTTGTTAATTCAGGTAAATTCTCGACAAGATATAAAATTGATGCAATAGATAGTGATACTCTTCAAATTGAACTTTCATTAGTTGAAGGTTTTGAAGCAATTAAATTAGGAGATAATCAGTTATCAGTCTATAAAGACATTGATACTGGAGTTGCACTAGAAGTTAACGTTTCTTTTGATGAGAGACAAGTTGTTTTTGTAAAAGCAGTGGATGCTGATTCTAAAGTTCAATCTGAACTATTTTCACCAGGCGCTGGATTCTATTCTAACGAACTAGTAGTCTTATTAGACACTGGATTATCAATGACGCTTGCTGAATATTATAAGAAAGAGGTTGCTGATTTCGGACAATTTATTAAAAGCTTAAAGGTAGATGCTATTCCACCCGCAGCAATGGGAGTTATGCCAAATACTCCAGTAATCGAAACTGGTAATTTTAAAGTAGTTCAAATTAATAAACATTTAACTGATAATGACGCAACAAATAAAATTGTTAAATTAAAATCAGAAAAAGCTGCTAACGAGCAGAATATTAAGAAAATTGATAATTCAATTAGCTCAACTAGAAGCCTAGTAAATACTAAAAAGTACTCTTCTAAAGTAGAGGCTGACAAGGACAAATCACAGTTGAACTCATTGCTTTCTTCTAGAAAAGCTGAAGCTGAAGCATATTCTTCTGTTGTTACTGAAATTGCAACAATCGCAAGTTCAAGTAATTTAAATAACGTTAGTCCTAAATATAGGATTAGAGGATTCTGGTCAATTCCGGAACCTAAATCTCTTAATGATTCAAAACCACAAGAAATTGTACAATTTAAAATTAGATACCGTTATAATTCAACTAATGGATCTACTAGTCAAATTGAGCAAATAAATTTTAACGATACTACTAACTCAACTGTAAAAACTGCGGCCTTTTCAAATTGGATTGAAGTTGACGGACCGGTTAGAAAGAGAGTTAAAGACGAAATTACTGGAAAATTCTACTGGAAAGTTGAAAACGAAGAAGACGCACAAGCAGTTAACTTTAATTCGCTAGACGTTGCAATTTCTCCAGGTGAAATTGTTGAAGTGATGGTTAAATCAGTTTCTGAAGCTGGTTTTCCTTCGAATCCGATTGTTTCAGATTGGTCACCTATTATTAGCATACCTTTTCCAGAAGGAGAAATCCCTGTTGAGAACCTAACTGATATTGTTAAAGAAAATAGTTTAGAAACTATTAGAGTAAAAATCGACAACGATTTAACTGCTCTTGGAGTTTATTCTCATATCGGAGAATCATTCACATCAGGTGATAAATTCTTCGCGCATACTGCAAATTCTATTGCATCTGGATTCTTAACAGCAGAACAGAATCCAGTAACTGTATACGAAAAAATGATCGAGATGCAGAATCAAATCGATCGATTAACTGCTAAAATTAACGGTACTCTTGGAGAACTTCAAGTTTACATCGAAGACGAATCTGGAAATATTACAAACGTTTCAAATAACACGACTGTAAAATTATTTGCTGGACATTATACTGATGAGGTTAACGCCCTATCAGGAATTAAGAAAGGCGCAATTATTACTAAAGTATTTAAAGTTAAATTAGCAAATACTAAAGCAACTACTCTAGAATTAGTTTCTAGACTGGTTGGAGATTTTGAAACTCCAGCGCATGTATCTTCGAATATCCCAGGAAGAACCCTTTATGGATTTGGTCTTGGAACTGCAATAACTTCTGCAATTGGGACTACAAATATTACATCTGGAACATCAAGTAATGTTACATTAACGGTACCTAATACTACTATTGCAGTAGGACAATTTGTGCATGGATATGGTATTCCTGCAGGTACTACAGTGCAATCTATTTCTGGAGTAACTCTAGTATTAACAAAAGCAGCAACAAAAGCAGCATCTGGAACTGCATTATCATTTGTAGTTGCCGCTGGAATAATCGATCCTACAATTGCTGGAGATTCTTATTATACTAATGAAGCTAAATATGACTGGGTGCCGATTCAATATCAAAATGCACCGGCTTCTAGTTTAGCAACTCCTTGGTTTAGTCAGATTCCATTCCAATCTTCTCAAATGAAGGGACAGTTCATCTATTCTAGATTTAAGAATGTTGCAAATGATGATAGTTTATATGTTACTGAACCAGTCGATACTGGTATAAGTTATGCTACTGCTCCTTCTAATTATACTGGAGTTAGCGATTATGAATATGGTACATCATACAATTATAACTTGACATTTGCAAATGGTAATCCTGCTGAAGGAACTAATAGAAATTATTTTGATGCGACTGTTTCTCCATATACTGCAACAACTGGAACAAATGATTTTATTTGGTCTGGTGCATATAATGGTCTTGCTCCTAGAACAACAGCACTTGATAGCGGCACAGGTACAGTAGGATCTAGTGAATATGATAATGGTCTGTATTTACATAAAAATCATCCGATATTAAATCAATCTTTAGTAGGCAATCAATTAAGTATTTTAGACTTACACTCTGCTGGAATTATTGCAATGCCAAAAGCAGCAAACAGAAGAGTAAATATGGATTTTGGTTCAAAGCAGACTCCTTATAAAATAGTAACTTGGACGAATAATGCAAACGTTACGGTAAGCCGATCTATTAAAATGTCGTTTGATGCAAATGATGTTTATTTATTAGGTGGTAGGTCATGCGGAGCTTTCTTATTCATGGCACCACTAGAACAGAAATCTTTATTAGTTGATGCTAAGAATAAATTTGGTAAGTCAAGAGTAGACACTGGAGCTTCTAAAGCTCTTTCAATTGATATGATATTCCAATATAGAATGACTGATTATTACGGTGACGATAATAACGTTGGTAAGGTTGGTGGTATCTTAACTACCAGTCTTGCAAATATAACCTACAGTAAGAAAATAGGTTTAGACATTTTAGACGGAGAGAAAAACGAATTTAAATTTGACGTAGAAGTATACGCTAAATATAAAGCTGAAGGTTCTTCAGTAACTAATATCACTAAGGCAATGCTAACTAACTTCAATACTTCCGGAGGCGGAGGAGGCGGTGGCTACAGAAGATGGTTAGACAGAGAAGATTTAGCAGCTCCATCTGAATTTACATTCTATACTCAACAATACATTCAATAACCGGTTAGTATAAGCAGCAGATTCATTAAGCCTTTCTTTTAATTCGAATATATACCTTAGAACAAAAAGAAACGCTTAATGAATGGCTAGTATTCAAATCAATCTTGATGCAATAAATAATAATGTAGACGATTTATCTTTCGGTCTACTAAGAGCAAATCCTGCTCTATCAACTAACGTTAAATTGGTAGTAGACAGCGACGGTGCTGTTTTCATGGATTCTTTTATCGCTAATAAAGAACTTGCTAATAACAATTATCGAAAATATCCAATAAACACCGAAACCGGCGCATACTCTTTTGATGTTGCCAGTTACTTTGGTAATCTTCCAAACAATATAAAATTTAAAGCTGGTAGAGTTGCTTCAGATTACACAGTGTACTCTGAATACAGCAATCAGTATGAAACTCAATATAGTTACGGAGCATCTTTTAACTCAACTAAAGTTTATAAAGAACAATATAGATTCTTAGCTCCTATTTGGTTAGATAAGAATTTACCGAGTTTGTTCGTAATTTATAGAGTAAAAGGAACTACTCCTGATTTTGCATATAGCGAAACTCAGTCTGGACAAAATGCTAGAATTGTTGACATGCTTAAAAATGCAACAATTGTAAAATCTTATAATTTAACTGAAACTTCAAACGTTGGAAAGTATTTAAGAAATCATGTTACAAACCAACAGTTTCCAGTATCTCCAATATCTCACAACTACGAACAAGATCAGGTTACTCATTTTAGAGGAATCGATGTTGATAAAGGCGGCTTTGCTGATAGAAAAGAAGATTTACACGATGATTTCGTAAAACACGACAACTTAGAAATATTTAGCAATGAAATATTTTCAAATGGATTTGAAAGAAATAAAGTTGCTATTGCAAACCTTATTAATTTAGAATTCTTATTTGACGATTTTAAGGCCGACAACTATGATATTTACAGATACTTTGGAGTATTTGTAAATCCAGCAGAAGAAGGTTCTTTTGATATTGATCGAATAGTAGACACTGAAAACAGAGAAGGAATATTCTTAAATGAAAATTCAGTTGTTAGTTATTTAAATAGAACTGGAACAGCATTAACACATGTGGATATGCTTCCAAAATATGATGAACTCAGGGTTCCTTCATTAAACTGGGTTAAGTCAAAAGATGGAGATTATTATCATATTAGAAATAACGAAGTATTTAAAGAGAATGATTTCTTACCTGTTTCTATTAACAAAAGTACAGAAGAGGAGTTTAAAGGCAGCACAATAGTAAACACTATTCAAGTTGAAGATTTCTCAATTAACCTGAAAGATTTTATAAAGTTAGAAATTAACAGTGTTCCGGTAAATGGAAACAAATTATTTATTGCTCCATATACTGAATTAAAATCAGTTGGTTTTGATTTAACTGAATTTATAATTGCAGCAGATAATACTTTACCGGCTGGAACAAGCACTGTAAAAACATTCTCGTGCAATGGTACAACATCTGATGTTGCTAGAGCGATAGCAGGATGCGTTAGTCAAACCGAATACGGTTATAAAGTAACTTATGATTCTAATAAAGTTATCATAGAAGATTACGCTTCAGGTTCAAATAGAAAAATGACTCTGTTTGGAAGTAGAACTGCAAATCTTCCAGCTAATTCAATCTCCGTCGTGGACGGAATAATATCGACAAAGATTTTGCAATTCCATGGAGAATTTACAAGCGTTATAGGATCTAATATTATTAATGTTACTTTAGCAATGTCGGGCGCTATTAAACCTGGACAATTTATAAGTGATGGGAATTCTACACATATTCCACTAGGAACAAAAATTTTAGGATTTGGAACAAATACTAGTACTGCATCGACAATTTCAGGTACTAGTTTAACTATAGGTGGTTCTGTATTAGGTAGTTTTGGCGTTGGTCAAACTATAACAGGTGTTGGGGTTAGTGAAGGAACTATGATTATAGGTTATGGAACTGGTTCTGGAGGTGCAGGAACTTATTATGTTAATAACACGCAATCAGTATCTTCAACTTCGATTAATTCAAATACATCGGGTGGGGTAGGAAATTATTCGATTAGTGCTAATGCAACAGCTGGAGATATCGAAATGTTAATAGAAACTTTTATATCAGACGCAGATGGCCTTCCAACATATTATTATTCTGATTGGAACATGTACTACCCGCTCGGAGGAGCTCTTAAGAATAATGCGCTACTGGTAAAATCAGAAAATAAAGGCGTAGTTTCTGTCGGAGACTTAGTAAAATCTATGAACGCAGAATCATATTCAAAGATATTACAAATTGTAGAAGATCCTTATACCTCTGGTTTATGGAGAATTATCTTTGAAAAGGCAATTCAATTCCCTAAATCAAAGAGTATTAATATTTACCAAACTTACAAAAATAAGTTCGGTAGATTTCAGATCTTTGACATCAAAGATTTTGATTTTGATTTTTACGATACTTCTAATTCTAATTTAGAAGAACTAGACACTGAGCAAAAATATATACAAACTTCTCACCAGTATTACAAATATGATGAAGCAACGGGTCCTGATTTTAAAATCGACTCTGCAAATTACTATTCTAACCTATTGCCAGTTTCAACAGACGATATTATTGATGTAAGATCTGCTGTTGAAAAAACTGAGGGTTTAACGTATCCTGTCGGTAGTCTATATGCTGGTTTACCACTGGACGATGTATTATCAAAATCTGGAGAGATTGAAATATTTAATGAAACACTATCTTCAGAATATGATCGCTTGCGCGAAAATGAAATTAAAGAAACTGCAGTATTAGGTAGAGTTATTCCAACTATTAGTAAATTTGTTCTTAAAGATGGATTTAACGCAAGGATGAAGGAATATCCGCTAAGTGTCAACGAAGCTTTCGGAGTTAATAACATGTCTCCTAGCCTAGATGGTTATAATAGAAGTCCGGATCTTTTTAATATGGAACATTTTCATATTAACAGAATTCCATCATATATGCTGGCTGATAATTTAAACCTTTATAAAAATAAAAGTTATTTAGATTTTGGTATTGGAAGACCATTATCTCTTATTGATTTACAGTCAACCAATTTTAATTTCTTTGACAAATATTTTATTTGGAACGGAGGTTACACTGAAACTGCAATATTAATTGATATAAAAACTGAAATATTTCCGCAAATAAGTGCAGGGGTTACAACAAATTATTTAAGAAGAACATATACGTTTAATGCTCCTCCTTTTCAAGCAACAACTACGATTGTTCCAACTAATACAGCACAATACACTGATCCGGCAACCGGAATTGTCTATGCTATAGGAACGTTTCGTTTTCCTGTTAAAAGATTAGGAAACAATTACGCATACTTTAAATATCCTATAACATTTTCTGGAAATACAGCAGTTATTGAATTTCCAAAGACAGACTCACATGTCTATAATGACGATGCAGGACTATATGATTTAAAAATAGGAGACGTTATTGCTAAAAATGTTAACTCACTAGGAGAAGCTGTCGGAGGATTTACTAAAAACAAAAAAAGTATTAGATATTCTAAGTTTTCAAATGGAGGAAATTCACAAAACCCTTCTACTGTTTTTAGAGGATTGAGATATATTTTTAAGAGTAGAAAAGAGAATCAATTACAAATTCCAAAAGAATTTATACAAACTAGTGAAGTTAATGGATATAAATTCGGTTTTGTTATAAATCACGTTGTGTTTGTCGATCCTACTATTAGTACTTCAAAGGATATTACTGTAGTTAAAAATGATAAATTTAAATTCATTTGTATCTATATAAACCTAACGCTACAGAATAATCTCGTTAGATCTCTATCTAGAAAAGTATTCTATGAATTAAACAATGCAAAATTAAGTAGTTCTCCGGATATTGCGATTAACACAAGTGTAGATGGAGCTTTAGAGTTTAATGACGCTAGTTGGAATAACTTTGAAGGAGCTGGAAGCGGGTATACTATATTAAAAGGTATAACTGGTACCGATGGTGCAACCCCTAAATTTAAAAGTCAAATTAACGTAGTAAACGGACAATATTCATATCTGATATTTAGTATTGGCGCAACTAAAAGAGTTCTTAAGGTTGTTAGAGTAGTCGGTGATGATTCGATAATAGTACAAGGCTATCCTAGAGAATGGGATGGCTTAAACCCAAATTTAGAAGCTGGACAACAATGGAATACAGTTGTAGGAATTTCTGACGTATTACAAAAATCTTTAAAATTCACGTACTATGAAGGTGGTGATGGTGCATTTACTGAAATTTTTGAATCTTTAAATGCAAAAAGATTTACAGATTTAATAAACACAGACCCTTCTCAAGTTGATTATATTACCGTCAAAGAAGACGGTACGGCTTTAACTAATCAATTTGTCCTAAATATAGAAGACGGTGTCGAAATAATTAAGTTATCTTCACTTGCGACTACAGTTGATAACGATAAACCAAAATCTTATAAAGTAACTGCTGACGAGGTTGGTAAAAATATTATACAAAGAGAAGATCAGTACTTTACAATTTTAAAAAGAATGAATGGTGATTATTCACCAAAATTCAAAGATGTTCTTTACTTTGAAGAAATTAATCCTGCGAATATTTACTATACGCTAGATGGCGGTGGAGCTCCGATTAAAAACAAGAGTAGTATATTGTACAATTTATACAATAATACTGGAATAGTTTTCGGATCATATTATCAGAATTCAACTGAAGATACTTATGCTTTAATTAAAAATTATCATTATCATAAAGTTAATCCAGAAGCATCTGAAGCCGTACTAAAATTATCAGTTTCGTCTGATAAGTTGCCTCTATATCCTAAAATTGGAGAAATTGCAATTGGTAAAAAAGATATGAATATTCTTAAATCAAAGTATGAAGATGATTATTTTATCAAGTCTTTACCGAATAATAAATATGAGACCGCGTTTGGTACAATAAGTCCTATAGAAAAAAGTTCGTTCTTAGCTTCGACGGTTATGAAGGTCGATGACATTTATACTCTTTCTAGATTTAATGCAATTCAAACAACAAGTTTGGACGAGTTAAATAATTCTAGTATAAAGGCATCAAAGGATAATTCAATATTTTGGTTTGAAGATGATTCTAAAGTTTATATTGACGTGTATTTAAGATATGCTCTATTAGATGAGCTTATCGAAAATGGCATCAATAATAAATTCAATAAATATATTGTACCATCTAAATCGTATGGAGATATTACAACTATCGATGATGATTTAGTTAAATACGTAGATTCTAACATTGTTCCTCGATTCATTATAGACACTGTGGAGTTGTATGCGAAAGAGGGTAAAGATATTACAACATCATTCCTATCTGTTCAAGATGTAACTAGTATTGACCAGGTAACGTACTCTAAACAATCTAGTTATAGTTTTACAACATTCGCTGAAGATCGCTTAGGTTTCAGATTAATATATAACAAAAAACCAGGATATAAATACCAATTTATACCGGCAATTAAAATAATAGCATAAGATGTCTTTAGATATTAAAGAATTATATAAGTCGGATCTAGATCCTAATTACATTTCAACCTGGTGGTCAACTAAAAAAGTTGAAAAGCTAAATTGGAATTTTGACAGAATCGAAGAGGCTGGAGGTGGACCGTTAGGACCACAAGGCTGGCTAGGAAAATCTGGACCGATTGGAGCAAACGGAGCAACTGGAGCAAACGGAAGACAAGGTCCTCAAGGAAACATAGGTAACCAAGGTTTTACCGGAGATACTGACTGGATTGAAAATTATGTAGCCGGAAATACTAACGCCACTTTATTAATCAAGCAGATAAAAGACGATCCTTACGATGTAAAAGTAGGATTTGACAAAAATTCAGCAGGGTATTCATCGGTAACCTCGCACAGCGCAACAACTGGTAGTATTAATAGATGGAATACACCAAATATTAATACATGGAATGCTGTTTTTACAAGTAGTGATATCGATGGTAGTGTTGTTGACATAAGTGCTAGAAAGGTTTATTTTTGGAATTTAGGTGTTGATGTCGCTACAACACACAGCACATTACAAACAGGTTTTTATAATACTGGTGGTAAAACTAAGTATCTTTCAAATAATTTTATCTTTCAAACTCCTCTGTTTACAAATGATGCAGGAGTATTTTCTCCAACCGCAAGCGGTAATCTTAAAGAATATTTAAAACTTGCTGCAACTAAATTTGATTTAGATCCTGTTGTGGTTTCTACATTTAGCAATACTGCTGTATTTAGAGCGACAACACAATCCGGAACACCAGTCAATCATAAATTTGGACCTAATACTTATAGTAATCCAGGAGCTGGAAAGGTAGCATATACTAATTCACCAGCCCCTAATGGAACTGTATTATGGGGTAATGCATACGATGTAATTGGAGGTTTTCCAGTTGGGTCTATTATTATAACACAAGACGAATTCATTGACTCTTTCTTTTATTTAGAAGAGGCTGGAGCATATATATCGGCAGCGGATAAGAGAGCTGTATCAGGCTGGGATACGAATGGTCCTACAGAGCCAGTTATTGAATTTAAATATGGTGCTGGAAAACCAGGTACGAAATTTGAAGGATGGTATTTGTGTAATGGTAAAAGTTGGAAAAAAGGAGCAGTTGAATATAAGCTGCCTAATCTGTGTGGATTTGACTACAATGTAGATTACGATGTGATGGATGGTTCTTTTTATTTATCAGCCTTTGTAGGAACTGTTGTTGCGGTCGGTAATATAAATCAAACTATTACTAACAAGCCGATTCAAGGTAGCGCCGTAATTAAATTTAATGCAATAGAAGGAAGTTCACATGGAAGTTATTTATTTAATAATGGTACGCAGGGACAAACAAAGGTATTAGAATCTTATATCGATACTGGAGAACCTCTAGAAGAAATATATGAAGGTTCTGGAACCGACACATACAATTATGAAGATGGTACAGCAGGTCTAATATATCTTTGCTATTTAGGTCAAGATGGTTTTAGATGGTACTCTCCTCTTACTAATACTACTACTACATTAAACACCGTAAGTTTATCATATAATGCTGCGACAATTGCTGCAGCATGTTCAGCATCTACGGCGTCATATAAAGCTAATTTTTCAACAGCATGGAATGATGCTGGAACATGGACAACAAACGGAAATAAGTTATACAATTCTGCTGGTACAGATTACGCTCCTTCTGGATATTATCATAGTAACGGAATTGTTAGATATTGGAATTATTCAACACGTGCATTCTCATCTAGAGATGCGTGTCCATCATACACTAGTATTCAATTAGCGTACAATGCTTCGGCAACTTCTAGTAGTCTTAATGGAAC